>FSSH01002554.1_pt1 | contig 9975 bp, 7 predicted proteins | sample 1166101 | NCBI WGS metagenome assembly FSSH01 (sample SAMEA32972668, study PRJEB13176) | freshwater metagenome | biome: Drinking water system; feature: Biomass in drinking water that filtered by 0.45 um membrane; material: drinking water | place: USA | collected 2012-12-20 | depth 0 m | reverse complement strand
ACCGGTGGCCGGCAACATGAACTGCATCCCGCCGGAACCAGGCTTCTTGCAAACCCTGCGCGAGGTCTGCGACCAATATGGCAGCGTACTGATTTTCGATGAAGTAATGACCGGCTTTCGCGTCGGCTTGCAAGGCGCGCAAGGTCTATACGGCATCAAACCGGATTTGACCACGCTGGGTAAAATTATCGGCGGCGGCCTTCCGGTCGGCGCGTTCGGCGGCAGCCGCAAGATCATGGAATATCTGGCACCGCTGGGTCCTGTCTATCAAGCCGGCACTTTGTCCGGCTGCCCGGTGGCGATGGCCGCTGGCTTGAAAACCCTGGAACTGATCAATCAGCCCGGCTTCTACGAGGCCCTGACCGCTAAGACCGCAACATTATTGTCCGGCTTACAAACTGCCGCCGATCAAGCCGGCATCGCTTTTACCACCAACCAGGTCGGCGGCATGTTTGGATTATTCTTTAGCAACGAAAAATCTGTCAGCCGTTTTTCCCAAGTGATGGCTTGCGATGTCGACCGCTTTAAACGTTTCTTTCATGGGATGTTGGATAAAGGCTTTTATCTGGCGCCTTCGGCGTTCGAGGCGGGATTTGTTTCGGCCGCGCATTCGGATCAGGATTTGCAGGTTACGGTGGATGCGGCCGGTGAAGTGTTTAAAAGGTTCTGCGTTGCTAGTGGCAGAGGGCCTTTGCTAAGTTGCCATGCCTCTTGATATTCGATAGTTAAAATCTCCAGGTTATTCCATGCGCTTATCGTTAGAAAATGTTGTTCTCGTCTTAACACTGCTTCTTACTGAAGCGTGGTTTCTAAATGGATACTTCTCGAATCAGCCTGAATTTGAGCCAGCGATAGCGTTTTTAGTAGCCTTCGCAACAATCTTTGCGAAAGACAAAATCAAGGAAAAGCTTGGTTTGGGAAACAACACAACAAGTCATGACCTCCAGCTTTTTGAGGAGTTTCAGCGTGCTCTTCCGATTGAGCCAACAATTCGGTTGTTAAAAGAAGCGGATTTTGGCGATTCGTTTCCAAAAAGCCATATTCAACCACTTTTTTACTTCGTTGAAACTTGGGATTCCGTGGATAAAGAGTTTCTAAACAAGAAACTCGAGAAGAAAAGGAAGTCCCTCTACGCTAAGGCTAAGGAATTAGCGGGGGAGTTTGCCAAACACACAGTACCCGTTGGCGCAGGAGATTTTGCTTCAGTTTTCCCTGATAATCTTCGTGGCGGCCAGCGGCCCGAACACGTAGTTAGCTCAGCGAAAGTATTAAACGAAAAATCGACAAAATTCATACCAATGTATGAGTCATTTATTCGAGCCTGTAAGGCTGTGTTGAATTCATGATTTCCCGCGTATCCCGGTAGGTCAGGGTTCGCGATAGCGTTCCCTGACAACATGGCTGCTCCTGCGTTGCCCTACCTCCTGTATCCAACAGTCGTATCGCGCCAACATGACCTACGAAGCTATCCGGGTATCTGCTTACCCGATTTAGACGAATTTGTCTCAAGCAATCGGTCATCGCGTTCACGCATCAGCCAATAGCTTACGCCCAAAACCAATGTCACTGCTGCCAAGGCTAATAACACGTCGGCGGAGATTTTGCCGATGTCCAGCACGATAAACTTACGCGCCAACGCCAGCAGGGTGATTAAGAGTACAACCTTAGTTTGAATGACACTTTGCTCGCGGGTGACGACGTATTGCAGGGTGTGGTTAAACTCCAGCGCAATCAGCAAGGTCATGATTTCGCCAAACACCTGCTGAAATATTTCGTGGTCCAATGGATTCAATGCATCGAATACCAATCCGCCGATTACGCCGACGAATAATCTAAACAACGCGACGCTGACGACCAACATGACCAAAAAAGTCAGGGCAAACGCGACGCCGCTTTCGAAGCGTTGATAAAACGTCAGTGCATTCCAATCCTTACCTAATATTCGCCATCCGGATATTTCATTTTTCATACTATGTACTCCGTGATCTTCAAAAGATAAATGCAATATATGAATATGCGCGAAAGTAGTTGCCGAGAGGTAGAATTTCAATAGTTCCTCCGTCTACGAGCAAGACTGGTTTTAGTTGCTAGCCCTGTAGGTTTGGGTTCGCGATAGCGTTCCCTGACAACATAGCTGATCGCTTAGACGGCATAGCATTTAACTGACTTGGACCAAAATAGATGAATAGACAGAGCAAAAACGCTGAATCGCTTTTACCGGCCTCTGCGTATCGACATCACAAATTAACCGCATCTCTGATTATTGCGCTCGGCTTCGCAACGTTGCCAAATCTGAGCCATGCCGATTTTGTTACCCATCCGCTAACCGACGCACCCTCTCCAAAGCCATCGGAACCGGCAACACCAGCCGTACCGGAAGCCGCCGATACCAGTCAGCCTAACCAAGCCGAGATTGACTTTAACGAGCAATTTGGTGAAAAGAAATTGGGTACTTGCAGCATGACCTACAAGCTGGAGGGGTTTTCGCTGGCGTATAAACAATACGATGGGACCGGGGAAATAACGTGCCGCAATGGCCAAAAAGCCAAGGTGGCGCTGTCGTCAAAAAGCATTGGCTTTACGATCGGCTATTCCGTCATAGAAGGAGAAGCCTATTTCACCGACGTCAAATATATCAGCGAAATATTCGGCAATTATGTTTCGCTGGGCAACCACTTTGGGTTTAAAAATTCGGTGGATAGGCAAGTATTGACCCGCGGCGAAATTTCCTTGGTTATGCTGGGCAAAGGTAAGGGGTTTGATATTGGCTTTACCATTGGCGATTTGTCCATCAAGCCGCGTTAACCCGCACGTTTTAGTAAGCAAGAGGTTGTGATGGAAGAGATATGGATGACGCTGGCAGCACTACCGCTAGCGGCGCTGCTTGGCTATGCCGTTTGCGCCTGGCTAAGCGGTAAGCGGCATCGCGAGTTGCAAAGTCAGTTGGAACAACAACAACAGCAGCTCCAACAGCAGGCCGTCAAATTGGCGGTGGCCGAGGAGCGCACGCTATTGCTGACTCAAAAGGAAACCGAACTGCAAAGTTTGCAACACCAGTTGCTGGCATTGAAAACCGAGAATGCCGAACTTAACACCCGCCAGCAGGAACAGCATAAGCATAACGAAGAGAAAATCCGTTTACTGCAAGATGCGGAAAATCAGTTAAAAACCCAGTTCGAGAATCTGGCCCACAGGATTTTCGAGGAACGCGGCAAACAGTTTGCCGAACATAACAAACTCAGCATCGAAAACCTGGTCGCGCCATTGAAGCAACAACTGGGCGAATTCAAAAACCGCGTCGAAAGCGTCTACGACAACGAAACCAAAGACCGGATTTCTTTACGCGAGGAAATCGTTTCCTTGCGCCGCGACACAGCCAAGATGAATCAAGAAGCGCTGAACCTGACTCGAGCCTTGAAAGGCGATCACAAAACCCAAGGTAATTGGGGTGAGATGATCTTGGAAAGAGTCTTGGAACAATCCGGTTTGCGCAAAGGCATCGAATACGACACCCAGGGCGCATTTCGCGACGAAGACAATCGCCTGTTCAAGCCCGACGTGATCGTCCGTCTACCGGAGAATAAAGATGTGATCATCGATTCCAAAGTGTCGCTGTTGGCCTATGAGCGTTATTGCTCGGCGGATGACGACAAACAGCGTATCGAAGCGCTGAAACAGCACACTGAAGCGGTCAGAAACCATATCAAAGGCTTAAGCAATAAAGACTACTCCAGTTTGAAAGGCCTGCGGTCCTTGGATTTTGTGTTGCTGTTTATGCCCATAGAAGCTGCCTTCATGGCCGCTTTCCAAGCCGACGAAAAACTGTTCAACGATGCATTCGAACACAAGATCGTCGTCGTTACCCCCACGACCTTGCTGGCAACTTTGCGCACCGTGCAAAACATCTGGCGCTACGAACAACAAAACGAAAACGCACGCTTGATTGCCGATAAAGCCGGCAGTCTATACGACAAGATCAGAGGTTTTGTCGAAGACATAGAAAAACTGGGCAACCAACTCAGCACGGTGCAAAAAACCTACGACGGCATCGTCAACAAACTGAGTAGCGGTGGCGGCAACTTGCTGCGTCAAGCTAGCGCATTGGAGGAATTGGGCGTGAAAGTCAAAAAGAAGCTGCCTAAAAGCCTAACCGAACAACTGCCCACGGAAGATTGACGTTTCTTGGAGCTTAAACGCCAGAATCGTGTCGCAATAATAGTAATAACTTTATAAAGATCTTAAGATTATTATTACTACTAGCACTGAAAAATCTGTGGAAAAGCACATTTAAGTATTTTAATTCAAAGTTTTACTAACAATTAATACTGTTATAAATTGGACTTTCTAGTTGTTAACGGTCTGGGGATAACTAAAATAGTGCTTTTTACCGGTAACTTATCCACAACTTTACATGTGATCAGCCAACAGGTTGTCAACAACGGCCAGTGCTTGTGTTACTGCGGGAAGTGTTGGGCGATAGTCCGCTGGTGCTGTGAGTTTTCTGGGCATGATCGGCACGATAAAGTGAGCCATCCGATGGCGGCCTTTCCCAATGTTCCGCGATATGCCAAGGATCTGGCCTGGGTAAGCGCCCGCCTGCAAGCCCTGGATAGCGACGATCAGCAAGCTTAAGCGGGACGTAAGCTTTGTCAGTTTGTGATGCCGATGATAGGTGATAGCATGCGGCGAGTTGAATTGCCTAATATCCAAAGCCTAGCGGAGGCCGCCCAAATGAATCCAATCAATCCGGACGTTTTCAGTCAGCTACATATCGATATCGCCCGCAATTCCACAGACGATTTCAATCTGTTTCACGATAGCCGGAAGTGGCAGAACATTCACGGCAATCCGTATAACGGCCCGATTACCTTGGGGTTTCAGCTGGAGTCTTTGATAGAAGGCAAGATTACCGACTATCGCCGGCAACATGACGAAGAAAAATTGCTGGCCGAACATGGCTTGAACTTCAGCAATTACCAATTTACCTTTGCCAATGCCATCAAGCCCAATCAGGCTATTGAAGTGGATATCAAGGAATCGGTTTTTAAGCACGAGCCCTCGCCTAGCCTAAGCAATCGGATCATTGTCAAAGCTGACGGCAAACTAGCTTTGAGCGGTTCTAAAAAAGAAACCGCCCAACCACTGTTTTTAGGCCAGCCGGATTTGTCTCGGGTCGGTGAATTGAAAATCCAGCCTGATCGGTGTTTTTTGAATAATGGTTTTTTTCTAAAGCGTAAGTTCATGATGACCAGCAACGCCAAGAATTTTCTCTGCGCATCGCTACGCGATCAAACCCAATATTTCGACGAATTGCAGGATAAGGTGATATTCCCGGAAATGTTTCCGTGCGCGCTGCTGTCCAGTGCCTTGCTGGAAAAGGCCTTGAAATGGTTGCACGATTTCGAGCGTAATCCCATGGTCTATACTTCGCACAAAATCTGTATCGACAGACGCTGTTTGGCGCAGCTGAAAAGTAACGATGCGGTGCATATTTTGATCAAACCCGCAGCGGGTTGCGCCGCGCACGATTTTGGCGATCTGAACGCTACTCCCTTGGATTACGAATGTTACGGCCTCGTCAACAACAATAATGCCTTAGTGTTTAGAGCATTGATTTCGCTGGTGCCTCTGGAGTCGATCCGCAAGGCAATGGCATAAATATCGCTGGAAGCAGTTGGGTCTATTTAAAGGGGATAAGATGAAATATTTTTGGTTGATGTTGCCGCTGTTGCTGGTGGCTTGCGAAAAACCAGCGCCCACGCCATCAGCGCCCAGACCGGCTTTAGTGGTGACAGTAGGCGAACAGACTGCGGCAGCCCCCATCATATTGATAGGTGAAATTCGCTCCCGCTATGAAAGTGCGCAAGGTTTTCGCATCAGCGGCAAAATTATCGAACGCAATGTCGATACCGGCGCAATGGTGACGAAAGGTCAACTGCTCGCCAAACTGGATAGTATGGATACCGGTTTGTCGACTCAAGCAGCGCAAGCGGAAGTACGCGCGGCGGAAGCCGATTTGGCATTGGCCCAGGCCGAACTGGACAGACAACGCCAACTGCATGCCAGCAAATTCATTTCCAACCAGGCTTTGGATATTCACGAAGCGCAATTCAAGGCCGCAGCGGCCAGGGTAAAACAGACCCGCGCGCAAGCCGCGGTAACCGGCAATCAGTCGCGCTACACTCAATTACTGGCGGAGCGGGATGGCGTGGTTACCCAAATTCATGCCGAACCGGGCCAGGTGGTTACCGCGGGCGAGCCTATTGTTCGCATCGCGGTGCCGGAGAATAAGGAAGTAGAGATTGCGGTGCCCGAATCGCGCATGCTGGGCATCGCGGTTGATGTGCCGGCTGAGATAAGACTCTGGGCCAACCCCAGCATTGTATATCAAGGTAAAGTGCGGGAAGTGGCGCCGGCCGCCGATAATCTCACGCGTACTTTTCAAGTACGCGTGGTCTTGCTGGAAGCCGACGCCTCGGTGCGTTTGGGCATGACTGCCGGCGTCCGTTTTTATCATCAAGAAACCAATGACTTTTTGTTGCCCACTACAGCGGTCACCCAGCGCGACGGTCAATCCGTAGTCTGGGTGGTTAATCCGGCCAGCGGGGAGGTGCAGCCGAGACCGGTACAAGCCGGCGCGTTTCGTGAAGACGGCGTCTTGATCGCCAGCGGCATAGAAAAAGGCGAGCAAGTGGTGGTGGCCGGTGTGCAAACTTTGGTACCCGGCCAGATAGTCCGGGCAACGCCGCTGCGGGGCCAACCATGAAATCCGGCTTCAATCTCTCCGAGTGGTCCTTGCGGCACCCGGCATTAGTTTTATATGCCATGTTGATGCTGACCTTGGTTGGGATGCTTTCGTATACCAGGCTAGGCCAGTCGGAAGATCCGCCCTTCACTTTCAAAGTGATGGTTATCCGTACCGGCTGGCCCGGTGCCAGCGCCCAGGAAGTGGAGCAACAAGTTACTGATAAGCTGGAAAAAAAACTCCAGGAAGTGCCCTGGCTGGACAATTTACGCAGCTATTCCAGGCCGGGCGAATCGTTAATTTTTCTGTCGGCCAAGGATTCCACTCCTGCGGGGCAAGTCCCGGACATTTTTTATCAAGTTCGCAAAAAAGTCGGCGATATTGCTTACACCCTGCCGGCCGGCGTCGAAGGCCCTACATTTAACGATGAGTTTGGGGATGTATACGGAAACTTGTATGCCTTGACCGGCGACGGCTACGACTATGCGGAACTGAAGCGTCACTCGGAAACCTTGCGCGCCGAACTGCTCAGAGTGAACGATGTCGCCAAGGTAGATTTTTTCGGCGAACAGAAACAACGCATTTACGTCGAATTGTCCAATGCCAAATTAGCCACCATCGGTATCGACATTGCCACTTTGCTCCGCACCTTGCAAGCGCAGAACTTGGTGACAGGCAGCGGTAGTTTCGATTCTGCAGACGAGCACATTCGGATTGCGGTAACCGGTCGTTACGATAGATTGGAAGAGCTGCGGGATGTGCGTTTTCGCGCCAATAACAACGAATTTCGGCTGGGTGACGTCGCCAAAGTCAGTCGCGGCTTTGAAGATCCTCCCAAAGACAGAGTGCGCTATAAAGGTCATGATGCGCTGTTAATCGGGGTAGCGATGCGTGCTGGCGGCGATATCATCAAGTTGGGCCGCGATCTGGATCAGGCCGTAATAAATACCCAAGCCCAATTGCCTGTGGGATTGGAATTGCATACTGTGTCTTCCCAGCCGAAAGCAGTGCAGCGCTCGGTCAACGAGTTTGCTAAATCGCTAACTGAGGCGGTCGTCATTGTATTAGGTGTTAGCCTGCTGTCTTTGGGCTTGCGGACCGGCATTGTGGTAGCGATCACTATCCCGGTGGTGTTGGCGGTTACTTTTTGGCTGATGCATCTGTTTGGCGTTGGCCTGCATAAAATTTCCCTGGGGGCATTGATCTTGGCCTTGGGCTTGCTGGTGGACGACGCCATTATCGCCGTGGAAATGATGGCCTCTAAGATGGAACAGGGCTGGGATCGCACGCGTGCTGCCGCCTTTGCCTATACATCGACTGCGATGCCTATGCTGAGCGGCACATTAGTAACGGCTGCCGGCTTTCTGCCGATTGCCACGGCTGCGTCTTCCACCGGGGAATACACTCGCTCGATCTTTCAAGTCGTTGTCATAGCCTTGTTAGTATCCTGGTTTGCGGCGGTGGTGTTTGTACCGTATTTGGGCTACCGCTTGTTGCCGGACTTGAGTAAGGGCCAAGAGCAAGAGTCAAGCTTGGCGCGGTTTTGGGCCAAGTTGCGGAAAAAACCGCAGTCCGAACAGCCCAAGAACCACTCCCACGATCTTTATCAAACCCCCTTTTATCTGCGCTTTCGAAAATTGGTTGCCGCCTGCGTTATTCACCGTTGGCTGGTGATTTTTTTGACCATAGCGATGTTTTTTGCCGCTATCTTCGGTTTTAAGTTCGTCCAGCAACAGTTTTTTCCAGATTCCACCCGGCCGGAGTTAATCGTCGATTTGCGCTTGGCGGAAGGTGTGTCGTATGCCGCTACGGAAGCCGATGTGAAAAAACTGGAAGCATGGCTGGATATGCAAAGCGGCATCGATAATTACGTCGCTTATGTCGGCAATGGCAGTCCGCGCTTTTATTTGCCTTTGGATCAGCAACTGCCGCAACGCAGTTTTGCGCAGTTTGTGATATTGACCGACGGACCGGCGGCACGCGAGCAGCTGCGCGATAAACTAATACACCTATTCGAACAGGATTTTGCGGATATGCGCGGCAGCGTATTACGTTTGGAGAACGGCCCGCCGGTAGGTTTTCCCGTGCAATTCAGAGTCTCCGGGCCGGATTTGCAGACGCTGCGCACTATCGCTCGCCAGGTGGCGGATGTGATGCGCGCCAATCCTTATCCCTCCAACGTACAGTTGGATTGGGAGGAGCCGGTGAAAGTTGTGCGCGTCAATGTCGAGCAATCCAAGGCCAGATTGCTGGGAATTTCTTCCAACGACATTGCCAATATTATCAACGGCGCCCTGCAAGGCTTGTATGTCACCGAATTTCGCGAAGGTATAGAGCGCATCGATTTATTGGTGCGCGGTGCTGAAATCGAACGTAAGCACTTATCGCGTCTGCAAAATTTGATGATACCGATCCCCGGTGGACGCAGCGTGCCCTTGTCGCAAGTCGCCGAATTGGATTACGGCTTTGAGGAAGGTTTGATTTGGCGGCGAAATCGCGTACCTACGGTCACTGTACGAGCAAATTTGTATGGCAATATGCAGGCGCCAATGGTGTCGGCGCAGATAGAAGAACAACTGGTCGACATAAAGCGGCAATTACCGCCCGGCTACCGCTTGGATACCGGCGGTGCGGTTGAAGAATCGGCTAAGGGTGGCGATTCGGTGGCGGCCGGCATGCCTTTGTTCTTTCTGACGGTATTGACCGTGCTGATGATCCAGTTACAAAGTTTTTCGCGAATGGCCTTGGTGTTATTGACGGCGCCGCTTGGTTTAATCGGCGTGACTTTGTTTTTATTGATTTTTCAGCAACCGTTCGGCTTTGTGGCGATGCTGGGTACCATCGCACTTTCCGGAATGATCATGCGCAACTCGGTGATTCTGGTCGATCAAATCGATCAGGATAAGCTGGCCGGGCGTTCAGATTTTGATGCCATTGTCGATTCCACGGTGCGCCGGTTCCGGCCTATCGTATTAACGGCGGCGGCGGCGATATTGGCCATGATTCCCCTCACCCACAGCGCGTTTTTCGGGCCGATGGCGGTAGCAATCATGGGAGGTTTGACTGTTGCGACTGCCTTGACCTTACTATTTTTGCCGGCTTTGTATGCAGCTTGGTTCAGAATCGCGGTTTAATTTTTAAGAACAAAATCGCAGCGCTTATGCGGGTATCCATTATTTCAGTGGTTCCCGCGCCCCGGCGCGAGCAGGGGAAAAGCTTTGCGGGAACAA
>FSSH01012212.1_pt2 | contig 9978 bp, 10 predicted proteins | sample 1166101 | NCBI WGS metagenome assembly FSSH01 (sample SAMEA32972668, study PRJEB13176) | freshwater metagenome | biome: Drinking water system; feature: Biomass in drinking water that filtered by 0.45 um membrane; material: drinking water | place: USA | collected 2012-12-20 | depth 0 m | reverse complement strand
CGATCCAGACCGTGTATTCCGAACAGCTCACCTCTGCGCCCGGCTCGGTGGCGCAGGTGCGCGAATGCGCGGCGCAGCTGACGCGGCTGGCCAAGGCCGGCGGCACCACCATCATCTTTGTCGGCCATGTCACCAAGGAAGGCACACTCGCCGGCCCGCGCGTGCTCGAGCACATGGTGGACGCGGTGCTGTATTTCGAGGGCGAATCGGGCAGCCGCTTCCGCGTGCTGCGCGCGTTCAAGAACCGCTTCGGCGCCGTGAACGAACTGGGCGTGTTCGCGATGGGCGACAAGGGCCTGCGCGAAGTGCCCAATCCGTCGGCCATCTTCCTCTCGGGCAGCAGCACGCCCCAGCCCGGCAGCGCCGTGATGGTGACGCGCGAGGGCACCCGCCCGCTGATGGTGGAAGTGCAGGCGCTGGTGGACAAGAGCCCGCTGGCCAACCCGCGCCGCGTCGCGCTGGGCCTGGAACAGAACCGCCTGGCCATGCTGCTGGCCGTGCTGCACCGCCACGGCGGCGTCGGCGTGTACGACCAGGACGTTTTCGTGAACGTGGTCGGCGGCATCCGCGTGCAGGAAACCGCGGCCGACCTGCCGGTGCTGCTGGCGGTGCTGAGCTCGCTGCGCGACAAGCCGCTGGCTGAAAAGACAGTGTGCTTCGGCGAGGTCGGCCTCAGCGGCGAGATACGCCCCGTGCCCAACGGCGAAGAGCGCCTGAAGGAAGCCGCCACGCATGGCTTCAAGCGCGCCATCGTGCCCAAGGCCAACGCACCCAAGAAGGGCGCGTTCAAGGACATGGAAGTGATCGCGGTGGAGCGCCTGTCCGAGGCACTGCAGGCTGCCGCGGAATGAACGGCGACATCGCCCTGCCGTTCACGTTCGTCGATGGCACTGGCGTCGTGCGGCCGTGGCGGCGCACCGACCGGGATTCCCTGCTGCGCCACGCCGACAATGTGAACGTGTCCCGGCATTTGTCGCTGCGCTTTCCGTATCCGTATCGCCCATCGGACGCCGATGCATTCTTCGCCCTGCTCGAGTCTCAGGCCGACCCGGAGGCGTGGGCCATCGAAGTCCAAGGCGAGGCGGTGGGCGGGATCGGCGTTCGTCGGGGTGCGGCGGAGTTCGCGCATTCTGGAGAACTCGGCTACTGGTTGGGCGAGGCTTTCTGGCGACGCGGCATCGTTGGTGCCGCAGTGCGGGTGGTGGTTCCATTCGCCATGGCGCGGTGGAACCTGGCGCGGCTCACGGCGTATGCCGATGTGCGCAACGTGGGTTCCATCCACGTGCTCGAGGGCGCCGGCTTCGTTCGGGAGGGTCTGGTGCGCGCTCGCGCGATCCGGGGCGGTGAAGTGCACGACCACGTCGCTTTCGGACGTGTTGATTTGGCGCGCCTGCCCAGGCCGGAATAGCGGTGCGGCGGCCGATTATCCGCGGTGCAGCAGCAGCTCGTAGACGAACTTGCTGCCAAAAAACGCCAGCAGCAGCAGCGCCATCGCCACCAGCGTGAGCTTGGCGGCGCGCGGGCCGCGCCAGCCCCAGCGCCAGCGGCCGAACAGCAGCACGCCCAGCACGGCCCAGGACAGGAGGGACAGCACGGTCTTGTGGCCCAGGTCCTGCGCGAACAGGTCGTCCACGAACACCACGCCGGTCAGCAGCGTCAGGCTCAGCAGGGCGAAGGCGGCGCCCAGGCTGCGGAAAAGCAGCGTTTCCATCTGGGTGAGCGGCGGCAGCACGCGCAGCCAGCCGCCCAGGTGGCGCTGGCGCAGCGCGCGCTCCTGGAACCACAGCATCAGCGCCAGCAGCGTCGCCACGGCCAGCGTGGCGTAGGCGAGCAGGGCGAACAGCGCGTGCATTTCCAGCTGCCAGCTCAGCTCGGCGCGCAGATGGCTGCCGCCGAGCAGTACGTAGGCGGCCAGCACCAGCGCCGCCAGCGGGAAAACGATGATGCCCAGCGCTTCGATGCGCTGCGCCGGGCCCAGGGCGGTGGTGAGCGCGGCCATGCCCAGGCCCACCAGCGACAGCGCCGCGTAGAAGTGAAGTTCCGGCCCCCCCAGCGCGCGCCAGGCCACCCCGTGCACGGCGGCGTGCAGCAGCACGGCCGGCACCGCCAGCAGCAGCCAGCGGCGCGGAAACGGGTTGGGCCCACGCGCGTGGCCGGCCAGCTGGTGGCTGGCCAGGCCATAGAGCACGAGGGCGAGCAGGGCGGCGATCATCAGGGGCATTCCCCGAGTTTGGCACACGCGCCACCAGCGCGAGAACCGGTCGGGCCGGGCCCGGCGACCGCCCGCGCTATACTTGCCGCCCCGCTCCGCAAGATCCCCAAACCATGTTCGAGTCGCTGACCCAGCGCCTTTCCGGCACCCTGCAACGCCTGCGCGGCCGCGGCCGCCTGACCGAGGAAAACATCCGCGAGGCCACCCGCGAGGTGCGCATCGCGCTGCTCGAGGCCGACGTGGCCCTGCCGGTGGTGTCCGCCCTGATCGAGCGCATCAAGGTGCGCGCGGTGGGCCAGGAAGTGCTCACCAGCCTCACCCCGGGCCAGGCCCTGATCAAGGTGGTGCGCGACGAGATGGCCGCCGTGATGGGCTCGGCCGCCAGCGACCTCAACCTCAACGTGCCGGCGCCGGCGATCATCCTGATGGCCGGCCTGCAGGGCGCGGGCAAGACCACCACGGTGGGCAAGCTCGCCAAGCACCTGAAGGAAAAGAAAAAGAAGAAGGTGATGGTGGTGTCGGCCGACGTCTACCGTCCGGCGGCCATCGAACAGCTGCGCACGCTGGCCCAGCAGGTGGACGTGCTGTTCTTCGCCTCCGACGCCTCGCAGAAGCCCGAGGACATCGTCCGCGCCGCCATTTCCGACGCCCGCAAGAGTTTCGTGGACGTGCTGATCGTGGACACCGCCGGCCGCCTGGCGATCGACGACGCGATGATGGCCGAGATCAAGGCCCTGCACGCGGCCGTGAACCCGGTGGAAACGCTGTTCGTGGTGGACGCCATGACCGGCCAGGACGCGGCCAACACCGCCAAGGCCTTCAGCGAGGCGCTGCCGCTGACCGGCGTGGTGCTCACCAAGACCGACGGCGACGCCCGCGGCGGCGCCGCGCTCAGCGTGCGCTACATCACCGGCAAGCCCATCAAGTTCATCGGCGTGGGCGAAAAGCCCGACGGCCTGGACGTGTTCCACCCCGACCGCGCCGCCAGCCGCATCCTGGACATGGGCGACGTGCTGAGCCTGGTCGAGCAGGTCGAGCAGCAGGTGGACAAGGACAAGGCCCAGAAGCTGGCCGAGAAGGTCGCCAAGGGCAAGAAGTTCGACCTCAACGACATGCGCGACCAGTTCGAGCAGATGCAGAACATGGGCGGCCTGTCGGGCCTGATGGACAAGCTGCCGGGCATGGGCCAGGTGCCCGACCACGTGAAGGCCCAGGTCACCGGCAAGGAAATGCCGCGTATGATCGCCATCATCAACTCCATGACCAAGAAGGAGCGCCGCAATCCGGGCCTCCTGAACGGCTCGCGCCGGGCCCGGGTGGCCCGGGGCTCGGGCACCACCCCGGCCGACGTGAACAAGCTGCTCAAGCAGTTCCAGCAGATGGAAAAGATGATGTCCAAGCTGTCCCAGGGCGGCATCAAGGGCATGATGCGGGGCATGAAGGGCCTGATGGGCGGCGGCTTCCCGGGGCGTTTCCCGGGCCGCTGAGACGCGGCGGCCGGCCTCCGATTCACCCGACGGGGTTTCCTTCGGGCGGACAAGGGGTTAGAATTCGCGATTCCCCCGGCCGGTATGCGGTCGGGCTTACTGTCACAGAACTGCAGAGCGAATTTCTAATGGTCAAGATCCGTCTGGCCCGCGGTGGCGCCAAGAAGCGTCCCTTCTATCACATCGTCGTGACCGACCAGCGCAACAAGCGCGATGGCCGTTCGATCGAGCGCGTGGGTTATTACAACCCGATCGCGACCGCGAACGAGCAGCGCGTCGTGCTGGACACCGAGCGCGTCAAGCACTGGGTTTCCAACGGCGCCCAGCTGACCGACAAGGTCCGCGTGCTGTTCAAGGAAGCCTCGGCCAAGGCCGCGGCCTGAGCCCCCGGCCTCGCCCCGTGCGAGGCCTGACGCCATGAGCACCGATCGCCGCATCCTGCTGGGCAGGGTCGCCGGCGATTTCGGCGTCCGGGGGGAGCTCAAGCTTCTGTCCTGGACCGATCCCCGCGACGCCATCTTCAAGTACCAGCCCTGGATCCTCCGCGCCGGCGACACCGAGCGCGAAGTCTCCGGCGTGCGCGGTCGCGACACCGGCAAGCTGCTGGTGGCCGTTTTCCCGGGCATCGAGAACCGTGAGCAGGCCGAGGCCCTCAAGGGCTCCGAGATCTGGGTCTCGCGCAGCCAGCTGCCGCCGCCCAAGCCGGGCGAATACTACTGGGTGGACCTGGAAGGCCTGGCGGTGCAAACCGTCGAGGGCGTGGCCCTGGGCACCGTTTCGCACCTGTTCGACACCGGGGCCAACCCGGTCATCGTCATTTCCGGCGAGCGCGAGCGGCTGGTGCCGTTCGTGACCGACCAGTACGTCAAATCCGTGGATTTCGACGCCGGCCTGATCGTGGTCGACTGGGATCCGGACTTCTGACTTTTCGGCAGGACCCGCCGTGCGCATCGACGTCGTCACCCTGTTCCCTGACTTCATCCGCGACAGCGCCGCGCTGGGTGTGGTCGGGCGGGCGCAGGAGCGTGGGCTGCTTTCCGTGCACCGCTGGAATCCCCGCGATTACGCCACCGACCACTACCGCCGCGTGGACGAGCGCCCCTTTGGCGGCGGCCCAGGCATGGTCATGCTGGGCGAGCCGCTGTCCGCCTGCCTGGCCGCCGTGCGCGCCGCCGACCCGGTCCCGGCCCGGGTCATCTACCTCAGCCCGCAGGGCCCGCGCCTGACCCAGGCCAAGGTCCGCGAACTGGCGGCTGCGCCGCGCCTGGTGCTGCTGTGCGGCCGCTACGAGGGCCTGGACGAGCGTTTCGTGGACCGCGAGGTGGACGAAGAGCTGTCCATCGGCGACTACGTGCTGTCGGGCGGCGAACTGGCCGCGGCCGTGGTGGTGGACGCCGTGGGCCGGCTGCAGGAAGGCGCCCTGAACCACGCCGATTCGGCCGTGCAGGACAGCTTCGAGGACGGCCTGCTCGACACCCCGCACTTCACCCGGTCCGAGGCCGAGGGCACCGCCGGGGTGCCGCCGGTGCTGCTGTCGGGCGACCACGCGGCCATCCGGCGCTGGCGCCGCCAGCAAAGCCTGGGCCGGACCTGGCTGCGGCGCCCGGACCTGCTGGCCCGGGTGGCCCTGGACAAGGCCGACCGGGGCCTGCTGGAGCAGTTCATCGCCCAATGGCGGGCCGACCACCCGGCAGGGGTCTAACCCCTTCCCCTTCAAAGGCTTGGCAGGCTATACTTCCGGGCTGATCTACAAAGATCCAGGCACCACCAAAGCCAAGCACGGTCACCGGGCCTCTGGCGCGCATATCAAACAACTATCAAAGGCGTGTAACCATGAATTTCCTCCAGCAGTTCGAAGTTGAACAGTCGCAGCGCCAGCTGCCCGAATTCGGCCCCGGCGACACCGTCGTGGTCAACGTGAAGGTCAAGGAAGGCAACCGCGAGCGCGTGCAGGCCTTCGAAGGCGTCGTCATCGCCATCAAGAACGCCGGCCTGAACTCCGCCTTCACCGTGCGCAAGATCTCGCACGGCTTCGGCGTCGAGCGCGTCTTCCAGACCCACAGCCCGATCATCGACTCGCTGACGGTGAAGCGCCGCGGCAAGGTCCGCGCCGGCAAGCTGTACTACCTGCGTGGCCTGGAAGGCAAGAAGGCGCGCATCAAGGAAGACCTGGCGGCGACGGCCCGCACCAAGGCCTGAGTCCCGCCCGCTTCCACGCGAACGGCCGCCCCTGGGCGGCCGTTTTGCTTTCCGGCCCCCGCGCCCCCATCCAAGGGGCATGGCCCCGTGCGACGACACCCTGCGATGACCCACGCCCCCGACACTCCCGGCGTCCGCCTCGACCTCTGGCTCTGGGCCGCGCGCTTCTACAAGACGCGCGCGCTGGCCAAGGCCGCCATCGAAGGCGGCAAGGTGGACCTGCAGGGGCAGGCCGCGAAGGCCTCGCGCCTGCTCAAGACCGGCGAAACCCTGCGGCTGCAGCGCGGCGAGGATGTGTTCGAGGTGCAGGTGGTGGCGCTGAGCGGCAAGCGCGGGCCGGCGGCCGCGGCGGCGCTGCTCTACCTGGAGTCGGACGCGTCTCGCGAAACCCGGCTGCGCCTGGCCGCCGAACGCCGCGCCGCCAACGCCGGCTATCGGGCCCCGGCCGGAAAGCCCGACAAGCGTGCACGCCGGCTGATCCAGGCCTTGGGCGACCTCGATGCGATGTGACCAGGCGGGTCAGCGCAGCAGCTTGAGCCGGTAGAGCGCCTCGAGCGCCTGCTTGGGCGTGAGTTCGTCGGGGTCGATCGCGGCCAGCGCATCCAGCGCCGGCGAAGGCGGCGGCGCGAATAGCCCGAACTGCTGCGGCGCCTCCAGCGCCGCCGGGCTCATCTTCGCAACCGACTGCGGCGCGCCGCGCTGCTCGAGTTCGGCCAGCGTGCGCCGCGCCTGCTCCACCACCGCGCGCGGCAGGCCGGCCAGCGCCGCCACCTGCAGGCCGAAGCTGCGGTTGGCGGGGCCGTCCTTCACCGCGTGCATGAAGACCAGCTTGTCGCCGTGTTCGATCGCGTCCAGGTGCACGTTGGCGATGCCGCTGCCCGGCTCGGCCAGCGCGGTGAGTTCGAAGTAGTGGGTCGCGAACAGCGTGTAGGCGCGGTTCGCGTGCGCCAGGTGGCGCGCGCAGGCCTCGGCCAGCGCCAGGCCGTCGTAGGTGGAGGTGCCGCGGCCGATCTCGTCCATCAGCACCAGCGAGTGCGCGGTGGCGTGGTGCAGGATGTAGCTGGTCTCGGCCATTTCCACCATGAAGGTGGACTGGCCGCGCGCCAGGTCGTCGCCGGCGCCGATGCGGGTGAGGATGCGGTCGATCGGGCCGATCACCGCACGCGACGCCGGCACGAAGCTGCCGATGTGCGCCAGCAGCACGATCAGCGCGTTCTGGCGCATGTAGGTGGATTTGCCGCCCATGTTCGGGCCGGTGATGACCAGCATGCGGCGGTTTTCGTCCAGCACAAGGTCGTTGGGTTCGAAGGGTTCGCTGCGCACGGCCTCCACCACCGGGTGGCGGCCGCGTTCGATGTGCAGGCCGGGCGCGTCGGTGAGCTCGGGCCGCGACCAGTCCAGCGCCTGCGCGCGCTCGGCGAAGGCCGCCAGCACGTCCAGTTCGGACAGTGCGCCGGCGCAGCGGCGCAGGGCTTCCAGCCGCTGGTTCAGCGCGTCCAGCAGGCCTTCCCACAGCACCTTCTCGCGCGTGAGCGAACGATCGCGCGCGCTCAGCACCTTGTCCTCGAAAGCCTTGAGCTCCTCGGTGATGTAGCGCTCGGCGCCGGTGAGGGTCTGGCGGCGGGTGTAGTGCGTGGGTGCGCGCTCGGACTGGCCCTTGCTGATCTCGATGAAGTAGCCGTGCACGCGGTTGTAGCCGACCTTGAGCGTGGCGATGCCGGTGGCGGCCTTCTCGCGCGCCTCCAGGTCGACCAGGAACTGGTCGGCATTCGTGGACAGCGTGCGCAGTTCGTCGAGCTCGGCGTCGTAGCCTTCGGCGATGACGCCGCCGTCGCGCAGCAGCACCGGCGGCTGCGGGATGATCGCGGCGGCCAGCATGGCGGCGTCGCCGGCGTGTTCGCCCAGCTCGGCCGAGAGCGCGGCCAGGCGCGGTGAGTCCAGCGGCGCCAGCAGCGCGCGCAGGTCGGGCAGCATGTCCAGGCCGTCGCGCAGCGTGGACAGGTCCCGCGGCCGCGCCGAGCGCAGGGCCACGCGCGAAAGGATGCGCTCGATGTCGCCCAGGCCGCGGAAGCGCTCGCGCAGCGCGTCGTGCCCGTTGGCGTCCATCAGCGTGGCCACCGCATGATGGCGCTGGCCCAGCACGGCGCGGTCGCGCAGCGGGCGGTTGAGCCAGCGGCGCAGCAGGCGCCCGCCCATCGGGCTGACGCTGGAATCGAGCACGCCCAGCAGGGTGTGTTCGGTGCGGCCGTCGGTGCGGCTGTCTAGCTCGAGGTGGCGGCGGGTGGCGGCGTTGAGCGCGATGCCGTCGTCGGCCGATTCGAAGGCGATGGAGGTCAGGTGCGGCAGGCGCTGCTTCTGCGTTTCCTCCACGTAGGCCAGCAGCGCGCCGGCGGCGGAAATCGCCAGCGGGCGGTCTTCCAGGCCGAAGCCGGTGAGGTCGTGCAGCTGGAAGAAGCGCAGCAGCTGGCGCCGGCAGGCGTCGGCGTCGAAGCCCCAAGGCGGCCGCCGGCGCAGGCCGGGCAGGGCAGTGACGGCGGTGGGCCAGCCGTCTTCGTCGGGCACCAGCAGTTCGGCCGGGTCCAGGCGCGCGAGTTCGGCGGCGAGCTGGTCTTCGTTGGCGACCTCCGAAACCAGGAAGCGGCCGCCGGCCAGGTCGGCCCAGGCGATGCCGTAGTGCGACTTCCCGCGCGAAACGGCCACCAACAGCGTGTCGCGGCGCTCCTGCAGCAGCGCCTCGTCGGTGACCGTACCGGGCGTGACGATGCGCACCACCTTGCGCTCCACCAGGCCCTTGGCCAGCGCCGGATCGCCGATCTGTTCGCAGATGGCCACCGACTCGCCCAGCGCCACCAGGCGTGCGAGGTAGCCCTCCATCGCGTGCACCGGCACGCCGGCCATCGGGATGGGCGCGCCGGCCGAGGCGCCGCGTTGCGTGAGGGTGATGTCGAGCAGGCGGGCGGCCTTGCGGGCGTCGTCGTAGAACAGCTCGTAGAAATCGCCCATCCGGAAGAACAGCAGGATGTCCGGGTGCTCCGCCTTGGCGGCGAAGAACTGCTTCATCAGCGGGGTGTGGGCGGGGGTTTCCGAGACGGACATCCGGATGGCAAAGGCTTGGGTGGCCCTATAGTCTAGCGGCCATGGATGCCCAAACCCTGCCCGACGACAGCGCGCTGCATGCCTTGGCCGAACAGGTGGCCGTGGCGCTGCAGGCCCGCCACCTCATGCTGGCCACCGCCGAAAGCTGCACCGGCGGCTGGATCGCCAAGACCATCACCGACATCCCAGGCTGTTCGGCCTGGTTCGACTGCGGCATGGCGGCCTACAGCTACGAGGCCAAGCAGGCGCTGCTGGGCGTGCGCCCCGAGACGCTGACCGAACATGGCGCGGTCAGCCGCGAAACCGTGATGGAAATGGTGTCGGGTGCGCTGGTCACGTCAGGCGCCAGCATCGCCGTGGCGGTCACCGGCATTGCCGGCCCGGGCGGCGGCACGGCCGACAAGCCGGTAGGCACCGTGTGGATCGGCTGGAAGCGACGCGGCGGCTATCCGAAGGCGGAACTTTTCCACTTCGACGGCGACCGCGAGGCCGTCCGCCGGCAGACGGTCGAGGCGTCCCTGCAGGGATTGCTCAAGCTCGCCGTCTAGGCGCTTGACAGGCGGGGGAGGGTTGTTAGTAGTATTACTACTAATGAACATCTCCGACACCCAGCAAGCCATCCTCGCCATGATCGCCGAGCGCATCGACGCCGACGGCGTGCCTCCTTCCCAGGTCGAAATCGCCCATGCCTTCGGGTTCAAGGGCGTGCGCGCGGCCCAATACCACCTTGAAGCCCTGGAGCAGGCCGGCGCCATCCGCCGCGTGCCTGGCCAGGCGCGCGGCATTCGTCTCGTATCGTCCCCGGCCGCCGACCTCGTCCCGGCGGTCGGGGACGATCTTCTCCGCCTGCCGGTGCTGGGCCAGGTGGCCGCCGGCCTGCCCATCGGCGCCGACGCCGGCCTGCACGACATGGTCCTGCTCGACCGGGTGTTCTTCCAGCCCGCGCCCGACTACCTGCTCAAGGTGAAGGGCGATTCGATGCGC
>FSSH01001816.1_pt1 | contig 9978 bp, 7 predicted proteins | sample 1166101 | NCBI WGS metagenome assembly FSSH01 (sample SAMEA32972668, study PRJEB13176) | freshwater metagenome | biome: Drinking water system; feature: Biomass in drinking water that filtered by 0.45 um membrane; material: drinking water | place: USA | collected 2012-12-20 | depth 0 m | reverse complement strand
CCCAGGGAATACGGCGTATTGGAAGCATTGTTGTTGCAAAGCGGACGCGTAGTCAGTAAGGACAGTATTGCTCAACGGCTTGCCGTGCGTTCCGAAGAACTCGCCGACAATGCGATTGAAGTTTATGTGCATCGGCTACGCAAACGTTTGGAACCTCTGCGTATCAGTATTCGGACGGTGCGAGGACTGGGTTATCTGCTGGAGCACTCCGATGATGAATAATCCCAAGAGCCTCAGGGCACAGTTGCTCTCGAAACTGACCTTGCCCTTGTTGTTTGTTGTCATATTGGATGCTGCGGCGTCTTATTATGTTGCCACGCATTTCACCAATCAGGCCTATGATCGCTGGCTACTGGATTCCGCTAAATCCTTGGTGCAAGAGGTCAAGGCGCAACAAGATCATGTCACATTCGAATTGCCCCCGATCGCTGTGGAAGTGTTCCGCTGGGATGATATGGATGAAACCTTCTATAAGGTGGAATCGCAAAAGACCGGATTCATGGCGGGGGATGATGGCCTTCCCAGCCCCGTCATGTCAGATTTAACCAAGGATCAGCCGTTATTTTTCGATGGCGAAATCGAGGATCAACCGGTCAGGGTGGTGTCGGTGCTCACCGTGCCCAAAACCAGCACCGAGCATGTCATTGTCTCGGTGGCGGAAACCGTCAACAAGCGGCGTAACATGATGAGCGAATTGTTGATCGCGGTTATCCTGCCGCAGATTTTGCTGGTGTTGATTACCGGCTTTCATATTTGGACCGGCGTCAATCGAGGCCTGATCCCCCTCAATGACTTGGCACGGATGATCGCGCGCCGCTCGGCCAAGGAATTCGATCCTATTGCCGATGCCGGCGTGCCGCTGGAAGTGCGGTCGCTCACCAATACCATCAACGCGTTGCTGCAACGGTTGGGATCGACACTGATTACGCAACAGCGCTTCATTGAAAACGCGGCGCATCAACTCAGAACGCCATTGGCAGGTCTAAAGATACAGGCGGAACGGGCGCTCAGCGCCGACAACTCGGAAAGCATGCGGCTGGCACTGACGCATATCAAAAACTCTACCAATCGCCTCGCTCACTTAAACACCCAGCTATTGGTACTAGCCCGCTCAGAGTCAATTTCGCATAGCGCACCGGAGTTACGGCTGATAGACCTTACTCGATTGGTACGTGAATGTTGTATGGATTGGGTGCCTAAAGCATTGGATAGCAAAATCGAACTCGGCTTTGAGGCACCGGGCAACATTGTACAGGTCAGTGGTGATGACGTACTGCTGCGCGAACTGTTAGGCAATTTATTGGACAACGCGATCAGCTACGGCAAGGCCGGTGGCCATATCAGTGTCAGCATCGAGTCTGCCCCGCATGCCAAGTTGATCGTGGAAGATGACGGTCCGGGCATTCCTTTAAGCGAACAAGACAAAATTTTCGAGCGCTTCTATCGTGTGCCGGGCAGTCCCGGAGACGGCTGTGGACTGGGTCTGGCCATCGTCAAGGAAATTGCAGATTTGCATGACGCTTCTATCAGTATTCGCAGTCGATCCGAAGCGGACTACGGTACGCGAATCGAAGCTGTCTTTACCGACCACGTTTAACAACAAACCAGACTGTTTGAAAGGTTGCTGAAAGGTATAGACGCTATGATCACTCTCCGACCTAATCAATAACGCAAATTTCAATGCATTCCAACGAACATCTCAAACGCTTGATTTATTCGACTTTGCTAGTCTTCAGCCTGATGTTGGTAGCCGGTTGCGCTCAACATAACCCCGAACCTGTCGATCAATCCTCGTCAACAACGGCTTAGAACGCCAAAAACAAAGCGCATTTCCCCGCAAAGCCTTCGAAAACTCATCAGGCCTAACTCATTGCAATAGCCTTTCCCAGAAAAAGATTAATCGTCAGCAAATACACTTTGAAAGGTTTATGAAAGGTTAGGCCAGTACGATAGTGTGTTGTTCATCACAGATTCGGTCATATCAAGGAGCGCGTTTGCTTACCCCTGCCAAATTACTTTTAGAAAACCGAGCTTGGTCTGAAGACTTGTTGGCGAGAGATCCCGACTACTTCGTCGATTTGGCCAAAGAGCAATCCCCTGAGTTTCTGTGGATAGGCTGCTCGGATAGTCGGGTACCTGCTGAAACCGTGGTTAACGCCCAGCCCGGTGAAATATTCGTGCACCGCAATATTGCCAATCAGGTGATCATCACCGATTTCAATTGCCTGAGCGTGTTGCAATACGCCATAGTCGTGCTCAAGGTAAAACACATCATCGTTTGCGGTCATTATGGGTGTGGCGGTATCAGGGCCGCACTACAACCCCAAAAATCCGATTTGGTCATCAACAATAAATGGCTGATGCATATCAAAGATGTTTATCGTCTGCATCAAAACGAATTGGAACAGCTTGATCCAGCAGAAAAAACTGATCGCCTGATCGAGTTGAATATTATCGAACAAGTCTATCGATTAGCGCATACCTCCATCGTCCAGTCCGCCTGGAAACATGGTCATAAACTCACTTTGCACGGTTGGGTCTACGGTCTAAACGATGGGCTGATCCAAGAGTTGATAATACTTGACCATAGCACCCACATTCATCCGATTTATCAATACGCCGATTGACGTTCGCGCCCTGTGCCGGCGACTTAATTTGCTCATTACTTGAAATGAAAAACATCCAAATACTGTTGATTTTATGCTTTCTGATCACCTCGTCCTGCAACTCCGAAAAACAGCCCGAGGCAGTCGATAGCCATGAAGTAATCAATCCCATCGTCAAAGACACCAGCTACGATAGTGAATATGTCGCCGAAATTCAGTCGGTGAAATACGTCGAAGTCCGGAGCCGTATCAAAGGCCACATCGAAAAAATTCATGTCGACGAAGGTGAGGCCGTCAAGGAAGGCCAACTGTTGTTTACCCTGAGCTTCATGGAGTTCGAAAAAGAGCTGCAAAAAGCCCATGCCGCTCATAAAAGCGCCCAGGCTGATTTAAAGGCCGCAGAAGTCGAGTTGAGTAATGTCAAACGGCTGCTGGAAAAAAATATCGTGGCCGCAGGTGAATTTGAAGTGGCCAAAGCCAAGGTTGAAGCGCTGAGGGCGGATATGGAAGAAGCCGCAGCCAACCAGGAACAGGTTGCATTGAATCTCTCCTTTGCGCACATCAAGGCCCCGTTCAATGGTTTCGTCAATAGGATTCCCAACAAAGTCGGCAGCTTGATCGCTGATGGCGACATGTTGACCTCGATTTCCGACAATCGGGAAGTATTTGCGTATTTCAATCTCTCCGAAATCGACTACCTCAATTATGTGTCGGCCAGCGATAAACAGGCCGATAACGTCAGTCTGAAACTAGCCAATCAAACGCTTTACCCGCATGCTGGAAAAATAGAAATGATCGAAAGCGAATTCGATCATGCCACCGGCAACATTGCCTTCAGAGCCCGCTTCCCTAATCCCGATGCCCTGTTAAAACACGGTTCCAACGGCAAGGTCGTGATCAATAAGCAACTGAAGAATGCCTTGCTTATCCCCCAAAAATCCACCTTTGAAATTCAAGACAAATTGTATGTGTTTGTGGTCGAAAAAGACGACACATTAAGGCAACGCAATATTATTCCGCGCATGCAATTGACGGATTTTTATGTTGTGGAATCCGGCTTATCCCCGAACGAAAAAATTGTCTACGAAGGTGTCGAAAACGCCAAAGACGGCAGCAGAATAATGCCTGTTCCGATTGATTTAGCAACTGCCATGTCTCAAGAATAAGCGAGCTATATCACATGATAACCACCAGATTCATTCACCGGCCGGTATTATCTATCGTCATGGCCATTCTGACCATTTTGATTGGTTTGCTGTCGGTCACCAAACTTTCAGTCACACAGTTTCCGGAAATTGCTCCGCCTGAAGTCACCGTCACCACTAAATTTATCGGCGCCAATGCCGAGGCGTGTGTCAAAGCGGTGGTCACGCCACTGGAACGTGCCATCAATGGTGTGCCGGGTATGGCGTATATGTCTTCGGTATCCGGCAACGACGGCGTCAGCGTGATACAGACTATTTTTAAAGCCGGAACCGACCCGGAAGTGGCCTCGGTCAACGTGCAGAACCGGGTGGCGTCGGTTTTGGATGAACTGCCCGAAGAAGCGATTAAAGCCGGGGTCATCGTCGAGAAAGTCCAGAACAGCATGCTGTTGTACATCAATATTCTCAGCAACGATCCGACTCTGGATGAAAAGTTTCTTTACAACTTTACCGATATCAACGTGCTAAGGGAGCTGAAACGCATCGAGGGCGTAGGCTTTGCCGACATCATGGGAGCCCGGGAATACGCGATGCGGGTGTGGCTGAAGCCCGAGAAATTGCTGATGTATAACATTTCGCCGACCGAAGTCATCGAGCAATTGCGGGCTTACAACGTCGAAGCCGCACCCGGCAAAATAGGCGAAAGTTCCGGGCGAAACGCACAAGCCATGCAATACATTTTGAAATACACCGGCAAATACAACACTGTGGAGGAATATGAAAATGTTGTGTTGAGCGGTAAAAGCGATGGCGAAATTTTAAGGCTAAAAGATGTTGCCGAAGTCGCATTTGATTCACAGGACTACGATGTGCTCTCCAAAGAAAACGGCCAGCCGTCGGCGGCCATCGTTCTCAAACAGCGCCCCGGCAGCAATGCCAAGGAGGTGATAGCCAATATCAAAAAAACCATGGAAGATATTAAAGCCAGTTCGTTTCCACCTGGCATGGACTATACCCTGAGTTACGATGTGTCCAAATTTTTGGATGCTTCGATTCACGAAGTCATCAAAACCTTGCTGGAAGCCTTCGTGTTGGTGGCCTTGGTGGTATTCATTTTTCTGCAGGATGTTCGCTCCACCTTGATTCCGGTCATCACTGTACCGGTTTCCTTGATAGGCACGTTTTTCTTCCTGCATGTGATGGGTTTTTCGTTAAATCTGATCACCTTGTTCGCATTGGTACTGGCGATCGGTATCGTCATCGATGACTCCATCGTGGTCATCGAAGCGGTGCATGCCAAGCTGGAACTAGGAAATATCGGCCCGAAACGGGCAACTGAACAAGCCATGCGGGAAATCAGCGGCGCAATTGTCGCAATCACTTTGGTAATGTCGGCGGTTTTTTTGCCGGTATCGTTTATGGAAGGCTCGGCCGGTATTTTTTTCCGGCAATTTTCGTTGACCATGGCGTTTTCGATTGTGTTGTCCGGGATCACGGCGTTGACACTGACGCCAGCTCTTTGCGCCTTTTTTCTGAAAGCCATCCATCACCATGAGCCGCAGCAAAGAACCCGTCTTGAAAAATTCTTCGCCGGATTCAATCGTTGGTACAACGGACTGGCCGAGCGTTACAAAAGTCTGATCAGGCTGATAGCCAATCGCAGACTGATTACCTTCGGGATATTGCTCGGGTTCTCGTTCGGCGCAGGTTTGATTGGCAACCGCGTACCTTCGGGCTTTATTCCGCAAGAAGATCAAGGGACCATCTATGCAAATATCACCACCCCGTCCGGCGCCACGTTGGAACGCACCGAAAAGGTGGTGAATGAAGTACAACGTATCGCATCACAGATGGTGTCAGTGGATTCGGTCTCCAGTTTGGCGGGTTTCAGCGTACTTTCGGACGGTACCGGGGCGGTTTACGGCATGAATCTAATCAGCTTGAAGGATTGGCAAGATAGAAGTCTTTCCGATAAGGAGGTCATAAAACAACTCGAGGAGAAGACTCAACATATCAAAGACGGCGGCATGGAGTTTTTTACCCCCCCGCCCGTGCCGGGCTTCGGTAACTCCAGCGGATTTGAAATGCGTTTATTGGATAAAACCGGCGGCACTTTGGAAAACTTGCAGAAAGTGGCCGACTCTTTTGTGGAAGAGCTGAATAAACGGCCGGAAATCAGCAATGCCTTTACTACCTTCAACACCAAATTTCCGCAATTTCTATTGCATGTCGATATCGATAAGGCCGCTCAAAAAGGCGTCACCACAGAAAATGCCATGAGCACCTTGCAAACCTTTATTGGGAGTGAGTACGCCACCAATTTCATCCGCTTTGGGCAGATGTACCGAGTCATGGTGCAAGCCTTGCCGGAATACCGCGCGCACCCGGATGATTTGATGAAACTCTACATCAAAAATAAGGAAGGTCTCATGGTGCCGTTTTCGGCCTTTTTGCGCGTGGATAAAGTCTATGGCCCTGAGCAAGTGACCCGCTATAACATGTACACATCGGCCATGATCAACGGCCAGCCAGCCGACGGCTACAGCAGCGGACAGGCCATTGAAGCCATCAAACAGGTGGCTGCGCAAAAACTGCCCAAAGGCTTTAGTTACGACTGGGCGGGTTCCTCCCGCGACGAGGCCAACGCTGGCCATCAGGCCATTTATATCTTTCTAATTTGCCTATTGTTTGTGTATCTGCTGCTGGCTGCGCAATACGAAAGCTTTCTGTTGCCCATGCCGGTGATTCTGTCCTTGCCTATCGGCATCTTTGGGGCATTGTTCATGCTATGGGTAATGGGGCTGGAAAACAATATCTACGCGCAAATCGCCATGATCATGCTGATCGGCATCCTGGGTAAAAACGCGATTTTGATTATCGAATTCGCCGCGATGAAACACAAACAAGGCAAGTCACCGTTCGAGGCGGCCATCGAAGGTGCTGTATTGCGTTTACGACCTATCTTGATGACGTCATTTGCCTTTATTGCTGGCCTGATTCCGTTGATGTTCGCTTCCGGTGCCGGCGAGATCGGCAACAACACCCTGGGCTCGGCTGCCGCCGGCGGCATGATATTCGGCACTATTTTCGGCGTCATCGTTATTCCGGGACTATATGTGGTGTTTGCCGGTGAGGCCGACAAACATCGGCGCGATGATCAAAAAGAAAAAGCCCCATTTACCGAGACTCTTTAACCCCCAATGAAGCGTAATATTTATTGCAGCGTTGCCATGGCTTTATTGGCATCCGCTTTCAATGGTTGTTCATTGAATACCGAGTTGTCGATTCCAGAACAGCCGATACCGGCCAGCTTTCAAGATAAATCCGATACCACTAGCATAGCCAACATTGATTGGCGGCAATACTTTAGCGATACGCTGTTGTTAAAGCTGATCGATACGGCCATCAACAATAATCCTGATCTGCAAATAGCCTTGCAGCGCATTGAATCGTCACGCTCCAGCGTGAAGTTGGCCAACGCGGCGATGTTGCCCCAGGTTAGTTTGAATGTCGGCGGTGGGGTAGAAAAGTTTGGCTTGTACACGATGGACGGTGCCGGCAACGCGACCACCGAAATTACTCCTGGGCGAATCGTGCCGGAGAATTACACCAATCTGTTTGTCGGTTTGCAATCGTCCTGGGAGATCGATGTCTGGGGCAAACTGGAAAACCAACGCAAATCGGCCGTTTCAAACTATCTGTCCAGCATTGAAGCTACCAATTTCGTCATCTCCAACCTGGTAGCCGATGTCGCCATTTACTACAACGAACTGTTGGCCTTGGATAATGAACTGGATATTGTTCGGCAGACCACCCAAAAACAACAGGAAGCGCTGGAGATCATCAAACTGCAGAAAGAAGCTGGCCGAGCCAATGAACTCGCCGTGCAACAATTCCGCGCCCAATTGCTCGACACGCAGGTGCTTGAAAACCAGGTGCTGCAACAAATCAGCGAAGCCGAAAATCAGATCAATTTCTTGTTGGGGCGCTATCCGCAGCCCATTGAACGCGCGAAAAACACGTTTTTTGAAGCCGGTCCACCAGTCATTTTATCGGGTATTCCATCCCAATTATTAAGCAATCGACCGGATATTCGTGAAGCGGAACTTCAGGTCCAAGCTAGTAAATTTGATTTAAAGGCAGCCAAGGCGGCCTTTTATCCCAACTTCAATATCACGGCCAGTCTGGGTTTTCAGGCCTTCAATCCTGAATTTTTATTTACCTCACCCGCGTCATTGGCTTATTCCTTAGCCGGTACCCTGGTTGCGCCGATTATCAATATGAAATCACTGGAAGCCGCTTTCAACACAGCGCAAGCCAATCAGTTGTCGGCCATGTATCGTTATCAGAAAACCATTCTGAATGCCTACGTCGAGGTGGCAAACCAGCTTTCCAGTATCAAGAGTTTGCAACAAATCAGCACGCTTAAGCAGCAACAAAGCGAAGCATTGAAACAATCGATCGAATCGTCCAACGAACTTTATAAAGCCGCCAGGGCCAACTATTTGGAGGTACTCATCGCCCAACAAAGCGCATTGCAATCCAACCTTGAATTAATCAATGTCACCAAACGGCAACGCATGGCTACTATCACTATCTATAAGGCATTGGGTGGCGGTTGGAAGTAATAGCAGCCAATGGAGGATTTGGAGATAACGGCTACGCACCTAAAATAAAAATAATCACATTAATAGCGAGTAAATGCCATGCAGGATGAAATGAACCAAGAGAATCAAGAAATTCAACCCAATTCAACTCACAAACACTTCAATCTTGAAGAAGGGGTTTTTGTCCTGCTGGTGATTCTGTCGCTACTGGGTATCGTTATTACTGACTTTAACCAACACGATGGCTATGGCTATTGGACCTTCATGGTGGTGGTATTCGGGATGTTGTCCATTTTTGTGTCCTGGCTGCAAGCCAAAACCAGTGACAACGACTTTGGCGAGATTGTCAAAGAACAAGGGCGGCACTGGCTGCATACTCTAATAGTGGTAGGTGCGGCATCCCTGATCATCAAATCCGGGCATATGTCCGAAATCAGCGCTAGCCTGGTGATTTTGCTGATACTGGGATTAGCAACCATGTTGGATGGTATGCGTATCGGTTGGCAGTTTACTTTGGTGGGATTTTTTCTCGTGATTTGCGCAACGATTGTTGCCTACGTCGAGAAGTTTATTTTCGCTTCTGTCGGTTTAGGTGTGTTGGTTGTTGCTGGAACCTTTTTATGGGGATACAGGCTTAACCGTCAACGTGTCGAGAAGTCCCAATAGGCTGTAGCCCTGTTGAGGCAGATTTAATCTGGAGACTAGGTCGCTAATATGCGGCTTCTATTGTAATTGGGATGCGGACTGGCTTGGTTGAATTAGCGGACCAAGTGTCATTCAAAAATGGGTTAAAAATATGAGACATTATCTAAAATTCATACTGGTTTTAATTTTCAGTTTTTTTACAACTGCGCTGGCTTCAGTGGATGCCTTAGCGGCAGATTTGATCGAACCACAAAAAATAATTGAAGACTCCACTAATCAACTGAAACTGCGCATGCAGGAGCCTGGATTTACCCAGGATTTCGGTAAGATCAACGAGTTTGTTCATTCGGTCATTTATCCCCATGCCGATTTCGATCTGATTTCATCGTTGGTGTTGGGTAAGCTTTGGAAAGAAGCCTCACCAAGTGAAAAGGACGGCTTTAAGAAAGAGTTTCAAACCTTGTTGATCAGAACCTACTCCAGAGCATTTGTAGAGTTTAAAGAATGGTCTGTCAGATTCCAACCTGTCAATCAGGAAGAAGATGAGCGTAAAGCCGTAGTGAAAACTGAAATTCTCCAGCCGGGTTTGCAGCCGATTGCGGTGAATTACCGTATGTTAAATAGTAAAGGTGGATGGAAGGTTTACGACATTATGATTGAAGGGGTCAGTTTGGTGACCAACTATCGCACCAGTTTTAAAAATGAAGTCGAGCGTACCGGTTCTTTGCAAGAAGTCATCAACCAGCTGGCTAAACGCAATGCTGAAGCACTCGCTAACAAAAGCCACTCATAGTTATTTTGAGTGTTGTCGGCAACAAATGTCTAAAGTCGGTGGTACTGAGTAATAATTTTTGCTCAATGAAAAGCCAGTTACTGATAACTGGCAATTGCCAAACTTCATGCTGCAATATTCATTACCATATAGCGGCCAGTCGTGAGAAGCCGGTTTTGGCCGATTCTGTTGAAAAAGTCCCC
>FSSH01004043.1_pt1 | contig 9983 bp, 8 predicted proteins | sample 1166101 | NCBI WGS metagenome assembly FSSH01 (sample SAMEA32972668, study PRJEB13176) | freshwater metagenome | biome: Drinking water system; feature: Biomass in drinking water that filtered by 0.45 um membrane; material: drinking water | place: USA | collected 2012-12-20 | depth 0 m | reverse complement strand
AATGGCCTGCGCTATTTCAACTCGCTGCTGTTTCCGCTCGCTGCCGCCGCGCGCATTGCCGGGCGGATCACCGGCCGCGAGGATTCGGACGATTCGCCGCCGGCTGCCCCGGTCAACGCGCTGTTCGAGCGCATTTTCGGCCTTGAGCGCCACCTGCTCGGCCGGGTGCCGATGCCGCCCGGCGTCTCGATCGTGACGCTGGCGCGGCGCTAATCGAGCGGCAGAACCGGGGCGGGCTCCGGGGCCGCCGCCGCCTTGGCATGGAAGCCGAGCCGGGCGCGGCCGCTGGGCGATCCCGCTACATCGGCGACCAGATAGAGCGGCCGGCGCTTCGATTCGACATAGAGCCGCCCGAGATATTCGCCGATCATGCCGAGCACGAACATCTGCGCCGCGCTCAGCACCACCACCACCAGCATGGTCGAGGTCCAGCCCGGCGCGGGCGACCCGCGAAAGAAGCCATAGCCGATATAGATCAGCAGCAGCAAAGATGCCGCCGCCAGCACCACCGAGGCATGGCTGGCAAAACGCAGTGGCGCGGTCGAAAAGCCGGTCACCGCATCGAGCGCGAGCCGGATCATCCGGCCGATCGGATAGTTGGTCTCGCCGGCATGGCGCTCGGCCCGGTCATAGACCAGCGGCACCTGGCGAAAGCCCACCCACGCCACCATGCCGCGGATGAAGCGCGCCTGTTCGGGCATCGCCAGCAGCGCATCGAGGGCCCGCCTGCTCATCAGCCGGAAATCGCCGGTATCGAGCGGGATCGGCGTGTCGGTGATGTGATCGAGCGCACGGTAGAAGGCGGCGGCGGTGATTTTCTTGAACAGCGTCTCGCCCTCGCGCTTGCGGCGCACGGCATAGACGACATCGGCATCCTCGGCCGCCATGGTCGCGCGCATCTCGGCAAGCAATTCGGGCGGATCCTGCAGATCGGCGTCGATGATCAGGATCTGCGCGCCGCCGCACAGATCGAGCCCCGCCGTCAGCGCGAGCTGGTGGCCGTGATTGCGCGACAGGTTGATCGCGACCAGATGCGGATCGGCAGCCGCGAGCCGCTGCATCGCCGGCCAGCTGGCATCGCGCGAGCCATCATTGACGAAGACGATCTCGTAATCCTCGCCCACCGCCGCCTGGGCGGCCGCCGAAATGCGGGCGTGGAGCAGATCGAGGTTCAGCGCCTCGTTATAGCAGGGAACGACGACGGACAGAGCAGGACGGTTCATGGGGTGCCCGTCTAGCCTGCTGCCGCGCCGCCGTCGAGTTGGGCTCAGGCAGCGGCCCGCGCGCGCTCCTCCACCAGCCGCTCCAGGATCGTCAGCGGCACCGCGCCGTCGCGCAGCACTTCGTGGAAGGTCTTGAGATCGAACTTCTTGCCCATGATCTTCTGGGCATTGGCGCGGGCGCGGGTCCAGCTGATATGGCCGATCTTGTAGCTGCACGCCTGCCCGGCCTGGGTGCAGTAACGCTCGATCTCGCGCTGTGATCGCGGCCGCGCAAAGCCGACCGTCTCGACGAAATAATCGGTGGCCTGGTCGCGGGTCCAGCGCTTGGCGTGGATGCCAGTATCGGCAACCAGACGCGCCGCGCGGAACAGGAAGCTCTGCAGATAGCCCGCACGCTCGACCGGGGTGGCATAGCCGCCGAGTTCATCGGCCAGCTGCTCGGCATAAAGCGCCCAGCCTTCGGAATAGGCGCTGAAGAAGGAAAGGCGGCGCAGCAGCGGCGTCTTGAGCCCCGCCACCGTCGCCAACTGGGTGTGATGGCCCGGCACGCCCTCATGGTAAGTAAGCGAGGGCAACGTATATTTCGGCCAGTCGCCGACATCCTTCAGATTGATGAAGTAGATTGCCGGGCGCGAGCCATCGAGCGAGGCGAGGCGGTAATAGCCGTTCGATGCGCCGTCTTGAATCTCGACCGGCACCGCGCGGATTTCGAGCGGCGCGGTCGGCGGGTTGATGAACGCGCGCGGCAGCTTCGCGCGCATCGCCTGCAGCCCGGCGTTCAGGCCGGCGATCAATTCGGTGCGGCCGGCGGCGGTGTTGGGGTAGAGCTGCTCGGGCCGGGTGTTGAGCGCGGTGAGCCGCGCGCCGACCGATCCCTTGGTCAGCCCCTGCGCGCGCAGAATCTTGTCGAGTTCGGCGCTGATCTCGGCGACCTGCTGGCGGCCGAGCGCGTGCACCTCATCGGGGGTGAAGTTGGTGGTGGTCGCCACTTTCAACGCATCGGCATAGATGGCGGCGCCCTCGGGCAGCGCCCACAGCCCGGCTTCGGGGCGGCGCGGCAGGCCCTTGACCAGCGCAATCTGGCGGTCGAGCGCGGGATTGACCTTGTCGGCGATGATTTTCGCCGCACGCGCGCCCCAATCGCCGGCGATATTGGTGGCGGCCGCACGGGTCGCGAGCGACTTTGCCATCGAAGTATCGGCAGGCGCAGGGCGGCGCAGCACTTCGAGCTGGCCGACGGTCAGTTCGAGCGAGAAATCAGGCGCGACATAGCCGCGCGCGGCCTGCTCCTGCTGCACCGCACTGTCCTGATCGAGCGCGGTGGCAAAGGCTTCGAGGCGCGAAAGATAGGCCTCTGCATCGGCGCTGGTGCGGATGGTGTGCGACGAGTTCAGGAAATCGGGCACCGAGAAATAGGCGCCGCCCTGCTGGAAGATCGTATAGGGCCGGATGGTGCTGGCGATGCCGAATTTGGCCGGGCCGGTGACGCGGCTGCCGAGCGAATAGAGCACGACTTCGCGGTTGAGCTTGCCATCCTTCGACAAGGTGGCGGGATCGACCGCCTCGATCTCGGCAATCGCCTGGCGGGTGCGGGCGAGATCATGGGCACGGCCCTCTGCCGAACGATCGTCGAGCTTGCCCTTGAGCGCCGCGCGCGCGCCGAAATCGAGCCCGAGCTGGGTTGCGCCTTCGGGGCTGTCGTCAATATTGGCGTTAAAGATGCGATCGAACAGCGCGTTGAGCTTGGCGTCGCCCTCGGTCTGCTGGGCGCGCAGGGCCGGGGCAATGGCGGCGGCGGCGAAAGTCGCGCCGGTGGCGGCGATGAAGGTGCGGCGGTCCATCGGTCGGCTCCCCTTAAGGCTTGGCGAAGGCCGCAGCCTAGCCGAGCCGCGCGCGCTGGCAAGGGGTCAGCCGCGCTCCACCGAGCTGACCGCGTCGGCCGCGCGCAGCGCGGCCGTCAGCCGGGTCAGGTGGGTCAGATCGCGCACATCGACGTCGATGATGTTGGTGTGATAGCCCGGATCGCGGTTTTCGAGGCGCATGTTGAGAATGTTCGCCTTGTGCGCGCCGATGATTGTCGCGACCACGCCGAGCGCGCCGGGCTCGTTCTTCAGTTGCACCGCAATCCGCGCGACCGCGCGCTCATTCTTGTCGCCCCAGGCCAGATCGACCCAATCGGCATCGTCGCTGTCGATCAGCGTCTTGCAGTCGATGCGGTGCACCTCGATCCCCTCATTGGGGCGGCGCAGCCCGACGATGCGGTCGCCCGGCACCGGGCGGCAACATTCGGCGAGATCGAAGGCCACGCCGGCGGTGAGCCCCTTGATCGAGATCGCGACCGAGGGCGAGGCCGGCGGCGCATCACCCGCGCCCGCAGGCGCAATGCTGGCGAGCACGCCGGGCATCAGCGCCTCCATCACCTCGGCATCGGTCAGCCGGCGCCGGGCGATCGCCTCCATCAGCGCGGCATCGTCGGGCAGTTTCAGCCGGCGCACGGCGGCGGCCAGCGCATCCTCGGCCAGGCTGGTGGGCAGGCGCTTGACGATCGCATCATAGAGCTTGCGGCCCAGCGCCTGGCTTTCGGTGCGTTCCTTGTGGCGCAGATAACGGCGGATCGCCGCGCGCGCCTTGCCGGTGATCGCGAAGTTCAGCCAGTGCGGCTGCGGGTGCTGCGCCTTGGAGCGCAGAATCTGTACCTGATCGCCATTGTCGATATGCGCGCGCAGCGGCACCACCCGGCCGTTGATCTTGGCGCCCACCGCCTGATCGCCCAGATCGGTGTGGAGCGCATAGGCAAAATCGATCGGCGTCGCGCCCTTGGGCAGCTGGATCAGCTCGCCGCGCGGGGTGAAGGCGAAAATGCGATCGGCATACATCGCCATGCGGGTATGTTCGAGCAGCTCCTCCGGGCTGTCCGCCGCTTCCAGAATCTCGACCAGATCGGCGATCCAGCGCACCTGGGTGTCGGGGCGGAGCTTGCCCTGCTTGTACGCCCAGTGCGCCGCGAGCCCATATTCGGCCTCGGCGTGCATCTCTGCGGTGCGGATCTGGATTTCGACGCGCGTCTTTTCGGCGTGCATGATGCTGGTGTGGAGCGAGCGATAGCCGTTGCGCTTGGGGGTAGAGATATAATCCTTGAACCGGCCCGGCACCATCGGCCAGCGCCGGTGGATGAGGCCGAGCGCGCGGTAACAATCCTCCTCGGTCGGCACGATCGCGCGGAACGCCATGATGTCGGACAGTTGCTCGAAGCTGATGTGGCGCTCGCTCATCTTGCGCCAGATCGAGAAGGGATGCTTTTCGCGCCCCCAAATTTCGGCGTCGACGCCGTGGCGCGCGAGCAGCACCTTCACCGATCCGCTGATCTTGGCGATGCGATCGCCATCGCCTTCGTTGAGCAGCGCGAGCCGGCGGGTGATCGAATCATAGGCGTCGGGCTCGAGCTCGCGAAAGGCGAGGCTCTGCATCTCGCGCATGAACTCATACATGCCGATCCGCTCGGCGAGCGGGGCGTAGATGTCCATCGTCTCGCGGGCGATGCGCCGCCGCTTGTCGGGATTGGGGATGTGGTGGAGCGTGCGCATATTGTGCAGCCGGTCGGCGAGCTTGACCAGCAGCACGCGGATATCGTCGGACATGGCGAGCAGGAATTTGCGCAGATTCTCGGCGGCGCGCTCGCTCTCGGTCTGCGCCTCGATCTTCGACAATTTGGTCACGCCGTCGACCATGCGCGCGACATTGGGGCCGAACAGGCGCAGGATTTCGTCGGGGGTGGCGACGGTGTCCTCGATCGTGTCGTGGAGAATCGCGGTCGCGATCGTCTCGTCGTCGAGGTGGAGATCGGTCAGGATGCCGGCCACCTCGATCGGGTGGCTGAAATAGGGATCGCCCGATGCCCGCTTCTGGCTGCCATGGGCCTGCAGCGAAAACACATAGGCGCGGTTCAGCAATGCCTCATTGGCATTGGGATCATAGCCCAGAACCCGATCGACCAGTTCATATTGCCGCAGCATGCGGCCAATGTGGGGCCGCATGCTGCTGCTTTGCAATAACTAGTTGCGCACCTGCGAGATCAGGCGCGCGCGCGCTCGTTGCACTTGGCGAGCGAGGCTTCGTCCATCGCGGTGCCGGCGATGTTGAACGCGCTGAGCGCGCCGATGCGCTGGGCGACCATCTGGCACATGATGATGTCGCGCTGGGTGCTCTTGGCTGCAGTGCAGGTGCCGCCATTGCACTTCCACAGCGTGCCCGAGGTGATGACACTGGCCTTGGTGGGCGCGGTGACCGGGGTTGCGACATAATAGCCGCCGGCCTGGGCCTGCGCGGCGACCGGCGCGACCGAAACGGCAAGCGCGGCGACGAGCGAAAGAATGCGAACCATGTCTTCCTCCTGATCTGGCGGCCGCCGGGGAGGGTGACGACCGCATTGCACAATAGGTTGCGATTCGCTACTTAGGCCAGTAAGTTTTACGTTGCAACTCGAAACGAAGATTTTCATCGCGCCGCGCGCGAAATCAGATAGGATCAACCGCTAAATGGACGGAAAGCTGAGAGAGCCGCTCCGTGCGCTCGCCGAGTGTAGCCTGCCCGCGGCGCTGGAAGCGATGGGAGAACGCTGGTCGTTCCTGATCCTGCGCGCCTCGTTCAACGGCCTGCATCATTTCGAGGAATATCAGTCGGAGCTCGGCATTGCCCGCAACATCCTCGCCAACCGACTCGCGCGGCTGGTCGAGCACGGCATCTTGTGCCGCGAGGCGATGCCCGAGGACCGCCGCAAGATCGAGTATAAGCTCACCGAAAAGGGCTTTGCGCTGCTGCCGACGATGATTGCGCTCAGGCAATGGGGCGAACGCTGGGAAACCGGCTTTCCGGCATCGCCCGTGCTGGTCGATTCGCGCGACCGCCGGCCGATCGCGCCGGTGGTGGTGCGGGCATGGGATGGCCGCGTGCTCGCCAAGGGCGATCTGCTCTGGTCGCTGCCCGAGGATGTGGTGGACGAGGGCGGGCACGCTGCCCCCCAGGCCGAGGCGGCGGAATAGGGGCAAAGACCCGGCGGCTAGACGCTCGCGAGCTTCTCCAGCGCCGCGCGCACCGGCCCCGCGATCGGCTGGGGCCGGCCGCTGTCCAGATCGACATGGACGATCACCATCACCACCACGCAGTGCAGCGCACCGGTCTCGGCGTGGCACATCTCGAACCGCTGGGTGAGGCTGGAAGTGCCCACCTTGTCCATGCGGACGAAGATTTCCATCTCGTCGCCCATCAAGAACGGCTTCAGATAATCGATCTCGGTGTGGCGGACGTGGAATTCGGCCGAGGTCCACGCCGTGCCGAGCGCGTCCATGTCGCTCGCCGCCCAGAATTCGGACACGGCGACATCGGCATATTCGAGATAGCGCGAATTGAAGACGACCCGCTGGCCGTCAATCTCGGCATAGCGGACCTTGAGCCGGGTGGAGAAGCTGAAACCGGGGCGGGGCATGGCGCCCGATGGCGGCTGGCGCGCGCGCCGTCAACCGCAGCGGTGGCTCAACCCATGACCAGCTTGGCGCCGACCACGGCGAGCGTCGCTGCCAGCACCGGCACCAGCACCCGGTCCGAAACCCGCGTCGCGATGAGGCTGCCGACGATGATCCCCGGCACCGAGCCGAGCAGCAGCGAGAGCAGCAGCCACAGATCGACCGAGCCCATCGTCAGATGGCCGAGCCCGGCGATCAGCGTGAGCGGCACCGCATGGGCAATGTCGGACCCCACCAGCCGCGCGACATTGGCACGCGGATAGAGCACGAGCAGCGCCGTCATCCCGAGCGCGCCCGCGCCGACCGAGGTGAGCGTCACCAGCACCCCCAGCACCGCGCCCAGCGCGATCGTCCACTGGCCGATGCGGCGGGTGCCGGCGTCCGCAAAATCGGGCGCCAGCCGCGCGACGATCGCCTTGCGGAAGAAGATCGACAGCGCGGTGAGCAGCAGCGCGCCGCCCAGGATCACCGACAGGAGCTTGCTGGCCTCGTCACTGGTGCGGTCGATCAGCGAAAGCGCGCCCAATGTCGCCAGTGCGGCCGGCACGCTGCCGGTGCCCAGCAGCCGCACCACCCGCCAGTCGACCGTGCCGTGGCGGCCGTGGACGGCGGTGCCGGCGGTCTTGGTGGCGGCGGCATAGAGCAGATCGGTGCCCACGGCGGTCGCCGGGTGGAAGCCGAACAGCATCACCAGCAGCGGCGTCATCAGCGATCCGCCGCCGACGCCGGTCATCCCCACCAGCATCCCGACGAGCACGCCGGCGAGCGAATAAAGCGGGTGGATCACCGCGTGGCCGGACGGGCGACGCGGCGCGCCATCAGATCGACTGGCGCGAGGGGGTGTTGACGCCCATCGATTGCAAATAGCGCTTCACGTTGCGCGCGGCCTGGCGCAGCCGCTGTTCATTTTCCACCAGCGCGATGCGGACATAGCCCTCGCCATTTTCGCCATAGCCCACGCCGGGCGCGACCGCGACCTGCGCATGGGTGAGCAACTGCTTGCTGAATTCGAGGCTGCCGAGATGGGCGAGCGCGGGCGGCAGCGGCGCCCAGGCGAACATCGATGCGCGCGGCGGCGGAATGTCCCAGCCGGCGCGGGCGAAGCTTTCGACCAGCACGTCGCGGCGCTGGTGGTAGAGCGCGCGGTTGCGCTCGACAATGTCCTGCGGGCCGTTGATCGCGGCGACGGCGGCGGCCTGAATGGGTGTGAAGGCGCCGTAATCGAGATAGGATTTCACCCGCGTCAGCGCGGCGATGAGCGTGGGGTTGCCGACCGCAAAGCCGATTCGCCAGCCCGCCATCGAATAGGTTTTGGACATGCTGGTGAATTCGACCGCCACGTCCTTCGCGCCGGGCACCTGCAGGATCGAAGGCGTGGGGCAGCCGTCGAAATAGATTTCGGAATAGGCGAGGTCGGACAACACCCACAGCCCGTGCGCCTTCGCAAAGGCGACGACGCGCTCGTAAAAGGCGAGATCGACCACTTCGGCGGTGGGATTGGACGGATAGCCCATCACCAGCACGCTCGGCTTGGGCACGGTGAAGGCGACCGCGCGCTCCAATGCTTCGAAATAGCGCTCGTCGGGCGTGGTCGGCACGCTGCGGATCGTCGCGCCGGCGATGATGAAGCCGAAGGTGTGGATGGGGTAGCTGGGGTTGGGCGCGAGCACCACGTCGCCCGGCGCGGTGATCGCCTGGGCGAGATTGGCGAGCCCCTCCTTCGAGCCGAGCGTGACGACGACTTCGCGATCGGGATCGATGTTCACGCCGAAGCGCCGGCCATAATAATTGGCCTGTGCGCGGCGCAGGCCGGGAATGCCCTTCGATGCCGAATAGCCATGCGCATCGGGCTTGGCGGCGACTTCGGCGAGCTTGGCGACGACGTGCGGCGGTGGCGGCAGATCGGGATTGCCCATGCCGAGATCGATAATATCCTCGCCCGCCGCGCGCGCCTGGGCGCGCATCGCGTTCACTTCGGCGATGACATAGGGCGGCAGGCGGCGGATGCGGTAGAATTCGTCTGACATCGAATACACATACCCGAATATTGCGGCATTGGCAGCGCAAGCCTGCGACGCACCTCGCCGCGATGCGCAGCCGATGCTAAAGACTGGGCAAGGGTTGCGCAAACAGAACAGCAAACAGAATAGTCGAGAGGATGCCATGGCCGACACCACCCGCCCGCAGCCGGCGCCGCTGCCAATCCCGACGCTTGAGGATATGCAGCACTGGACCTGGGTGATGGGCCGCGCGCAGCAGATGATGCTGGAGGCCGGGCTGCAGACGATCGAGGACCAGCCGGCGATGCCGATCATCCCCGGCTTCACCGATCCGCGCACCATCGAGCGCGCGCGCGACTTCTGGCTCGACAGCATGAAATTGTGGCAGCGTTTCCTGGTGCCCGAGGGCGAGACGCCCCCGCCCGAGCCCGCTGCCCACGCCCGCGACAAAAGGTTCAAGGACCCGCAGTGGCGCGACAATCCGGTGTTCGACTGGATCCGGCAAAGCTATCTGCTCGTCTCCGACCATCTTCAGCGTGGCGCCGACGAGGTCGAGGGGCTCGATCCGCAGCAGCGTGAGCGCTTGCGCTTTGCCACCCGCAGCATCGTCGAGGCGATGAGCCCCAGCAACTTCCCCGGCACCAACCCGCTGGTGATCGAAAAGACGATCGAGACCGGCGGCGAAAATCTGCTCAACGGGCTGAAGAACATGCTCGCCGATATCGGCAAGGGGCAGCTGACGCATACCGATGGTGCGGCGTTCGAGCTGGGCCGCAACATCGCCGTCACGCCGGGCAAGGTGATCCACCGCACCCCGCTTTACGAGCTGATCCAATATTCGCCCACCACGCCGCAGGTGCTGGCGACGCCGCTGGTGATCTTCCCGCCCTGGATCAACCGCTTCTACATTCTCGATCTCACGCCCGAAAAAAGCTTCATCCGCTGGGCGGTGGAGCAGGGGCTGACCGTCTTCATGGTCTCGTGGCGCTCGGCCGATGCGACGATGAAGGACGTGACGTGGGACGATTATGTCGAAGCCGGGCAGATCGACGCGATCGACACGGTGCGCAAGTTGCTGAAGGTCGATGATGTCCATACCATCGGCTATTGCGTGGCGGGCACGACGCTGGCCGCCACCCTCGCCGTGCTCGCTGCGCGGGGCGAGGCGGAGAAGGTGAAGAGTGCGACCTTCTTCACCGCCCAGGTCGATTTCACCCGGGCGGGCGAGCTGCTCAACTTCG
>FSSH01002987.1_pt1 | contig 9984 bp, 10 predicted proteins | sample 1166101 | NCBI WGS metagenome assembly FSSH01 (sample SAMEA32972668, study PRJEB13176) | freshwater metagenome | biome: Drinking water system; feature: Biomass in drinking water that filtered by 0.45 um membrane; material: drinking water | place: USA | collected 2012-12-20 | depth 0 m | reverse complement strand
GGCCCCGGCCACGTGCCGATGCACAAGATCAAGGTGAACATGGAGAAGCAGCTCGCCGAGTGCGGTGAGGCGCCGTTCTACACGCTCGGACCGCTGACCACCGACATCGCGCCGGGCTACGACCACATCACTTCCGGCATCGGCGCCGCGATGATTGGCTGGTTCGGCTGCGCCATGCTCTGCTACGTGACGCCGAAGGAGCATCTCGGGCTGCCCAACCGCGACGACGTCAAGACCGGCGTCATCACCTACAAGATCGCCGCGCATGCCGCCGATCTCGCCAAGGGGCACCCGGCGGCGCAGCTGCGCGACGACGCGCTCTCACGCGCCCGCTTCGACTTCCGCTGGGAGGACCAGTTCAACCTCTCCCTCGATCCGGACACGGCCCGCGCCTACCACGACGAGACACTGCCCAAGGACGCCCACAAGGTCGCGCATTTCTGCTCGATGTGCGGCCCGAAGTTCTGCTCGATGAAGATCACGCAGGACTTGCGCGCCGAGGTCCTGGCGATGGAGGCGGCGGGTGAGGTGCTGGGCGAGGCGACGCCGATGAGCGCCGCCGAGCGCGAAGCCGGTATGGCGGCGAAATCCGCCGAGTTCCTAGCCGACGGCGGCAAGCTCTACGTCGACGCGGCGGAGTAGTCAGGCCGCCGGAATGACGAGTGGGCGGCCGGAACTCGTCCGGCCGCCCACCTTCAAGTACGTGTAATTCCGAAAATTCGGACATAATCGATCAACACCGACGCGAATACATAAAAATTGAATTATCGCGTTTTCGCATCCTTCAGGATGCGCGCGTTCAACCGTGGGGCGGACAAAAATCTTAAGATACGATTCACGCGACAGGATGTTTCTGGTTGCATGCCACGACCAGATCAGAAAGGGCGTGCGATGAGTATCTTGGAACTGTCGGGGGCTTCCCCGATCCGCAACCCGACCCCGGCTCCCGTCCAGGCGGTCCGGCCCGTCGAAGCGCCGAAGCCCCCTGCCGCACCTCTCGAACCGGCTGTGCGCGTCGATATCCGCTCGGGCGATCGCCCTGCCCCCGCTGTCGAGGAAGAACGGCCGGTCGAAGCGGCTCCTGTTGACCAGAACGAGCGTCGCGTCAGGATCGACGAGGACACCAAAAGTCTCGTCTACCAGGTCGTCGATCCGGCATCCGGCGACATCGTCGTGCAGTTGCCCGATCCCGTGGTGCTGAAGGCCCGCGCCTACGCGGAAGCGGCGGCCGCCAAGCTCCAGTCCAACGAGAGGCCCCTCGACCGCACGGCCTGAGACCTGCGCTCTTCAACCTTGTGCGACGAGACGAGAGAGGCCGGGCAAGAGCCCGGCTTCTCTCGTTTTCGTTTGTCGCACGGGCAATGATCCCGGCTCCGCAGGATGCGTCAGGCCGCGATATGAGAGGCGCCGAGATCCATGAAGATGACAGCTGCCGGCGAGCGCACCGGCGCCCCCTGCCCGCGCCACGAAAAAGGCCCCCGGAGCCGAAGCCCCGGGAGCCTGTATCGTGCGAGCGAGACCCGCTGGGTCGAGAGCGGCCCCGTCTCCGGGGCCGCTTCCGCCCTTAGCGGAGGAGCTGCAGGATGCCCTGGTTCGCCTGATTGGCGAGCGAGAGCGCCGAGATGCCGAGCGACTGGCGGGTCGACAGGGCCTGGGAGTTGGCGGCTTCCTCGTTGAGGTCCGCGTTCGTCAGGTTGGCCGAGCCGGTGTCGAGGATGTTGATCAGGTTCTTCGAGAAGTCCTGACGGTTCTGCACAACCGAGAGGTTGGAGCCGAAGGTCGAGGACTGGGCGCGAAGCTGGCTGGTGGCCGCCGTGATGGCCGTCAGCGTCTTGTTGATCTCGTCGTCGTTCTGGAAGCCGCCGGTCACGGAGGTGAGGCCGAGGCCGTCGGAGTCGAGCTTGGCGCCCGTGATGGTGATGCTCGACGAACCGGTCTCGTTGAAGGTCACCTTCAGCGAGTTCTCCTTCTCGTCGGTGCCCGAGCGGTACAGCAGGTTGATGCCGTTGTAGCTCGAGTCCTTGGCCTGCTGGGTGATCTGGTTCAGCAGCTCGTTGAACTGCTTGGCCAGCGACGTGCGGGTCGAGTTGGTCGAGCCGGTGCTGTCTTTGCCCGTCGAGGACACCTCGACAGCAGCGGCAGTCTTCTTCCCGAAGCCGATATCAATTTCGTCGGCGCCGGTGGTCGTCTGAGCAGCCTGGATCGTGATTTTCTGGCTCACACCCGTCGCAGTCGAGTTGATCTGGAGCTTACCGGCGCTGTCGAGGCTAGCCTCGACCTTGCCGCTCAGACCCGTATCGGCCTTGAACTGGGTGTTGATCGACGCCACGATCTCGGCAGGCGTGGCATTGGCGTCGAGAGTACCGCCAGTGCCGCCCTTGAGGTTGATCGTCTTGGCAGGTGCATCGCCGAGCTTGATCGTGAAGGATGCGTCCTTCGGTGTGGAGAAGTCTGTCGGACCAACCGGTACGACCACAGAGCCGGTGAGGCTCGCCTTGGCCGAACCGTCCGAAGCGTCAGAACCGGTAGCGGAAAGGCCAACAACTGCCGAACCCGCAGCTCCCACAACAAGTGCGCCAGTAGCAGCACCAGTCGTCACACCAAACCCAACGTCCACCTGAGTATTGCCGGTGGGCGGGGCTTTGACAGCAACGGTGATCGACGCGCTGGAGCCGAGGTCCTCAGACGTAAAGCGCAGGCTACCACCGCTGTTGCTGGCGGTGAGCGTCGAATTTGCAGCCTTGAGCTGGACGTTGATTGCGTCGGCCAGGTTGTCAGCGGTCGGGCTCGTTCCCAGGGCCGTTCCGTCGGCCTTCAAGGTCGTGGCGTCCAGGGCGATGTCCGTGTTGTTCACGCCATCGCTGACGGTGAGGTAGGATCCGGCCGTAGCACTGAAGGTCGTGACAGCAGAGGCGGCACCTGCTGTGCGCGTCGCTGCGGTCGGAGCTGTCGCCGACTTGCCGAAGCCGATGTCGAGCGTTGCGTTGGTCGAACCCGAGACGTTGAGCTTCTGCGTAGCACCAGCAGAAGTGGTCGTGAGGTTGATGCGCCCGTCGCTGCCGAGAGCGGCGGAGACCTTGCCCTTCAGCGTGCTGCTGCCGCTGATCTGGCTGTTGATGGCCGACACAACCTGCTCGCCCGTTACCTTCGTAAGGTCGCTGACCGAGCCCTTAAGGGTCGAGGAATCAAGACGGATTGTTGTCTTGCTGAGGCCACCATCGAGCGAGATATCGATCGAGCCGTCCTTGGCAAGCGAAGAGAAGTCGCGAGTGCCGTCGGTGGTGCCGGACTGGAAGGCAACGCTAGCGCTCACTGCAGCTGCCGAAGCCGGCTTGCCGCTGGAGATCGCGCTCTTGTCGGCCAGCGCCTGGTTGGCCGTGGACTTAGCAGAGTCGACCAGCTTCTGGATCGAGGTGATGCCCTGGTTGGCGGCCTGGATGGTCTGGACGCCGTTCGAGATGCCGTTGAGGAGCGCGCCGAGATCGCCGGAGCGGCCCGACAGGGCCTGCGAGGTGAAGAAGCTCGTCGGGTCGTCGAGGGCCGAGTTGACCTTCTTGCCGGTCGAGAGACGGTTCTGGGTGGTGGCGACGAGATCAGCCGTGCCCTGAAGCGAGAGCAGGTTCTGGCGGGTCGCGGAGGTAAGGGTGACGCCTGAGGACATGGTGGCTGATCCTTTTGATCTGGAAGCCCCCTTTTGGGAGCGTCGCCAAAGAACCATGGAGGCGTTGCGAAGCTCTTAAGCCATGACGTCAACGCATCCTTTCAATCATCCGTGATTTTTCGCGTCAACAATCGCCAAACTATATTGTTCAACGACTTAGCCACGACACGACTGTCAATTCTTCACCCTTCATTAACCATAAAACCCGATGGTCCGTTTCCAGCGGAGACGAGAGCCATGCCCCTGAAGATCGAACTGAAGCCGTTCGAGCGGCTGCTCATCGGCAATGCGGCGATCCGAAACGGCTCGCGCCGGGCGAGCTTCATCATCGAGACGGTGACGAAGTTCCTGCGCGAGAGCGACGTGATCACCGAGAGCGAGGCGGATACCGCCTGCAAGCGCCTCTATCTCACGCTCACGGTGATGTACCTGTCCGACGATCCCGCTGCGGCCGAGAACCTGTTCATCGCGCAGGCAAGCGAGCTGATGGCGGCGGTGCCGAGCACGGCGCCCTTCATCCAGGACATCTACAAGGAGATCGAGGCGAGAGAATTCTATCGTGCAATCAAGCGCGGAAAGGAGCTCGTGCAATACGAAACGAGCCTCGCCGACCGCCTGAACGCCTTGCCCGGCGAACGCGAGGGACCAGCCTGAGCCGCGGCGGCCGTCGACTGGTTTTCAACAATACGTATGCACCTAACGTGTGTTGATGCAGCAACGGTCCGTTTCCCGGAACCTCCCGCCATCGCCGGGGAATGGAACGGGGCGGGCCTCGACTCGTCCGACCGTCATCCTTGGCCCAGTCCGGGAGACGGTCTCATCACACAGTCACGCACCACCGATGCAGAGTTACCGGCGTTCGTCCGGTTTCATCTCGGCGCTTCCCTCAGGGAAGCCTATACAGACGTGCCCTGGACCCCGTCCGAAAGGGTCACGGAACTTCTCGCGCAGCTCGAAGATGCTCTCGCCCGTGGCGGCGATGCGCAGCTTGCCGCAGAGATCCGCGTGGGCCTGCAGGAGAACATGACGCTCCTGCACCGCTTTGCCCTGTCGCTGACGAAGAACCCGGGCCGCGCCGAGGATCTCGTCCAGGACACGCTGCTGCGGGCTTGGAAGTACAGGCATCAGTTCGTCAGCGGCACCAACTTGCCGGCCTGGCTCAGCGTGATCATGCGCAACACCTTCTATTCGAACCAGCGCAAGCGCTCCCACGAGGTCGAGGACGGCGACGGCAGCTACGCCGCGCAACTTGTCTCGCTCCCGGCTCAGGGCGGCAGCCTAGACCTGCAGGACATGAAGGCGGCGATCGCCCGTCTTCCGCCGGAGATGGGTCGAACGCTGACGCTCGTCGCGATCGACAACCTCAGCTACGAGGAAGCCGCCACCGTGATGGGATGCAAGATCGGCACGGTGAAGAGCCGGTTGTGGCGCGCCCGCGAGCGCCTCGCCGAGACACTCGGCTACACGGCGGACGATATCGGGCCGGACAAGCTCGCGCGCTCCGCCCTGTCTCAGGACGGCGATAGCATCCGCGCCGGCTGACGTCGCATCCGCCCGCGGAGCGTGGCGTCGGGGATCGTCCTCAACGCTTCGGCACCCGAAGTCCCACGCGGATGAGCCCGCCTGCCAGCATGGCCCCGAACACCGCGACACGGCCGGCGCAGCGCTCCTCGCAGGCGATCAAGTTTTCGGTCGCCCTTAGCAGTGCGCAGGCGGCATCGGCGTGCACCGCCTCAGAAAAGTCTGGGCCGCAACTGTCGCATCGGACAGCGAGATGTTCGTGCCGGAAGAGGTCGTCTGAACCAACGCCGATGCTCGTTTAAGAACATATCAAGAACGAAATGCCCGTAAGATCTGGCGAGCGCGATGGAGCGGTGTGGATAGCGGGGAATTTTGCCGGCGCGCGCTTGGAAGGCTGGCGAGGTACCGACTCTTGACGCGATTCGTGAGTCATGCTCGCCTCGCGGTGGCACCGGGCGAGGTCGATATGCATTTCGCGTTGAATCAGGATGGCCCTGGTCAATGGGCATGGTGTCTGTGCGATAACGCGGGGAGCGAGATCGCGCGATCGTCCGTCGCCTATCCAAGCGAGGTCCAGGCCTCTGCTGCCGCGATGGCGTTCGCCCAGATGGTCGCCCAGGCGGGCCGTCAGATCAGGAGGCGATAGCGCATCAGGCGCTCGGCGAAACGGCTTCCACCTCGACGAGACTCAGAGTCCGAAGGATCGCCAAGGCCACAAGTTCGGCATCGACCTCTCCCTCCGATCCCGCCGCCAGTACGGCGACGGTGCTGACCTCCATCCCGGAGAGCTTGCCGACCACCACCTTCAGCACGCTGCCTTCCACCGCGTCCTCGTCGCGCACGAGACAGACGCGATAGCCATTCGCCTCGCCGTAGACGCGCTCGGTGGTGACCTCGACCCTGGAGTCGATCGCGGCCCTCGCCTCACGGGGCTTGCCGAAGGCGGGCCGAATGATGTTGTCCATGCAATGCCTATTCGCGGGCCGTCTCGGTCTTGGCAGGCGACCACGGCTTTCGAAGCGTCAGTTTTCTAGAGGCGCAAGCGAGTTGCGACAAATCCGAGTCTTTCCTTACCGCACTCCTTAAACGCATGGCAGGCATGCTGAGGGTGCGAATAGGAATGTCCCATGCTCGAACGTCGCCTCTCACCGCGTCAGCGCATCGACGAGATCGGCTCTATCGCCGTCGATGAGCACACATCCCTGCCCTGCATCGTCTACGATCTCTCGCAAGGGGGCGTGCGCCTCACGATGCCGGGCACGAGTGCCGTGCCCCATACCTTCGTGCTGACATCGCCCTGCCTCGACGGCGCGCGGATCTGCCAGGTCACCTGGCGCGACGACGAGACCATCGGCGCGCAGTTCGGTTGACTGGTCCGGGACCCGTCGCCCCAAACCTTTACGCAGACGCCGCTTTTTCGCTCCGTCCTGCAGGCGGGCGCCGAGCCGCCCGACTTCGGCTGCGATCTCAAAGCGTTGAATTTCAGACGGTTAACGCCCCTTAAACCTGCCGTATTTACCGTGCGGAACCGATGCCGTTTGGCTCGGGGAGCAGGCGCTCGGCGCGTCCCGCCAGGGTTCCTCCGGCGGGGGTCGCGTAAGGGCGCCCGAGAGCCGGCAGCATCTTCGGGGGACGGCAACGACGCATGGCGAACGGACGCGGGCGCAGCAGCAGGAACGAACCGAATTTCGATGTGCCCGAGGGGCGCATCGGCGGCGGCTCGAAGCTCGACCTACGCCTGTCGCGGGAGGATCGCGCCGTAAGCCGGCCAACGGATAAAGGAGAGCGCGGCATGAAGGCAGCGCCGCGCCGCAGCCCGGCCGTCAAGAAGGGCCGGCGCCGGCGCTCCTTTCTGGGGCGTCTCGTCTATGCCGGGGTCGTGCTCGGCCTGTGGTGCGTGATCGGCCTCGCCGGTCTCATCGCCTACCATGCCTCGCAACTACCGCCGATCGACCAACTCGCCGTGCCGAAGCGGCCGCCCAATATCGCGATCCTGGCGAGCGACGGCTCGCTCCTCGCCAACCGTGGTGAGACCGGCGGACGGGTCGTAAGCATCAAGGAATTGCCGCCCTACCTGCCGCGGGCCTTCGTGGCGATCGAGGATCGGCGATTCTACTCTCATTTCGGCGTCGATCCCGTCGGCATCGCCCGTGCGGCCGCGCAGAACATCACGCGGCGCGGCGTCTCGCAGGGCGGCTCGACCCTGACGCAGCAGCTCGCCAAGAACCTGTTCCTGACGCCCGAGCGGTCCGCATCCCGAAAGATCCAGGAGGCGATCCTGGCCTTGTGGCTGGAGCACACCTATTCGAAGGACGGCATCCTCGAACTCTACCTCAATCGGGTCTATTTCGGCGCCGGCGCCTACGGCGTCGAGGCCGCGGCCCAGCGCTATTTCGGCAAGCCTGCCAAGGCCGTGACGCTGGCGGAGGCCGCGATGCTCGGCGGCCTCGTCCAGGCGCCCTCGCGCCTCGCCCCCAACCGCAACCTGCCTGCCGCCCAAGCCCGCGCCGCGCAGGTGCTCGCCGCCATGGAAGAGTTGGGCTTTGCCAAGCCCGCGGACGTCAAAGCGGCGCTGGCAAACCCCGCCAAGCCCGCCCGCTCGGGCGGCGGCGGCTCGGCCAACTACGTGGCCGATCTCGTGATGGACGTGCTCGACGATTACGTGCCGAAATTCGAATCCGACATCATCGTGCAGACCACCGTCGATACGGCGCTGCAGGTCGCAGCCGAAAAGGCCCTCGTCGACGAACTGAACCTCAAGGGAGGCCGCTACAACGTCGCCCAGGGCGCGGTAGTCTCGATGAAGCCCGACGGCGCCATCCGCGCCCTGATCGGCGGCCGAGACTACGCCCACAGCCAGTTCAACCGCGCCACCACGGCCAAGCGCCAGCCGGGCTCGGCCTTCAAGCCCTTCGTCTACCTCGCCGCCGTCGAACGCGGGCTGACGCCCGAGAGCGTCCGCGACGACGCCCCGATCAGCATCAAGGGCTGGTCGCCGGAGAACTACTCTCGCGATTACCGCGGCGCCGTCACCCTGCGCGAGGCGTTGGCGTTGTCGCTCAACACGATCGCCGTTCGGCTTGGCCAGGAAGTCGGCCCCAAGACGGTGGTGCAGACCGCCCAGCGCCTCGGCATCTCCTCGGCCCTCCAGGCCAACGGCTCGATCGCGCTCGGCACGTCTGAGGTCACGCCACTCGAACTCGTCGGTGCCTATGCCGCTTTCGCTAACGGCGGCTCGGGCGTCATCCCCTACGTCGTCGCAAGCGTGAAAGGGGGTGACGGCAAGCTCCTCTACAAGCGGAACGAGGGCGGTCTCGGCCGGGTCGTCGATGCAAACGCCGTTTCGATGATGAACGCGATGATGCACGAGACATTCGTCTCGGGCACCGCCAAGAAAGCCGAGGTGCCGGGCTGGGATCTCGCGGGTAAAACCGGCACCAGCCAGGATTTCCGCGATGCCTGGTTCATCGGCTTCTCCTCGACACTCGTGACCGGCGTCTGGCTCGGCAACGACGACGGCGAGCCGACCAAGAAAGTCTCCGGCGGCAACCTGCCGGGCGAGATCTGGAAAACCTTCATGACGACCGCTCTGAAGGGGCAGACTCCCACCATGCTCCCGGGCGCGGGGCGCTGGCGCCAGCGCGGTCCGGCCGAGGCTCCTGCCGTTACCGGAAGCACTCCGGGCGGCCTTCTCGGAACGCTCCTGGGCGAGCCACAGCCGGCACCCGGACCGCCGAAGGTCGCCACCAGCCAGCGCGGGCGCGGACCGAGCCAGGACGACCGGAACTTCCTCGAGAAACTGTTCGGGGTCGGCGAGTAGGCACGATGGCCTTCGGATCGGCCGCTCACCGCGTCCGCTTTTTGCCTATCGAGACCGTCCGCGAGCAGACATGCGTCGCGCCGCTGCAAGGGTCGAGCCCCGCTTGCAGCGGCGTTGCCATAAAGGCGACTGTCTTTGGAAACGCAGAATTCAACCCGGTCGGCAAAGCCAGCTGATCAGGCGGCGACCTTCTGCAGGTTCTCTGCGAGGTGGCTGGCGAATTCGTCGGCCTTGTAGATCTCGGAAACGGCCTGCTTGAGCTTCGCCTCGTCGTCCGACTTGCCCAAGGCCTTGGCGTAGGCCGCAGCCGTGCCGAATCCGGCGAGGCCGTAATGGGCCATGCGCTGGTACTGGGCGACGATCGTCACGTCCCGAAGCTTGGCATCCTGCGGCGCTTCTTCCAGGACATGCTTGCGTGCTTCCTTGACCAAGCCTTCCATGCCCTTGCAATGCTCGGGCTCGACTTGACCGCCCGACTGCTCGATCAGGCTCTTGAGCATGCCGGTATGCTTGTTGATGCCTTCGACGGAGCTCTCCAGCATCTGCTTCAGCTTGCCGTCGCTCGCCTGCTTGGTCAGTTCCTGCGTCGTGCGGGCCATCTGATCGTTGGCCGACCAATTGTCTTTCAGCTCATCGAGATAGACGTCTTTCAGGCTGCTCGGTGCCGACATGGGCGATCTCCCTGGTTTTCTCCCCGTCAACCTCGCCTTCCCGCCAACGTTCCTGCGAGATCAGGCCGCGCACGAACCGGACATGATGCCATGCGTGACGCAAAGGTGGGAGGAACAGGCCGCTCCCTCCCGCGGTTTGCGAGGGAGCTAGCTTGAGCCGCGTCCTGGCGTGCCTTCCACGCCATGCAGGGTCATCACCAAGGGGACGGCATGGCCGTTAACGCGGAGGCCCAGGATCGCTCCTTCCCTCTGAGTGCGGGCATCCTGTTCGGCCTCGGCCTCGGCGGCTTCTTCGGGTAGCGTCCGCGGAC
>FSSH01005504.1_pt2 | contig 9990 bp, 1 predicted proteins | sample 1166101 | NCBI WGS metagenome assembly FSSH01 (sample SAMEA32972668, study PRJEB13176) | freshwater metagenome | biome: Drinking water system; feature: Biomass in drinking water that filtered by 0.45 um membrane; material: drinking water | place: USA | collected 2012-12-20 | depth 0 m | reverse complement strand
TCGCCCCCCAGCAGGGCATCGTGTCCGTCGTAGCCATACAACGTATCGTCGCCGCCCAAGCCCTGCTGATAGTCGCCTTGGAAGGAGCCACTCAGATAGTCATTGTTCGCCGTCCCCGTCTGCACCTGCTGCACCCGGGCTTGAATCATGGCGTGATCCCACACGGTCCCGTCGGCAAACTGAATCCGCTCCATCGAGTTGAAATTCTGAATGACCAGCTGATCGTCGCTCTGCCCCAGCCGTAGAGTCAGCCCGCCCGGATTCGTCGCCCAGTCCTGCGTCACGAACAGGCTGTTTGGCGTGACACCCCCTGTGACCAACACCGTATCCACATCGGCCACATCCCAGCCCCAGTCCTGCACGATATCGGTGCCGCTCCCCACGCCGAACACATACGTGTCACTGCCCCCGCTATCCTGCAGGCTGTCGTTGCCCGCCCCGCCCACATAGGTGTCGTTCCCAGACCCGCCAAACAGGTAATCGTTGCCCGCGCCACCCAGCAAGGCGTCGCTACCGCTGTTCCCAGAGAGCGTGTCGTCGCCGGCCCCGCCGTCAAGATAGTTGTTCAACCCATAGCCGGACAGATAATCGTTGCCTGCGGTCCCCGTCTGTACTTGCTGCACCCGCGCTTGAATCGCCGCCTGATCCCAGACCGTCCCATCGGCAAACTGAATCCGCTCCATCGAATTCACATTCTGGATGACCAGCTGATCGTCACTTTGCGCCAGCCGCAAGGCCAACCCACCCGTCGCCCAATCTTGCGTCACGAACAACGTGCTCGGCGTCACACCCTGGCCCACCAGCACCGTGTCCACATCGGCCACATCCCAGCCCCAGTCCTGCACGGTATCGGTGCCGCTTCCCGCGCCGAACACATAGGTGTCGCTGCCCGCATCACCGGATAACTGATCGTTCCCACTACCGCCATTCAACACATCATCGCCCAGCCCCCCAAACAGTTGGTCATTGCCACTCCCGCCCAGCAGGGCATCGATACCGCTATTCCCAGAGAGCGTGTCGTCGCCGGCCCCGCCATCAAGATAGTTGTTCACCGCATAGCCGGACAGATAATCGTTGCCTGCAGTCCCCGTCTGGACCTGCTGCACCCGCGCTTGGATCGCCGCACTGTCCCAGATCGTCCCATCCGCAAACTGAATCTGCTCGATCGAATTCAAGTATTGAATGACCAGCTGGTCGTCACTCTGCGCCAGCCGCAAGGTCAGACCGCCCGTCACCCAATCTTGCGTCACGAACAACGTGCTCGGCGTCACGCCCTGGCCCACCACCACCGTATCCACGTCCGCCACGTCCCAGCCCCAGTCCTGCACGATATCGATGCCGCTCCCCACACCGAACACATACGTGTCGCTGCCCGCATAGTCTTGCAGCACATCGTTGCCGGCGCCGCCGTTGAATACGTCGTTGCCCGCATCCCCGTAGAGCGTGTCATTGCCGTCGCCCCCGCGCAGAATGTCGTGCCCCTCACGCCCAGAGAGTTGGTCATTCCCTCCTAATCCTTGGATCTCATCGTTTTGCGACGTCCCATAAAGATCGTCGTTCAGTGAGGTCCCAATTATCTGGTTCAAGTTCCCGGAATCGTTGATGAGGTCAAGAAGGATGGCCGTACTGCCATCACTAAACTCTACCGTTTGTACGACCGTTTGACTCGTTGCGTTGAAGTTCAGCAATCGGATTGAATCCCCGCTTGCCCCGATGTCGATACGGAGCGCCCCGCCCTCATCGACAAAGCTGAGGCTTTGCGCCGTAATTCCCTGCCCGAAGCGAATCCGATTTTCTTCGCCGCTGATCGACATATCCTGAATCGTATCGACACCGTCGCCAAGGTTAAACACATAGGTGTCGTTGCCGGCGCCGCCGATCAGCGTATCGTTTCCCGCCAACCCGGTCAGCACATTGGCCGTCTCATTTCCCGTCAACACGTTGTTCGACACATTGCCTGTCAAATCACCGGTGGCATACCACATCGTCATCGTGAGGTTTTCGAGATTTTCGCCAAGCGTGTGCGAGGACCCGACGATAACCGTATCTGTTCCCTCGTTCGCCGACTCGACAATGATATCGGCGCTATCGACTTCATAGACATCATCGCCCGTACCGCCCACTAACGTGTCTGCCGCATTCCCGTCGGACCATCCCGTCAAGCGATCATCCCCTGCGCCACCCGACAGATAGTCGGCACCCAGCCAGCCATCCAACGTATCATTACCGTTATCGCCATAGAGCATGTCCCCGTCCGCATAGACGCCGTGGATCACATCGTTTCCATCATTCCCATGTATCGTTCGCGCAAGGTAGTACTCATTGATGGAGGGAGGCGGCTGCGGTGGGTTCAGGAGTGTGGTGAAATTGTCGTCGCCTGATCCACCGTTCACGATCTCGATACTCGCTCCAAGAACATTCAACGACACACCGCCAGTTCCTTCAACGGTCAGCGTATCGATGCCTGTGCCTCCTTGGATCACCGTATCGAATGAGTCCACGATCAACGTATCGTTTCCATCTCCCCCCTGAAGTTGATCGGCCCCTGCCCCGCCGTTCAGCGTATCGTCGCCCTCCAAGCCAAATATGTTGTCATCACCGGAGGTGCCGTTCAGAGAGTCGCTACCGTTTGTTCCGTAGATATCAGCCATGGGGTTCCTTCCTTTCCTTCAACGAAAGGTCATTATTGAACAAGACGGACACAAATCGTGCGCATCCGTCCCGCAGATTCAGACAATGAGCTCATTCAGCTGGATGGTGTGGTTGCTTCCCTAACCATATATAGTAGGATTCATTGCGATTGAGATTGTGCTCCCATTCACTTGCATCAAGGGCCATCTAGCAACAGCAAGTAATGTGCCGACAATGGATGAAGGCAGGCAACCATGTGGTACTGCTGCTCAGGGGAGATTCAACAGCCGTGGCACGAACACAGAGACGCAAGAACGTGATAGCTAAAGGAAGCTGGTCAGATTCCAGCTGAAACAAGCCGGGCAGAGACCATCCGAGTCTCATGGATACCTACCCATAGCCGGACAATCGTCAGGCAGTCGTCTTTGCCGATAGGACGTTGCTTGCACGATCTCTCAACAGCACACTACTGCCAGCTCGCCGCCAACACCGCCTGCACTTGTTGAGGTTGTTGATCGATGGCTTGCTCCCACGTGAGGCCGGACTGCTGGCTGAATGAGGCCATGGCTTGAATCAGCTGATCGACCTGGGTGCTGAGCAAGGTCTGGCCGTTACCGGCCTGGATCGTTTCGATCTGATTGGTCGTCGAACTGGAATACCAATTCTGAATCGTGATCTGGTCTGTATCGCCGTGAACCGCCAGCCGCAGGTCGTTCACCTGTCTGGTAAGCACCAGATCAAGCGGGTTGATCGTGGCGCCAAACAACATGGAGTCGGAGGCGCCTGAATTGTCGATGACCCTGTCCTGACCTCCGCCTCGGCTATACAGGTAGGTATCGTTCGCCCCCAATCCTGTCAGAACGTTGTTCGCACTATTACCACTCAGAACATTGTTCAAGGTGTTGCCCGTGCCGTTGACAGCAGCGGTGCCGGTTAAGGTCAGGTTCTCAATGTTGCTCCCCAGTGTCCAGGCGACCGCACTCTGCACCGTATCTGTTCCGGCATTCGCCGCCTCGGTCACGGTATCGCCGGTACCCACCACATAGGTATCGTTCCCCGCACCACCAGTCAGCACGTTCGCCGCACTGTTGCCAGTCAGCACGTTATCGAGTGTGTTGCCGGTCCCGTTGATAGCACTGGTGCCAGTGAGGGTGAGGTTCTCCTGATTGGATCCCAACGTTCTGGTCACGGCACTGAGCACGGTATCGATCCCTTGATTAGCCAGCTCCGTCACCACATCCCCGGCGACATCCACGACATAGGTATCGTCACCTGCCCCACCCGACATCGTGTCACTCCCGGTGCCGCCGCTCAGGACATTCGACCCGCTGTTCCCGATAAGAATATTGTTGAGCGTGTTGCCGGTCCCATTGACTGCTGCCGTGCCAGTCAATGTGAGATTTTCAATGTTGTTGCCCAGCGTCCACGTAATCGTACTCTGCACCGTATCCGTTCCGGCACTCGCCGCCTCCGTCACGGTATCCCCGGTCCCCACCACATAGGTATCGTTCCCCGCACCCCCGGTCAGCACGTTGGCCGCACTGTTGCCGGTCAAGACGTTGCTGAGCGCGTTGCCAATGCCATTGATGGCTGCAGTCCCAGTCAGGGTCAGATTTTCAACGTTATTGCCCAGCGTCCAGGTGACGGCGCTCTGCACGGTATCGGTACCAGCACTCGCCGCCTCGGTCACGGTATCCCCGGTCCCTACCACATAGGTATCGTTCCCCGCACCCCCGGTGAGCACGTTGGCTGCACTGTTGCCGACCAACACGTTTGCAAAGGAGTTGCCCGTGCCGTTGATGACACTGGTACCAATCAGCGTAAGATTTTCGACATTCGCTCCAAGAGTATAGGTGATGGAGCTTTCAACCGTATCGATGCCTTGACTCGATTGCTCGGTGACAACATCGCCAAGGGTATCCACTACATAGACATCGTTTCCTGATCCCCCCACAAGAGTATCGATACCCAACCCACCATCAAGCGTGTCGTTTCCAGACCCTCCGTTCAACGAATCGTCGCCATCACCACCCAACAGCACATCGTTGCCGGCTTGACCACTCAGGACATCGTCGCCGGCCAAACCGGACAGAGTATCGTTCGTCCCCATTCCCGTCAGCGCATCGGAATCTTCCGTCCCCACAAGCATAAGCCCTTCGGTCCGATTCGCGATCGCAGCGGAATCCCATATGGTCCCGTCCGCAAACCTAATCTGTTCAATCTGATAGAGTGGGCTAACAAAATAATTTTCGACAAGGAGCTGATCAGCAGTCCCGTGAATCGTCAGCAACAATCCATACTCCGCAGTTGCTTGCAGTCTGATGTCTGCCGGCGTGACGGTGCTATCCAGAAGTACGGCGTCTACTTCTCCGAGCATCCCTGAATCAGGAAAATCAGCCACACTATCCTGCCCGCTTCCACGACCGAACAGATAGGTATCATTGCCATCGCCGCCGACCAGAACGTCATTGCCCGCGCCTCCATCCAGTCGGTCAGCTCCGCCAGATCCCGCAAGCTGATCGTTTCCATCCAGGCCGAAGAGATCATTGTCATTATTGAAACCCGTCAGGGCATCATTCTCATTGGTGCCAGTGATGACACGGACACGGCTGCTAATCTCCGTCTCACCCCAAATCGTTCCATCAGCGAAATGAATCTCCCCGACCGTGGGAATCCGAAGGCCCGGCTGGATCAGATAGTTCTCCACCGTGAGTTGATCAACGGTGCCGGCTATCTTCATAACCAAATGGTTGCCTTGTCCTTCGAACGTCACATCACTTGGCGCCACGCCGGCGAGGAGTTGGATGTAATCGATAAAGTTCTGCGAGGCATAGGCCTGGAATCCCGTTTGAATGACATCCTGCCCGTACCCACGCCCGAACACATAGCTATTGTCCCCAAGCCCAATCAAGATATCGTTCCCCTCTCGCCCATCCAATAAGTCTGACCCGGTCATCCGATTATTCTGGTGATTCCCGATCAGATCCACGACATCACTGGGAACGTGGACCTCACTGTGCACCAACTCGACCTGCTCAATTTCGCCCGGCAACACAAATACAAAGGAGCCGGGAATCATCAACTTGACCGTATCAAGCCCTTCATTGGCAAATTCACCGAGCACATGTCCCGCCCCAGAGAGCCAATAGGTATCATTTCCGGTGCCTCCCATCAGCCGATCACTACCAAAGTCGGCAAACAGCTGATCATCGCCGACACCACCGACAAGCACATCATTCCCCTCTCGCCCGGACAACCAATCATTGCCAGCGCCGCCATCCAATATATCGTCACCAACACCGCCATCCATGTTGTCATGGCCATCTTCTCCCAAGAGCGTATCCGCTCCGCCCAAACCAGTGATCGCATCGTTGCCAGCCCCAGCTGTGATGCGATCAATGAATTCAGTTCCCATGAGTGACTCGCCGCCGGAAGTACCGAAATGCTGGAATCCACGCACAAGCAGCTGGCTGTAGCTAAGCACGGTCCCATCTGCGAACTCAAAACTGTCAATCGGATGCGCCCCATCCGGTGTCTGCACCCCGAAACCAGCGATGCGCACCTCATTCCCGTACGCTCCCACACGAACCAATAACGTGTCTCCCACTTCAATCCCAAGGGTCACCGACGCAGAATCAATCCCGCCACCGAAGCGCAGGCGATTCCCTTCTCCAACCCCCTCTACAATCGTGTCGAACCCATCTCCGAGATTGAAGACGTAGGTATCTTGCCCTCCACCACCCACCAACGTATCGTTGCCAGCTCCACCAGTAAGCACATCGGTTCCACCGGTTCCACCGATCTGCGCATCTGCATCGCCGATGAGAATGTCGTCGCCCGCTCCGCCATCCAGCGTATCATCCCCGTCATCACCCCGCAGGCCGTCGTTGCCATCTCCCCCAAACAGTTCATCGTTGCCGTCCTCTCCAAACGCAAGGTCATTGCCGGCATCACCAACGAGGATGTCATTCCCAAGCCCGCCTTGAAGCTCATCAGTCCCATCTCCCCCAAAGATGCTGTCTTGATCATAGCCACCGATCAGCAGATCGTCCCCGTCACCGCCAAATAGCACATCATCACCGCTCTCCCCGAGCAGTTGGTCATTTCCGGCCCCTCCATCAAGAAAATCATTCGCACCCGTGAACATCTCAGGCCCATTGGCATCGCCATACAGAAAATCGTCCCCATCATTGCCGAACAATGTATCCGCCCCAACGTCGCCAAGCAGAATATCGGCACCAGCGCCACCGGCAAGAATATCATCCCCGCGCTGCCCATTGAGCACGTCGTCGCCTTCGCCTCCCTCCAACACATCGTGCCCACCCTCATTCAGAACAGCTTCGTCCGTCCACGATTCTCCTACATAAAATTCTCGCTTGTAATCTCCAAATAGTTGGTCATTTCCAGCTCCTCCAACGAGCGTGTCATCACCCCCATCGCCATACATCTCGTCATTCCCGGCTCCACCATCCAGAAAATCATCCTGCGCCCTGGTCAGATCGAAGGCGACCGGAACGGCCAAGTGATTGGGCACATCTGGTCCAGGAACCTGATAATGAAGGACATAGTCGCCTCGAAGGACATCGTCGTCGTCACCCCCAAAGAGTACGTCCGCGCCGTAGTCACCGTACAGAAAGTCATTGCCAGCGCCTCCATCAAGAGCATCGTCTCCCCCTGAAGGTACAAAATAAAAGGAGACGGAAGGATCGCTGTCGCCAAAGAGATGGTCGCTTCCCGACCCACCAAACAGACGGTCATTCCCCGCAAGGCCTGAGAGACTGTCATCACCATTTTCCCCATCCAGAAAATCATTACCATCCAAACTATCGATGCTTTCCGTCCATGGCTCTGGCCATTGCGTCACAAAATAGATGCCGCCGACAATCCAATCGTTACCATCTCCCCCATACACACGATCGTGCCCGAGGCCGGCGGTAATAAAATCCCCACCCCCATACCCGTACATTTGATCGTTTCCCCAATAGAAGTTCCAGAACCGGCCGAGGTCATCAAGCCCCGAGTTGGTGCCGTAAAGGATCACGTTCACATTTGAGACCGATACTGGGCCATCCGGTTCAGACCCGGTTTCGACATAGAGTCGTCTGGTGTCCCACCCATTCTCATACGACGGCGTCGCCGCCTCATCGATCAGCCGAATCCCAAACTGCCCGCTCTCAAAATCCTCGTTCACGGTCAGGATCGTCGCGCCGTCCAGCTCGACCACTAAGTCCGTGCCGATCATCCGGTACGTAATCGTGCCGTCCGCACTGGTCCAATTCTCATGCCCGTCTTTTTTCACGCCCCCCACCAATACTTGACCGTTGACTACGATGAGGCCTCGGGCATCGATATCCTCAATCCGATCATGGCCGTCGCCGGTATTCCAGACATAGGTATCGAACCCCTGGCCCCCCAGCAGCAAATCTGTCCCGGCGCCGCCCGCCAACCAATCGTGGCCCGTATTCCCCACCACCAGGTCATTCCCCCCGCCCCCGGTGAGCACATCCGCGCCAAGCCCGCCCAACATGAACGCCCCACGGTTCTGGGTATCCGTGGCCTCCATGCCGCTTCGCCCGGCCTGCACATACCAATCGCGCAATCCCGGGAGTGCGTCGTAAATCCGGTCACGATCGCCGGGAGAAAAGGAGTTGGCCACGTAATCATGGAAGTAGCGGTTGTACCCTTTTGTGTCAGTCACGTTGGCTGCGACATCCGCCAGATCGAACCGAACGCCGCCCGTGACCCCGCTGAACAATTCTTGGTGGTAGCCTGCACTTGCCTGAGTCTCGGTGTAGTACTTCTGCATGGCAAAGGCGATGAGCGTCTGGCTGACCAGTTTGACCGCTGCATAGGCATCATCGGTCATTGTCAACCCACCATCCTGCGCCAGTTTCCAGAGGTCTCGGGTGAAGCGATTGAGCATATCGTCGGCGCGAATCGGGAGTTCCCCTTTTATTGGATTCCCCGTGATGCCATTCTGATGGCGGACAAGGCGCTCAATGAAGTTTTCGTCGGTTGTATTGCCAGGTGATGTTGTATGCTTATACAAATTGTCATCGAAAATCATCCGCACTACATCCGGCAGTTTGAATGTCACATCGCTGAATGACTGTTGGCCCGGCGTCGTTCTATCGCTCTGCAAGAAGGCCGTGAGAAGGGCATGAGAATGCAGGTCAATACTCCCCAGGTCGGGCGCACCATGGGTCCAACTAGTCAGCGTCCCAATTCTGAGACTGGAGGCCGAACTCAGAATCTCACCTTGCACACTAAAATCAATTACACTGTTGTTGTTGAGAATGCTCCCTCCGGCCGCAGCGCTGATGAAATTTGTCAGCCCTTGCAAATCAGCTTCACTATACCCCCGCTCGTTGAGCAAGTACTCTTTGAGAGTGGTCGCGACTGACACACTGGCGGAGTTTCTGAAAGGGGCTTGGTCAAAGGTGACGGCTGTCTCACCGAAGAACACGGCCATTAACGACGCAAGCCCTCCTCCTAATGAATGGCCGGTGAAGCTGATCAGCGCGTCTGGGTTTGCGGCTTTTGCTACCAGATAATATTCCGCCGTTTCCTTCAGCTGCTCGGTGGTCACGCCTGTGAACCCACCGGCATTGGCCCACCAGTCTACCGCCGTCCCGGTGCCGGCATACGAAATGACAATTGTGTTGCCCTTCTGGAATGAGACCGCTTCAAATCCGCTTGAGTACTGCTGAGGGAGAAACTCTGTCCACCCCAGCGCGTACAGATCGGGGAGCCAATTGATCGTCGCGCGCGTGCTCTGATACGACCGCCCAGCCATCAGCGCATACTCAACCTCAGTTGCCATGGTGTCCTCCCCGTTCAGCTAATGTGCTGTTCAAGCTGAGCACTTGTTCATTTGCTGTTATCCCGCATGGCGGGTGGCATCATTGGATGCGGGGCCTTCGGGCCCTTGTGTTCCGGGCGAAGAGGGCCATAATCAAGTGGCGTTCGGACGATGGTCTTGTACTCTGGCTGTCTGTAACCTTCATACAGCCGTTTGATAACCTCCACAGGGACAATGGGTTGTCTCGATTTCTTCGCTTCATCATCGGGTGAGGAGAAAATTAAATTCGGCCTTATGAATTCCGATGGTAACTCGGGAAGCGCGACACGGCTCCATCTATTATTTTGATACTTGAAGATGACATAAGGCGGGTTCGGGCTTCCCCACTTTCTGTATGACAAACTTCCCATTGGATGGACCACTAAATAAGCATTGCCCTCACGCAGGTCCAGCAACATCGGTAAGAAGTTTGCACTGCCGATATCTTCAGTGTATCCGTCATCCCAGGTAATGTTTTCGTTTGTACTGGGCAGAGCAAAGGTCAGGCTCTGTTCTTT
>FSSH01005180.1_pt1 | contig 9991 bp, 10 predicted proteins | sample 1166101 | NCBI WGS metagenome assembly FSSH01 (sample SAMEA32972668, study PRJEB13176) | freshwater metagenome | biome: Drinking water system; feature: Biomass in drinking water that filtered by 0.45 um membrane; material: drinking water | place: USA | collected 2012-12-20 | depth 0 m | reverse complement strand
CCTCGGTCTTGCCGAAGCCGACGTCGCCGCAGACCAGCCGGTCCATCGGCTTCGTCGATTCCAGGTCGCGGATGATGTCGCGGATGGCGTTGAGCTGGTCCGTCGTTTCTTCATATTCGAAGGCTGCTTCGAACTCGTGGTACAGCGTGCTGGACGCTCCATAGGCGTTCCGCTTCACCAGCTCGCGGTTGGCATAGAGCTCGACCAGCTCGTGCGCCATCTCTTCGATATCCTTTTTCACCCGCGCCGTGGTTTTGGCCCAACTGGTGCCGCCGAGGCGATCAAGCCGGGGAACGTGGCTTTCCGCTCCGCTATAGCGCTGGACCTGGTTCAAACGATCGAGCGGGACATAGAGCGTATCTCCGCCGGCAAACTCCAAAATCAAATAGTCGCTTTCGAAGTCCTGAACGGCGAGGCGCTTGAGCCCCCGGTATTTAGCGATGCCGTGTTGGACGTGGACCACATAATCGCCGACGTTCAGGTCTTCCAGTGAGGACAGGAACGTGGCCGTTTTCGTTTTCGGTTGTGGCTTGTGTCGTGCGCCTTTGGCAAACAGCTCTTCTTCGGTCAGCAGGGCAAGGCGAAGATCGCTTGAAAGAAACCCCGCCGATAGATCGCCGTGCACGACATAGAAAGGAAGTTTGCCCGTACTTTGGCGAGGCCAGATCGAGGCGGTCCATTCATCGGCCGGCAGATCATGCTCTCGCAGAAGGGCCAGCAGCCGATCGACCTGTCCGCGGCTTCTGGCTACCACGGTGACCCGATACTCGTCCCGGAGGCGTTCCAGAAGGCTGAGGGTCTGCGTGAAAGGCGTGCCTCTTACACCCAGTCCAATACTGGCCGGGGTCTGCCCGGCAAAGGGCAGCACCGGGGTCCAGGAAGAGTCCGGTGCCGCCAGCGGTTCCAGGGCCAGTGTCGGCCAGGGGGCAAAGGCCCGTTCCAGGTCCTCCCACTGTAGGAAGAGCCGTTCCGGCGTCGGATAAGGCTGTGCGGCGTCACGGTCGACGTGGCGGAGATACCCGTCGTCGATCTTTTCCCAGGCGGTCTTGCAGGCCTTCTTCAACGCCTCCGGCTGATCGAGGGCGAGGCGGGGAGGGGCAGGCAGGTAGTCGAACAGCGTATCCATGTGCGCATAGAGATCGGGGCTGCGCCATTCGGCATCCGGCGGGATCGGCGCGAGCGTGTCCGGAGCGTCCATGGGGCGAAGAAACTCTCGTGCCGGCAAGACCACCCCATCGCGCAGCGTCTCGATCGAGGTTTGGGTCGAGGGATCGAACAGGCGGATCGATTCGACTTGGTCCCCGAGAAATTCGAGGCGGAGCGGGTCGGCATAGGCGGTTGAGTATATGTCGACGATGCCGCCCCGAACACTGAACTCGCCGGGGATCTCTACAACCGATACACGCCGGTAGCCCAGACGCAGGAGACCGGACAGGAAGGGTTCGCGTTCACAGGCGCCCCCGGTTTTGAATCGAAGCACTGCTTCTTCGAACGTGGAGCGGGGAATCAAGCGATGCATGGCGGCAGCAACCGACGTGACCAGTATCAGGGATGAACCGGTGAGCAGCCGGTGCAACGTCGTCATGCGGCGCGCGATCAATCCCACATGCGGCGCTGTTTCCTCGTAGGGCAGCGTCTCCCATTCAGGAAACAAGGTGAGGGTGCCGAGCGGGAGGCCCATGAGGCCGTGAAAAAATTGCAAGTCGTTGTAGATTCGTTCAGCCGATGCGTCGTCGGGGGTGATGACGACCCACGGACCAGATTGGCCCTGTGCGTGCTTCTGTGTCTGGGCGAGCAACGTCAATGCGCAGGCCGGTGTTGAGCCATGCAATCCTGTCAGGCAGGCGCGGGCGTGGTCTTGGCTCAACGCCGAGCGGAGCGGAACCAGCCATGCTGTGGAGGCGGCGCCGGCGTCGGAGGACATCACGTCGCGATCGCACGAATTCGTTGAAGAAGCGCAGTGGTGGACAGGCCGGGAACAAGCGGGATGGTGGTTACGATGCCGCCACGGGCTTCGACGATGGCGCGGCCGACGATCTTGTCGATCGCCCAATCTCCGCCCTTGACCAGGACGTCCGGCTGCAAGGCGGCGATCAATTGCTCGGGGTCCGGTTCCGCAAACAGCACGACATAATCCACGCACCCCAAGGCGGCCAGCACTTCGGCCCGCTGGGCTTCCGGCACGATCGGACGGTCCGCGCCTTTATCCAATCCGCGCACCGAGGCATCGCTGTTCACGCCGACCACCAGCAGGTGGCCGAGGGCTTTTGCGGCCTGGAGGTAACGGACATGGCCGACGTGCATCAGGTCGAAGCAGCCGTTGGTAAAGACGATCCGCTGTTGCTGCGCGCGCGCCTGTGCGAGGACCGGAAGCAACTGCGCGCGGGTCATGATCTTGCCGGACATAACCCCATCATACCTGCCGCGTTCGGAGATGGAAAGAGCGGGGAGAGACAGCGGTGAGGAGCAAGTGGCAAGTAGCAAGTGGTGGGGCGGCTGATGGCCGAGTGCGGACGGCATCCGGATGTAGTGGTAAATGGCGAGTGGCGAGTAGCAAGTAGAAAGCGCGAGTGGTTCGGATCGGACGGTTCTTGCGCTTCACGAGATACGCTTCACGTTTCTTCAGGGGTGACACCGCCGAGTCCGATAACAGAGGGCCCATGGCGAGCCACGAGCGCATCCATTGCCTCGATCGCCTTGGTCCGCCGTTGGTCGAACAGGCCCGGCACGGCGGGGGTCAGTGCGGTCAGCGCCAAGCCGGCCAGGCGATAGGCCGTGCCTGGTGTCATGACCTCTCGTAAAGCGTGCCGTACCACCGGCCACATGTCCGGGTCGTAGTTGAGCGGGTGGGGAAACCGGCCATGTTTGGTGGTGATCGTAAAGTGTGAGTCCTTCAGTTTGACGGCACAGCCGAAGGCCGCGAGGCCCTCTTGCCGCAGATCATGCGCCAGCTCACGCAGAAATCCACGCAGCGTGCGTTCGAGCAACGCCCGGTCCTGCGTGTCGCGCTCGAACGTCGTTTCATGGCTGATGCTCTTGGAGTCCCGATCGGCGACCACCGGTTCTCGGTCGAGGCCTTGCGCCAGTTCTCTGATCCAAGCCAGGCTGTGGCCGAACAGGCGCTGAAGGGGCAGCTCCCAGCGAACGTCCAGCAAGTCGCCGATCGTCTTGAGCCCAAGCGCATCCAGCCTGGCGGCCGTCTTCGGCCCGATGCCGGGCAAGGCGCGCGGGGGACGGAGCGTGAGAAACGATTGTTCCGTGCCTGGTTCGATCACGGCTAATCCGTCCGGTTTGTGGCTGTCGGCGGCGATTTTAGCGACGGTCTTGCCCGTGGCCACGGCGATGGTGCAACAGAGGCCGGTGGCAGCATAGAGTTCGTCTTTCACCAGCTTTCCCAGGGCCGATGGATCAGGGTGCAATGATTGCAGATCCGTCGTGTCCGCGTAGAACTCGTCGATGCTGCTCCACTCGGTGAGGGGAAAGAGCCGGTCGGTCACCGCTTGCATGGCCTCGTGCAGTTGCCGGTACAGCGGCCGGTCCGGGGGAAGCAGAATGAGCTGTGGGCATAGTTGGAGTGCCTTGGCCGTCGGCATGGCCGAGCGCACGCCGAAGGGTCTGACCGCATAGCTCGCGGCCGCGATGATCCCCCGCGGCGGCAGGCCGCCGACCGCGATCGGTTTACCGGCGAGGCTCGGATCTTTGACCACGGCAGCTGATGCAAACATAGCATCCACATCGCCGAAGAGAATTTGGCGGGGCCAGCGCATAGGAGGTACCGTTATTCGTTAAGCGTCATACGTCAAGCGCGGGAAGAAGATCGGAGTCAGAACCAGTAAATCCTAGGCTTCAGAGAAAGAAAACTCCAGCGTCAGTTGTCTGGCCGGTCTGTCGGTAGCGGTGAGGGCGGCGCGGGGTGGCTGGTTTTCTGTTCTGCCGATTGACGAATGACGGTTGACGTGCCATCCAGGCAGTTCCTGGAGGGCGCCTCTGCAGCTGCCGCATTGATGCCGGCGTGGTTCAATGGTTTTTCGCTGCCGGCGATAGATCCGTCCGCAGTCTACACAACGCCACGCGAAGCGTGACAATGCCAGCACTTCCTTTTGCAGCGAGTGGTAGGTGGTGACGGCGATTTCGCCTGCGCGGTTGATCTCCGCCATTTTCCGCAGAAAGTCCAGGCCGTGAGTCGGTCGCCGTTTCAACACGTCGAACTGCCATTGGTGGATCATTTCATGGGCCAGGGTATTGAGGAGCTCCTGCTCCGCATAGGCCGAGCGTTCGGCGAGGCGTTCCAACAGCGGGAGCGAAAGGCGAATCTCACGACGGCAATGGCCTGCGGCGGCCGGTTGGGGAGTGCGCGGACCGCTTCGGCTGGCGAACATGCCGACCGAGGAAGTGAGACGACGGCTCCAGACAATGGCGATCGGCGGCAACAGGCCTGCGAAGTATCGCGCATTCAGGTCACGCCATCGAGCCTGCAATCCTTTCTCAGACAATGCAATGGAAACGACCGGTGCGGCCGAATGCCGTGTCACTTCAATGCCTCCAGCACTGAGGCGGCAAGCAGCGGCAGCATGATTTCATGGTGGCCCGTCAGGGCATAGCCTTTGCCGCCCTTTTGCGTCGGGCGACGGACCACGTTGGTCTGCGGACGGTAGTGGGAGAGGAAATCCATATTCACGGTGGTGATGTTTGCCAGCGGATGGCCAAGATTTCTTCCCAACGAGAGGGCTTTCAAAAATACTTCCGGCAGAATCACCGCGGATCCGATGTTGAGATACACACCGCCTTCCATGCCGGCCACCACGGCGGCCAGACGTCTGAAATCGAGGAGCGACGTGGCCCCGATCGCGGCTCCATCGGCGGACGGGTGCATGTGAATGATATCGGTGCCCATCGCCACATGCACCGTCACGGGCAGGCCAAGCCGCGCGCCGGTCGCCAAGATGCTTGTGGCCCGGTTTGGAAACTGATGAGGATGCCCCTCGATGTGGCGCCCGACGGCCTCGCCGAGGCCTTCACTTTCTTTGGCGCCACGGCCGATCGCTTCGTTGAGGATGCGCCCTGTTTCGTCCGCCATGCCGAATCGGCCGTCGTCGATCTCGGCGTCGACTTCTTCGGAGGTGTGGCCCATCAAGGCCAATTCGAAGTCGTGAATGATTCCGGCGCCATTCATCGCGACGGCGGTGACGATGCCGCGTTCCATCAAGTCCGTCACAATCGGGCTGAGTCCAACTTTGATGACGTGCGCGCCGAGGCCGGCAATGACAGGCCGACCCTTCCGGTGGGCCTGGGCAATGGCCTTTGCCACGGCCCGCAATGTTTTGACGGCAAGGATATCGGGCAAGCCGGCGCAGAACGTCGTGAACGATCCGCCGGCTTTCCAGGGCGCGGCAGAGTCGGACACCTGCACCAGGCTGTGGCGTTTCTTCAGCGGATAGGTCTTGAGCGCCGATACATCGATCGGTCGAATCAACGCAGGCGCGGGCCGCTTGGAGGAAGTCCGATCAGGACGTTTGGCCAAGGAGCTGTTCCTCTACCAATTCACACAGGATGTGGCCCAGCGTGATGTGGCTTTCTTGAATCCGGGAGGTCACGGTGGACGGCACGACGAAGGGATAATCGACAAGCCCGGCCAGTTTGCCGCCGTTCGCGCCGGTCCATGCGACCGTCGTCAACCCGCATTCGCGGGCCGCCGCCGCGCCTTTCAGGACATTGGGTGAATTACCGCTGGTGCTGATGGCGACGGCGATATCGCCTTTCCGTCCGTGCGCCCGCACTTGACGCGCGAACAACTCATCGTAGCCGTAGTCGTTGGCGATGCAGGTGATGGCGGCGATGTCCGTCGCCAGGGCGATGGCGGGCAAGGGCATGCGGTCACGGTGATACCGCCCGACGAATTCCGCCGCGATATGGGCTGCGTCGGTGGCGCTGCCGCCGTTCCCGAACAATAAGACTTTGTACCCGTCGCGAAATGCCGTTGCCATCAGTCTCGCCACCTGGGCGATCCGGTCGGCGTGCTCATGGGCGAACTGCTGTTTGACGCGGGCGCTGTCGGCAAATGCTGCGAGGATCGATTCCTTCATGGGCGCGATTTTAGGCGAGGCGGCGGGACCTGTCAAACGCCGCAGCCCCGCCGGTCAGGGTTTCGCCGATCAGGGTTTCGCCGATCAGGGTTTCGCCGATCAGGGTTTCGCCGAAGAGGATACTCCGGTCTGCTTCACGGCGTTCATCGCCAACGCGATCATCGCGCCGACATCGGATACGGTCGCCGGGAGGATGAGGGTATTGGTCGTTTTTGCCAGCTCTCCGAACTTCGTGATGTATTGTTCCGCAACGCGGAGCTGCACGGCCTCCTGCCCCCCGGGAATCCGAATGGTCTCGGCGACTCTGCGGAGCCCCTCGGCCGTGGCCTGTGCGATGGCGAGGATGGCGGCGGCCGCGCCTTCCGCCTCGTTGATCTGCTGTTGTTTTTTGGCTTCCGACGCTTTGATCACTTGCTGTTTTTCACCCTCGGCCTGATTGATCGCGGCGTCGCGCTCGCCTTCAGACGTGAGAATCACGGCGCGTTTCTCTCGCTCCGCCCGCATTTGCTTCTCCATCGCGTTCAACACGTCTTTCGGCGGAGTAATGTTCTTGATCTCGTACCGCAACACTTTCACTCCCCAGGCTTCCGAGGCTTTATCCAGCTCGTTCACCACTTGGATGTTGATATTGGTCCGTTCCTCGAACGTTCGGTCGAGTTCGATCTTGCCGATCTCGCTTCGCAGCGTGGTTTGCGCGAGTTGGATCAGTGCGAAATTGTAGTCGCTGATGCCATAGGATGCTCGCTGAGGGTTCAAGATCTTGAGGTACAAGATACCGTCCACCGAGACCTGCACGTTGTCGCGTGTGATACAGACCTGTTCCGGAATGTCGGTGGCGACTTCTTTCAGGGAATGTTTGTAGCGGATGCGATCGATGAAGGGCACGAGGATATGAAACCCGGCATCCAGCGTCGCCGAATACTTGCCGAGTCGCTCGACGACGTAGGCGCTCTGTTGCGGCACGACCACCGCGGTTTTGCCGATGACGACTGCCACCAGCAAGGCCAGCATCAGCATCACGAACAGTCCTTCGGTCATCGTTGTATCCTCCAGGCGGATCCTAGTTTTCCGCGCTTCATTCCGCCGTGATCCATAGCGTCAGGCCTTCGACGCGATCGACTTTGCAACGTTGGTGTTTCAGCAACGGAGTGAGGCCGGCATTGTGGGCAGTCCAGACGGTGCCGCGTAATTCCGCCTTGCCTGTGCTGCCGGCGGCGAGGTCTTCGAGCGGGGTTGCCTGTTCGCCCGCAAGGGTGTCCATGGGAGGCAGGTTCCCGTTCCGGCGGTTCATCCAGGTCAAGAGGGAGCTTCGGAACGCAAGCAGTGACAGGATCGCCAGGCCGGAGAACATGAGCCACTGCAGCCATTCGTCCTGAGCGAACCCTATGCCGGTCAGGCCCCCTACAATCAATGCCGCCAGGCCAAAGAAGAGAATATAGAAACCGCCTGGCGTGACCATTTCGATGCCGAGCAGCAAGAGACCGAGCAGTACCCAATGCCACCAGATCATTAGGAGACCTCGTTGAACATGTGAGGCGACTATGCGATGGGGAAGATTCCAGGGTAAAGTCTAGGCCTGTTTCAGGATGCCGTCAAGCGGAAGGGCGATTAGACGGGGCTGAATTGATCGACCGGGACGTCGATGCTATAGTCCGCGCGCAATGGCACAGGATCAACCGATCAAAGCGCTGGTGATTGCATTGACGGACGATGCAGCGGCGGCGGTCTATTCGATCAACCGGCTCAAGCCCGACGCGCTCTGTTTTGTGCTGCCGGAAGCGGGTAAAGCGACAGTGGAGACGGCCGTGCAGCCCAAAATCGAACGGATGCCGCGGCGATGGGACTGGATCGTGGTCCCGGAAACCGGGGAATTTGCCGGCTGTTATCAGACGCTTGCCCGGTCGCTTCCCGATCTGTTGCGGACCTGGGAGGTGCAGCCGGGCGAACTGGTCGTCGATCTCACCGGCGCGACATCAGCCATGGCGGGCGCCTTGACCATCGCGGCCCTACCCTGGAGTTCGCGCATCGTGTCGCTCGTTCCCGCTCATGAAGGCCAGGATAGCGAGCCTCTCGATCTGGACGGAAAACCGTTGGTATGGGAACAGATCAATCCATGGGACGAGGGGGCATCGGTGTCACGCCGCGAGGGGAGCGAAGCGTTCAACAGGGGTCACTTTTCCGCTGCCGCACGACTGTTTCGCGAGATTGAGATGCGGGTCAGCGGTGGGCAGAAACCGCTCTATCGGGCGTTTGCCGATTTGGCCGAGGGGTATGATTTCTGGGAACGGTTTCACCATCGCCAGTCGTGGGATAAATTGAAGACGGCGGCCAAGGCGCTTGAAATGGCCTCGCTCTGGGGCGGGCCGCCGGGATTGAAAGCCGTGCTGCCGGCCATCAAGGCCAATATGGGCTTTTTGGAAAAGCTGGTGCTCGATCCGGCGGAGGTGAAGGAATTTGTGGTGCTGGATCTGTTGGCTCACGCGGGGCGGCGGTTGCATGGCGCCCACGATCCGGAGGCGGCGATGATTGCGCTTGTCCGCGCGCTTGAAGCGTTGGCGCAGCGCCGATTGTTCCAGGCGCACAAGATCAAAAGTTGGGATGTGCGGATTGAACAGCTGCCGCAGGCACTCCAGGAAACCTGCCGGACCTGTTACCTCGAAGACATCGACGGCAGGTACAAGCTGCCGTTGCAGGCACAGTTCCGTGTCCTGGCCGGGTTGGGCGATCCGCTGGGCCAATCCTTTCTCCGCGAGTGGCCCACGATGAAGCCGCTGCTCGACGCCGCCAACCATGCGGTGCTCGGCCATGGCTTCGAGCCGATCAAGTCTGAGCGCGTGCAGCAACTGTATGAGGTGGTCGTCAAGCTGATGGGCGTCAATGAGACATCGTTGCCGAGGTTCCCGGTCCTCTCGCCTTAAGAGCAGATAGCGTTAGCCATAGGCCATTAGCTCCCATGGAAATCCGAATTTACTACGAAGACACCGATTGCGGCGGAGTGGTCTATTACGCCAATTACTTGAAATACTTTGAGCGGGCGCGGACCCGGTATCTGGAAGAGCGGGGCCTGTCGGTGGCGGGGCTTATGAACGAGGGGACGGTCTTCGTCGTCGTGCATGCGGAGGTGAATTATCGGTCGCCTGCCCGCTATGGCGACACACTGGCGATCCACACGGTGCTCTCCGATATGACCGCCGCGTCGTTTACCTTCGCCCATGTGGTGAAGGACAAGGCCAGCGGGCGTGTGGTGGTGGAAGGGTCGGCCCGCCTCGCGGCGACGGATGCCAACGGCAAGGTGAAACGTGTGGATAAGACAGTTGTTGCCGCACTGCAATCTCATCCACAGCCTTCTTGACAGATGCCTTGTGCGCTCCATAACATCTGTCCGTGAGAGTCGGCACACCGCGATGCAGCGGTGAGGTTCAACAATAAGTGGAAAGGAATGAGCTTATGAGTGGAAGTGCAAACATCCCCGGATATACGGCAGGGACTCCTGCCGTGGCGAAGTCTCCAGTGACGCTCGCCGAATTTCAGTTGATGAAGAACAGTGCCTTGTTCGGGGACGAGGACATCAAGGCCCTGCGTCAGTCGCACGACGTGGTGAAGGATCAGGTCGAGGCCATCCTCGACGTCTGGTACGGATTTGTCGGCTCTCAGCCGCAGCTGCTCGCGTCATTCCTCGGCAAGAGCGACGGCAAGCCGTTGGGTGACTATCTGGGCGGCGTGCGCAAGCGCTTCGGCCAGTGGATCCTCGACACGGCCAAGGCCGAGTACGATCAGAAGTGGCTCGACTATCAGCACGAGATCGGCCTCCGCCACCATCGTACCAAGAAGAATCAGACCGACGGCGCAGCCGCCGCGGCGGCCATCGTGCCGTTTCGCGATTTGTTCGCGCTCATTTTCCCGGTGAC
>FSSH01001019.1_pt1 | contig 9991 bp, 8 predicted proteins | sample 1166101 | NCBI WGS metagenome assembly FSSH01 (sample SAMEA32972668, study PRJEB13176) | freshwater metagenome | biome: Drinking water system; feature: Biomass in drinking water that filtered by 0.45 um membrane; material: drinking water | place: USA | collected 2012-12-20 | depth 0 m | reverse complement strand
CCATCGTCGCCGACCATGTCGGCATCGGCGATACGCCCGAAGCCCTGGCCATCGCGCCGGACGGCCGCCACGCGGCCGTGGCGGTGGTGCGCGGAGCCGCGGCGCCCCATTCCGGCCCAGGCTATACGGCGACGGGCGTCGTCGCGCTCCTGACCATCGACCGCGACGGCGGCGTGCGCCGCACCGGCGAGGCCGCGGCGGGAGCGGTGACGCAGGGGATCGCCTTCTCGCCCTCGGGCCGCTTCGTCTATGTCGGCAACTACGTCGACCGGACGCTCGGAGTCTACCGCCTCGACGGCGACACCCTCGTCGAGACCGGCGTGAGGCTGGACCTGCCGGGTCAGCCGGCCTCCCTGCGGGGGCGGGCGGCGCGCTGAAAGGGCGACGCGTGCTCAAGTCGGGATTTACCCCGCTTGCTCGACCCGCACGAGGCCGTCGAGGCTCTCGATCACAGCCACGGGTGCTAAGTCCGGATACTCCTCCGGCATCCCCTTGCGGTTGACCCAGGCGCTGGCGAAGCCGAAGGCCGTGGCCCCGGCGATGTCCCAGCGGTTCGACGAGACGAACAGGACGGCATCCGGCGCTACTCCGAAGTGTTCGGTGGCCAGCGCGTAGGCGGACGGCGCGGTCTTGAAGGTGCCGGCGGCCTCGACGGAGAGCACCGCCTCGAGCCTGTCCCCCAAACCCGCCGAGGCCACGGCGCGGGCGAGCATCGCCGGGTCGCCGTTGGACAGGATCGCGAGGCGAAGGCCCGCGGCGCGCAAGGCGTCGAGGGTCGCGGGAACCTCGGAATAGGCGGCAAGATCGCGATAGGCCTCGAGGAGATCGCCGCGCAGGGCGGGGTCGACCTGAGGGTGGCGGGCGAGCGCGTGGTCGAGGGCCCGCTCGGTGAGCGTCCAGAATGGCTCGTATCGGCCCATCAGGGCATGGACCCAGGAATATTCGAGCTGCTTGGTGCGCCAGGTCTCGGACAGCGTCTCCGCCACCGAACCGATCGTGCCGGCATGGCGGGCGACGGCGGAATGGACATCGAGCAGGGTGCCGTAGGCGTCGAACACGACCACGGACCTGCCGGCGACCAGGCGCTTGTCGGCCATCAGGTCCTCCTCAGGCGTAGGCCGCACAGGCGCAGCGTTCCGAGCAACAGCCCCGCATAGACCAGGGTCCCGGCGAGTCCGAGCACGGCGAGCACGGCGAGTTCGCGGAACCGCGGCATCGCCGGCAGCGCGCGCTCGACGAAGGGCAGGCCGTAGAACGCGAGGGCGGCAAGCCCGAGGCAGGCGACGGCAACGCCCAGGATGGTGATGCCCAGCGTCCGGTTCGGCGCGGTCCAGCCCTTTCGCCAGGCGAGGGCCACGAGGAGCGCGAGGTTGACCCATTGGCCGATGGCGGTGGCGAGCGCGAGGCCGGTGACGCCGTAGGGGCCGGTGAGGACGATCTTGAGGCCGACATTGATCGCGATGGCGGTGAGCGAGGCGATGAGCGGCGTCGTGGTGTCCTGGCGGGCGTAGAAGCTCGCCAAGGCGCTGCGGACCAGCACCGCGGCCGGCAGGGCGAGCCCGTAGGCGGCGAGCACGGAGGCGGCGCGCGCCGCATCCTCCGCCCCGAAGGCGCCGCGCTGGAACAGGGCGGACATGATCAGGCCGGGGATGAGCAGGAAGGCGATGGTGAAGGGCGCCGAGAGGGCCAGCGAAAAGCCGGCGGCCCGGTTCTGCGCCGCATGCGCCCCGGCGACGTCGCCTCCTGCGATGCGCCGGCTCATCTCGGGCAAGAGCACGGTGCCGGCCGCGATGGCGATGACCCCGAACGGAAGCTGGTAGAGCCGGTCGGCGTAGTAGAGCGCCGAGACCGCGCCGGTGGCGAGATAGCTCGCGATGATGGTGTCGGCGAAGGAGGCGATCTGGAAGCCGGCCGAGCCGATCACGGCGGGGCCGAGCACCTTGAAGAATTTGGTCATGGCCGGATCGCGGAATGTCGGCCTGCCGAGGCCTGGCGCGATCCCTGCCCGGCGGCAGGCGGCGAAGACAAGGATGAGCTGGAGCACGCCCGAGACGGTCACGCCCCAGGCGGCCGCGTAGGCGACGTTCGGAAACAGGAAGGCCACGGCCATGGCCGCCAGCATCGACAGGTTGAGGAGCACCGGCGCCCCGGCGGCCGCGGCGAAAAGCCGGTGGGCGTTGAGAACCCCGGAGAGCAGCGTCACCAGGGTCATGCAGAGGAGGTACGGGAACGTGATCCGCGTCAGCGCGACGGCGAGATCGAAACGCTGCGGATCGTCGGAGAATCCCGGCGCCAGGGCCCGCACGATCCAGGGCATCGCCGGAAGAGCGATAGCGAGCAGGATCACCTGCGTGATCAGCATCAGGGTGAAGATGCGCGTCGCGAAGCGCCGGGCGGCCCCCGCCTCCCCCGTTTCAGAGAGACCCGCATAGGACGGCACGAAGGCCGTGTTGAAGGCGCCTTCGCCGAAGATCGCGCGAAAATGGTTCGGCAGCCGGAACGCGACGACGAAGGCGTCGGCGATCGGCCCGGCGCCCATCACGCCCGCCATCACCACGTCGCGAGCAAAGCCGGTGACGCGCGAGACGAGGGTCCAGCCGCCGACGGAGAGGATGGAACGGATCATGAAGGCCGATCAGAAGCGCCTCTCCTCCCCCACAGATCTCGGGCTCGCCTGAGATCTGCACTATTAAGTGCCCAAACCGGGCAAGCCCGACTTGGGTGTGGGTAGAAGCCGGAGGTGGGGGTGGTTCCGCTTGGTGAGCGGCAGGTTCACCCAGCCACCCCACCCTCGATCCCTCCCCTCAAGGGGGAGGGAAGGGAAAGCTACGCCGTCGCCTCGGCGTGCATCTTCTCCACGTGCTCCCAGTTCACCAGGTTCTCGATGAAGGCCTTGAGGTAGTCGGGGCGGCGGTTGCGGTAGTCGATGTAATAGGAGTGCTCCCAGACGTCGACGCCGAGGATCGGCTTGGCGCCGTGGACCAGGGGGTTCTCGCCGTTGGGGGTCTTGAGGATCGCGAGCTTGCCGTCCTTGACCGCGAGCCAGGCCCAGCCCGAGCCGAATTGCGACACGCCAGCCTGGATGAAGTCGGCCTTGAACTTCTCGAAGCCGCCCAGGTCCTCGTCGATCTTCTTGGCGAGCGCGCCGGGGGGCGAGCCGCCGCCATTGGGCTTCATCCAGTTCCAGAAATGGATGTGGTTGTAGTGCTGACCGGCATTGTTGAAGAGCGGCTGGTTGGTGTTGTGGGCGGCCTTTACGATCTCCTCGACGCTCTTGCCTTCGAGGCCCGTTCCCTCGAGCAGCTTGTTGCCGGTGTCGACATAGGCCTTGTGATGCTTGTCGTGGTGAAACTCGAGGGTCTCCTTCGACATGTAGGGGCCGAGCGCGTCGTAGGCGTAAGGCAGTTCGGGCAGCGTGAAGGTCATCGGCTCTCTCCGGATCTCGGGGCCTCGGAACGGGGGTGGCGCAGGGGTAACGTGCGCGCCGCATCCCGCATCGGCCCGCCGGTAGGTAAGTCGGCACCCCGGCCAGGGCAACGCCGAAACCGGCATCCGGGCAGCGGGACGGCGAAGTTCGTGCACAGGGCCGGTTTTGCAAAACAGCGGCAAGCCTTTAGGATACGCGACTTGTCCCGCGTATCGCGACCCCCGAGACGTCCATGATCCTCGCGCTGTTCGCGCTCTCCCTCGCCATGATCGTCGGCGGGATCGCCTCGGTAATTCAGGGATTTCCCTTCGTCCGGCTGGAAAGCGGACTCGCCATGACGATCGCCGGCGCGACCGTCGCCTCGGCGGGTTCGGTTCTCTTGGGACTCGCGGTCCTCGCCCGCCAGATCCGTGGCCTGGCGCGGCGCTCGGCCGATGAATCGGCCCCCGTTCCGCCGAGACTTGAGGTGCCGAGAGCCGAAGTGCCGGTGCCGCCGGCACGAACCTTCGAAAACGGGATGCCGGAAACTCCATCGCCGGGGGCAAGGCGTCCCCTCATCGCAGGGGCTGCCGGCCTCGCCGCGGGAACGGCGGGGGGCGCCTATCTCGGAAGCGAGGCACACGAGCGGCCGAACCCGAGTTTTGAGGCGTCGTTCGAAGAGCCGAGCCCCGATCCCCGCTCAGATCGGCGCTCCGATCCCTGGCCGGCGCCGCCCGAGCCATTGTTCCCGGAACTTGCCGATCTCGACCTCGCGCCGACGCGGGAAGCCGAACCGACCTTCGATCCGCCCACCGGCGATGCGGCGTTCGACGCGATGTCGCCGAAGGTACCGGCCGACACGTCGGCGCAGCAGCTTCACGTCGAGGAAGAGCCCGCAACCCGATCGGCCGAGGAGCAGCCCGAAACCGCCTTGAAGACGGGCCCGGAGACGGATCTTTTCGCGCCGGCCGTGCCAGTGGCAGCACCGGCCGAGACCGACCTCTCCGACGAGCCGGAGCTCCGTCCCGCGCTCACCGAAGAGCCGGCGGATCCGGAAACCCCGGCAGAGCCGGCCCTCGCAGTGGTCGGAACCTACGTCTCGGGCGGGAACACCTACGTGATGTATTCGGACGGCTCGATCGAGGCCGACACGCCGCGTGGGCGATTCACCTTCAAGTCCCTCGACGAGCTCAAGGCCTTCGTCGAAGCAGGCGGCGAGACCGATCGCGGCGCGGCCTGAGGCCTTTGCCGGCAGACGAGATGCCGGAGCGAAAGTCGGGGCTCGGCCGTCACGGGCCATGATCCGGTTCGACGCTATAAGTCATTGTCCTTGAACCGAATTTTTGGGGGGATCGGGCCTTTTTTTGGTCTGATGCAGGGCGATAATCATGGCGGATCGGTCGCCGGCCTTCACACATGTGCACCCTCGCCTCCAAGTGTGACGGCACGTCGCTGCAGCTGCAATCCGGCCTGGACTGCTCCCGCTGGACGCCCAGTGACCATACCGACTCAAAATGCATGCATCACGCACCGATGCTTTATTCAAAATACGAATACAATACATTCAATGGTATTTAAATAATTTCCTTTAGGATCATCTTAACAATTTGATGGGCCTGATGTGCACGCGACCTAAACAGTTAGATCATGTCTTCACTTATGGCAGTTCAAATCAGATCCACCTGCGTCTTGCGGCTAGTACGCTCGCTCGTCTCGAATCGAAGTGGTGCGTCGGCAGTCGAGTTTGCTTTGGTGGCACCGATCCTGATTGCCATGATCGCGTCGATTTTCACGATCTCAATGGTGATGCACGCACATAGCAGCATCAGCACCTACGCCCGTGAGGCCGCACGCGGAGTGGCGGTGGGCTACATGACCGTGGCGGAGGCCAAGCAATTCGCCGAAACGCGAGCAAGAGACGATCTTCGAGTCGTCGTGTCCGTCAATATCGTTCCAGCAACCAGAGGAGATCAAAGCAGGCAGGATGTCATCGTTACCCTCTCCATCTCGACGGAAGAGATTGCAAAGATTACGCCCTTCGGCAATATCATTCTTGGCGGCCTCTCAGCCAGAGCCGTCATGCGAAGCCTTATCGAATGAGCGGTAAAATTGGGTCTTCGTTCCGGATTTTTTTGAGAAATAGCCGTGGCAACGTCACGATGCTCTTTGCCTTGAGTTCCGTTACGCTGCTTGGATTTGCTGGGATCGCCGTCGATATCGGGCTAGCCTTCAACGAGAAGAACGATCTGCTCACGAGTGCCGAGGCCTCCGCCTTGGCTACGGCCAAATATATCGGGGGCGCCGACCGCGCTTTGGCTCTTGCCACAGCCCAGACCTATGCCGCGCTGAACCGCCCGACCGTCGACAATCTCGTGACCGATGCGGACCTGCAGTTCGGCAAATGGGAGAACGGCGTCTTCACTGTCGGCGAGAACCCGAATGCCGTCCGAGTGACGGCGTCAAGGACCAGATCCAAGGGAAACAGCCTGAAAACGACCTTCGCCAACTTCTTCGGCGTGGAATCCTGGGATCTGTCGGCGCGCGCGATCGCGGTATCCTCCAGCCCAATCTGCATCCTGATCCTTCATCCGGATCATCATGACGCCTTCGACGTCGATCCCGGCGCGCGGATCGACGCGCCAACTTGCGGTGTACAGGTAAACTCGAGGCACAGAGAAGCTTTGGAGCTGGGACGCTCTTCATACGTCAGCGTCAAGAATATCCGTGTCGTCGGCGGGTTCGACAAGCACAGCACCGCGACGGTCACGCCGACACCGGTAACGGGTGTCGAACCCGTCAGCGACCCCTACGCGTCCCTGTCTCCCCCGATGAACAACCTCTGCGGAGGCGCCAAGGACGTCACCGGAACGGTGACCCTCAGCCCGAATCTCGCCTTCTGCAACGGCTTGAGGATCAAGGGCGGAACCGTGACCTTTTCACCGGGCGTGTACGTCGTAAAGGGCGAGTTCACGCTGGAGAACGGTGCTTCGATCGTCGGGCAGGACGTCCTCATCTACATGGAAGGCAGGGGTAGCGATCTGTTCTTCCACAGCCGGACCAGCTTCAACCTGAAGGCTCCGACGACGGGGCCCTATGCCGGCATCGTTCTCTGGTCGGACCGGGAGAATACCAAGGATCACGACATCTATTCGAAGTTCGGCGCCTCTGCCGAAGGAACCATCTACGCGCCCAGCAGTCAGGTCGAGTTCGAAAACGATGTGGTGTGGGAGGCCAACTGCATCCGCATCGTGGTCGCTCGCCTGGAACTCGACAACGGTTCCCGCTACCAAGCGTCCGATCCGAGTACGAATTGCAGGAACAACATCAACAAGGGCAATGCCCGGCTCGTGCGATAAGCGATCCGGCATTCGTCCTTCAAAAGGCTTCGTGCAAAATTAGAGTACTATGAAATTATCCCGGATTCGAACGTCGGGACGTTTCCTTATGCGAGCGGATTCAAGGCATCGTTACGGGCCGATAGTGGCGCGCGCATCGTCAGGCGGAATCCTTCGGGCGGATATTCGATCTCCACCACTGCGCGGACCTGCGTGGTGAGAACGCGCTGGAGCAGGCGCGAGCCGAAGCCCTGGCGGCTCGGCGGCTTCACCGGCGGGCCGCCTCTCTCCCGCCAGGCGAATCGCAGCGTGCCGTTGGCACCGTCGGGCTCGACATCCCAGGTCACGGCGACACGGCCCGAGCCGGTGGAGAGCGCTCCATATTTCGCGGCGTTGGTGGTCAGCTCGTGGATCGCCATGCCGATCGGGACAGCGATCTCCGAGGAGAGCTCGACGGACGGTCCGGTCAGGGTGACGCGCGCATCGGGGATGTCGGGAACGTCGTCGGCGTAGGGCCTCAGTTCGTTGGCGAGAAGGTCGCGCAGGGAGGCCACCTGCCAGGTCGCGCCGGTGAGCACCGCATGGGTGTGGGCGAGCGAGACGATGCGCCCGACGAAGGCCTGGTAGAAGCTGTCGATGCTGGTGGCGTTGCGCGCCGTCGAGCTGACGATCGCCTGGACGGTGGCCAGGGTATTCTTGACGCGGTGGTGAAGCTCACGGATCAGGAGGTTCTGCCGATCCTCGGCGATGCGACGGTCGGTGACGTCCGCGACGACGCCGATGAGGCGGCGCGGCAGTCGGTCCGGGGCATCGCGTTCGAAACGTCCGGCGAGGTCGATGATGCGCCAGGTACCGTCGCCGGCATGGCGGATGCGGCCGGTGACGTGCAGGATCGCATCGTCGCGCAGGGCATCCGAGATCGCCTGACGCACCGCCGCGCGGTCGTCGGGATGGAGCAGGCTGTCGAGGAACTCGCGCTTGCCCACCGGCCCATCCTCGGGATCGCGCCCGAAAATGGCGAACATCCGCTCGTTCTCCCAGATCGCCCTGTCGTCGAGCATATGCCACTCGAAGATGCCGAGATCGGCAAGGGAGGCGGCGATGCGCAGGCGCTGCTCGCGGTCGCGCAAGGCGTCGCGGTCGGCGATTCGGGTGGTGACGTCCTGGATCACGCCGACCATGCCGGGTGCCGAGCCGTCCGGCGCCTGGATGGCCTGGCCGCGGGCACTGACCCAGACGAGGCGGTCCTCGATCCCGTGCCCGACCCGGAACTCGATGGCGTAGCGTTGCCCGGCGATCGCTGCTTCCCGCATCTGCCGCTCGATCCGAATCGCGTCGCCGGCCTCGATGCGGGCGCGCAGGTCGGCCCAAGCGAGAGCTTCGCCCGGCGTATGGCCGAGGATGTGGGCGGCGCGGCGCGACAGGGTGAGGAGGTCGCTGGCTCTGTCCCAGCGCCATTCGCCGAGACCGGCCGCGGTGAGGGCGTCGCGATTCTGCTCGGCGCGGACGATCTCGTCCTCGTCCACCGGCTCGACCACGATGACGCGGAGCGCGGCGCTCGCTTGTCCGGAAGCGCGGACCCGCACCGGCAGCGCCGCGCCGTCGGCCCGCCGCCAGAAGCGGATGCCGTCAGGCAGCGGATGCGCAACCTCACCGAGATCGGTCAGGGGCCGGTCCAGCAGCGCACCGGGCGGATGTCCGAGAAGGCTGCAGAGATGAGTGTTGGCGGAGACGATGCTGCGCCCGTCCGGCGACAGGATCGCAAGACCGGTGGCGGCGAGCTCGAAGGCGAGGCGGTGGAGGTCGCCGCCGAAATCCGGGCCCGCCAGATCCTGGCTCGCCTGCGCCCCCGGGTTCTGGTGCGATCTGACGCCCAACACGCGAACCTCACTCGGCGCCGCCAGCCCCCGCCGGGCTGTGCGCCTGCCGTCGCGGGAGGCAGCCGATCATCCGCATATCTCCCACGCAAGATCATGAAGGCATAGGATTTTGGCGACAAGGTGCCGTCATGTCAGGCATCGCCCCCGATATGCATTCATCCCGCGCTTTCTGTAGAGACTCCTTGAAGTTGCGCAGGCCGGCTCGCTCAGGAGGTCCGTCGGAACTCGAGGTAGGTCGGCCGCCTGCCAGCCGCCACGGCCTTGGCCTCGTAGCGGGTGCCGGGCCAGTCCGGCCAAGGCCGCGTCCAATCGATAGCCGCCTTCGCCGTCCAGGCGAGGCTCGCCGAGCGCCGCGCGCGCACGAGCGTCCAGCCGGCATAATCGTCGATATCGCTGGCGAAACGGAACACGCCGCCCGGTTTCAGCACTCGGGCGATCTCCGCGAGGCTCTCGTCGGAGACGAAGCGGCGCTTGCGCTGGCGGCGCTTGGGCCAGGGATCGGGATAGAGGAGATAGACCCGCGCGAGCGCGGCATCGGGCAGGGCCGCGAGCAGCGTCGTCGCATCCTCGTCCCAGATCCGGACGTTGCGCAGATCCTCGTCGTCGACGGCGCGCAGGAGCTTGACGACGCCGTTGACGAAGGGCTCTGCGCCAATGATCCCGATGCCGGGATGGCGCAGGGCATTGGCCGCGAGGTGCTCGCCGCCGCCGAACCCGATCTCGAGCCAGACCTCTTCGACAGGATCAGGGAACACGGCGGGCGGGTCGAGGAAGGTGCCCGGCTCGGGCAGGGTCAACCGAAGCTTGGGTAGAAGTTCCGCGAGGCGCTGCTCCTGACCCGCACGCAGGCGCTTGCCTTTGCGGCGCCCGAAGAAGGCGCGTTCGGCGCCTTCGGCCCCGCCCGGCTGGGGAGGGGTATCTGCCCTCCCCTTCATGGGCGGCTCAGGCCAGGGACGACTTGAGGTCGGAAGCGAGATCGGTGCGCTCCCAAGAAAAGCCTCCATCCGCTTCCGGCGCACGCCCGAAATGGCCGTAGGCCGAGGTGCGGGCATAGATCGGCTTGTTGAGGCCGAGCTTCAGCCGGATGCCCCGGGGCGAGAGGTCGAGGGCATCCATCAGGACGCCTTCGAGCTTCGCCTCGTCGACCTGCCCGGTGCCGTGGAAGTCGACATAGATCGAGAGGGGCTTGGCGACGCCGATGGCGTAGGCGAGCTGGATGGTGGCGCGTGTCGCGAGGCCAGCGGCCACCACGTTCTTGGCGAGGTAGCGGGCAGCGTAGGCGGCCGAGCGGTCGACCTTGGTCGGGTCCTTGCCGGAGAAGGCACCGCCGCCATGCGGGGCCGCGCCACCATAGGTGTCGACGATGATCT
>FSSH01007277.1_pt1 | contig 10001 bp, 11 predicted proteins | sample 1166101 | NCBI WGS metagenome assembly FSSH01 (sample SAMEA32972668, study PRJEB13176) | freshwater metagenome | biome: Drinking water system; feature: Biomass in drinking water that filtered by 0.45 um membrane; material: drinking water | place: USA | collected 2012-12-20 | depth 0 m | reverse complement strand
TCGTCCGCGGACGCTACCCCGCAGGCTCGAGGGGGTGAATTGCCCCACGCAGTCGCGAGATCTCTGCGGGGGTTCGGGAGCGGGTTCCCACCCGCACTGGTCCTTGCCTCCTGAGGAATAGTATGTCTGCGCCCGCAAGGGATGAGGTGCGCGATGAGGCAATGGGTCCGTGCGGTTCTGCTGATGGGGTTCGCCGTCTGCTCGCCCGCACAGGGGCAGCCGAAAGCCGCTGCGAACCCGGAAGTGGTTGCCTCCCAGGCGGTCGTCGGCAAGCTCAACGCCTACGTGGATCTGCTCAACCGGACCCTGCGCGCATCCGAGTCGCTGACCCGATACGAAAGCTGGGCCGACATGCGCATTGGCCCTACCGGAAGGGAGCGCATCATCTACGGCCTCTACTCGCTCTACGACTTGCGCGGCGAAATCGAGCGGGCACGTGCTGCCGTCAGCGCGCCCCCGGCCATGCCGGGACTCGACGCCAGGATCGGGCCCTACATCGCCGCCTACGAGGCGCTCGCGCCCATCATCACGCAGGCCAACGGGTATTAAGAGCGCCAGGACTACAAGGAAGACAAGATGGTGGAGGGCAAGGCCCTGCACGCCCGCCTCGCGCCCGCAGCGCAGAACTTCCGCACCGAGCGCGCCCAGTTCGAAACTTTTTTCGCACGCGAAAAGGAGCGCAGCGACGCCACCGAGCTCGCCCTCATCGAGAAGCGCGAGGGCCGCGAGTCGCGCGGGCAGGTGATGAACGTCATGATCCGGGCGCGCCCCATCCTCAACATGTTGCCGAGCGAGGCGAAACCCGTCNNGTCGTCGACATGCCGGCCTTCGAGGCGGCGCTCGCGAGCTACGCGGTGGCGGTTCGCGAGCTCGACGCCTACGTCGCCGGCGAGCCGGGCGCCCTCTCCTCCTTCGAATCCCGCCCCCGTTCGTGGCTGGGTAAGCTGCGCGAGTTCCGCGACAAGCTCGCCCAGGCGAAGGGTGACGCCCGGCGCGGGGCCGGGCGCGACCCGACTTGGATCGTCAACGACTACAACACCATGATCACGACGGCCCAAATGGCGAGCCGCTTCTCGTCCCGGCCGTGAGATCGACGTGACCCGCCGGTTCCCGTCAAGCTCCTGACGAGGCCACCCAGGCTCGTTCGCACCACGCCTGGAGGAGGTCGCTGATGAGCGCTGTCACTCCTCTACGTTTCGCCTCGGCATCGGAGGCATCCTTGGCGTCAGGCCAAGGGCTAGAGGGGCCCGCGATGGGGGAGTCGCTCGGACAGCGTTGACGAAGTGGCGCTTCGTTCCCTTGCCTCGATCTGTGAGAGACGGACGCGCCGTCCGCGCTCGCCCGACTCGACCAATTCCGACGGCCCACTGCCCGCGATTGGCCAGCGCCGAATGCATCCGCGTCAAAGTGCGCTCTTGTCCGCCCGTCTCGTCGGCACCGGCAGCAACTCATGCCACAGCTTATCCCAGAATGCTGCATCTTCAATCTAATGCATGATGACAGCAGAAACGGAATGCCGTTCAGCGCGGCTCGGTTCTCAATTGGCAGTCTTTTGAACCGTTTTGAGGCATCGGAAGGCCTAAATCGATGAAATTTCACGTATCGTCAAAAGTAATCTGCCATAAATTACTGACTAAGAATTCACTCGACCCATTTGCAATTAATTAGTTTCGGCTAGGAATTCCATTCCAAAAAACTTACATCAGCGCAATACGGATCTTAGTCAAAAAGTTATTTTCTATCTCGCTCTCTCGCTCAAATCGAAAAGCGGATTTCGAAAGAGGCTCGTCGAGTATCGATTGTAGCTTAGCTTGACATCCATCCAATGTATTGGCTCGGATCCAAAATAGGCTGCTATAAGACCGTCACCGCTGAAGCTCTCGGCTACGTCGTGCTCTGCAAGAATCTGTCCTCCTGCTTGTTCGATGATGGCTACACAGCGCTGATGAGTGAGCGGGTCCCCCGAGATGCGGTGATGATGGGTGGATACGACGCAGAATCTGATCGCACCTTCTTTAAGAAGTTCAAAGCAAGACGTAAGGACGGCCGTTTCGGCGCCTTGCGTATCGCAATGAAGGATGTCGAGTTGCTTCAAGCCGCGACTTCCCATGATGTCCGGAACGGACACTTGCGGCAGTTCTACAAGACCGGATTTTTCAGTCTGGAACGGTCGAGGCGGCAACGTCTCCCCGCCAGCGAGAGCGTTCACAAAGTCGATTTCCCGACCATTGAGACGAGCGTTCTGTTTGCCGATGTCGAGGTGATGGGGATCTGGCTCGACGCCGATGACTCGGGCTGCTGGCCTCACCTGAAGGCACCAGAGCGAGTAATAGCTCCAGAAGGCGCCTAATTCGATCATAGTCGGAGATTCTGGCATGTGCTTCATGATTTCATGAAATACGGCCTCCTCCTGCGGCTCGTGATGACCAGAAAGTCGCCTAATGATTTCTGTCATCCAATCGCCGTAATAGCCACCTGCGACGACGGTCACTCCGTTATGCATAAGTTGTACTTCGCAGCCGTCTCGTCTCATTATCCTGCCGGCGCCAAGAACCTTTGGGATCGATGCGGCATCTCCGCACCCGACGGTCATCTCGATCCGGAACCGCTCATCTTGGATCGGCGGGGCGGACATAGCGGACCCCGAGAATGTAGAATGTCCGCTCTGCATCTACACACCCCACTGCGAAATCCTGGTCAGGGACCTGTCTAAAGAAACGGAGAACGATGCGCGAGGGGGCAGGACCACCTGTCGAGCCCCATCCGCCCTCGCGCCATGGGCTGAGCAAAGGCCGTTAAGGTCTTGACGAGATCGCCCGTGCTAGACCGCGCCGAGCCTGGATTGGGTCGGGGATGATCGCGCGGCACACCGTCATCTATCTCAGCTCGAGGGGGCTGGCCGCGGCGCTCAACATGGCGTCGGTGGCGGTCTTCACGCGCCTCGCCCCCGCCGAGGCCTATGGCGGCTATCTCCTCGTCCTGTCCTGGTCGCTGCTTCTCTACAGCGCGACCTGCCAATGGCCGAAATACGCCTTCTTCGCGCTCTACGACGAAGCCCGGGCCGCCGCCCAGGTCGGCACGGTGATCCGGCTCCTCGGGACCATGGCGCTCATCAGCGCCCTGATTTGCGCGATGCTCGCGGCGTTCGGCCTGATCTCCGCCGGGACCGCCGCGGCGGTCCTCGCCTCCGGCATCGGCATGATGCTGTTCGAAGCGGCCGTCGAGATCGCCCGCACCCGTCTCGGCGCGAAGGCGGTGGCGGCCTCCGTGATCCTGCGGGCCGTAATGGTGCTTGGGCTGGGTAGCGCCTCCCTCTTCGCCTCGGGCCACTCCGTCGACCTTCTCCTCGCCACGGCTCTCGCCAATGCGCTCGGCGCCCTCCCCGCCCTGGTGGCGATTGCGCCGCTCCTGCGCGGCGCGGGTAGCTGGTTCGAGGCGCGGCGGATCCTGTCCTATGGTTGGCCGCTGATCCTGTCCTTCACCGCCGCGGCCCTGGCCCAGACCGTCGACCGTCTCATGGTCGGCGGCCTTCTCGGCGCCCGCGAGCTCGGCGCCTACGGGGCGTTCTCAGATTTCCTGCGCCAATGCTTCGTCGTTTTCGGCGAGGCCATCGCCCTCTCCTTCGTCTCCATCGCCAAGCGTGACGCCAGGGCCGGCGGGATGAGCGCGGCGCGTCCTGTCCTGGAGGATGCGATCCGGCTCATGACCATGGTGGCCGCCTTCGGCGCGGTGTTCGTCATGACCTTCGACGACCTTCTCGTCTCGATCCTGCTCGGGCCGGATTATCGCGATGCCGCTCTGTCCCTCGCCCCGATCCTCCTGGCGGCAAGCATCCTGGTGATGGTCCGGGCCTACTACTTCGGCCAGGTCATCTACTTCTCCGCCACGAGCTGGCTCGAAGCCGCGTCCTCTTTCGCGCTGCTCTTGACCGTCGCCGTGCTGACAGTCCTGCTGATTCCCCGTCTCGGCATCACCGGTGCGGCTTTGGCCGCCATGATCGGGCAGGGCGTGGCCTGCCTCGTCCTCGTCCTCGGGGCGCGCCAAGCCGTCCGGCTGCCGCTTCCTTATGGCGATCTCGGCCTGATCGGGCTCGGGGCGCTGGCGGCGTGGCTGGCGATCCACCTTGTCCAGCCCCTGGCGCCGGGCCATGCCGGCCGGCTCCTCGATCTTGCTCTCATCCTCGCCGCCGCAGGCAGCATCGCCTGGTACCTCAACCTCATCGGCTTCGCCGATTTCGCGAAGCGCCGCCTCGGATGGGCCTCGTGACGACCCGCCTCGATCAAACCCCTGGACCGACGCGCCGAATCGGCGACCTCGTCGTCGCCCTTCGCCCGCTGAGCGCCGACGTTCCCTGGATGGAAGCTTGGCGCACCCTCGCCGCGGCGCCGGCCTTCGACAACCTGTTCTACGATCCCGATTTCGCGATTCCCGCTGCCGGCCCGTTCGGCCGGGGCGTCCACGTGATGCTGGTGGGAGACCGCCCGCCGGAGGAGGCGGGCCTCAAGCTCCTCGCGCTCTGGCCGCTCCAGGTCACCCGCACGCGCTGGGGCGTGCCGATCCCCCTGGCGCTCGGCTGGATGCATCCCTTCGGCATCTTCGGCGTGCCGCTCCTCGATTCCGCAGATCCCGCCAGAGCCTTCACCGCCCTGTTCGAGGGCCTTCGCAGCGTCGGCCTGCGCCGCGCCATGCTCACGCACGTTCCGACGGAAGGCCCCTTCGCCGATTTGCTGGCGCAATGGGCTCGAACGGCCCGCGCCCGGCGCGCGCCGTTCTGGGCCCATGCCCGCGCCTTCCTCGACCTCACAGCCAAGACCTCTTCGGAGCGCGCCTCCTATCTCGGCCACCTCTCGGCCCGCCGCCGCCGCCGGCTCAGGCAGTCGCGCGAACGGCTGGAGATGCAGGCGCCGCTGCTGTTCGAGACCGCCCGCGGCCCCGATGCTGTATCGTCGGCTCTCGACGACTTCATCGCCCTCGAAGGCCGGGGCTGGAAGGGCGAGGCCGGGACCGCTCTCGCTCGCCAGCCGGCGGAGGCCGCCTTCGTCGCGGCGGCGGCAAGGGCCTTTGCCGCGCGTGGCGACATGCGGGTCGACCGGCTGGCCCGCGACGGGCAGAGTCTCGCCTCCGCCCTCACCTTCGTCACCCGCGGCCAGGCCTGGTGCCTCAAGATCGCCTTCGACGAGGCCGCCGCCCGCGACTCCCCCGGCGCCCTGCACCTGCACCACCTGACCCGGAGCCTCCTCGACGATTCCCGGATCTCCAGCGCCGATTCCTGCGCGCCGCCGGATTTCTTCCTCGCCGAGACCTTCTGGGCCGAGCGGTTGCCGCTGGCCCACATCCTCGTCGAGACCGCGGCCGGAGATCCGCTCTATCCCTTCGCCGCCCGTCTGGAGGGGTTTCGCGCCTCGGCGGTTCGGAGGCTCAAACGCTGGCGCGCCGGACGCGCCGCGGCGGCCAAGGACGCCGACAGGAAGGACGCCGATTGAGCGCCTACCAGCCGAACCGCGCGATCTGCGCCGCCTTGGCTTCCACCGCCTTCGGGTCGCGGCCCCAGGCCGCCCAGCGCATCGAGAGATCGTAGCAGGTCGGGCAGAAGGCGAAGCTCGTCAGCGGGATGCCCTCGGCCCGCGAGCGCGACACCGAGGCGATCAGGCAGGCGATCGGCAATTCGGTGTCGGGCGTGCCGAGGCAATCCGCCCGCGGGCTGCCGAAGGGCGGCCGGTTCGGCCAGTTCAGCGCGACGAGGGTGCTGCCGCGCCGGTCGGGCGCCGGCGGCACGGTGTAGCTGCGCAGGAACAGGCCGCAAAGGGCGAGGAACGCGGCGAGGGCGAGGAGGAGGCGCATCGCGCGTTCCTAGCACATCCCTCATCCCTTCTCGTCGAACCGGCTCCAGCGGAACACCTCCGTCCCCGCCCCGTCGATGACGCGGACCGCCTCCGCCGGGCTGCCGGCCCGCTGGGGCACCCGCGCGCGGGCGAACAGGCCAAGCGCCCGCTCCTTGGCGCCCTCGACGCTCGAGGTGCGAACGGCGACGCGCTGGCGCACCACGTCCTCGTGCGGCGCGTCGCTCTCGGGGCCGAGGACTTCGATATGGTAGGTCTCGCGGGCGCTCACGGTCGGGGCTGATCCTCTTTCGGTTCGATGCGCACCTTAAGGCAAGCCGCCGACTGCGTCTGCGGGCGGGGCTGGGCAAGCCCCGCCCCGATATGGTTGAGTGCCGGCAACCCACGCTCCTCAAGACGGATGTTCCCATGACGACCCCGCCCTTCGTCACGCCGGATTGGCTCGGCGCTCGTTTGGATGCCCCCGATCTCGTCGTGCTCGATGCGTCCTGGTACCTGCCGGCCCAGGGGCGCGATGCGGCCGCCGAGTACCGGGCTTCCCATATCCCCGGCGCGATCCGGTTCGACATCGACGCCATGAGCGACGAGGCCTCGCCCCTGCCCCACATGCTGCCGCGGCCGGAGGTGTTCGCCTCGCGGATGCGCGCGCTCGGCATCGGCGACGGCGCGCAGATCGTGGTCTATGACGGGCTCGGGCTGTTCTCGGCCCCGCGGGTCTGGTGGATGCTGCGCACCTTCGGGGTTCGTGATGCGGCGATCCTGGAGGGCGGATTCCCGGCCTGGGTCGCGGCAGGGCTTCCCACCGAGGAGGGCGAGGGCCGCCCGCGCGACCGCCGCCACTTCACCGCCCGGCTCGACAATGGCGCGGTCGCCGATGCCGGCGACATCGCCCGCGCCCTGGAGACCGGCAATGCCCAGGTCGTCGATGCCCGCTCCGGCCCACGCTTTCGCGGCGAGGAGCAGGAGCCGCGCCCCGGCGTCCGCCCCGGCCACATGCCCGGCGCCCTCAACCTGCATTACGCCGCCCTGCAGACCAACGGACGCCTGAAGGACGAGGCCGGCTTGCGCGCCGCTTTCGCAGAGGCGGGTGTCGACCTCGACCGGCCGGTCGTCACCACCTGCGGCTCGGGCGTCACCGCCGCCATCATTTCCCTCGCCCTCGAGACCCTCGGCCGCCCGGCGAAGTCCCTCTACGACGGCTCCTGGTCGGAATGGGGCTCGGACCCGGAGCGGCCCGTCGCCACCGGCCCCGCCTGAGGCCATGAACCCGCGTCAGCCCGTCGACATCATCGGCGCGCCGATCGAGGTCGGGACCCACGAGGCCGGCGCGGTGATGGGGCCGGCGTCCCTGCGCACGGCCGGTCTCGTCACCACCCTGCGCGACCTCGGCTGGACCGTGACCGATCGCGGCGACGTGGCACCCTCCCCCGAGGCCCCGCCCCATGGCGCCGGGGCCGTGGCGGCCTGGGCGCTCGCCCTGCGCGAGGCTGTGGCGGAGGTCCTTCGCCGCGGCGCCCTCCCCCTGGTGATGGGCGGCGACCACAGCCTGTCGCTCGGCACCGTCGACGCGGTGCTGCGCCATTGCGCCGATTCGGGCCGCGAACTCTTCGTGCTCTGGCTCGACGCGCATGCGGATTTCAACACCCGCGAGATCTCGCCCTCGGGCAACATCCACGGGATGCCGCTCGCCGCCCTCTGCGGAGAGCCTGGCTTTTCGGATCTGTTCGCGGACGAGGATCGCCTCACCCTGGCGCCGGGCAACGTCCACCTCTTCGGCCTGCGCTCGATCGATGCCGGCGAGCGGGCGCTGGTGGCGGCGCGGCGGATCGACGTCGTCGACATGCGCACCATCGACGAGTTCGGCGTCGTCGCGCCCCTGCGGCGCATCCTGGAGCGGGTGAAGGCGGCGGACGGCCTCCTCCATGTGAGCCTCGACGTCGACTTCCTCGACCCCTCGCTCGCGCCCGGGGTCGGCACCACCGTGCCGGGCGGCGCGACGTTTCGCGAGGCCCATCTCATCATGGAGATGCTGCACGATTCTGGGCTCGTGGCGGCGATCGATGTCGTCGAGCTGAATCCCTTCCTCGACGAGCGCGGACGCAGCGCCCGCCTCCTCGTCGAACTCGTCGCGAGTCTCTTCGGCCGAAGCATCGTCGAGCGAACGCCGGCCCTGCCGGATACTAACGGGGCTTGAACCGGATCTCCGTTCGGTTTGGTCGCCGGGTGAAGACCCCGAGTGGATGTTCGAAATTCCATTCCCCGCCCTCCTCCTTCGAGGCTCCGCTCCGCTTCGCACCTCAGGATGAAGGGGGCTGGTGGATGAGACCGATCCATTCACTCGGCGGCCCTATGATCGCCCGAAAGTTTCGATGCTCAGCGGCGTCTCGTGCGGGGATGGGCATGAGATGCAGCCGAAACCCGCTTGCGAAGCGGCCCCGCTTCGAGGGATGGAAGCAGAGCCTCAAAGACCCGAGAGATCGCCATCCCGACCCCTCCGCCGCACCGGCAGCGCTCGACCGGCTTCGCCCGGATCCGCCTCGGATGCCCCGATGGCCGCGAGACCCGCATCCTCGACATCGCCGAATCTGGCCCCTTGCGCCTGCGAATGCCGCGCCGGTCCGAGGGCGCGGTCGAGGCGGTGCTGCTCAACACCGCCGGGGGCATCGCATGCGGCGATGCCTTCGAGACCGGAGTGACGCTCGACGAGGGCGCGGATTTCGTCTTCACGACGGTCGCGGCGGAGAAGATCTATCGCTCGGACGGTCCCGTCAGCACGGTCGCGACACGGGCGAGCCTCGCCGCCGGAACCCGCTTCGCCTTCCTGCCGCAGGAGACGATCCTGTTCGACCGGGCTGCCCTGCGCCGCCGCTTCGAGGCGGATCTCGCGGGCGATGCCCGGCTCCTCGCCTTCGAGGCTGTGACGTTCGGGCGGGCCGCCCGGGCTGAGGAGATCGCGCAAGGCACCCTCGTCGATGCCTGGCGCATCCGTCGCGGCGGCCGACTTGTCGTCGCCGACACCCTGCGGCTCGACGGACCGATCGGTGCCCTCCTCGACCGGACGGCCTTAGGCGGCGGCGCAAGGGCGATGGCAACGCTGATCGACGTCTCGCCGGACGCGGAAAGACGGCTCGACGAGATGCGGGCGATCCTCGAGGTCGCCGGCGCAAATGCCGAGGCGGGAGTCCGGGGCCGGGTCGAAGCGGGGGCGAGCGCCTGGAACGGGCATCTCGTCGTCCGCTTCCTCAGCGCCGACGGAGATGCCCTGAAGCGGGTCGCACAGCGCGTCCTCGTCGCCTACCGCAAAGCGCCGCTGCCGCGGGTCTGGCAGGGCTGAGCAACTTCAGTCCCGTCTGGTTCGCATCCTCCTGCGATGAAACGTTGGCGCACAGGTTTGGAGTGACGGTAATGACGAGGCGCCCCATGGCGACTCATCGCGCTGTCAGGGTGCGTTCGGTCGCACTCCGAGCTTGAAGAAGCTCTTCTCGATCGGATTCAAGCTGCTGCGCGACCCCTCGTTCCCGGGCTGAAGGCTGAGCATGAGAAGCTGCGCGCCTCCACCCCAGATCGCCGCTCGCAAGGACGAAAGCCGAGCCCTCCGCGATGCGAGCAGCGGACCGTGCGACGGTCAGAAGTCGACGTTCGCATTTCCCTCGGAGAACACGTCGTGATCCACGATGGCATTGCCTTCTTGAAGCGGTACGTCTGTGGTCAGCCAACCGTTCGCGCCTTTCTCCGATCCTGTAGTGCGTCGCGACGGATCGACAACGGAATCGGGTTTGGCCTGACCGTCCATTCCCCAATCGTAGAAGATACCGTTCTGTTCGAAATCCTCGAACCGATAGCCGGTTCCGATATTCGGAAGCATAAAAAAGTTGTTCCCCGAATCTGCATCCCAATTGTTTTTGAAGTAGGATCTCTCGTTATAATCGTCTTCCGACCATTGTTTCTCAAGGGCATTCTTTTGTTCTTGCCAGCCGGGTTTCCAGTAGCCAGGAATTTCGACCTGCGGAATTTCGAAATTTTTTGCCCACTCCTTCAGCTCCTGGTTGATGTAGTTCTTCGAGGCTGGGGTATTGTAGGCATCCACGCCTGGATTGATCACCGGAGCAAGCTTGAGAGAAGCAGTCGGAAGATCGGGCGGTGGCCTGCCCCCTGAAAAGT
>FSSH01000439.1_pt1 | contig 10001 bp, 16 predicted proteins | sample 1166101 | NCBI WGS metagenome assembly FSSH01 (sample SAMEA32972668, study PRJEB13176) | freshwater metagenome | biome: Drinking water system; feature: Biomass in drinking water that filtered by 0.45 um membrane; material: drinking water | place: USA | collected 2012-12-20 | depth 0 m | reverse complement strand
TAGGATTCGGTTTTGGCCTGTAATAAGCTTTGTGCTTGTTGCTGGATGAAGGTTTTGATATTCCAATCAATCGACGCCAATTCACTATCGATGGCGGTCAGTTGCGCCTGTTTGACAGCTTGTTTTTGCCGCGCCTCTGCTTTCTGCTTGGAGATGGCCGCTAGCTGCTTAGCTAATTCGGCCCGCTCTTTATCAATGGCCTTGCCAATACCTTCGGCTGTTTGGGTGTCTTCCAGATGATCAGCTGACTTTGCCGAAGTCAGCCGTTTGGCCGCCGACAATTCATCAAACGGAGCCACTTCCGGCTGATCGATGATGGCGTTTAAAGAACTCAACTCTGTTTCCAGTTGGTCCTTGTCGGCTTGCAGTGTCGCTTGCAAGTCCAAAAGTTTTTTAAACATGGGTATTTTCCGTTCGGTAGTTATCGATAATCGTGAAAATATTGCGCGATGACATATCGTATTTAGTCGCAAGATCAGACTGGGTCATGCCGTTTTTCCAATCTTCAACGATGTTTTGATTACGGGATTTCCGCAACAAGTAAGCACCTTTCGGAAATAAAACAGTTTCGCGTGCGAAGGTCTTGCACAACAGTGCCGCTTTTTCAGCGCCGATGATTTCCTCGATTAAGTGTCCCGCCGGACAGGTAAGCGGAATACCTAAATGACGGCCATTGAAGCGAATGAATAGCGCCATAGCGGCTTCATCGCCAATCACCTCGGCTATATCGCTGACTTGAGCAGGCCAGTTTTTACGCGGTAGCTGTTGTAATGGATGCATAGCGGAACGGCCCGATAAAATCAATTTGAAGCCATTCTTAAACAAGCTGAATCGATGGAGTATGCGAAGGGTTTCGGAAGATCGGCTATCATTCCTATAGCCTTGTTTTGGGTGCAATATTTGGCGGATAGACAACGCCAGGGATGATTTTTTGAGTTTTCGACCTTATCCGCCGATTAAAACCGGCAAAATAAGGCGATTTAACGCATGGTTAACGCGGGGTATCTTAAAAAAGACATATCAAGGTAGCGGTCAGCATTCAGACGCGCCTTAAATCGATTTATTTTTAACCCCGCCACTTTGCAATAGCTTATTCGTGTCAAAACCTTGTAATCCGATTTCTTCAATAGAAATTCCCCATACTTCGGCCTCAGAGGCAGCGGCTTCCAGCAAGTCATAACATAACAGGCCAATGTCGCTGCCTGAATTTTCTAGCCCTCTATCTTTCATCATTTCTATTAGCGTGTTTAAAATTGATGCGTAGCTATGTTCTTTTGCCATTGTTGTGTTTTTCAAAATATCGTTTGTATTGCCGCTTTCCAGTGATTGGAAAACGGCAATATCGTTTTATTTAAGCAGCATTCGCCAAATCTGGCGCCGCCGATTTTTCAGTAAATTCTAAGCGCATTAGTTTGATCTCGACATCCGAGAATAATTCTTGATATTTATCAATCAACATTTCAATGGCTTCCAACTGATAAATCAGTCGGTCATATTTGAATGAATTGTCTCCTGTCACGAAATCCATGCCATCATTGTTCATCATCAACACAACAGCAGCACTGACTAATGCTTTCGACCGTGCAAGTGCGTCTTGAACACCGTCAATTAAAAAGCTAGGACTTCTCAAATCAAGTTCGTTAATCATCATTCTTGACCTCCATTGGGTCGGCTGGTGTTTCTGTCTTTTCTGTTGATCATGGCTTTCAGACCTTCGATGGCTTTGCCGGCGGTTTTCCGGTCTAAGAATCTAAGGTGCGACACATAGAACTTGTGTTCTAGCCAGTGTGATAAAGCTATCTCGTTATCGCGTACAAACACCTTTCGACCCATCCCATAAATAAAATCGATTTGCCTTTGTGTTGCCATGCCTGGACGATTTCCGAACTGCGGTGGAACTTCACGCTGATTGACTTCATAGCCAAGTGTTTCCATAAGATTTAGCACGCGGCTAAAGGCTTCGCCAGTCAGTTCGGAAGCTGTTCTTACGCCGGCAGCCTCCTCAAGAAGGTCGCGATATTCGTCATCATTCAAGCCGTTCAGCTTTTTCAATACATGCAAGAAAGCCAACTGCTTATTGGTGAGTGTCATTGCTAATACCCCCATGCTCAAGCCTCCCGGATTAACTCAGCCGAGACCGTTGCATCACCCAATTGGGATGCCATGTTCATGGCCTTTGCAATCAAGCCATTGACCACCAAGGGATGAGCGATGCTATAAGCGCCGTTATGTTTGTCATGCCGCATTAATTTTTTACCGATGGCTTCAACGGCCTTTTCTTCCAGGATGTTGCTGATATCGCCGCCAACCCGTTTGAATTTGAAGGACAGATAATCCTTCAAATGCTGGCTAAGCGGGTCAAGCTCCACTTGGATACAGCGCCTAATCAGCTCGCGCATTTCATAATTGCGGCGCTCGTCCAACCGTTCCTTCAATTCGGTTTGACCGATTAGGATGATGCCCAACAATCGGTTGAAGCCATCCTCCATCTCCCAAAAGCGCTTCAGGTACTTCAAGGTTGGTACGCTTAAATCGTGCGCTTCCTCAATGATCAACACATGGCGCCGGCCACCTTGCGAAGCCATCCGCAGCAAGCGTTCCACCTGCCTGGCTTTGGCTTCCAGGGCTCTTTTCGGGTTTTCACTGCTGATATCGGCAATAATCGAATCACACAAACTGGCGGCGGTAATTCGGCTTTTATCGAAGATGTGGGGAGAAATCACGGCGATATCTCCTTCCTTGCGTAATTCATCCATCAGTACCTTACGCAACACGGTTTTACCCGCGCCTGAATCGCCAATAACCGCTAAGATGCCTTGATTTCTGGCTACGTCGCGCATCGCCGCCAATATAAATTGAGCATCCGGGCTCAAAAATACATCCTTGGGTTCTCTCACGTCATCCATGAACGGATTACGGAATAATTTAAAGTGCTTCAAAGTGTCTTGTGATAGCATTTCAAGCTCCAGATTGAGTTGGGTTTTGATTTGGGATTGCTTTTGACGGGCGGAAGTGGGTAGCTTCCGCCCGTATTTATTTGGATCGGTGACCTCATGCGCTGCCGGTTTTTGCTTGCGCGGTAACGTTTCCATCATTGATCTCCTGCATAAAGGTTTCTAATTCGGTCTCCGGAATGCCCTCGGGGTATCGAGCCCGGAAGCGCTCGCCAATTATCTTCATTGCTTCGGGCGGCCACTGCATGGCCGCTTTGATACGCAATCCTGCTTTAGCCCACGTTAGCCGCGGCGTTTCGATATGTGGCGCCTCAATCGACATCTGATGGCCTTTGCGTTCCATGTAATGCGGCATCTGCACGTTTCTGACATGAGCAAACGGATCGATTTCGCCATCGAAAGCCACTTGGCGCTGTTTTCTGGCCTTTTTAACCTCACGTTCACTTTCCACGCCGTAGGCTTCCAAGTTCATCGCTTTACGCGCTCTGTCGGTGCCGGTTTCCGCCACGTCTTTATATTCCTGGGCGATGATCGGCGCATCGATTTCAAACCCGGCGGCATCTTTGGCAATGGGCTCAAGCTCGTAAGTCACGATTTCACCGTCACCGCAGACAATCTCCACGTTAATGTTGGGCGACCGATAAGGATTTTCGTAGACTGTGACCTCATCGCCGACATTGACGATATCGATTTTCCGTAGCGAATAGTCCTGACTCGTCTGGCCCTTGATGGCGAAGCCAATCGACAAATCGGGCTTTACCTGCCTGACAATCGGCTTGGTTTGCTGTAGAAGCCGCTTGCAAACTTCAGGATCGGGCGCAAGGCATAGCTGGTCGGGCCGAATGGTTTGCCATAAGCCATAACGGGTATTTTTATGCCTGGAATGCGGCCTAGTGCCGTTATAGGACCTCATCCATTCATGGGCGTGTTGGTTCAATTGCTCCAGACTGGTGATAGACGTCAAGCACAACAGCCCTTCGAAATGGCATTCGATGACATTGTGCATGCATTCGACTTGGCCCTTAGCCCGTGGATTGCCGGGCAGATGCGTCATCGTGTTGACTTTGAGCTTCCCCAACAAGTCCGTAATCATGTGGCTTTGGTTGGCGGTGCCTGCATCCCAAACCAGATTAAACGGCACGCCGTTAAAAGGGTCGTGCTCATCGTGCTTGGCAAAGGCATGCATCAAAAACTCGAACAGCGTTTCCGCGTTCTCGCCCGGCGCCGTGAAATACTCCAGGTAAAAACAGCCGCTATAGTGGTCGGTGACTAGATAGCGCAGTACGCGGTCATTCTTGATGCTTTCCAGGTTGGCCGGTTTGTTTTTGTAAAACTCATCCTTGGGCATCACGTTTAAACCGTTGTTGCCCTTCAAGTAATACAACACGCAAAGCGACACGTCGAATTGCCAAACATGGTTCGGATGCAAGCTTTTTTGCGGCCTGAATGGCTCTGGCTTCGCCAATTGTTCCGGGTGTAAATGGTGCTTTTTCATTATTCTTCCCATATGGGCGGCTGATACGTTGCTATTCAATTTGCCGTTGGCCTTTAGTACGTCTATTACTTCGGCAACCGGCAGCAATTTCTTGCCGGAATCCCGGCGGGATTGCATCAATACATTGCTCACCATCTGGCATTCGTCCGCACTGACTTTACTGACGTTCCTGTCTCGTCGACGCTTGCGTCCTTGGTTAAATCCCAGGTCGTTCAACCGCCGGTAAATCGTATGCGGCGAACAACCTAAGAACCGGCTAGCCTCCTCGATCAGAGCGTTTTTATCGCCATGACCGGCCTCATTCAGGCGCAACCCCAAACGATTCAGGTAGTTATGTTCTTCCAATTCCTGTTGATTCATATGCGGTATCCTTGATCATCCGTTGTCACCCTGAGACTGTGGACTACTCAGGTTGTAAAGTATCGGGGAAAGAATTTGAAGGGCGTCGAACTTGAGTTCGTTGTCATCGGCGACATTGACCATATGTTTAAGCAGATACTCATAAGTATTTCTCGGCAACGCCTGCAACTCTTCGCTGGCTTTTCCGAAGCTGAAAACCTTGTCAATCGCGATATTCAGCTTATCGATGGCAATGGCGCATTCCGCCTCGATGCGGCCCAGTTCATTCTTGAGTTGTTGCTCTTGGTCAAGTCGCAGCTTTCGCTCCTCGTCCGGGGTCAAGCTCTTATTGACCACGCGCTCAAGTTCGTTGATTTTCTGGTCTTTGACCTTCAAGAAGCGCTCGTTGGCTTCGTTTTTGGCGGTGGCGTCGTCGAGTTTTTGTTGAACGGCTTCCTTGTCCTCGGTTAGCTTTTGTTTTTCCTTGTTGTGCTTGGTTATGACCGATTCGACCAGGGCGACAATGGCTTGTTCGTTACCAATGTTTTCTTCAATCTCCCCGATAACCGTTGTCAACTCATCGCCGGAAATAGATCGCAATTGCGATCTTTGGCGATAACCTATCCCAGCCATTTCCATGGCTTCTACAACTTCTTGACCGAAAACTTTAACATCGGCAATATCCGTATCGGCTTTTGCTCTGCTGATTCCGACAGCCTGACAAAATCCTTCCCAAGTGCTAACGTTAGCAATTTCGTTGCCGTCTTTATCGGGCAGCCTGCACCCCTTCAAGTGCCGGTACAGCTTGTTTTCCTTGACTTTTATGAGTTGTGAGATGGTTGCCATTTTGGAAAAATTTTGCATCGCGTTAGCCATTTGCGCGCGCCCAATGATTTGGTTAACCAGATAACCATCCTGCAAATTCTTGTCTTTTTCTTTTTGCTGCATCTCGTCAATACCTTGCAGGGCTTTAGCGTTTTCAAGTTGCACGCTGCCGAGTTCAATTTGTTGCTGTAACTCAAGCGCGTCTTGTTTGGCTGTTTTGTCATTGCTCATCGTCTTAACTCCTTACCCGTGACCTCCAGAAACTCTTTTTCGATGGCTTGAACCCTCCTCAAAGCAGATTCCTGGTATTTAGTAGCCGTTTTAACAAGCGCCGATCCATTGACCTTCCAAATCTTGGTTTTCGAGCCTTCAACGGGGAAGTCTTCAGCCCAACCAACTGATTTCAGCATCTTCAAATGCCTGAAAGTTGTCGTCAACGGGATACCCGTCTGCTTGCAGATTTCCATTTCGGTTTTGCCTTGGAAATCGTTATCGAATAGGCATTCCAAAATCTGAATGCCGCGTGCTAAAGCGTTGCTGATATCTTCACTCATGGTTTTAATTATCCTGTTGAATGCGTTTGGTAATCGATTGGATGTAGCGATGGATGGCGCTTTTGCTGGGCGCTCGTGCTTCGCCGAACTTTTTCACGCACATCTCATGAATCGTCACGTAGGGTGTCCCCTCTTGAATGGAAAGCACGTAATCGGCCATTTCGCGGTCTTTCTCGAATTTGCTAGGCGTCCCCATCAGCCGTGGCTTGAATCTGGAAATGGCCGCAACCAAAGGCTTCGCCATGGCCGGTTCTTGCTTCAGCTCGATTTCGTTTAATACCTGACCCTCAACAACATGCAATACCCGTAACGTGTCATGGATGGACAGGCCGGCGATGTGCTGCATGACGGCGCTGACCTTTTCGTTGATTTCATCGTTGGTTAACATTGGCTTCCCCTTCAGGCTGCTTGTTTGAGTGGATTCCAGACGGTTGCGCCGTCGTAGTCGTTGCCACCGGTTGCTATCCACTCATTGCCGGTACTGTCGATGGCAATACAGCCAGGCATCCAATGCTGTGCGTCGCGTAATTCATTCATCCAACCGCTTATTTCGTCATTGAATACGACGACAACACCGCCGGCATGACCTGATTTGGCTCGATATTCGCCTGCCATTTGATTTCTGCTCATAGCTCGTTTACCTCAAATTCAAGTTCGGGTTGGAAATAGCGCTCAACGTTGCCCTGATGCCAGGCCAACTTCTCCATAACTTCGGAAAGCGCCGCTAAGGTGTCGTGAACTTCCGCCTTGCCGTCATAAAACTTCAGCAATAACCCGATTGCCTCGCTGAAAGACCCCTGCAAGGTATTGATGTCGGTGTCGGAAACCCGCTTGCCGACCGGAATATCGATCAACAGCTTGAATGCCGAATGACCGATATAGCGCGTGACGTAATCAGCGCCGCAAGCACGCTCGAATGGTCTAACTAATACAATCGGCATCCTTGAATTTTCCATCCATTTGTACAACTGCCACTTGCTTGATAACCCCATCTCATCCGCTACCCGATCCACGCTGTAGTTCTTCTTCACTCTGGCATGCTCCAAGCACAACTCCATGCCGTGCCGAAGTGAGCGGGGTTGTTGCTTTTTCCAATGCTTAGAAGCCATTGCCGTTACCCTCCAAACTCAATGTCCAAAAAAACCGCCGGTTTGCCTCTGTTTTGCTGCTTGTTTGGCGCATATACTGAAACCGTAAAAGTTGATTACGCAGCCTTTAAAGAGAGGTGTTCGATGTTGGAGTCTTTGATTAAACGGTCCCGCATCGCCATTCCCTTTGGGCCACCCCATGTGCCGTGTAAACATGCCTTTGCACTGGTTTGCTGGATGCCGTTATTACGACACCATTCGCCTAGGGAACTGTTTTGTAGGATAAAGCCAGCCCGTACACGGTTGTAGAGCTCTAGGCCTGGTAATAATTCTTTAGCACTCATGTGTTAACCCCTATACAATTACAACGAAAAAAGAATTTGTAAAAAAAATTCTTACAATATGTAAACATATCTTTTACATTTAGTCAAAGAAATTATGACAAGTAAGCAAAAAAAACTATCTCTCGATGTCGCTTCAATTTTGAAAAGACTGAGCTTATTCTCTGAATCAGATACAGATTCTGGGCTTGCGGATTTGCTTGGAGTATCGCGACAGGTGCTTTCTGGCTGGAAGAAACGGGGAGCAATTCCTTATGAAAAAATAATTGAATTCGCTTATAGCAACGATCTATCTTTAAATTACATTCTTACGGGAGATGAAGCTGACCTTATTGAGGTTCCCTTAGAAGACAACCAAGTTAGCACCATTGTTTTTGAAGTGATCGGCGACACGCTACTTACCGAAATAAAGCGCATACAAAAAGCAGGCGGGGAGAAATTTGCTCGTTTTTTAGAAGGTCCGCAACAATTTCACTATGCTGCGCTGATTTACAACCGAATAGTTAATGACTTACCTAAAGGTAATATATGGGCACCTGAGATAGACGAAGAAATTAAGCATCTCATCGACATAAAAAAGAGAGATTTTGTCGAAAACTTGAAAGAATTAAATGCGTTGAACGAATTAGTATCTTCCCAGAAATTAAGCAGGATTGACCGACTGGAGAAGGAAAAAACCGAGCTAAGCGAGAAAGTGATCGGACTGGAAAAGGAGCTAGCAACTATCAAATCGCAACTAAAAAATGAACCTTTGGAAAAAGACAGTTTGGAACACTCGGTTAGTCAGACGATTTCAGGCAACAGACATCAAATTTCTGGCCGGGATTTGATCAATAAAGGTAAGAAATGAGCCAAAATGGGCTTGAGAAAAACACCTTGCTTACTGTTGAGCAATCGGTAGCCGGAAACAAGAATCAGGTTGCCGGTAGAGACATCCACAACCACTTTGTTAGCGGCCTTCCAATATCAATCGATTGTTCGCCCGAAGAACTGGCCGAAGTTGAACGTATGGCTCGAAATCTGATAGCAGATGCCAGAAGACGATTGTTATTGAGCAAGGCCAATGGTGTCATGATCGTTGGCTTACTCGGAATAGTGGCTTACTGTTTTGCCGGTCTGAGTGTTATGCCTGATAACCTTAGATGGCTTGAATGGTTAATTTTTTATGCTTACCTTATTACGATGCTCGGAGTGCCATCCTATTTCATTATTGAAAATCGCAAGAAGGAGGGAATGTTCATTACGATCGGCAAAGCCCGACTAACCGAAGTCGAGACAATTCTGCGTTATCAAGCGGCGGCTAAAAGACCAGATTGACCACTTTAAAAAATGGAACGATTCCGCCATTCCCCATCCCTGATAGACCCACCACTTCATCGATAGTCCCACATTTATCGCATTAGTACGGGTTTAATATCGCGTTAGTAAACAGTTTCGCTTGATGAAAGGCTATGGTGAATGGCTGCAATTATCCGTGTTTCAATGTCGGCTCAGCCGCAAACAACACGCGGAAATGCTGGCGATGTTGGATAGCATGATTCATCATGACCACGACCATGTGTTGATTATCAATGTCGGCCCTGCTGAAAACGTTAAACCGTCCATCGTTAGCCTGGGCAAGGATTTTGACCTGGTCGAACGTCAAACCATCATTGTATGAACAGTGCAAGAGTTTGCCGCTGTCGTGCGAGTGCTGCAATGCTGCGTGAAACCCCGGCAGCGCTCGCGTTGACAAAGCTCTTTAAAAATCAGGTGTTTAATAAAAGGGTTTGCGGTTTTACAGACAAGTTGTTTACGCTAACCCCGCGTCGGGAGCCACCCCGCGCAAACAGTCTTCGCAAGCCGCGTCTAATCTGGCTTGGGGGCGAGGCTGTCATTCCCCGGCATCCGCCGGGGCCTAATTGAAGCGGCATTTTGTTACGCGTGGAGTAACGACGAGCGCGCCGGTCATTCCCCGGCATCCGCCGGGGCCTAATTGAAGCGACGCTTGTGATGCCAATCTACTGCAAGCAAATGGTGGTGTCATTCCCAGGCATCCGCCGGGGCCTAATTGAAGCAGCCAAGAGCCTCTCAAAATCACTCATAGATTTTGTGTCATTCCCCGGCATCCGCCGGGGCCTAATTGAAGCGACGCGTACCTTGAGCGGGAGGAAGCGAATTAATAGTCATTCCCCGGCATCCGCCGGGGCCTAATTGAAGCTAAACAATAGTAGCGACAAGAAAAAACAGTGTTACCGCGTCATTCCCCGGCATCCGCCGGGGCCTAATTGAAGCTTACATGGCCGATTATTTACCGTTACACATCACCGAGTCATTCCCCGGCATCCGCCGGGGCCTAATTGAAGCGTTTGTACTCGACGAGCTTTGGCGCATTTGGCCCCAAGGATAGGGGTAGGGAAAGCCGT
>FSSH01007052.1_pt1 | contig 10006 bp, 11 predicted proteins | sample 1166101 | NCBI WGS metagenome assembly FSSH01 (sample SAMEA32972668, study PRJEB13176) | freshwater metagenome | biome: Drinking water system; feature: Biomass in drinking water that filtered by 0.45 um membrane; material: drinking water | place: USA | collected 2012-12-20 | depth 0 m | reverse complement strand
GTGCCAATATCGCGCGTCGGCTTATGCGCGGTGGTCATGAGATCGTCGCCTTCGACCGCGACGCTGCCGCAATTGCTACCCTCGCCAGTGAAGGCGCCACCGGAGCGATTTCGCTTGAGGAAGTCGTCGCCAATCTCGGAGCCCCACGGATTTTCTGGGTGATGCTTCCGGCGGGCGTTGCCACCCAAAGCACCGTCGACGAGCTGATGGAATTGGCGGAGCCTGGCGACATCATTATTGACGGCGGCAACAGCTTCTACAAGGACGATATCAAACGTGGTGCGACGGCAAGGGAGAAGCAGCTCCACTATGTCGATGTCGGCACGTCGGGCGGGGTGTGGGGACTCGACCGCGGCTATTGCATGATGATCGGAGGCGACCGGGAGACCGTCGACCTGCTTGATCCGATCTTCGACACGCTTTCGCCGGGTTATGGCGCGATCCCCTGCACGCCGGGGCGAAACACCCCGGGCGACCGCGCCGAGCACGGCTATATCCACGCCGGCCCGACCGGAGCCGGCCATTTCGTCAAGATGGTCCACAATGGCATCGAATACGGCCTGATGCAGGCCTATGCCGAGGGCTTCGACATTCTCAAGAGCAAGTCTTCGGAACGGCTCGCGCCCGAGGAACGCTTCGACATCAACCTGACTGACGTTGCCGAGGTCTGGCGTCGCGGCAGCGTGATTTCGTCGTGGCTGCTCGACCTGTGCGCGATTGGCCTCGTCAAGGATCCGATGCTTGAGCAATTCACCGGCCAGGTTTCGGATTCGGGCGAAGGCCAGTGGACGATCGACGCGGCAATGGAGGAAGCCGTCCCGGCCTATGTCCTGTCTGCGGCCTTGTTTGCACGCTATCGCAGCCGCGTCGACCACACCTTTGGTGACAAGCTTCTCTCGGCAATGCGCTTCGGCTTTGGTGGGCATGTGGAGATGCCTCAATGAGAGGGCGCCCGCGCGCCAACAGCGCCGCCGATCCGCTTATCGCAGGCAACGGCTCCGATCGGTGAGCATTGGCATGAGAGCCGAGCCGATCCGCCTGCTTGTCTCGGATATCGACGGCACTTTGGTCCGCCGCGACAAGAGCCTCTCCGACGGCGTGGCCGCCGCGGTTCAGCGCGTCCTCAACGCAGGTATCCCGGTGAGCCTGATCAGCGCCCGCCCCCCAAGCGGGATGCTGTGGCTCGCGGAGCGTTTGGGCTTGGAAGGCCCAATCGCCGCATTTAACGGTGGTACGGTGGTGATGCCTGACGGCCGTATTGTTTCGGAAGAGCGACTCGATCCCGCAACCGCGGCGGCAGCGCTCGCAATGATCGATCGCGCCGGGGTCACGCCCTGGCTGTTTTCCGATGGCAAATGGTATGCGCGCGACCGCGACAATTCGAACCTTGCCCGCGAAAAGCTAGCCGCCGGTCTTGAGCCGATCTTCGACGAGGATCTCGCAGCGCATCTCCATCATGCCGACAAATTGGTCGGCGTCAGTGCCGATCATAATCTGCTTGCGCGTATCGAAGGCGAGACTCGGGCAGCGCTCGGCGAAAGCGCGACCGTTGCGCGCTCGCAGCCATATTACCTCGATATCACCGGGCCCGGTGCCAATAAGGGAGCCGGTGTCGCCAGACTCGCCGCAGTCTATGGCGTACTTCTGTCGGCGGTGGCTGTGCTCGGCGACCAGGGTAATGATCTGCCGATGTTCGCGCGCGCCGGGATGTCGGTGGCGATGGGCCAGGCGCCCGAGGCGGTCCGCGCCGCAGCGAGCCATGTCGCGCTTTCGAATGAGGAGGACGGCGTCGCTGATGCGATCGACCGCTTCGTCTTGCCGGCGGTGGGGGCATAATCAGCTCGCTGCGCCACTTCAGGATCTCGGTGTAGCCACACTCAAGCCAAACACCCTCCCGTGTTCGCCCCGGCAGGCCCGTTGGTGGGTTCTCGCTCGCCCGCAGTTAGCCTTAACGACGTTCCCGGCAGGATCTATTGGCCGTCCGACCTTAACCAGCTCCCGCCAACGCCCACGCAAAGGTCACCATCGCAGCGGCGCCGAGCGCGCTTCTGACGTTGGGTCGACGCCGTGGCTGAGAAGAACCCGATGCCGGGCACAGGAACTACCAACCTGCCACTCTATTTTCGGCGTCATTCAAATGCCCGGTAGGCTTCGCGTTGCAATGGGAACGCTATTTTCAGGAAAGGCGGGCCTGTAGGTCGGTGAGAAGCCAACTGCCCGCTCGGCCAAGCGGGCGGTCGCGCATGTGTGCGGCGTAGATCGTTAAAGGTCCCGACGCGCGGGCGGGGTCGTCTTCGATCTCCAGTCGGATCAGCCGTCCTGCGGTCAGAAGCGGTGCCACTAGCTGTTCCGGCATCCGGCACCATCCCAAGCTGGCAGTCAGGAAATCCATTCTCCGGCCTAGTTCAACGAAGCGCCACACCTTAGTGCCGACGATTCCGTAGCTGGGTCCATCGGGAGCGGACGGATCGGACAACACGAGCTGGACATGCCCGCCAAGGTCGGCCCGTGTCGCGGGACGACCGAGTTGCGCAAGCGGGTGCTCCGCCGCAACTACAGGGATCAAATCGATGGCCAGCAGCGGCAGCGCGACGAGATCCTCGGGTACGCCCGGCAGCAGGACGCAGAACGCCAGTGCCGCATCGCCCCGACGCAGACGGCGCTCGGCACCGCCCAGCCCCTCCGTCGAGAAGCTGACCGGCAGATAGGGAAAAGCCGCGCGCAAGGCATGCAGGCTGTCGATGAAGGCGGCGGACGGAACAAGCGGATCGATGGCGACCGCCAGTTCGGCTTCGACGCCGTCGCGCGTGCTTGCCGCAAGCGCCTCGAAATGCGCGGCACCCGCAAGGACGCTGCGGGCCTGTGCGACGAGAGCACGGCCGACATCCGTCAAGCGCGGGCGATGGCCCGATCGATCGAACAGGGTGACGCCCTGAATACTCTCAAGCGTCGCGACTGCCTGGCTGATCGCCGACTGCGCGCGACCGAGCTTGCGCCCCGTAGCCGAGAAGCTGCCGGTCTCGGCAATCGTCACCAGCACGCGAAGTTGATCGAGGGTCAGGCTACCGATCATCCATCATCCTAGCCGATAGAGATGATCACATCTTTATCACTTTCGCTGAGCGCGTCGACCCCACATATTGCCTTTCATGCAACCGAGCTTCTTCATCAATCACGGCGGTGGGCCCTGCTTCTTCCTTGAACCGGGGCCGATGCGCACGACATGGGCCGAGCTGGAAAGCTATCTGAGCAGCTTCATGGCGACGCTCGTCGAACAACCGCGCGCGATCCTCGCCATCTCGGGCCATTGGGAGGAGGCGGTGCCAACCGTCAACGCCGGCTCGCGTCCGCCACTGCTGTTCGATTATAGCGGATTCCCCGATTACACTTACCAACTGACTTGGCCCGCTCCCGGCGATCCTGAGCTGGCGGCACGCGTGCGCGATCTACTGTCGGCGGCGGGGATCGCCAGCGGTAGCGAACCGGCGCGAGGCTGGGACCACGGCATCTTCGTGCCCCTCAAGGTGATGCTTCCGTCCGCCGACATTCCACTCGTGCAGCTCTCGCTGCAACGCGGCCTCGACGCGGCCACGCATCTTGCGATCGGGCGAGCGCTCAGGCCACTGCGCGAGGAAGGAGTGCTGATTCTCGGCAGCGGCCAGACCTACCACAACATGCGCGGATTCTTCGGTGGCGGCGCGGTCGATCCGAAGGCCGAGGCATTCGACGCCTGGCTTCGCGCCGTGATGATCGATGGCGACGCACGCGATGACGCGCTGATCGGCTGGGAACAAGCACCCGGAGCCCGCAACGCCCAGCCGCACGAGGATCATCTGCTCCCGCTGATGGTCGCGGCCGGTGCTGCCTCGGGCGAACCCGGCACCGTCCATTTCCACGGTCACGCACTCGGCAAGCCGATCTCCGGCTTCCGTTTCGGCTGACCAACCTCAAAGGAGTTCCTACCCATGACCAAACTTCTCGTTGTCGAAACCAGCCCGCGCGGCGATCATTCCATCTCGCGTGGCCTCACCCGCCGGTTCGTCGGCGAGTGGCAGGCTACCCACCCTTACGGTGAGGTAATTGAGCGCGACCTGATGGAAACCGAGCTGCCGTTCGTGAACGCGCCGTGGCTCCAGGCCTATTTCACCCCGGCCGAACAGCACTCGCCCGAGATGAAGGCAGTGCTTCGTCTGTCGGACGAGCTGGTCGCTGAGCTGCTGGCGGCCGATCACCTCGTGATCGCGACCCCGGTCTACAACTACAACGTGCCCGCCGCGCTCAAGGCATGGGTCGACCACATCGTACGCAAGGGCGTGACGCTCGGCCTGGACGGCAGCGGCCTCGTGACCGGCAAGAAGGCTACCGTCCTGCTCGCCTCGGGCGGCGTCTACACAGAAGGTTCGCCGATCGCCGACCGGGACATCGCAAGCCAGTATCTCCGGCTCATCTTGAGCGTGATCGGCATAACCGACGTAACCTTTATTGCCGCCGGCAATGCCAAGGCGGTTGATATGGGGCAAATCGGTCGCGACGACTTCCTCGACAGTTTCCAGAGCGAGATAACAGCCGAAGTCGCCTGAGCGATATCGGGGCGGTATGTATTTGGCGTGCCGCCCGATTGCTCGATCCCCACCTCCCTTTCCTGATTAGAGACGGCGGTCCAGACGACCCTTGCAAGTCTCGAAGGTCTCGGCCTCACACCTCTGTTGCTTCCACCACTCGGACCGACACCGCGATCGACGAAAAATCGGTCGATGCGCCGAGAAAGCGCCCGGATACGGGCATGATCTGGCGATTGCTCCGGGCTACCGCGACTGGAACGAGGTTGGCGCCTCCGACGCGGTTATGTGTTGGATCGAAGGTGATCCAGCCAGCGCTCGGCAGGTAGACTTCAGCCCACGCGTGCGTTGACCCTTCATCTCCCAAGTTGGTTTCAGGTGCAAAGAGGTAACCCGAAACGGCTCGAGCACCGAAACCGAGATGGCGAACGGCTTCAATGAACAGAGCCGCGACGTCCCGGCAAGACCCACTTTTCAGGTGCAGTGTTTCGGCCGGCGATTGCGTTCCTTCTTCATCCCGGACGCGATAGGCGACGTCCGCCAACACGCCAGCGCTCAGATCCTTGAGAAGCGAGAGAGTGTCTGTGTTCAGGCCGGCGACGAAGTTCCGGGCCCAAGGTCCAATTTCGTTGGCTCCGGGATCAAGCCAGTCTGGCTCTCGCAACTGCCCAAGATCGATCACGTCGTCGAGCGAATAGGCGAATGGGTACGTATGAGCGCTCGGGTCGATAACGAACGTGGGCCACTGTCCCGCTCGCTGATCAACCAACGCAGTTCCCACGATCGTCAGTTCGGTGGTCGGATTTGAGAAGGATGCGGTTGCGATCAGATTACCGAACACATCCTGCGTCCAGCTGAGACTTGCTTCGGGTGTGCATCGGATCGTGCTCGAAATCGGTGTGACCTCCTGGCTAGCGCGCGGAGTCAGCAAGAGACGGTGATCCTGAAGCGTGACCGGCTGATTGTACGTGTAATGGGTGCTATGCTCGATCCTGAGATGCATGTTAGGGCGCCTTGGTTTGCCGGCGAGCATGCCATAAGGCGGCCAGCGTAAACGACCATCGTATCATCGAAAGCCGGGTTCGCATGCAGATCATCGTTCGCGACAACAATGTCGACCAGGCCTTGCGTGTCTTAAAAAAGAAGCTGCAACGCGAGGGCGTTTACCGCGAGATGAAGCTGCGTCGTCACTACGAGAAACCGTCGGAAAGGCGGGCCCGCGAGCGAGCGGCAGCGGTCAGCCGAGCTCGAAAAGCGGACCGCAAACGTGCGGAACGCGATAGCTGACCCTTGCGGACCGGACACCTTCTCGGGCTGGAATGGGCATGTATTGCCCGGCCATGAGCTCATGTGACCCGGAGCACCTCATTCAGCTCTGCGACCCATCCCTCGACCATTGCGCAGTGCTCGTCTGCAGCGCCACAGCATCGGTCGGCCACGATGCCGGATGGCCATAGTCGAAGCAGGGTCGCTCAACCGGCGAAGCGCGCAGCGGTACGCGCGGCTGACAGCAAACGATGGCACGCGTCATCAACTCAGGGCCGCCCCTTCTTCCTGATCGCCTCAACCAGACGATCAAAGACTGGACGAGCCTCGTGAATCCGATCGACGCTGGTCCGCAAGGGCATCAACGCCGTTTCCAGGTCCTCTTCCTCAAATCCGGATGCGAGAGCCTCACGGTTTATTGGGATGGTCAGCGCCAGATCCCCGGTCTTCGGATCGCAGAGGAAACCCCTGTTGATCAGCTCATCAAGTAAGGCTCCCTCTGACCGCAGCAGCGCTTTCCAATCGCGCTGGCCGATCGCATCGGTGCCGAAGACGAATCTGATGCCCGCACCAGCGAAGCCGGCAATGGTCCCTACCCAGGTTTCCGGTTCATGCCCGTCGATGCACGGCATTGTGCCCAACGAAAACGACAGGTCGAAGTCATCATCCCCCGGATCCCCGGCCATTTTCCACTCCCGTGGCGCCATCCAGAGGGTCTCCGTCAAGTCGGCGACGGCCTCACCGGCCCATCCCAATGCAATACGTCGCTCCTCGAGCATAGCGGCGACGGCCTTTGCCAGCATGGGTTGCATGGTACCGCTTGCGTAGCGGAGCGCCGCTTCCAGTTCGTCGATATGACGCACGATCACGGTGCCGATGGATGGATCGGTCAAGGATATGGCCTCCTAAAAACCACGAACGTGCTCGCCGAAGCTCTCGATAAGCTGCGCTACAAAGGCTCGGCCGCCGTCTCTGTCGCCCGCGACCGAGCGGGCCGCTCTCGCGACATCAAGCCAGGAGCTTGAGGCGATCGCCGGAAGTTCGGTACGAAAAGGCGCCAGCAAGACGACCCATGGCGTTAGACCCTGCAACGTTCCGCGCCGGCTTATCGCCTTGGAATAGCGCTGCAGCTGTTCTGGCCCTAGGGCAGCTCCAATCTTTACCTCGATGCCGACGAGATGGCGGGCGGTTTCGATGACCAGATCGACCCGATCCGCGCCGCCGCCTAGCGGGCATATCTCCGTGGCCACTCGATACCCGCCACCCAGTTCCTTGGACCAGTCGATCGCTGGAATCGCCGTGGCCAAGTATGATGCCGCGAAACGCATAGACGTCTCGCCGCCGAACTCGGACATCCAGAGGCCAGCCAGCGCTGCGGCATTACGGACCTCGTCGCGACGAAGGCTCGCAAGGGTCCATACGTTAATCAGACCGCCGCGTTGCTTCGTCCGGGCAAGCGGCCCTTGAAGCGCTCGGAGAGCAGTCTGAAGATCGTCCAAGGCGTAAAATTGCTTTGGCGCTTGTGGCGCAGGGGCCGGCAGCAATTCTCGCAGCGCGTTAAAAGCCGATTGGAGCACTGCCGGCTCAAGGCGGACGGGCGTCGGGTCACCGGTACTGGAGCGGCTAGCCTCCTTCATCCGATCCGGCCAATCAAGCGGCCGACGGCGCCGGCCTCTGCAGCAAGGTTTCGATTGTAGGCAAGCGGCATGCGCGGGCTTTTCCAGCGCAGGGCGTCCATGATGCCGGCCAGGTCCTCGCCGCTTGCAAAAAGATCCTGGTTGAGCCCGATGCGGGTGGAATGTGCGCTGATCCCCTTTGTCAGCCTGACAAGGTCCTCCGATGTGAGATCACTAAGCGCGCCCGCGTTAAAAGCCCGCCGAATGATCGCGCGCCAGATCGGCCCGATCGAGCCGGGGTGTAAGGGTGCGGCGCCCACGTCATACTCGACCCGCGCCGACGCCGCCGGTTTAGGCAGAGTCTTGCGCAAGTCCCACGCTTCCCGGCTCGAGATGCTGTCGATTGCCCGCCCTTTGACTGCAGCGCGCGCTTTGTATCGGCGGACTTGGACGCGGCGGAACAGCGGGCCAGTGGAGATTGCGGCGGCTTCGGTCCAAGCCGTGATCGCACACACCGAGCGGGGCGAGAGGAAGGCGGTCGCCCCCTCCCCTTCCTGATCGCCCTTGGACCGATGAATGGCGAGCAGCCGCGCCTCGGGGTCCAGCGCCTCGAGTATATCGTCGACCTCGACCGACACGAGCTCGGAAGCCCGCAGCCCTGTGTCGTACGCTACGGAGAGCAACGCGCGATCCCTGAGTCCCGGGAGATCGCCCGTACAAGCCTCCAGGAGCGCCCGTACGTTGATCCCACGGGGTTTGTCGCGCTCGACGTCCCGAACCGGCCCCTTGAAGCGCAGCGGCCGCGCCTGGGCCTGTGCAGTACCCTTCTCGCGGCGTATCGCGCGCAACCGCAGCTTCACCAGCTCAGATTGGGTCGGATCCTTGAGCTCTAGGAGCTGGTGAATCTTGGCGATCGAAGCCTTGTACCTACCGAGTGACGCGGGCTTCGCCCCCTGCCCTGAACGGGCATGCAGATAGTCCGCCACTAGTTCAGGCGTCGCCGGCAGCGTTATCTGGCCGCGTCGCCGGCACCATCGATCGAACGCCTCCAGGTCGCTCGCCAGCGCCCTGATCGAGTTCGGAGAAGAGGCCGCCTGATAGGCGGCGATCAGCTCAGCATTGATCGTCACCGGCGTCTCGCAACGGAGTTTGGTCACCTCCCAACCCAGGTCGGGCCCGCCGTTATCGCGACCCGCTGCCGGGCCCAAGAGTGAAGTCACATCCGCAACCATTGTCATCGCGCCGCCGCGGCTATCTGGTCGAACGTCTGGGGCTCGACTCCGTAGACGGCCGCAAGGCCGTTGAAGGCATCGGCGACCACCTCTTTGAGCGTGTCCGGCTCGATTGACGTTAGCGTCGTGACATATTCGTATGTGTCTTCGACGGCGCCAAAGCCTTCGTCGCTGAAGGAATATCGCCCGAGCGGCCACCAGCTGTTCGCGAGGCCGTTCACGCCGAGGCGCACGTGAATCGGGAGCGAACCGCCATGTTCGAGCGCAAGCTTGCTGTTGCGCTGAAGGAAATGCAGCCAGTGCTTAAAGAAATAACCGGTCGCCAGCGTGATCCGTCCCTCGCGGTCGAACAAGAAGCCGCCCCCGACTCCCCAGAACTCACCCGTCTGTTCGAACCACTGAGTAATGGCGACGGTCGGGTATGCGCCCGCCTCCTCGGTGCCGGGCCAATAGATCATCGTGCCGCCACGGCTGATGCCATAGCTAAGCGCGTTGGCGTTCGCCATGAGCGCCGGATGACCGGTATTGGCGGCTAGAGCCTGCTTTGCCCCGGGCTTTGGCGACCACCGGGACGGGATGAGGCGAGCGTATCCGGGAAACCGGTCTACCCAACGGACCCTGCTTGATCCGTGGCTGGGATGGGTCACCAGGATCGGCTGTGCCCGGTCGAACCAGAGGTCCGGATCTCCCGTAAAATGCGGGTGCCAGTGCACCGCCTCGGGTGGAGGGGGCGGGAGCGTGTCGAGGGCTAGCTTCAACGCTCCAGCCAGTTCGTGGGCAAGCCGGTCGCGGACTGCTCGCAGCGTCGCGGTGTCGGCACCCGCCGGCAAGTGGAAAGAGAGCGGTCCGCGCCGGCCGCGCATGTCAAAAGGCAGCGCGTCGAGCGTGGCGCCCGCGAAGGCCGTGTTCCAGACTTGGATGACCCGGTGCTCAGTGAGCGCCTTGTTGGCGTAGCCCATCTCCAGGAGCACGTTCGGATTGGCACAGGCTTTACCGCTGTCCGAGAGAGCAATCGGGGTAACATCGCCCACGAAGACAGCGGCTTCGTCGATCTTGCGCAGGATGGTAGCGACAATATCCGGCGTACCAGCCACGCCTTGCGTGTCCGACGTCAGGCTCGGCCGATCTGCCTCCTCGAGGTCGGCAGCGAGGATCGCGAGCGCCTTATCGAGCGCGAAGCGGATGACCTCGCGCGTGACGCGTCCATCAAGGTCACTCTGCCACGACCAAAATACTGTTTTCGCCACGTGCGCTCGCCCCTGCCGCTTACGGCACACTTATAGATGCCGTCATGGACCCCGTTTAAGACGCTTATGTGATAAGTGCAATTATC
>FSSH01005177.1_pt1 | contig 10008 bp, 9 predicted proteins | sample 1166101 | NCBI WGS metagenome assembly FSSH01 (sample SAMEA32972668, study PRJEB13176) | freshwater metagenome | biome: Drinking water system; feature: Biomass in drinking water that filtered by 0.45 um membrane; material: drinking water | place: USA | collected 2012-12-20 | depth 0 m | reverse complement strand
AATAATATTAACAAAAATATTACCGACATATCTTTTAAAGTTCCCGAAGACTATTCTAATCGAATTAAAAATTTTATAGATGAGGAAAAATATTTTCATTTACACAAAATAGATCATCAGATTTTTTTAGCAACTGTAGATTTTTTTACAAGCATAAAAGCCGAATGGTGTAATTTACCACTAACCACTTTAATGATTTCTTCTCCTGGAGAAGTATATGCGGGCCAGATTTTAAATTACACATCCGACGCCCTTCCAGTAGAAATATCTTGGTTTAACCATCGTCGGAATATTTTTCTTTCAGAGAGTTCACAATTTTATCTTGAATTGAGACTGCTTATACCGCGTGTAGAGAAAGTATTTTCTATATACAATTCATTTCGTAAGGAAAAAGCAGATATTTCCCATCTATCTGAATTTCAACACATCGAATTTGAAGGACATGTTTCTTTTGAAGAAAATTTAAACATCTCATTAGATTTATTAGATCACCTTGTTAAATACTTGATTAAAAATGCTTACGAAAATTTAACGTTTTTCATATCTGAATCAGAGATTGAGAATTTGCAATTTGCTTTTGAAAAAAAGAACTTTGAATTTTTAACCTTTACCGAAGCTATGAAGATCTTGAGGCACGATACTTCCGATGCAATTTACGATGAGATTTCTCTAAAAAATTTTGGTGCTTGGGAAGAGATCAGACTAACAAGGCATCTTGGGAAACACGCGATAGTTACAGATTATCCCTTGATGGAGATACCTTTTTACCACAATTCAACGAATTCTATTACTGCAGAAAACGCTGATATAATTTTATACGGATACCGTGAAGTGATTGGTAGCGGGAGGAGGATTATCGATCGAGATATAATGTTAAAGAAGGCAGAATTTTTTAATTTACCTAAAGAGGACTACGCGCCGTATCTTGAATCGCGGAACATCCCAACCTACCGTCCATCGTCCGGGTTTGGTCTTGGGTGGCAGCGTTTTGTCCACTGGCTTCTCAAATTGTCGGACATTACTGAATCAACTCATATTCCACGCGGTCACTGGATGCCGTCACCATGAAAAAATATACTTCAGACGAAATTGCGAAGATGGACTATTCTCGCTTCGTCAGTCTAATCAATGAGCGCAACCGACCATCGGGTGGAATCAAAACTGTCCACACCGTTGCGGTGAATGCTCTGATTTCGTCTGAAAGTAAAATCTTAGAAATTGGATCAAATACGGGATTCACCTCAGTAAATTTATCGCTTTTAACAGGATGTAGTGTGATTGGAATCGATATCAATGCTGATTCAGTTAAAAAAGCGGACGGATATGCCCAACAGATGGGGGTAAAAAATAAGGTGCAGTTCGTGCAGGCTTCGGCAACAAAAATACCTTTCGATAATGATAGTTTTGATGCGGTATGGGCCAGTAACGTCACTTCATTTATTGAGGATAAAGAGACGGCCCTCAAAGAATACCTTCGCGTCCTAAAGGTCGGAGGTGTACTCATCGTTGTACCAATCTATTACAGAAAAAAGGTACCGATGTCCATTGTAAATGATGTCTCTGTGGCAATTGGAGTCCAAATTAAGGAATGGACCAAGAGTTCTTGGATAAATTTTTTTACTAACATTGCAGATAAAACAAGTATGCCCCTCGAGCTTTTTTTTGAAAAAGATTTTGAATTTGATGATAGAGAAGAGAACATTGCAAGTTATGTTGACGATGTAATTGATACGAATGTTTTTGACGGAGATTTAGTAAACCAGAAGTTTTTTTTAAAAGAACGTTTTACATACTTCATGAGTTTATTTAATGAAAACCTAAAATATGCAGGATTTTCTATTTTTCTTTTCCAAAAACGACAAAAAAAAGATGAAAAGGAACTTTTTATCGCACATGAAACAAATAAAACCTGAACATCTGAAAGTCGGTGATACTGTAGGAATTGTAAGTCCATCTTCTTCGATGCTAGAGTTTCCAAGGCGATTACAAAGGGGAATAAAATATCTTTCAGAAAACCTTGGATTGACTGTTTTACTTGGTGCAAATGCTAGGGGTTGTATTACCGATACAAGTGGGACTCCGGAGCAAAGAGTTGATGATATTCACCAATTTCTCTTAAATCCTTCAGTTAAGGCAATTATTTGCAGCACAGGAGGGTACAACTCAATCGATCTTCTATCCTTATTAGACTACGATCTTTTTATTAGAAATCCAAAAATTTTTTGCGGCTTCAGTGATGTTACTGCACTTACTAACTCAATAACCAAAAAAACTGGACTTGTCACGTTTAGTGGACCAACAGTGCTGCCGTCGTTCGGAGTATATGAGTCTCTCAATGAATTTACTCGGGAATATTTTTTGAAGACGCTCTTCAGTTTAAATCCAGTCGGTGTCTTAAATTCAACGAAGGAATACTCCGATGAAGATCTTTATTGGGATAGGGACGATACAAGACCACTGAAATATAAACCCGCTAAGCCATATAGTGTCTTGTATGGAGTAAACTCAGTGTCCGGTCCTTTGTGGGGTGGTAACTTAGACACGTTTAGCATGCTTGCGGGGACCGAATTCATGCCCACACTATCAGGAGCTATCCTAATGGTTGAAGATTCAACAAGAAATCCTTCTCTGTTCTTAAGAAATATAAAACATCTAGAGCTTCAGGGAACTTTCTCTCAGATTCATGGCCTATTGGTCGGTCGGTTTTTAACATGTTCTGTGACGTGGCGCTCTGCATTATTGGAATGTCTTAAAGAAATAGGGGTTAAGAATAATATTCCGATTGTTATTGACTTAGATATTGGACACACAGTTCCACTCATTACCTTACCCATTAGTATCAGGGTAGAAATTAACGTCCCGGAAGGGGTTGTTACGATTCTTGAACCAGCTGTTCTATAAATGAATACTGTGCAGTGCTTCGGTACCTTTTTATGGGCGGCTGATCGTTCACAGGTACTCAACTTGCTTGACTTGCCGGTACGGTAGAGAGGAGTATAGTGAAGGCTTAGTAGGTAAGTGTTTAAAACAGTATGAAAGAACTATTGACTCGTAAAAATATTTCGCGTGCAAGCTGGGCGGTTGCCGGAGGCTTTACGCTTTCTTCAATCATTGAAGGCCTTACCGATCAGGAATGGGGAATGGGCAACGAGCTCGGCATTCTGCTCGCTGTTATTGCGGCTGTGCTGACTGGAGGTCAAAAACCTCGGTTCCATTCAGGAAAAAAGAAAGACTAGTTTGTGTATGTAGAAAACCGCCCCTTTCGGGGCGGTTTTCTATTGTGTGGATAAAACCCACGTGGTGGGTGAGAGTGGCATACAATGGTATACAGGTGGGAAGAAGTGGGAAATGCTGATCGGAGAATACCTACACACGATTGACCCAAAAAAGCGCTTGTCGCTCCCGGCTAAGTTCCGCCAGGAACTCGGGAAAAAGGTCGTCGTCACGAGGGGCTTGGATCAGTGTCTCTTCATCTTTCCGCCAGCCGCTTGGAAAAAGCTCGTCGGTAAATTTAGCGAGCTCTCATTCGGCTCCGTAGAGTCTCGAAGCTTTACACGCTTCATGCTCTCGGGCGCCGTTGAGGTTGATGTTGATTCAGCGGGGCGCATCTTGCTCCCAGAGTTCCTGAAGGGGTTTGCAGGACTCAAGAGCAAGGTGGTCCTCGCGGGAGTCAATGACCGCGTCGAGATTTGGGATGAGAAACGCTGGAATGGCTACAAGGCAAAAATTGAAGCCCAGGGCGACCAGCTTGCCCAAAAACTCGGAGAGATTGGCATGATCTGATAGTCGGAGTCATGCAGCACACGACAGTTCTTTTACAGGAATCGGTTGACGCACTCGCACTTCAGCCCGGCAACACCGCGATTGATTGCACGCTTGGCCTTGGCGGCCACACAGTGCTCCTTGCAGAAGCCGTGGGGGAGGCAGGGCGCGTGCTGGGACTTGATGTTGACGAGGGCGCGCTGGAGGCCGCTAAGGAGAGGCTTGCGCGCTTCCCACAGGTGTCACTCCGTCGCGCTAACTTCCGCGACCTCACCTCTGTTGCGAAGAGCGAAGGGTTTGGTGCAGTAGACGGCATTCTCTTCGACCTTGGGTGGAACTCCACTCAGCTCGAAGCGGGGCGGGGCTTCAGCTTCTGCAGCCACGAACCGCTCGTTATGACGCTATCCTCTCCCGTTGCGGAGGGCGCGCTTACGGCGCACGAGATCGTGAACACGTGGAGCGAAGAGGATATTGCCGACATCGTACAGACGCTCGGCGAAGAGCGGTTCGCTCGCCGCATCGCTCGCGCGATTGTTGAGGCTCGCGCTACCGCGCCGATAGCGTACGCGGATGAGCTTGCTGACATCGTTGCCTCCGCAGTGCCGAAGCGCACGCACGGGAGAATTCACCCGGCAACCAAAACGTTCCAAGCGCTCCGCATGATGGTGAACGATGAGCTCTCCTCGCTCGAGCGCGCGCTCCCGGAGGCACTAGGCCTCTTACGTTCCGGCGGAAAGATGGCGGTGATTACTTTCCACTCGCTTGAAGATGGTTTGGTAAAACGCATCTTCAAAAAATTTGCCGCTTCATCTGAAGCGCGTCTCGTGACCAAAAAACCAACCGTTCCTTCTCAGACTGAAGTGCGCAGCAACCCACGTTCCCGTTCAGCAAAATTACGCGTTATTGAAAAACTATGAATTACTCACGAACAACCGCCATCTCGTTTCGCCTTGAAAAACGAATACTCCTTGGACTGGGTGCGTTTTTGATACTGCTCGCCTCTCTCTATACGTACTTTGTCATGCTTTCTATTGCTGCGGTAGTTGAACGGGAAGAACTGGTACAGACTTCGCGCACCACCAGTGACTCAGTGGCGCGCCTTGAGCGCGAGTACCTCGCGCGCTCAAACCAACTCAACGAAGCGGTTGCGTACCAACACGGCTACGTTGCTGTAAGCGATCGCTTGTACGTCGAGCGAGGCACGCTCACCTTACTTTCCAACACCACCCGCTAACCAAAAAGTAGTGTACGGTGGTGGGGATGAGAGAGAGGTTTTGTATACTATACCTACCGTGTTAACTACCTCTCTACAGTAATGCGTGCGAATTTCGTCACCAGGGTTCGTATTCTTGCTGCGGGCATTGCCGTGCTGGGGGCTGTGCTCCTCGTGCGGCTCTACGATGTGCAGGTGGTAAAGGGCGATTCGTACCGTGAACGTGCCGAGGGTCAGTACGCGCTTCAAGGGGCGCACCACTTCAGTCGGGGGAGCATCTTCTTTACTCCGCGAGAAGGTCCGCTGATTGCTGCAGCCACATTGGAAAATGGGTACACCGTTGCCGTTATTCCAACTCAACTTGAGGATGTAACCAGTACCTACACTGCGCTTTCAAAACATCTGGCTCTCGACCCCGCAGCCTTTTTAGAGAAGGCATCAAAAAAAGATGATCCCTATGAAGAGCTTGCACGACGAGTTCCAGACTCGGTGGGGAAGATTCTCCGCGAAGAAGAGCTCTCCGGTATTGGCGTGTACCGCGAAGCGTGGCGCACCTACCCGGGCGACGAGACCGCAGCGCATACGGTTGGGTTTTTGGGCTACGGGAACTCGGACACGCTCTCCGGGCAGTATGGTTTGGAAAGGTACTACAACCAGGTGCTCGAGAAGCCCGAGTCGAGCCTCTACGTAAACTTTTTCGCGAGCCTCTTTGCAGACCTCCGCTCTCGTTTCTTCACTGCTGGTACTGAGGCGGGTGCTGACGTGGTCACGTCTATTGAGCCCACGGTGCAGACGTTCCTCCAGGGGTTGATTACTCGGTACCAGAGTGAATGGGGACCTGAAGAAGTGGGAGCAATTATTCTTGACCCAAGAACCGGCTCCATTGTCGCGCTTGCGACACTGCCTTCGTTTAACCCTAACGCCATTTCAGAGGCTGACCCAAATGCGTTTTCCAACCGCCTCGTTGAGCGCGTGTATGAGTTCGGCTCTATCGTGAAGCCGCTCACGGTTGCCGCCGGACTTGATGCCGGGGTCATTACCCCTGACACGACGTACAACGATCGTGGCACTGCTGTGTATGACGGCTCGCGCATCAACAACTTTGACGGCAAAGCTCGCGGAGTCGTGTCTATGCAGGAGGTGTTAAACCAATCGCTCAACACGGGCGTTGCCTTTATTGTTGAGCAGTTGGGTACTGGTGTATTCCGCTCGTACCTCGAGCGGTTTGGTCTCCGCGAACAAACTGGTATTGACCTGCCAAACGAAGCACTTCCGTTGGTAGACAACCTCGACAGTCCGCGAACTATTGAGTATGTCACCGCTTCGTTCGGGCAGGGTATCGCAGTGTCACCGGTAGCCATGGCACGTTCCCTCGCCGCTCTTGCGAACGGTGGCGAGGTGCCGACACTCCACGTTGCAAGTGAACTTCGTTACCCAGGAGGGGTTGTGAAGACGCTCGGGTGGGCGCCGCCGACTCGTGCGATTTCCCCCGAGGCGGCAGAAACGGTTACGCGTATGTTGGTCGAGGTGGTCGACACGTCGCTTCGTGGAGGAACGGTAAAGATTCCCGAGCTTTCGGTTGCCGCTAAAACAGGTACAGCGCAAATTGCGCGGGACGGTGCACGCGGCTACGACGAGAACCGTTTCCTCCACTCGTTTTTTGGGTACTTTCCTGCGTACGAGCCAGAGTTTTTAGTATTTTTCTACGCGGTTGCGCCTCAGGGGGCGCGGTATGCGTCCGAAACGTGGACCGCACCGTTTATGGAGTCGGTTCGTTTTTTGGTATCCTACTACGATATAGAGCCAGACCGCATACCGCTCGAGTCGCCCCAGCAGTAACAACCTATGAAAGAATTTTTTCGAACCATCATTGTGCGCCTCCTTACGGTCGAGGCAAAGTTGGTGCTCGCCAAGTACCACCCGAACATCGTGCTTATCACAGGTTCGGTGGGGAAGACCACCACTAAAGATGCGACGTACGCTGCATTTAAGGCGGTAATGTTTGTTCGCAAGAGCGAAAAAAGCTACAACTCGGACATCGGTGCTCCGCTCACCATTCTCGGCGTTCCTAATGGGTGGAGTAACCTACTGCGCTGGATGAAGAACCTCTTTGACGGCTTCCTGCTCCTCGTCATTACCACGCCGTACCCACGGTGGCTCATCATGGAGGTTGGCGCGGACAGGCCCGGCGATATTTCGCGTTCTCTCTCGTGGGTGAAGCCGAACGTAGTTATTGGAACCATGTTTCCTGAGCTTCCAGTCCATGTCGAATACTATCCGTCTCCCCAAGCGGTCGTTGAAGAGGAACGGTACCCGCTCTCACAGCTTGTTCAAGGAGGAGCTGCGGTCTTGAACGCAGACGACGCATACACTGAGCGCACGGTACTTCCCGCAGGTGTTCAAAAAATTTCATACGGCTTCTCACCGTCTGCTGACGTGCGCATAACGCGCTATCGAGTTACCAAAAAACAGGGCTTGCCCGCAGGGATTTCTTTTACCACTCGACACGAGAGTGGCGAGTGCGCTGTTACTGCTACCGGAGTCATTGGCCGCACCCACGCGTACGCGCTTGCAGCGGGAATTGCGGGCGCGCTTGCCTCTGGAATCCCACTCGCTTCGCTCGCGGAAGTAGGGGAGCGGTACGAAGCGCCCCCAGGTCGACTGCGTCTCATTCCTGGCGCTAACAGTTCGATGCTCATTGACGATTCATACAACTCGTCACCCTTGGCAGTGACCGAAGCCCTTGAGTCGCTCCAAAATACAACCCACACTGGGCGGCGCATCGCGGTTCTGGGCGATATGCTCGAGCTCGGAGTGTATTCGAAGGAAGCTCACGAATCAGTGGGTGTGCTCGCCGCAACGCAGAGCGATTTTTTGGTCACCGTGGGGGTACGCGCCCGCGCTATTGCAGAGGCAGCGGCAGCGCGCGGAATGAGCGAAGAGCACATTCGAGTGTTTGAGCGGGGAAGTGATGCCGCCTCGTTCTTGCTCTCTGAAGTGAAACGTCACGATGTGGTGCTGATCAAGGGTTCGCAATCCATGCGCATGGAGCGCGTTGTGAAGGCGCTCATGGAGCATCCAGAGCAGGCCCCAGCACTCCTTCCTCGCCAAGACGCAGAGTGGCTCGCACGCTAGTGTGAGATGCTCGGCGAGGGGTGGGGTCGGGAGGGGCAGCGTTTCTGCCCCTCCCGTAGCGGAAGTTACACGAAACCGTGGGTTTCGTGGGAGCAAAGCGACAGCCGTGGCTCGCCAGATAGCCTCCATCGTAGGGATTCATCCACACAGAACCCTTCTCATTAGGTGAGGCATGGTACCCTTGGAAGAGATGAAGGTCAAAACCCTTGTTGTTGCTTTCACAACATTTGTTCTTGTGCTCGTTGTGGCTCTGGGCACTTTTGTCCTGTTCGGACCGATTAGATACGACATCCGTTCATTTCTGCCACTCCTTACTGTTCCAGAGGAAGTGCAGGAAATGATTTTTGTTTTTGAAGGGAATGACGGTTCTTCAGTTGGGCAAGTAGCGTACGGCGGTCTTGTTCTTGAAAAATATCGCGGTCTCCGTATCGTTCAACTGCTACGCGCTGGCGACATCACCGTTGCGCTCGTCGAACAGCAAGGAAATGGGGCGCGAGATATCGTACGTCTAGAAGGATCAGCACTCGAACCTCTTACCACTGATGGGACATGGAAAGGGGGCATTGGTTTATCACCTGATGGAAAGGTTGTTGCATACTCTGCTCGTATCGATGGCGGGCTCTTCGATGAAGTTACGCAGACTGCGTACAATGTTGGTGATTTTGAAACACGACTACTCAGTACTGACGGTACATTCCTAAAAACAGTTTCTGGAAACCACCCTCACTTTGTTGCCACGAGCACCCTTGTTACGTTTTCTGAACGGGGTATTGAGATGCTCGACATCGTCCGTGGCGATGCTGCATACGCCGCGGTTCACGACACGTTCCATTCGCCGAGTGTTCCATTTTTCGGTTCTAATCGAGTCTTCCTATCTCTTATTCCAGAGACAAAAGAATGGGCAGCCTTTGAGTACTCACCTGATTCACCGCTTTTTTACAGCTACTTCGGACCACTCCCGACAGTTCGGGAAGGATTTGTGTTGACTCGTGATGAAGTGGTCTACCACGGAGGTAGTGAGGGTGGACAGTTTGTTCTGAAAGAAATCACCAGTTTGACAGAAGAGCCAATCACACTGTTCGTAATTGACGCAGCACTCTTTAATCCTTCAGCGGCACTATTTTAAATTACAAAACACCCTATGAGTAACTTAACGATAAGAAAAAACATATACGCGAGCCTGTTAGTATTTGTAGCAGCGTTCGCTTTTTCTGCTCCCGCTCCTGCGGAAGGTTTTTTTGACGGAGGTCCCGCTTGTATTGGATGGTGCGGCGGAGGACTTCCAATTGTTCTTGCATGCGGTATTAGTCTTTCTGCAGACCGTACGTCGATTTCGCCAGGAGAATCTGTTCAACTCTCTTGGCAATCAGTATTGGCAATCTCGGAAAGGATTATTAACCTTGGCCCAGTTACTCCTGACGTCACTGTGGCTGGAGTCAAAAATGGTGTTGATACAGCAACTCCTTCGCAAACAACAACGTACACCGCGGAGTGTACGTATGGCGGCCAGGGAATTTTCGGGTACGTAACCGGGACGGTGTACTCTGATCCTATCACCATCACTGTCACCAACCCCAACGCTGCCCCGAACACTCCCACGATTACCGGACCTACCACAGGTGTCACCAATACCAACTACCAATTTTCGATCAGTGGTACCGACTCCAACGGTGACCAGGTTCGCTACAATGCCGACTGGGACAACAACGGCAGTGTTGACGACACCACGCTCTACCGCGATTCAGGGTGGGTCTGGCAGCCATCGCGCTCGTGGAGTACTGCAGGTACCTATACGTTCCGAGCGCACACACAGGACGTTCCCGGCGCAACCTCAGGCTGGAGAAGCCACACCATCACCATTTCTAATCCATCAACTCAGTGCTCAGACGGCATCGACA
>FSSH01005990.1_pt1 | contig 10016 bp, 11 predicted proteins | sample 1166101 | NCBI WGS metagenome assembly FSSH01 (sample SAMEA32972668, study PRJEB13176) | freshwater metagenome | biome: Drinking water system; feature: Biomass in drinking water that filtered by 0.45 um membrane; material: drinking water | place: USA | collected 2012-12-20 | depth 0 m | reverse complement strand
ACTTTTCAGGGGGCAGGCCAGCCGACGCTAGGATACAGCGCTATTCCACCAGAGCACCCGGTGACCACCTGTATATCGCTAAACAGGATCGGAGCATGCAGCCTCTCACAGATCTCATTACAGAGGGCGAGCACATCCGCTGCTGCATTCGGTTGACGGATGAGCATGCCGAATTCATCTCCGCCTAAGCGGGCGACGATGATGTCAGGGCTTGCAAAGGTCGCGAGGCGGCGTCCACTCTCGATAAGAGCCTGGTCACCGGCGTTGTGACCGTAGGTGTCGTTGATCGGCTTGAACCGATCAAGGTCGAAGATAGCAAGCGCGAAAGGACTGTTCCCATCACCGGACGGCTCGAGCAATGCGTTGAGTCGCTGAAAGAAAAAAACGTCGGTTAGGGAGACCTGTTAGGCTATCCGAATATGCAAGGCGTTCATTCTCATCAATGAGGCGCTGGGTTTCTTCCTGCGACTCAACAAGCTGAACGAATGCCAGGAAGTTCCTCGCCAGAATACGGACCATAACAACCGTAACGAAGGCAATATTGATTGCAATCGCAACGAAAATATTGTTCCCGCTCCCAATGTAATGAAGCAGGAAAACACCCATTACGATGGCGGTCACGAGAAACGCCGCGGCTGGAAGTTGTGTCAAGCAGAAAATACAAGCAATAACGGTGATGGCCACAAAGACCGCGACATGCGCTTGCTGGTATGCGTCTCCGTAGGCATCGAGCATCACGGCCCAGCCCACGAAACCGATCGAGAGCAAGACAGTGACGACGCTCGTGCGCCGAAGATCGCGTACGGCCTGGGTCTGAGAGGCGTCTTGGGGACGCAAGCGCCACCAATGGATGCTGCGCACGACGCAGACGGGCAGAAGCACACCAGGCACGCCAAGCGTAAGCCACGTCGGAGCAGCGTAGTAATGCGTGAAGGCGAGCGCACAAGCGTTGATGAGGATCAGCGCATAAAGGGATAAGATCTGCGGCTGCAACTCGACCAGCTGGCGAACAGCAGTTCTGTTGTCGGCTGCGCTGACGCCCAACCCGTACAGGAACTTTCGGCCGGTACGGAAATGAAACATGTGTTTATTACTGCTCCAAGGTTCTTCCACGCTAGGAGCAGAGGATTAAGGCTCCATTTAACGCGGCCTCGGGCGAACACCCTGTTGCGCCTTAAGCGTTGAACCGAAAACCACCGAATCTGCCGATGGCAGGCGCGAGAACGGATCATTCCAGTCACTCGCTGAGGCCGATGGAGATCGGCTTGATGGCCATGTCGTCGCATCGAGTCGCCTCGTCGCGGCTCCAACCGTTGATGCGCTAGGGTTCCTGTAAGCTCGGCTCGCGTCCAGCCTTCGCATTGAGCCAGGCTTTGAGCTACGTCGTCATGCGCCAGTCTGCGACGGAGGTCTTGGTCAACGCTGCACCCCGACATTACGGCTGTTTTGGCCCGGCCTAGGCTGGTGCCTCGTTGTGGCCAGATCCAGCCGCAAGAGGCCAGACTCGGGCGTGCGCAGGGGGAGGGTTCGGTCGCGACCTTGGATGCGATGCAACAGGATCTCGATCAGTAGGCTCTTACCCTTGCCGCGGAGTTAGAGTGGGGAATGCCGCCTCGTCCTCCGCGTTGGACTTATCGGAACCGGGAGGCCGTCAGGCGCGGGGCCATGCTGGAGAAGACACCGTCTCGGCGGATCAGCCCGTGCACCAGCGCAACGCCCATATGCGCAAGGATGAGACCGAACAGGGCGTAGGCCAGCACCGTGTGAACCGGGCGCAGCCAGGAATAAATCGCGGGATCGCGCGGCAGGATCGGCGGGAGCACCACCGAGCCACCAAGCCCGATGGGGTAGCCGGCCGCCGACAGCATGGACCAGCCGACCAGCGGTAGCGCAAGCATCAGCCCGTAGAGCAGGATGTGCGAGGTGTGCGCTGCCCGCCGCTGCCAAACAGGAAGGTCCGACGGCAGTTCGGGCGGCGGGTGGCGCCAGCGGTTGACGAGGCGCAGCACCGCGAGGGCCAGGATTCCGATCCCGAGGGGACGGTGCAGCGCCACGAGGGCGTCATAGTGCGCGAGGGAGGTCACCATCGCCACGCCGATGAACAGCATGGCCAGGATCATGCCGGCCATGGTCCAGTGCAGCAGCCGAGCCGGCCGGTTGAAGTTCAGAGTGTTGCTCACAATCCGGCTCCTTGAGCGGGGGCAACGTGGACGGCGCTCGGCGCCTTCGGCTCGCCGACGCGTCGCGTGAAGGATTGCGCGTAGGCCGCGGAGCGTGCGCTGAGCAGCGGATCATCAGATCCGGCGATGCCGGCGGGGAGGACCAAAGGGTCGAAGTTCACGTCGCTGCAATTGCCGTTGGCCTCAGCCTCTGTCGCGGTCACGATCATGGTCCCGAGGTCGAGGCTCGTCCGCTCGGCCGGCCAGGGACGCGTCGCGTCCGCCGTGGGATCGCCCGCTTCGCCCAGGGTAGCAACGAGGCGCCAGCGCACCGGCGCCTGACGGACCGACTCGGCGAAGGCATCGAACAAATAGTTCTTGTCGATGGCCGCGGTCTGAGCCGGATTCTCCGCCGTGGCAGTCTGCTCCGGGACGAAGGCCCATCGCACCGGCGTTCGCGTGCCGTCCCTGGCAACGAACCAAAAGGCGTTGAGGCCCCGGAAGGTGTCGTCGGCAAACCCGGAGGTGATCGTGCGCTCCTTGATCAGGGCTGCCGCCGTCACGCTCTCTGGGTTCGCGGCGAAGAAGGCTTTGAGCGCCTCGGGATCAGGCTTGCCTGTCGCCGGATCAGGCTTGGCGGCGAGGAGCTGGGCATAGAACGCCTCTGGGGTCCGCACCGGGAAGACCGGGATGTCGTTGTTGCCTGTGCGCCATTCCTCGCCATCGGGGAGCTGAAACCGCAACGCGAGGCTGCGCACCGTCGTGGCCGCGTCTGCCGCGTAGGGCCGCCCGCCCGCGAGCGCGATGCGTCCGTTGACAGGCGTGATCCGGCCGGGGGCGAACAACGACGCCTTCGACAGGCGCTCGCCCCGCCCGCTGCTCTCAAAGCGGCCGGCGAGGCAGAGCCCCTTGGCGTGGTTGCGCCGGAACCCCGGATGCGGGCCGTTGACCCGCTCGAAGCGGTCGACGATCCGCGCCTGGGTCAGGGCGCCCGGCGAGAGCCAGCCGCCGACAAAGGCGAAGGCCCCAGCAGCGCCGGCGATGAGCGCCCCCATGGCTCCAAGGCGGAGGAGGACGGCGCGCGGACTCAGGCTGGGGTCGGCCCCGGTCCAATCGTTGAGGAGTGACATGGCGCGCCTTCAGATGGCTTTGGCGGTAGCGCGGCGGATCTCATTGGCGAGCGGATGCAGGACGGCGGGGTCGGCGGCACCGACGAGGCTGTAGCCTAGCCCGTCCTGGGCCCAGGCGTAACCGTTCGACGTCTCCGTCGCGTGCGGGCGCATCGGCGCATCACCGGCCACCGACATGGGCCGCATCAGCATGACGAAGCGTGCGCCGTGGCCGTCATCGTACATCAGCAGTCCGGCAGGCCCCTGGGGCGTCGCGACGAGGCGTCCGCCCATGAGGCGGTAGCCGGAGCCGCTGAGGTCCGGCACGCCGACCGGCCGCTTCAGCCGAGCCGAGAACCAGCCGGCGAGCTCGTTCCGGTTCGCGGCGGCAAGCTCGACGGGCCGGTTATGGTCGGGGGCGTAGACCGCGTAATTCATGCTCGCCGCCTGGGCTAGCGCCTCGATGCCGGTCGGCACCGGCGAGACCACCTCGCGCAGGCCCCACCCCCCGGCACCCCCGATCAGGAGCAACAATCCGGCCGCCATCGCCTGCCAGGCCGGTCGTTGCGGACGTCGGCGTGCCTCAACGATCCGCGTCAGGTTCAGCTGTGCAGGAATCGGTTCGGCAACAATGGGCGCGAAGGCGGCCCGCATCTCCTTGCCCAAGTCGACGAGGCGGTCGACCCGCGTTCGCGCCTCGGGATGTTCGGCAAGATAGGCTTCGACCTCGCGCCTGCGGGCGGCATCAAGCCGCTCGTCCACCAGGCTCTGGAGATCGTCGTCGCCGATGGGACGCATGGTCATTTTACCCTCCGCAGAAGCGGGCGCTTGGCAGGAACGGCGGCGTCGGTGCCGTCCATGAGCTGGATCATCCGGTCGCGGGCCCGGGACAGGCGGGACATCACGGTTCCAGTCGGAATGGCGAGGATCACAGCCGTTTCGGCGTAGGACAGGCCTTCCACCGTCACGAGCAGGAGGACGCTACGCTGCTCCTCCGGCAGGGCATCGAGCGCGCTCATCAGATCTCGATGGCGCAGGCCGCTCTCTTGGGTCGGAGCCACAGCGAGGCTGGCCTCCGACGTGTCCTCGATCGGCACGTGGGCGCCGCGGCGCGCGCGCTGGCGCATCTGCGTGACGGCGAGATTGTGGAGAATCGCAAAGAGCCAGGTGCGGGCGTCGCCGTCTGCTTGGCGCTGGTGCCAGCGACTGACCGCCTTCTCCAAGCAGTCCTGCACGAGATCGTCGGCATCAGTTGGATTGCGCAGGAGCGCCCGTGCATAGCGGCGAAGGGCCGGGATGAGCGGCTCGATGAGGCGCATCATGTCCGTCATGTCCGGTCTCCTGGCATGGGCGGAACTCCTCTGCATTTGCGCCCGACGAACCGGAGATGCTCCGGGGCTGGCTACGTTGGCACGGACGCTGCCAATCCCGGATTATTCCAGGATCCCGGCATCTTTTTCGGCATGACTTTGAGACGGACCTTCACAATTGAGCGTCCCGAAACGCCAAGGAAAAGATTTTGCGAGAGATTGGGAATAACCAAAAGAAGCGGGCGTCTGTCCGGTTATCGCTGCCAGACAGTTTCGTTCCTGGCAGTAAATCTGGAGATATGACATGAACTCCCTCAAGAACCTCTCGGGCCTCATCCTGGCTTCTGCGTGCACCCTCGCTGTTCTGACGGGTGCCTCCGAGGCGCGCACCGTTCAGAAGACCGATGTCCGCTCGGTCGTCACCGAGCCCTTCCAGTCTTCGGCAGGCTCAGCGTACTGGCTGGGCGGACCGGACACCGACAGCGGGAACGCCAAGAACCCGGCCCTCCCGGGTTACGCCCAGGCTCGCGGTCAGGAGACAGGTGGGCCAGCCCGCGAACTCATCCCGAACTAACCCTTGATGATGCGAGGACACCTCTCCCGTCCGGGTCCGGTGTCCTCAGCCCCAGACTGCTTGGGCATGCAGCAGGCATGGAATGCGACCCTCACGTCACGCAAGGCTAAGGTCGGGCGTATCTCGCCAAGGAGGCCGTGGAATGCCGTCTCGTTCGGATTGCCCGGGGGCTCTCCAGCCACAAGGTAGTCATCACCTGCCGTTCAACGGCAAACGCAGACATGACGTGCGCCAATTGCAAGAGGACGGCTCGGTCCGACCGCCGGCCTCAAGGAATGCGATGGACCAATACCGCACCCTGACGGCCTGCCTCTGCAGCATGATTTCGCATGATTGAGGTTGATTCGACTGCATTGGATCAGGATAAATCATGCTCTTGGAGATGGTCGGCGTGTGACCACTCGAAGTTTTGCCGACGACCAGCGCGCCTGAGCCGGCAGGACTGCCAAGATATTATGGCACGTTCGGCATGATGCTTGGTACTCGCCTGACGATGCGTGGAATCATTGTTTTTTGCTCAGAGCATCATGCGGGATGGCGGCAAGATCCTGTGCAATCGTGTCACCGATCGAACATTCAATAAACGCCATCCTGCCGACACTGTCATCGCAAACGCCGTCCATCGGCGGGGCGCATGACTACGCTACGATGACAGGCCATGCGCCTGGTGGATCATCTGTGCCGCCCGCTCTCCGATGATGGCGCAGGGCGCCTGAGTATTTCCCGTGGTCACACGCGGCAAGATCGAGGCATCCGCGATACGCAGGCCCTGTCGGCGCTTGCGGCTCTAGCCTCCTCCGAGGTTCGCCTGCGGGCGAACGAGCGGCAATTGCGCGAGGCTCTCCGGAGGGAGGAGCGACATGACTCGACCCGAGGCCGCGATCTTGTTGCGCGGCACGCGGTAAGACCTCACGTTCACCACCGGGCTTAAGGACGCAAGTCTATGGGAAGCCGTGTAAGCGCGCCCCGCATAGGAATCAGTCACACGCCCGATGAGGATCAGTGCGTTCGATAAATCAATGCTCTGCTTCCTGATGCGCGCGCTTCATTATGTGACCATTGCGGGTGATCTTTAAGCGATGGGCTGCCTTGTAGTCCTTCGCGCGCCAATAGTGTGTGACAAGACTGCGCCGGGTTTTGCTCGGATCTTCGATCGGCGAGCCGCCGTGCAAAACTTGACCGTGCCAGATCAGCACGTCGCCGGGCTGGCCATAAAACTTTACGGGTGTGATATCGCGAGACGTTTGCTCGACGTACTGCAGCGCAGGGGCCAACGCGGCGTCGAGCTTGGCGATCTTCCCGTGAGGAAAGATGTAAGGCGGGATCTTGTGGGTGCCGGGATAAAGGAAAACCGGCCCGTTGTCGTCTGAGTTTACGTCCAAGCAGATCGAGGTTGCCACCATCTTGTTCTGGACCGGTGGCGCCATGAACCAGCTGTCATAATGGGCGCTCTGCGTGCTCCCGTAGAGGAAGTTAAGCGAGTTGCAGATCATCGCCTCCCCATCAAGAAGGGCATCCAAGACGTCGGCGAGGCGCTCGTCGAGGTTGCAGCTGCGCACGATGTCGGAGTCTAAAAACAGATCGTTGATCTTGACTGGCCCGTTGAACGCATCGTCCGGCGCGTCCACTAGCTTCATACGCTTCCCGACGTTAGGGCCGGTTAGAATGTCGACGCTGACATTTGGATAGCGTGTCCGGTTCTGGAGTAATCCCGCAACTTCGGCGTTCACGGCAGCGACGGTGTCCGGATCGAAGAAACCTCTCAAGGCAAGGAAGCCGTCCCGGTCCCAATCCGCACGTTGCCCATTGGTAAGCACGGAGCGCTTGAACCATCCTCGCATCGGCTCGTCGTCCTCTCACTGACTTGTCACGCGATCCGATACCGCCTCCCGCACCGACTGGTAAAGCGCACATGCGCAACTTAATAAGCCTCAGCATGTCGCCGAAGGACGGTGCCATGAGCTTCAGCACACGCTTGATTCGAACCGTCGTGCAGCTTCGCTGACTCCGGCCGAAGACGAACGGGACTTGCGAGATTAGGTCAGCGCGAGGTCAGAGACGGGGCGTCAGCCCTTACGCTCCAACTTTCGCGCCATGTCTTCGAAAGCCAACTGGCACAACCAACACCGACGGTTGGCGAGCATCACCCCTTCCCTGCGACAGGCCGAGTTCCGATGCGAGCGGCGATGCAGATCATGGCGAGTACGTCGCCCCGGAGTTGAGCATCCTTGATCGCCGCATAGGCCCCGAGCAGCTCTACGGCGCCGGCCTCAGCGAGTGATTCGAAGACGTCGTCCTCAACCGTGACCTCGGACGCGACCTCGCCGAAGAACGAGAATACCGGCACGTCGAGCGCCTGGGCTGCCTCCTGCAGACGGCTGCCGCTGATGCGGTTCAGTCCCTTCTCATATTTCGCCACCTGCTGGAACGAGACGCCGATCGCAATGCCAAGCATGGCCTGCGACAGGCCCTTGGCCCTGCGCAGCGCCGCGATGCGCTCGCCGACGGCCCGATCGATGTCTGTCACGGACTTGATGCTCATGCGTGCCCCTTCCCGGAGGGGCCAACGTATCGCGCTCGCGGAAAGCGAGTATGCATATGTCTTGGACCATTGGCGCGCTTAAGCTCATGAGCGCCGGGCCCTCAATAGAGTTTGGGGCGCCTATCGCTTGAACCTCCCCCTCAGAGAAGTCGTGACCGCAGTGGGGAAACCTACATTCTGCTCGCAGGTTCGCTGAACCTGAAAAGGACGGTTATCGTGCCGCCGCGACGAGCCGCTCGGGGGCGACGCGCCCTAATCCGGTCGTCGGCGGCTTCCTGGCTAACGGGTCGGCCATCGCTGCTGCCTGTTCCTCACCCGCTTGGCCGGCGGGCAGGGCCGTGGCGCACGATGTTACGGGCTCCCTCGACAAGGCCGCGGCCGTGCATTCGAGATCGGCCGAGGCAGGCACGGTATCGCGAAGACCTTCGATCATCACCCTGTGGGAGGCAATGGGCGATGGGCTGCGCACGCTCGAAAAGGCATTGGCACGCTGAGACCCCCGTCCTGTTAGTGCATGGACATGCCGCAGGTTTAGCGTCGATAGTTCCTCCAGGACGCACCAGACGTCCACGGGAGGCTGGCGATGCTCAGGATGGCGCTGCTTGGGGCTTGTGCCCTGTTCGGGCTCACAGTGACGGCGCAGGCGGAATCAAAACCCTCCACGCCCGATGTGCCCGCCGTCTTCAAGCCCGGCCAGCGCGAGGGATATTTCTTCGTTGGAGGGCAGTACGTGACCGTTGGCGGCAAGGAGATCGCCGCAGGTCACATGTTCGTCCAGTACCATGCCCCGACGGAGGTGAAGCAGCCCTTCCCCGTGGTTATGGTCCATGGGACCGCGCAGACTGGCATCAACTTCCTCGGCACACCCGATGGCCGGCCCGGCTGGGTGAGTCACTTCGTCGAACGTGGCTTTGCCGTCTACGTCGTCGATCAGGTCGGACGGGGTCGCTCAGGTGACAACCCAGATGTCTATGGCCCCTACGCTCGGCTCGGCGCGCGCGACCTCGAAAGCATCTTCACCGGGCAGGAGAAGTTCGACCTCTTCCCACAAGCCAAACGGCACACGCAGTGGCCCGGTGGTCCCGGCGTGAAGGGCAATGTCGCCTTCGACCAGTTCTACCTCTCGCAGGTGCCCTATATCGCCAGTGCGCTGAAGAGCGAGGAACTGGTCAACCCGGCGCTGATCGCCTTGCTGGAGAAGGTGGGTCCATCGGTTGTTCTCACGCACTCGCAGGCCGGGGTTTTTGGGTGGGCGGTCTCCGATCAGCGGCCCGACCTCGTGAAGGCACACGTCGCTGTCGAGCCGAACGGGCCGACCTTCTACGACATCAAGTTTAAGGGCGGGGCAGAGTGGTACGAGCGCGTTGGTGAAGCTCGAGCCCGGCCCTACGGCATCACCCGCGTGCCGCTGCGCTTTGAGCCTCCGGTCGGATCCCCAGCCGAACTGACGGTCGTGCAGGCCGACCAGCCAACGCGGCCGGATCAGATCCGGTGTTGGTTGCAGGCTGAGCCTGCCCGGCAACTTCCGAACCTTGCGAAGGTGCCGGCGGTCATTGTTACCGGCGAAGCATCATTCCGGGCAACGATGGATGACTGCACCGCTGCCTTTCTGGCTCAAGCTGGGGCGAAGCCGGATCGTCTTGCCCTCGCCGAGCACGGCATCAAAGGCAACGGGCACATGATGATGCTGGAAGCGAACAACAGCGTGGTCGCCGCCGCAATCATCGACTGGATCGTCGCCAAAATGCGCTGAACTCGCGTGTGAGGATGATGTCAGCTTTAGTGCGTCGCTACGGCGTGCCTGTCATCATAGCTCTTTCGCTGACATAAAAATGCCCGTCCGGCATACACCGGACGGGCATCGTAATGATCGCGACGGCTCAGCGGATCAGCAATCGTCACCCTTCTTACCGACTGCTTGGTTCGAGCCGGCATTGTTCATGGCGCCGACCGTCCCGGGCGAAGCAGGTTGCTGGCCACCGGCCAAGTTCTTACTGGCCGGGTCCTCGTTCCCCTTGCTGGCGATGGTAGCGGCTCCTTGCTTTTCGCCGAGGCCCTGATTCGCGCCGACGTTGTTCATCGCACCTACGGTGCCGGGGGATGCAGGCTGTTGCCCTCCTGCGAGATTCTTGCTGCCCGGATCGACTTTGGCGCTCTTGTCGTTGGTGGATGCCGTGTTGCACGGTGCTGCAATCGAAGTTCCGGCTGTCATCGCGAGAATGGCAGCACCGGCGATCATTGAAAGCTTCATAGCGTACTCCTCCATATTTTTTCGTTGGCAGGAGTAATTACAGAAACGGTCGTAACTGCTCACGTCCCCTG
>FSSH01002117.1_pt1 | contig 10032 bp, 10 predicted proteins | sample 1166101 | NCBI WGS metagenome assembly FSSH01 (sample SAMEA32972668, study PRJEB13176) | freshwater metagenome | biome: Drinking water system; feature: Biomass in drinking water that filtered by 0.45 um membrane; material: drinking water | place: USA | collected 2012-12-20 | depth 0 m | reverse complement strand
TTTGTTGGCCAGCACCCAGACGCCAAACCAGACAATATGAACCAAAATAAAATAAGGGCTGGAAATAAATCCCGAGGTTTTGTCGGCTAAACGATGTATCCGGGTTTTTTGATTTTGCAGTTCTTCCAGCACATACCTGAACTCACCCAGCGCTTTATTGCAATAGTGATCGCCGCAGTAAAGGTTGCAAAACACCGCATTTTCCGAATTTTCACCGCCACATTCCGGACAAATAATAAATCCTTCACCCGCTTTCGTCGGCGAGTTATTTTCACTACTCTCTCTTTTTATTGATATCGCAGGTTTTTCTCTATCTCTTTTATCGAACGCCATCACGCATCCCTCCATATCAATTGTTTAATCGGGCGACGACTATTGGCCCAGAGCGTGTAAAAACGTAGTACAGTTTTTCCGGCAACCCTATTGGTTGTTTTGATAGCACCCTATTGGCTGAGTGGCGGTCAGTTTTTTATATTTCATGGTTTGGCGATTTTTTAAAACCCACCTCTGAGTGCCTAATTGATGGTCACCATTGTGTTTATTTGGCCACCATAAAGGCCAGCCCAGACTTTGATGGCCTCCATCAGGCCTTTAATACCCAGTATTTTCATTACCCGCTTCAAATTGTAAGCCAACACATGCAAACTCATTTCTGTGCTGACGTGCGTTAATGTTCTCATCAAGAAATGAGTGGAGCCCATCCACAGTTTGATCGTTCCATAGGGGTGTTCCACGGTCTGGCGACGGATACGCATACTGTCGGGAGCAAGGTCCAGGCGGGCTTGCATGGCGTCTAGAAGGTCTTCGTGTTCCCAGCGGGTTACTTTCCGTTGCTTGTCGGTGGTGCATTTTGCCTTGATTGGGCATTGTTGGCAGGATGAACTCCAATAGCGATGTAGGTTCATTCCCCGTTCAACATTGGTATAGCGCCAAATCAACCGTTGTCCAGCAGGGCAGCTATATTCGTTGGTTTTCGCATCATAGATGAAATGGCTCTTGCCAAACCGCCCTGCGGCCGTGGCGGTGGAGGTGTCTGTCTTAGGCACGATGGGGATGATTTCAGCCTCGTGGCAACTGAGGATCTCCGTGCTCTTGAAATAGCCACGGTCGGCAACGACCGTCAACGTTTCCTCACCAATTGCCGCACGGGCCTGTGTTCCCATATTCGTGAGTTGGTCCCGGTCAAGCCCGACGTTGGTCACTTCATGCGCCACAATCAGATGGTGCTTAGTGCCCACCGCCGTTTGGACATTGTAGCCGACAATGCCTTCACCCCGGGTTTTCATGGAACGGGCATCGGGGTCGGTGAGGGAGATTTGTTTATCCGGCGTTTCGTTGAGCTTGACTTCGATATCCTTGAGCATTTTCATCTGCTCTTTTAAGGCCGTAATCTTATCTTGGAGCCGTTCCGTTCTTGCCTTTGCAATGACAGGCTCTTGCAAATCAGCAGAATCCAGGGCTGCCAGATAGCGGTTGATGCTGGATTCGATGTCTTTCATGCGCCGTTCCAGCTTAGCACTGGTAAAGTTCCGGTCACGGTTGTTGACGGCCTTGAACTTGCTGCCATCAATTGCCACCATAGCCTCTGTAAACAAGCCCAGTTGCTGGCAAAGCACGACAAATTGTCGGCAAACACCGCGTATGGCTTTACCATTATCTTTGCGGAAATTGGCTATGGTCTTGAAATCAGGCGTTAAACGTCCGGTAAGCCACATGAGTTCTACGTTGCGTTGGGTTTCTTTTTCCAAACGACGACTGGATTGAATACGGTTGAGGTAACCGTAGATGTAGAGCTTCAAAAGAACTGAGGGATGGTAAGACGGCCTGCCGGTAACCGCTGGCTCAACACGGACAAAGCCTACTTTAAATAACTCCAGTTCATCAACAAAAACATCGACTACCCGTACCGGATTGGTTTCTGAAACATAGTCATCCAGGCTCTCTGGCATTAAGGTCGTTTGGGTACGGCATTCACCTTCTATAAACCGTTTCATCAGCTTGGTTCCATCTTCTTGGGATGCCTAATTATATCATGACGTTTTTACACGCTCTGGGCCGATTTCGAACCTTCAATTTGGCTTACCTGTAATGCCTTAAGCAACATTCATGTTGATTCCAATTCTATTTTCACTTTTTTCCCAAGGGCGGAGGCGGCGCTCACCAGGGTCGTCAGCGTTAAACTGGTGTCTTCTTCGTCTAATAATCGATTCAGTGCCGCTCTGCTGGTATGCATTTTTTTTGCCATCGCGGTTTTGCTCAGCTTAAGCGAAGACATGCCTTCGGAAATTTGCCAGGCAATGACGCGCTTGGTGGCAACGGCTGTCACTTCTTCGAGAATTGCTTCTTCACGAAGGAAATCGTCAAAGCTGCTGCCGATATGTGGGTTTTCTTTGCGCTGATTATTCATTTTTCCCCCGCAAGGTCTTTAATCTTTGTTTAGCTAGGTCAAGCTCAGGTTTCGGTGTTTTTCGATCTTTCTTGATAAAGCCGTTCAGCAGAACCATTGTCTTGTCGGTTATTACAAACAAAATCCGCGCAATCCGATTCTCAAGCCTTATCCTAACTTCCCAAATGTCGCCCTCAACGTGGTCGACCAGCGGCATTCCTAGAGGCCAACCGAATTGCACGGTTTTAATGTCCTCGCCAATCGTTTTTCTGTCTTGGGCGGACAAACCCTTTAACCATTCCCTAACCGGTTCGCTGCCCGCTTCAGTTGCATAAAATTTCACAGAAAGTATCGGCTCCATTGGCATAGTGTATCAAATATGGTACGACTATGATAGCCGACAACAAAATAGCGGCGTTTGGCAGTTTTCAATGTGTGCACTGCTATTAAAAAAAGGTTGCTGCATCCGACCTATGGATTTCTTGCAAGTAAGACACAGGGGTAAATAGACAAAAGTAGTAGTATGGTAGATAGTCCTACATACATATCAGATATTGCCCATTTAGTAACGTCCTCAATAGGTCTGGAGCTGATGAGCGTGAATCGTTACCAAACCAATTTGAATCAATTAAAAAAGTACCGAAATTAGGTAATTCGCGTATCAATGTCGCAAAATCTTCATTTGCTTGCATCGCTGTCAGCAAAACCATCGAATGCCGATTAAGCGCACTTAAGTTTGAATCTCCCATTGAAATAGTAGTATCCGAAGCGGATATTGTAGGAAAAGCAAATCTTACAGGTGCTAATATTTCACCTTCCAAATAAATATGGTTAACATTGCTCTCCCGGGACGGGAACAGTGCGCCCAAAGACAGATTATAGGTTGCAAACTCAAGATCAGTATAACCGCCAGCCAATAAGCTTAGCTCTAAAGCCGATAGAATTATTGGGTTAAGCGCAGTAAGCTGAAAAGGAGCTTCATCAAATACGGTTGCAGGCTTATCGAAAAAAACTGCCATCAAGGATGCAAGCCCGCCTCCCAAGGAATGACCGGTAAAACTGAATGTCGCCCCAGGGTTAGCGGCTTTAATATCCAGAAAAAAGCGCATGGCTTCATACACCTGCTGTGATGGGAGCAGTCCAGTTGCAGCTGAGTTACCGTATAACCAATCAACTTTATCGTTAGTTCCTGTGTAAGAAATAACAATTTGATTGCCATTTTTATAAGCCCCCGCCGAAAAACCAGAAAAATTATAATCTGGACTGTATGCTATCTCTGTCCAACCATTTGGCTTAGGAAGACTATTAATTCCTGAAGAGTTATATACATTTGAAGCAAGCCACATTAATTCAAGTTCGGTCATTTTTTATCTCCATTTTCTGAAATCATTTTGTAAATTTGGCTAGTTTCATCAAAGACACAACGTTTTTTGTTGTTTAACGGCGGTACTTGACTTTGGTTTTCTGCTTCAAAGTATGTTGGTGATAACTGGTATGGGCCTACTTGCCTGTAAACCCAAACAGCACTTTCACGGCTATAGTCTATTTCTGCAAGCCCAACGACGCCACTCAAAGAATTGCTATGAGCCGATAAATATAAATTGCTGTCGAGTAACGGTATTTGTTGGTCGGTTAATGGTTTTTCTATCCATTTACCCTGTTCAAACTGATAAGGCACATAGCGAATACAATTTTCGCCTACTTCACGAAACGTATAGATAACCCAAGTTTTTGAATCAGTTAAATCGAGCACTAAAGGAAGTTCGGCATTACCAGCAGTTGTTAGATCCTTTTTTTGTGATTGCCATTCAATAACTTTGCCTTTATATAATGGATCCTCGAATCTGATACTGTATTGGATCGGGTAACTGCTTTGGCTTCCTGATACCCAGTCGCCGCCCCCACCGCTCATATGCAAGGCTGTTCGTTCAACGGTTATCACTTCACCTGTTCGTAACTTGACTTCTTCATGCCAAGAGACATTACTTTTGCATTTTGGCAGAGCCAAACATGCCAACACCAAAAAACCAAAGATAAAATATCGTTGGGTTGGCGAGAGTTTGTTTATGTAATTTCCTAAATTCATTCCTGACCTCATTTTTCAAAGTTGCACGACAGTAAGATTTAATAACCATCGGGTATCGACCGAAAATATTTGTTTAACCACTAAACTACGCCTTTGTTTCATAAAATCGATCCTGACAAATCATTTTTAACATTAATTAATCTCTCTTCTAACCTTAACCGTCAGCCATCGGCCCTTTGCAGCCTGTTGGCAGCCATAATCACCGACCTTGTTAACCTTTAAGCGATAAGGTTTTAGTCTTAGCCTATTCCTGTTTTGTCTTTCTGTATTATTAATCCGTTTTATCCCGCTGTTGACCCACTTGGGCCTTTTCCCCGCCGCTGGTTGCCCTACTACACGTTTCTATCTGTAAGCCCTGTAAAATTGGGGGTGGGGATTTAGCGCAACCCCATAAGTGAGTCGTATGGTTTGTTACACAGGGGCAATTGCCTACTCAATTTTTTTTATGTGCCACGGCGCACACTAACCGAAATAACCCGGCGCAGCCAATGCCCATTTGGGCATCCTAATCCAAAGTGCGCGGCAGTGTAAGGGCAAAAAACAATAATTGCTAAGGTACAACTACCTAGTGCCTTAACTATAGGGCATCTTACATTTGGTTTTCAGCAATCCAGTTGTGCAATCGCTGGTTCTGGAAATTAGGGCGAAGATTTTGGTGCTAGGGGCAAAGCCATTATGGCGTGTCCAATTAGGGATGGTAAGCCTAGCTGTTTAACTTGTCGTGAATAAATACGGTTTTTGCAATGCCACCGAAAAATAGCTGGCATGGCTAACTAATGTTGGCTTAATTGATCCAGCACTTTGACCGTCCGCACCCTTGGATTTGACGGTCAGCTTTCGGTAAACGCCAATGGCAGGTCATGGCCGTTTGCGGGCGACCAAAACGTCGTCAATTTACCCGTTTCGAACGTCCGCTGCCAAGTTTTCTGTGATTCTCGCTCTCTGTATTCCAAGCAGGGGATTTATCTGATTTCCTGTGCCAGCCAGTTTTTTGTGTAACCTGTTTTTTTATGCCACAAAATACGCTATAAGGTTAACCCAAACTCACTTCACCCGCCCAAGGAATCGCTAATGAACAAGTCCGAACTAATCAACACCATCGCTGAACAAGCTGATTTAACCAAGGCAGACGCGGGGCGTGCCCTTGATGCCGTGCAAAAAGCCATCGAAAACGCCTTAATTGCCGGGGACTCGGTCACCTTGGTCGGTTTTGGCACGTTTGGGGTCAAGGACAGGGCAGAACGGACAGGCCGTAACCCACAAACTGGCATGGAAATCACGATTGCGGCGGCCAAAGTTCCTTTCTTTAAGCCAGGTAAGTCTTTGAAAGATAGCATTAACGGGTGACAGACCGAGTTTGGGAGCTTTTAAGTTCTACTTGAATCCGTATTTTTCCTCAAAGACGGGGTGAATTTGAAAAACATAGCCGGAAATAACGCCTCTATTTTTTTATTCCGCTTTGAATTACGTGGTGGTAATGGCATCGATTTTGTCTTGAATGAGGTCATTGCCGCCGATATGCACCAAGACTTAGATGACAAAATGAAGCCGCTCGTACACGCTTGTTGCGAAACGCTTTTGCGATACAGGCACCTAAGCGTGGGCAACACCATTATGGACGGATATATCCTAGTCACAGGGGAATTTGAGGTCATGCTGAGCAAGGGGCTCGGGCGGCACTTTGCGCTTGATGAAAAGGCGCGGTTATTCCAGGATGCCAAAAATATAGCCGACCTCCTAACAGAGGTTATGGACAGGGAATCCATTGTGCCGGAGAAAGGAAAACAACGAAAGCCGCCCCCGTTCAAGCACACAACAAACCCCGAGAAGGTAAAAAAAGGGCTTGAGGAACTGGCAAAAGATAAATTCCGACAGGAAGAATTAAGATGGATTGCAGAGGGACAGCAAATACGCCCCGGATTAAAGCCGTTGCGTCCTGATGATTTGCCCCGTGATGTTACTGCATCAAGGGGATATGACCATAGGGGGCTTAGTTATGTTTTCGAGCATAAGAAATATGGGGAACTGGGGCGGATCGTAATGATCAAGGCGGGTGAGCAAAAAATGTTGATGCAGGCCGATCTCTACCTAGGACAGGAGAAGCAGGAATCCACTACCGCAAAAAAGAAAAAGGCAATATTTGAGAAAGTGGTCACGACTATTAGCGCCCGCTTTGATGGGCTTTAACCTTACTCTCAAGGCCGAGCCTTTACGCTGCGATTGACTGCAATAGTCGCTTTTAATGCAGCCAGTTCACTGGCTGCATTCTAGCCATGTAGCAAATATTTTGTCAAGGTAAAGTAGGTTGCCTTGGGATGGCATAGTCCAGAAATTCTAGTTCAACACGGCGGTTTTGGTGTCGTCCTTCTGGACTATTGTTGTCTGCAATATAGTCCCCACCGGAATAGTAATTAATGAATATCATTAATGGGGATGCGCCGTTTCTTACCAAGTATCGCTTTGCAGACAATGCCCGGTTAAGCGCAATGTTTTCATCAGATGCCGTGTACCTTTTCCCGTCTGTCCGTCCCCTAACGATAACTTGGCTGCTTTTTAGCATGAGTTCGTGGATTTCTTCTGCCTGACTCGGGCTTGGCTTGAACCTGGTTGCTTTAAATGGGAACTGTACCTTAACGGTCTGCGGGGCATTAGGTTGAATCGGTGCGCCGCTATCCTTAACTGTTTCTGGTGGATAGGCGGTTTGCGCGTATCTTCTTACTTGTCTGGGGGCTGGCTTTATTCGGCTTTCGTTCCGTTTGATTGCTTGCCCCGTGTTAATTGGTTGCCTATCCGAACCATCGACTACAGGGGGGTTGGGTGCGGTTGTACATGCGGACAATAATGTCAGCACTATTGATAAGGCGGCTTTGTTCATTTTTGGCTCCCTGCGCGAATGGTATTGTTAGGAGGTAACTTCGGCATTATTTCAGGGCAATCTTCCACCTTCTGGCTCAATCTGAACAGCCATTCTGATTTAATTTGAACACCGATTCTGAATAAATCTGAACAGTGATTCTGGTTTGAAGGTGAACACTTTTCCGGCATTTCCGGAATAAGTGTTCAACTTGCCAGAATCGGTGTTCAAGTTGTCCAGAATGAAATCTAACGCATTGTTTCTTAAACCGGACTACCTTTTCCGCTATTTACGGAAAGGAAATGTCAGCCAAGAGAATTACGATGCGTCAATTAAGAGAAGTCCTTAGACTCAGTCTCAGTGCCGGATTAAGCATCCGGACAATCAGTGCCAGCACCAAGATCAGTGTCGGCAGTATCCAGCAGATATTAAAGCGAGCCGAACAATTCCAATTGTCTTGGCCGCTGCCGGACGATCTGGATGACCAGGCCTTAGCCCTGAAGTTTTATCCCCGCGCTGATGCCAAACCCGCCCGTCGGCATCAGGAACCGGATTGGATTGAGTTGCATCGGGAGCTCAAGAAAAAGGGTGTCACCAAGCAATTGCTGTGGGAGGAATACACCCAGCAGTTTCCGAACCGCTGTTACAGTTATTCGCAGTTTTGTGCCCGCTACGAGGACTGGCGAAGCAAGCAACAGCGTTCCATGCGCCAAACCCATAACGCCGGGGAAAAGCTGTTTCTTGATTATGCCGGCCAAACGATCCCCATCGTTTGCGCAGCCAGCGGCGAAATCCGCCAGGCCCAAATCTTTGTGGCGGTCTTAGGCGCTTCCAATTATACCTACGCCGAAGCGACCTGGACCCAAAGCTTGCCGGATTGGTTGGGCAGCCATGTCCGAGCTTTTGAGTTTTTTGGCGGCACACCCAAGCTGCTGGTGCCGGATAACCTTAAAAGCGGCGTCAATAAAAGCTGCCGTTACGATCCGGAATTGAATCCCAGCTACCAGCAACTGGCGGCCCATTATCAGGTCGCCGTGATACCCGCCCGGCCTTATAAACCGAAGGACAAAGCGAAGGTCGAAGTGGGCGTCCAGATTGTGGAACGCTGGATTCTGGCTAAGTTGCGGCACCAAACCTTCTTCTCTTTGGCGGAGCTGAACCAATGCCTCCGTATTTTCGTGGCGGAGTTAAACCTAAAGCCGTTTAAGCAATGGCCTGGGAATCGTCGGCAATGGTTTGAAACCCTCGATCAGCCTGCGTTGTCGCCCTTGCCGACCCAGGCTTATCAGTTTGTCGCTATTAAAAAAGCGCGGGTCAATATCGATTATCACCTCAGCTATGACCTGCATCTTTACTCGGTACCGCATTATTGTGTCGGTGAGCAGGTTGAACTTTATGTCGGCGATAAAGTGCTGGACGTGTACTTCCACGGCAAACACATTGCCAGCCATGTCCGTCGGTTTCATCCTGGCACCTCCACTCAACCCGCACATATGCCGGAACGGCACGCCAAACACCAGCAATGGACGCCCGGGCGGTTGTTGAACTGGGCGCAGTCGATTGGCCCGGATGTGCTCGCCTGGGTCAAAACACAACTGCAGCGCAAACCACATCCCGAACAAGCTTACCGGGTCTGTCTTGGCTTATTGAACCTGAGCCGTGCTTATCCGGCTGAACGCTTAAACCGAGCCTGTGCCATCGCCAACCAAAAGGCGTTGTTCAAATTGAAAAACGTAAAGGCTATTTTGCAAAGCAACCTGGATCAATTGCAGGAATCCGTCCCGGTACAAGCCGCCTTGTTGCCGCAAGACCATGAAAACATCCGGGGTGCGGCCAGTTTTCACTGAGCACTCATTAAAAAAACCAATACCGAGGACAGCCATGATTGAATCCCTGCTCAACCAATTACGCCAACTTAAACTTAGCGGTATGGCAGCCGCTCTGCAAAGCCAACGGGAACAACCCGGCACCTATGAAGGACTGGCTTTTACCGAACGCTTGCAATTATTGGTCGACCATGAAGACCAGGAACGCCAGCAGCGCAAACAAGACCGGTTACTGCGCCTGGCCCAGTTCAAACTCAACGCTTACCCCAAGGACATTGATTATCAGCAGTCCCGTGGCCTCAAACAAACGCAGATGGCTTCACTGCTCCAATGCGATTGGATCAACAAAGCCCAGAATGTGTTGCTGACTGGCCCCTGCGGCAGCGGGAAAACCTATATTGCCTGTGCGCTCGGCCATCAGGCCTGCCTCAAAGGTTATAGCACAAAATATTACCGCGTCTCCAGATTGACACTCGCCCTGACCCAAGCTAAGGCCGACGGTACTTACCTTAAACTATTAAAAAGCATCGCCGGTTTTAATTTGTTAATCCTCGATGACTGGGGCTTAGAACCTTTAAGCGCCGCTGCCCGCCATGATTTAATGGAAATGATGGATGATCGCTATAGTCATTCCTCAACACTGATGGTCAGTCAATTGCCCACCGATCAGTGGTATCAGTCCATTGGCGACAATACCTTGGCCGACGCCATCTTGGATAGACTTATGCACAACGCGCACCGGATCAATTTAAAAGGAGAATCTATGCGAAAAAAAATGAATGCCTTGACCCAAGTTGAACACTTAGAGTAAAAATGAAACTTTACCGATGCGTTCGATTTTAGGTGTTCAAGTTCGTCCAGAACCCCCTGTGTCAGCATA
>FSSH01001517.1_pt1 | contig 10035 bp, 6 predicted proteins | sample 1166101 | NCBI WGS metagenome assembly FSSH01 (sample SAMEA32972668, study PRJEB13176) | freshwater metagenome | biome: Drinking water system; feature: Biomass in drinking water that filtered by 0.45 um membrane; material: drinking water | place: USA | collected 2012-12-20 | depth 0 m | reverse complement strand
AATTGTCTATTCAAATAATCGAAGAGTGTAGGTTATCAAGTGGTGTAGGTTAGAGATCAACATTATTCGATCTAACAATAATTATCTATTCAAATAATCGAGGAGTGTAGGTTGTTCATTGGTGTAGGTTAGAGATCAACATTATTCGATCTAACAATAATTATCTATTTGAACAATCAGAATGTGCAAGTCGGAAACCAATGGGGCTGGTAAAGATCCATTAAAATACATCAAAAGTAACAATTAAAAATAAATAGCACGAATAAATTTAATTGACCCACTAACTATTTAATTAAGCACTAAAATAGTTATTGTGCATCATAATTCGACGTGGTAACATATATAAAACGAACCAACAGATATATTTTACGTTAAATATATCTTTTATGTTGATTTAAAATGAAATTGATGTCGCTAGCAAACTGAGATTGGGAATAGTCTCAAAATTAAATAGTTGGTGGGCCAGTTGAGTTTATTCGTGCTAATCTTTTAAACCATTATTTTTAGGATGGAAAACTCGGATCTTTACCTGCCCCATTAAAATGTCCCCCTGTATTGCAAAAAAAATTGCGATTCCTCAGTACTGATCCAATGTAAATATCAAGGAAATGATAGTTTCCCTAGCAATAGGAAATTTTAATTTTCGATTAATCGCAAATTTCATTGCAACGCGCGGGTCTAAATAAATCATTTTAAATCAAATAGTTAAAAAATCATAAAAATCAAAATGTCCTTAAAAAAATCAACTCATTTGATTTTTTCCGTTCCCTACATCAGAATCATAATTTTGATTCTATCTGGACCTAAGTTTTTTGACATACGAAGAACATTTACAATATCTTTATCAGCTGAGCCGTTAAAGATGTTGACAACAATCTATAATTAATATTATTTTTATGAACAATATCATTGATCTTCTTTAAAATTTCAGGATCAATATTATTTCTTTCGATACCCAACGATCTCAAAGTTGTATTGTATTGCAAACCTCTTAACATATCCATGGCCATGGCATTATTTAAATCTGTATAAGATATATTTAGATTAGTCAATGTATCGTTATTCATCAAAGCATCTCCCAATCCAGCCACCATGGCTTCACCAAGCCTGTTAGAAGAAATATTTAGTTTTTCTACAAAATTTTCTCTGATAAGATCAAATATTGGGTTCTCAATATTTTCCATATATGTACGATTAAAATTTATATTTAAAATTCTCTTATGTTTAATTAGCACCCTACATATATTTTCTATATTGTCATTACTAATATAATTATCAGAAAGATTCAATCGACGAATATATTCATTATTATCCAACAACACATTAGTCAAATATTTTATACCATTTGAACTAATAACCCAACCAATTTGTAGTGATTCCAAATTACTATTCTTAAAATGATCCGTAAAATAAACAATATCTGCATCTGAGGGTGTTGGAAATCTTATTGCCAAATGGCGCAAATGTTTTTTAGACAACACATCAACTAAAGATCTCCATGTTGATATTTCAGAACCCCCATATATCAATGTGATGTTATCGATGGTATGGTTTAAGTTAAAAATATATGTTAAACGATTAACATCGTCATTGGATAATTTATAGTTTTCAATATATAATTTGCGTATAGTCTTATTTGCTACACACCCATCAACAAGATGCACGACACTATTTTTATTTAAATTATCAATTAACATCAGGGATGTTATGGTATTGTTATGCAACAATACTTTATTAAATCTTTTTTCAAATGAATTTCCTATGTCGTTCGTTCGATATTTTAAAGTTTTGATTGATGTGTTACGTTCCAGTCCATTGCACAAATATAAATTATCAACTAGTGAACAATGACCCATTTCCAAATACTCTAACGACATATTATTTAGCAAACTGTCACCAAATGGCTCTAACCATGGATTTAAATATGATGCATTGGTGTGATTACAATGGGTCAGAGTCAATGTTTTGATTTGATTATGAATCAACATATTACCCAATATAGCACCAGATTCATTTGATAATGTTGAATTTGATATTCTTATATGTTTAATACTGGTGTTTATATATAACAATTTGATCAAAGTATTAAAAGTGTTGACAGGGATTGGATATCTACCATATCTTACAATATTAATGCTGTCTATTTTATTTTCTAAAATAGCTTTGATGATATCTCTGTACTCAGCATATTGTTCATCAATCCATAGTTTCTCAATTTGTTTATCATCCAATGTCCAACGTTTTGGTAATATCGTATGTGGTGTTGTTTTTGATGTTGTTTTTGATATTGTTTTTGATGTTGAATCTGCAGATGATATTTCATGATCATCACTTTGTAAAATGGTTGCTATATCATCTATGGAAACATTGTCTATAATCCTGCTAATCAATGACCCTTTTAACCCCGATGTTTTTAGTGAGTATTTCTTTAATATATTTTTTAGTTTAACTACGGTTAAATGAGATAATTGCTCTATTTGTTTTTCTATTCGCTGTTGATCAACACCTGAAGCCATTTTATTGTTAAATAATAAATTTATTATTTAAATTTATATCGTTTATTATTGATGAACTGATTGGATCTAGTGATATCCATCATCCACTTGACGCAATTCGGTGGTGATCTGATGTTGAATATCAATATCTTTTACATATCTTATGGCATCTGGATTTTGTTTACAAGCAAATCTACATATATGTATGTTTTGGTATTTTAGAGGGCAATGTTCCAACATACGCCAATCTTTTTGTACAGCATTCATCCACAAATGATCACCTCTTTTGAGCGCATACTCGACATGAACATCATAAATATATCTGATGAGGTATGGTTGTTCATCAATTGCGGCAGTAATAACTTTTATGTATTCATCATAGTAACCAACAAACAGATTACCAAATATATATTTATGTGGTTCTTTGACCACCAAGACATCCATATATAGTATAACATATGGATTAATCAATACTGCTTCTAGACAAAATGAACTGTCATATCTCATTTTTGAAAAAATGAATGATGATGGATCTGCTGTGATAGCAATCAATGCCAACTCTCGAGTTTGAGAATCAACATATTTTAAATGACGCGGATGTTCATTGATGTATTTTTTAAGATCTTCGTATGCCATAACTCTCAGTTTATTGATCATTTGTTGTTGATATTTATCATATTCTTTGCGTTGTTTAGCAGCAGGCGATAATTGAAAGTACAAATATGGTGCAATGGTGGCTGTTGCGCATAATATAGAAAAGAAGAACATTCTGTGATATTTATTATCATTTTTTTGATTATTATTTTTTTGATTATTATTTTCATTATTATCTTCGGTAGATATGTGTTGTGGGTTTGAGGGTATTTGTACATCAGTTGATATATGTGATGGCGATGTCATAGACAATTGTTTTGATATATGTTGAAATTTAACATGTGTAGGTGTTCTTATTATGTGCTGGGCGACACGTGATACAGCAAACATCTTTTATTTTATAAAAATTCATTGATTTTTATCATTTTTTTTGTTTTTAGGACAAGTTTCCGGCGGGGGGTTGGAAAAGTATCATTTAGGTGCCTGAAAATTGTCGGATCAGTTGGAGAGAGTTGGGATAGTTGGGGATAATTGGGGATAGTTGGAGAGAGTTGGAGAGAGTTGGAGAGAGAGAGAATTCGATAAAAATTTAACACCCAAAAGACTAATATATTTTCAAAAAATGATTTATCATTGGATCAGTTGCGGGAAGTTGGGGCGGCGACGATAGGCGTTGAAAGGATATACAGAAAAATGAATAATTTAATGGCAAACATAATACTAAATTTATAACTATAAATATCAGGTTTATATTGCATAGTTAGATTTAGCGATTTTTTTGAATTTTATAGTAATTTTGATAGGATATGATGGCAAGCTCAACATTTAATAACATTGGTATGACATTAACATTTGGTGAATGTGTAGAGAATCATGTAGGTAATCAACAGATTGGTGCATTGGCAGAATCAGGGTTTTCATCTAAGGATCTTGAACAATTTTATGAACATTTGACACAACAAGGAATGAATTGTGAGTTGGTTGATTTGTCAAAAAGTATTGGTGATATTGATCATATGGATGCTAAGGTATTGGTCATAAGAAATGGGGTTGGATCTATTGGATGTAACAGTGATCATCTTTTTGAAGAGATTAGTAGTATTGAACATGATAAAAAGATGTATGCGTATGGCAAAGTGATGAACAAGAATGCTAGACATAATTTGTGTTTCTCAGATTTTGATCAAGAGCCTTGTTATGAAGAGAAAAAGGGTCGTGTGGTTGATTTTAAACATTTGCCTTGTTTATCAATGGTTAGAGAACATTTACCTCAATGGTTTGGTGAAAAAGCAAAGAAACTGGGGGGTGAATCCAATTTATATTATGACCTTGATAAGTGCTTTATTGGTCCACATGGTGATAAAGAACGTAAGATTGTCATTGGGGTGAGATTGGGTGATGAGTTTCCTTTGGCATTTCATTGGTATCATAAGGGTGTGCCCATTGGTGAAAGAGTGGTGTTGAATCTGAAGCATGGTGATATTTATATCATGGATGATAAGGCATCAGGATTTGATTGGAAGAAAAGAATAATTCCTACATTGAGGCATGCTGCATGCGAAAAGGGTATCAAGATGTTCGTCACCAAGAAGAAAAAGTAATGATAATAGTTGTTATAATAGTTGTTGTAATGATAATAGTTGTTAGTTATCATGACAATAGCTGTTGTATATTCAATAATGCAAATCAATAAATATAAATAATATCACATGATATTATTTAACATTCGAACAACTGCAACCCGCAAAAATAAATGATTATCTTGTTTTGGGCGGGTTTATCATATAGTTGATTTATTATGATAATGACGATTTGTCATCATTGGTGCATTTATAATTATTAATTGGTGTACATCATAACTCAATATCACAAAAAATACAAAAAGAACCAACATGTATATTTTTCATCAAATATATCTGTAGCATCGATTTTATTTTAAACCGAAGTCGCTAGCAAGCCGAGATTGGAATAGTGTGCAACATTGCTGAATAATGTTATCCTTTAGACGCCTATCGCTATCAGTGTTAAAACACCGATAACAAAAGGATCGTGATATGTCAAATGGGGTCTCCGTGGTCGGTCATCAAAAGATAAAATAAAGAACACATAATATCTTCCAATCCGTCAGCCCCTATCGTTTAAATTTATGATTGTCATAGTTTATAATTACGACAATATTTTTTTGGTCTTGTACCAGTTTCGAGAAAATACTTGGTAATCTTTTGAAAGTTTAAGACGGCGTTCTTATCACGTTGTTGATAACTAAGTGTAGCGTTTCCATTTTTTAGTATTTTAGATACCAACACCCCATTTAGCTCTTTCGTCAACACTTCTTTCTTACCTTTTATGTTAAACTCTCTTGTTACAATCGCTTTTTTATTTTTCTTTTCTGTTCTATAATCCAAACATGATGTCCTAAATTCATCCATTTGGACAATTGGAAAATGTTTTGACAACATTCTCTTCAATCCTATCATTGGTGTACTAATTATTCCTTTCATTTGCGGTCCTATATTTCCGTCTCCATAAATCAGGACTATTTGTTTATGATGTTTTTTCTTCTTTTTATTCTTTTTCTTTACACCACAAAACTTCTTTATATTATTGACCAATTTGGCTTCTGATTGTTGTTTATTGCTATATGCATGCAACCTCATTTTCCTATATTTTTTGTTGCTGTAATGTTCAAACAACAATTCATTTGCTTCATTTTTTCTTCTTATAAACTCTTCAAATAAATCGAAATCACAGGTTTTTGAATTTAACATCGATAATGATCTTTCTATCTCTTTAACATCATTCTTTTTAAGATCAGCAGTTTTCATTTTTTCTATTTTATTTTGTATACTGTATCTTCCTGTCTCATATATCCTTTGTTTTCGAGTATATCTAAAGAATCGTTTGTTATCGTCCATACAATAGATCAGATTCCCTTTATTTGGATCTACATATACATTATATGTATCATTCTTCAGCAGGTCAATATCTACTTTTGGTAATTCCTCTAAATAAGGGAATTCTGAATTTTCCAATCTTTTGAAATTTTTGATATATGAGATATCTTTAGGTATTTGTTGTTTATTGGTTTTCTTTTTTGGCTTTTTGGATGAAGTTGATGATGAGGATGATGATGATGATGTTGATGGACCAGCTTCATCAGTTTGAGTTTTCGTATTATTAATGTGCAATACAGAAACACTAACACCATCAGTACTAATTTGATGATGAAAAGAATGTTTATCATTATCTTTGAATATCTTGTTATTCAAGTCAAAAATTTCCGACCATATACGTTGTTTATTGTCGTTAACTTTGTTGTAGATGGTGGATCCCATTTTAAATATCATACCAATGGTTTTAGTATCAAATGTAAAATGACCAGGAATAATACTATTGCATAGAGGAAATGCATTGAACATTTTGAATCCATTACGTTCTAATATCCTATTCATCATAATCATTGGTCCTATGAACTTTTTATGATTTTTGATGATTGTTATATCATAGGGTATTGATATGTTTGGAATAGGAATTTTTATCAAATCTTGATATCTACGAGTCCACTCTTTGAATAGATTATCATCATTGATGGTAAAATTGAGAATATCGGATTTAACGATTCTTAATTGCCATCCAACTAATTGTTGATGTAATTTTATAAATGATTTTTTGAATGATCTTTGTGATTTAGAATCATTGGGATCTGGTTTATTGGAATCAAGGAAAGAATTGATATCATCTTGATGATCATTAAAAAACATTTTATTAACAAAAGAATTGACTCTTTTAACAAAATGGATTTTAACATTATTTGCAAAGACGGTTTCAATGGTTTTTGCGGCAGAAGTGATTATTTGTTGTATGTATGTTTTGGATATTTTATCTGTGTGATCTCCTAATAAAGGGACAAAATGTTGGTCATAAAACATTTGCAACTTTTCTTTTTGATTCTTGGAACCATCAAGGTCTTTTGGATACCTCCCCCCCTTTTTTGAAGTGAAGGAAAAAAGATCGTAAATCATATTGATGAATTTATAATTCAAATCGGGAATTGGTAATTGATTATCAAAACAATGGATACAATAAAGCTTGATGAATTGATAAACCAAGATCGTCAGTTTGTGACATCTGGTCACTGCTTCGTTTATGGTATTTTGACTTTCAAGACGTTTATCGTTTATGGTATTTTCGCTTTTAAGACTCTCATTTTCGGTGCCTTTAAGACTCTCATTTTCGGTGCCTTTAAGACTCTCATTTTCGGTGCCTTTAAGGCAAGATAAAAGATTGCTCTTTATACAAATGTATCCATCTGATGATTCACACATGTTTTAAGTATTTTGTTAAAAATGTTGTTGAAAATAATCATTTTTATTTTTCATTTTGATCCCATCAAAATTGTGAATATTGTATCATCTTTGTATTATTCTTATCGGTGTTATAACATCGATAGCGATAGGCGCGGAAAGGATAACACTGATAGCAATAGGCATTTAAAGCGTACCATACACTAAAATCATATGTATATTCAAATATCAAAATAAAATTAAACAGTATTTATTTTTATAATTTAAAATGTTATGCATATCCAGACAGTTACAACTGCCATTACGTCGTTTTCTAGGAATTGGATCGACCAACATCATACAATTTAATGACAACATTAGTTTGGGGCATCGAAGAATATATTTAACAACCCCTTATTGCCATTTAGAAAATATAAACAACGATGCACTGCTCGCTGACCATAATATTAAATATCTACCGATATATTATCAATATACATTGCCAAAATATGAAACGACATTATCAACCAGAGCATTATCAAAAGAGATTGATAACCAGAACACCCCTGGCATCTATAAATATAGACAATTAGCAGATTTAGATGATATAGATAAACAATCACAACACAACATAACGCATATAGCATATGATGCAGCATTTGATTTTATTTTGTCTGGTCGTGATTGTAATAGTGTTCGCATATTGGATTTTCTCGAAAATCTAGTACATGTCTCATTGATGAATGAGACCATTAGTAAGAACAAAATATTAAATATATTAAAAAAATATAAACATCGTTCACATCTGGTTGAGCTTATTTATGACTATGCAATATCTAATACATTTAATCAAACATTGCCCGATACTCAGATAAAAATAAATCTTAAATTACTTCAAAAAATGCAACATATAGTCATTGACAAGATATATGGATTAAAGAATTTCAATTATATATATGAGTTATGTATGTTGAATAAAAATATATTATCACTAATCAAGATTTTAAAATTTTTTAAATTGAATTAGCATAATCAGATATTTGAAGAATTTGACATTGATTTTATTTTAAATCAGCCCACAGATATAATTTATATCTGTTGAATCGTTCTATATTTATTGTGATGTCGAATTGATTTGTCATAGTATTTGTGAATACCATATAAAGACATTATTTAATCATACAATTATAAAAATATATTTAAACAATCAAGTTGTGTAGATTATTGTTGGTTCCGAATTGAAGACACTTTGGTGTCGATTTGATATTCATATCTTTAGATTGAAAAATAAATATGTATTTAAACAATCAAGTTGTGTAGATTATTGTTGGTTCCGAATTGAAGACACTTTGGTGTCGATTTGATATTCATATCTTTAGATTGAAAAATAAATATGTATTTAAACAATCAAGTTGTCTAGATTATCATTGGTGTCCAATTGAAGATGCTTGGTGTCGATTTGATATCTACACCTTTAGATTGAAAGAAATAAATATGTATTTAAACAATCATAATGTATTGATTATCATTGTTGTCGAATTGAAGATGCTTGGTGTCGATATGATATGTATATCTTTAGATTCAAAAAATAAATATGTATTCAAACAATCAAGTTGCGTATATCATTGGTGTCGAATTGAAAATGTGTTGTGTCAATATCAAATTGATGATATTAGATTGAAATAATAAATATATATTTAAACAATCAAATTGTGTAGATTACTATTGGTGTCGAATTGAAGATGATTTGTGCCTATTTGATATTTATACCTTTAGATTCAAATAATAAATATATATTTAAACAATCATAATGTATCGATTATCATTGGTGTCAAATTGAAGGCGTTTTGGTGTCGATTTGATATATGCACACTTAGATTCATATAATAAATACATATTAAACAATGATAATGTATTGATTATCATTGGTGCGATTTGATATATACATTTTTAGATTCAAATAATAAATATGTATTTAAACAATCATAATATATTGATTATCATTAGTGTCGATATGATATTTACACTTTTAGATTCAAATAATAAATATGTATTTAAACAATCAAGTTGTGTAAATTATCATTGGTGTCGATTTGATATTCATATCTTTAGATTCAAAAAAATAATATGTATTTAAATAATCATAATAAATCGTTAATCGTTATTAGATTAACAATCAACAGTGTTGGTAAGTAAAGTGTAGTTCATTTATTTTTAAATGAATGATGATTATTAAATTGATATGTATTATTAATCTAAAAATGGATAATGTAGTAAACAGATGTAGATTAATTTATTTTTAAATGAATAATCATTGTTAGATTAATAATGAATGGTATAGGTTGATTTTTTTAAATGATTAATCATTGTTAGGTTAATAATGAATTGTATAACCTACACTTTTTGTATACAACCTACACATTTTGTATAATCTACATTTATGATCATTTGAGTAATAAATAATATGCATATCTAATATGGTTGATTATTATCCTGCACTTTTTGTATACAATCTATATTTATGATTATTCAAGTCATAAATAATATACATATCTAATATGGTTGATTATTATCCTACACTTTTTTGTGTATAACCTACACTTTCCGTGTGTAACCTACACTTTTTGTGTACATCCTACACTTATTATTATTTAAGTCATAAA
>FSSH01001745.1_pt1 | contig 10041 bp, 8 predicted proteins | sample 1166101 | NCBI WGS metagenome assembly FSSH01 (sample SAMEA32972668, study PRJEB13176) | freshwater metagenome | biome: Drinking water system; feature: Biomass in drinking water that filtered by 0.45 um membrane; material: drinking water | place: USA | collected 2012-12-20 | depth 0 m | reverse complement strand
AAATTCCCTGTTATTTCCGCTGCCAATTCGCGCTGTAAGTCACTGATATTGCACACACAATTGGCCTATTTTGGCCTATTTCAAGCCCTGAAACCGCAAAAATACCCTGTTATAGAGACTCGTTCGCGCCAGACTGCCTCCACCACCATTTTTTTTTGGCGCGCCCCGACTCTCCTCCGTCGAGCCGACCGGGCGCGCAAGGCAGTAGTTTGTTCAAACGCACTCAGCGGCGCGACTGCGCCGCCGGGCGAATAGCCCGCCCCGTCGGAGCGCCATCGGCGCGTGCGACAGAAAATGGCGCACAAACTCGGAGTTTGTTCAAACGCATTCAGCGGCGCGACTGCGCCGCCGGGCGAGTAGCCCGCCCCGTCGGAGCGCCATCGGCGCGTGAGACAGAAAATGGCGCGCGTTGGTTCTAGTTCGGTGTCAGCTATTGGCCAGAGGCCACGTCGCGGCGACGTATTTCTTGAACCAGGCACTGTAGCGGGCAGGCGTCGCCGCTACGGCTCTTTCAATCTCGGCCGGTCGCATCCAGGTGTAGCCGTCGCATTCAGCCGGATTGGCGGCGATGACGCCGGTGTAAGTCCCGCGAAAAATGTGCACGAGTTCGTGCTCGACGAGGCCCTGCTCGAGTTCGGCGCGATAGGTGAACGTGCCGATCGGCGTGAGGTCCGTCGAAAACCCCATTTCTTCGCGGAGCCGGCGGGCTGCGGCAGCCGCTACATTCTCGTTAGGACGCGGATGGCCGCAGCAGGAGTTGGTCCACAGCCCGCCGGAATGATACTTACCGATATGGCGCTGCTGCAAAAGCAGGCGGCCATGGCCGTCGAAGATCATGACCGAAAACGCCCTGTGCAGCGCGCCGCTCCGGTGCGCTGCCATTTTTTCAGCAACCCCGATCGGCCGATCGGCTTCGTCCACGAGGATCACGTCCTCCAGCGTTTCCCGATCGACGGCAAGCGCAGTGCCCAGGTCTGTCATCATGGCCAAACCATAATCTGAGTTCATGGATTTGCGGAGGGGGCTTGAAAAGTTTTGCCACCTCGCGCACACGATGGCCACACGGTGATGACGGCACCGACGGGCGTCGTCGCTTCGGCACTGCGGATGTAGTTCAATGGTAGAACGGCAGCCTTCCAAGCTGCATACGTGGGTTCGATTCCCATCATCCGCTCCAGCCCGTTTGCAATCCTTAAACCGCTAGGGTGGACGTGTTTCGGTAGCGTTGCGCTCTGCTTTAGGGTATTATGCAAGCTCGGAATTTCGAGGTTTTTCGGCCTCATCGGCTTGCAGAGCACGTGGCACTCTTAACCGTGCTTTGACCCGTACCCAGTGAGCCAATGCGGTCGCAGCGGTTCCCCTTCAACGTCGCAGAACATCACCAAAAGGCTGTCGCCATGCTCGTCGTCACGACCAACGATATTGAAGGCTACCGGGTCGTTCGCCATTTGGGCGTGGTGCGCGGCTTGACGGTGCGCTCGCGTAGCGTCGTCGGCAACATTGGCGCGGCCATCCAGATTTTTTTCGGTGGCAATATCACGGTCTACACGAAGCTCGCCGAGCAAACCCGCCAGGAGGCGTTCAACCTGCTGGTTCGCCATGCCGAGGAAATGGGCGCCAACGCTGTCATGGCCATGCGCTATGACGCCAACGAAATCGCCGCCGCCGTCACCGAGGTTTTGGCCTACGGAACCGCCGTGGTCATCGCGCCGATCGACGGCAGTGATACCAGCGGCGTCGGGGGTCCGGCGGGCTCGCCGGCGACGTCTTCGGTGTGGTCGCGCTAAAAAATTGCGCGCGTTTGCCGACAAGGGCTGACAAGCCAGCGGCGATCGGTTAAAGACTGGCGGCTCGGATGAGGCATCACGGGCCATGGGGCGACCCACGTGGCGTATTTGGGCCGCGTTCTAGGGGTGTAGCTCAATTGGTAGAGCGTCGGTCTCCAAAACCGAAGGTCGGGGGTTCGAGCCCCTCCGCCCCTGCCACCCCGAGACTGGCCAGCGATTGTCTGGCGAGCCTCACTCTGGTTTGACCTGCCGACCGGCCCGGTGATCCATCGCGGCGGGTTGCGGCAGGTTGTCGCATTTGTGCCTCGGAAAGCAGATTAATGGCGAAGTTCAGTCCGATCACGTTTATCCAGGAAGTTAGGCAAGAGGTTGCCAAAGTCACCTGGCCGACATGGAAAGAGGTTTGGATCACGACCTTGATGGTTCTCATCATGGTTGCGCTCGCCTCTATTTTCTTTTTGCTGGTTGATCAAGCCTTGAGCTACATTGTGCGCCTCGTCTTGGGTCTTGGCAGCTAAACAGCGCCGTGTCTTTGGGCTAGAGGCGAGAGGGCTTCATTAGAATGAGCGTCGCACAGACAGGCCAATTGAAGTCGGGCGAATCAAAGCCGGGCGAGGGCAAGCCAGCGATTGCCGGCACCCGCTGGTACATCGTCCACGCTTACACGAATTTCGAACGCAAGGTGGCTGACGCGATCCGCGAACGCGCTAAGGCCGGCGGTCTCGATCACCTGTTCGAAGATATCGTCGTCCCGACCGAGGAAGTCGTCGAGGTTAAGCGCGGCCGCAAAATCCCGACCGAGCGAAAATTCCTGCCGGGATACGTCTTGGTCAAAATGAAGATGACCGACGCCGCCTTCGTGATGATCAAGAACACCCCGAAGGTCACCGGATTTCTCGGCGCCGACAATAAGCCGATGCCGATCCCGGATGCGGAGGCGATGCGTATCCTCCAGCAGGTGACTGAAGGCGTCGAGCGTCCGAAGCCGACGATTACGTTCGAAGTGGGCGAGAACGTCAAGGTCGCTGACGGTCCGTTCGCATCGTTCACCGGCGTCGTCGAAGAAGTCGACGAAGAGCGCTCGCGCGTGAAGGTCGCGGTGTCGATCTTTGGCCGGCCCACACCGGTCGAACTGGAGTTCGGCCAAGTCGAAAAAATTGCAAGTTGAGGCTGAGCCGCATGGCTTGTCGCGACTGAACTGAAACGCCGGCGGGCAACTGCCGGTCACCAAAACTGCCTCACGGGAAAACGTGTGAGGCGGTGACGTGCGGGAGGCACTCGTAGCGCTGCAAAGCGTAACGAGCGCCGTTGGACCGCTAACCCTCGGAACGCTTCAAGCCGTCGTCGCGGCGAAAGCGTCATAACGCTGCAAAGGGGAACCTATGGCGAAAAAAGTCGACGGATACATCAACCTCCAGGTGCCAGCAGGCGCGGCTAATCCGTCGCCGCCGATTGGCCCCGCGCTCGGTCAGCGCGGCGTCAACATCATGGAGTTCTGCAAGTCCTTCAACGCCAAGACGAAGGATCTCGAGCAGGGCACGCCCATCCCGGTGAAGATCACGGTCTACTCGGACCGCTCGTTCACGTTCGAGATGCGCAATCCGCCAGCCACCTACCTGATCAAGAAAGCCGCTGGCTTGAAGCCAACCGGCAAAGGTGGCTCGGGCTCCAAGCAGCCGGGCATCATTGTCGCCGGACAGGTGACGGTCGCTCAGCTCAAAGAGATCGCCAAGTTGAAGCTCAAGGATATGAACACCGACGACATCGACGCCGCCGCGAAGACACTCGCAGGCAGCGCGCGGTCGATGGGTCTTACGGTGGTGGAGTAACCGATGGCCGATAACAAATCAGCTGTGAGCGCCGAACAGGCCAACGCTACGCGTCTGGCCGGCGGCAAGCGCATGGTGGAAGTCAGCAAGGGTCTGCCACCCGGCAAAGCCTATGGCGTCGACGAAGCCGTCAAGATCATCAAGTCGCGGGCGAAAGCCAAGTTCGACGAGACCATCGAAATCGCCATGAATCTGGGAGTCGATCCCAAGCATGCCGATCAGATGGTCCGCGGCGTCTGCAACTTGCCGAACGGCTCGGGCCGCACGGCGCGCGTCGCCGTGTTTGCGCGTGGAGCCAAGGCAGAGGAAGCCAAGAACGCCGGTGCTGACGTCGTCGGCGCTGAGGACTTGGTCGAGCAGGTGGCTGCCGGCAACATCAACTTCGATCGCTGCATCGCGACGCCCGACATGATGGGCCTCGTTGGCCGCCTCGGTAAGGTGCTCGGTCCGCGCGGCATGATGCCAAACCCTCGCGTTGGAACGGTGACGATGGATGTCGTCAGCGCCGTCAAGGGTGCCAAGGGCGGTTCGGTTGAGTTCCGCGTTGAGAAGTCGGGCATCGTCCATGCCGGTGTCGGCAAGGCGAGCTTCACCGAGCAGGCTCTGGTCGAAAACATCAAGGCGTTCGTGGACTCGGTTGTCAAAGCCAAGCCGAACGGCTCGAAGGGCACGTATTTGAAGAAAGTTTCGTTGTCATCGACGATGGGCCCAGGTTTGAAGGTCGATGCGTCGACCGTGTCATCCGGCCCAGTCGGCTAACGCATACTGACGAAATTCCAGGGCGACCTGGAAGCCCCGGACCGGGGTATCAAAAATTCCGGTCCGGTACTGTCCGAGATTGTGGGTGCCGATCCCGTCAAGGGTGACGTCTAATCCTCTTTAGTTCGAGGGCCCGCATGAGACAGAAGATGGCCGGACATTTTGGGTGAAAGCCCGATCGATCCGGTTTGAACCTTCTGGGTCAGCACCGTGCCGCCGCTATCGTTCAGCGGAGTTCACGGGAACGAGGACAGACCAAACGTCGTCGGCTCGCTTCGAACAGAAGTGAGCAGGCGGCAAGGTGCAACCCGCGGGGCGCGTCAAAAACGTTCCGCAGTAAGGAGACGAGCAGTGGATAGAGCCGCGAAACGTGAGCTCGTGACCGCGCTCCACGACGTGTTCAAGAACACGGGCGTGGTCGTTGTCGCCCACAATACCGGCATGGTCGCCGCACAGGCCGCAGACTTCCGCAAAAAAGTCAAAGACGCGGGCGGATCTGTGAAAGTGGCCAAGAATACGCTGGCGCAGCTCGCGCTCAAGGATACCGACGCGTCGCAGCTTTCGGGACTGATGAAGGGGCCAACCATTCTGGCCTTTTCGAAAGATCCGATTGCGGCGGCAAAGGCGGCCGTCTCGTACGCCAAAGGGAACGACAAACTTGTCATCCTCGGCGGCGCCATGGGCAAAACCATCCTTGACGCGAAGGGCGTGAAAGCACTCGCCGAATTGCCGTCGCTCGATGAACTGAGAGCCAAGATCATCGGCCTCTTGAATGCGCCCGCGACCAAGATCGCGCGCACCATCAAGGAGCCGGGCGGTCAGCTTGCTCGCGTCATCCAGGCGAAGGCGGCACAAGCGGAGTGACAGCATGCCGGTGGGGCGGCGCCCGGGTAGGGCCAACGAACTCACTCACGATCCAATAAGCGGCCGCGACGGCCGCGACACTGTCAAAGGTTCAAATCGGAAGGAAGAATTCCTATGTCTAAGCTTGAGAAGATCGTCGACGACCTGTCGAGCCTCACCGTGCTCGAAGCGGCAGACCTCGCCAAGATGCTCGAAGAGAAGTGGGGCGTCTCGGCTGCTGCCGCAGTTGCTGTTTCTGCCGCTCCGGCCGCCGCTGCCGCAGCCGTCGAAGAGCAAACCGAGTTTGCCGTCATCCTGAAGTCGGGTGGCGACAAGAAGATCAACGTCATCAAGGAAGTTCGCGCCATCACCGGTCTTGGTCTGAAGGAAGCGAAAGACCTCGTCGAAGCCGGCGGCAAGACCGTCAAGGAAGGCGTGACCAAGGACGAAGCCCAGAAGCTCAAGAAGCAGCTTGAGGATCAGGGCGCTGTCGTCGAGCTGAAGTAATTTCTATTGCGCCCGGCGGTTCCGCGAAACGGAGCCGCCGGGTGCAAATACTACTAGTGCGCTCGGCGGCCGGCTCTCGGAACGACAGCTAGCCGAGCGCAAATATCGAGAACGTTTTTCCGGAGAGTTTTCCGCAGCCCGACGTTGCGGTGAGAACTCTCCGGTAAGTCGTTCGTAGAGCGTAACGTGCTCACGCGGCTGTGCTGGCGATAATTCACGATTCATTTCATTTGATCGCGGGACCCCCGTCCCGTCGAACGCGAACATGGGAGCGGACATGGCTCAGACCCTCACAAGCCGTAAGCGTATCCGGAAGCAATTTGGCACCCTCAGCGAGATCGCTGAAATGCCCAACCTCATCGAAGTGCAAAAAGCATCGTATGAAGACTTCTTGATGGTGAAGGAGCCCGCAGGCGGGCGTCCCGACGATTTCGGTTTGCAGTCGGTCTTCAGAGGCGTTTTCCCGATCTCGGATTTTGCCGGCAAGGCGACGCTTGAGTTCGTGCGCTATGAATTCGAAGCGCCGAAATTCGACACCGACGAGTGCATGCAGCGCGACATGACGTACGCGGCGCCGTTGAAGGTCAAGCTGCGTTTGATCGTGTTCGACATCAACGAAGAGACTGGCTCGAAGTCGATCAAGGACGTCAAGGAGCAGGACGTCTACATGGGCGACATGCCGCTCATGACCTCGAACGGCACCTTCATCATCAACGGCACGGAACGCGTCATCGTCTCGCAGATGCACCGCTCGCCGGGCGTGTTCTTCGATCACGATCGCGGCAAAACGCATTCATCGGGCAAGCTGTTGTTTGCTGCCCGCATCATTCCGTATCGCGGCTCGTGGCTCGACTTCGAATTCGACGCCAAGGACATCGTTTATGTGCGCATCGACCGTCGCCGCAAATTGCCGGTCACGACGATGCTGTACGCGCTGGGTCTCGATGACGAGCAGATCCTGTCGCATTTCTACAAGCACATCGGCATCAAGGAATCGAAGCGCGGCTGGAAAATGCCGTTCATCGCCGACAAGTTCCGAGGCCTCACTCCGCAGTCGGATATTGCGGACGCCAAAACCGGCGAAGTCATCGCCCGCGCCGGTGAAAAAGTCACGGCACGGCGCGCCCGTGAACTCGCGGAAAGCGGCTTGAAGGAAATCCTCGTGTCGGCGGAAGACCTGTCCGGCCGCTACATTGCGGAAGACATCGTCGATCTCGAAACGGGCAAGATCTTCGCCGAGGCCGGTGACGAACTCGATGCCAACCTGCTGGCTGAACTGAAGGAACAGAAGGTCAAGGAATTCCACATCCTCGACATCGACTACGTGACGGTTGGGCCGTTCATTCGCAACACGCTCAACATCGATAAGAACGCCAACAGCCAGGAAGCGCTGATGGATGTCTATCGCGTCATGCGTCCGGGTGAACCGCCGACCATCGAAGCGGCGACGGCCTTGTTCAATGGCCTGTTCTTCGACAGCGAACGCTACGATCTCTCGGCCGTCGGTCGCGTCAAGATGAACATGCGGCTTGAACTCGATGCGCCGGATTCCATGCGCGTGCTGCGCCGGGAAGACGTGCTTTCGGTCGTCAAAACGCTGGTCGATCTCAAAGATGGCAAGGGCCAGATCGACGACATCGACAACCTCGGCAACCGCCGTGTGCGGTCGGTCGGCGAGTTGATGGAAAATCAGTATCGCGTCGGTTTGCTGCGCATGGAGCGCGCCATCAAGGAGCGCATGAGCTCGGTCGACATCGACACGGTCATGCCGCAGGACCTGATCAACGCCAAGCCGGCGGCTGCCGCCGTGCGCGAGTTCTTCGGCTCGTCACAGCTGTCGCAGTTCATGGACCAGACCAATCCGCTGTCGGAAATCACCCACAAGCGCCGTCTCTCGGCGCTTGGCCCGGGTGGTTTGACGCGCGAGCGCGCCGGATTTGAAGTCCGCGACGTGCATCCGACGCACTACGGCCGCATCTGCCCGATCGAAACGCCGGAAGGTCCCAACATCGGTCTGATCAACTCGCTCGCAACGTTCGCGCGCGTCAACAAGTACGGCTTCATCGAAAGCCCGTATCGCAAGGTCGTGAACAACAAGGTGACGGACGAAGTCATCTATTTGTCAGCACCCGAAGAAGAGCGCCACTACGTCGCCCAGGCCAACGCCGAAGTCGATGCCAAGGGCAAGCTGACCGGTGATCTGATCACCTGCCGCTTTAACGGCGATGTGCTTTTGGTCTCGCCCGACAAGGTCGACTTTATCGACGTGTCGCCAAAGCAGCTCGTCTCGGTTGCGGCGGCGTTGATTCCGTTCCTTGAGAATGACGACGCCAACCGGGCTCTGATGGGCTCGAACATGCAGCGCCAGGCCGTACCGTTGATCAAGGCGGAAGCGCCGCTGGTCGGCACCGGCATGGAAGATCGCGTGGCGCAGGATTCAGGCGCGGCGATTGCTGCGCGCCGCACCGGCATCGTCGATCAGGTGGATTCGACGCGTATCGTCATCCGCGCCACCGCTGAAACCGATCCGTCTAAGCCGGGCGTCGACATTTATCGTCTGCGCAAATTCCAGCGCTCGAACCAGAACACCTGCATCAACCAGCGTCCGCTGGTGAACGTCGGTGACAGCGTCAAGGCGGGCGAGATCATCGCCGATGGCCCGTCGACCGAGTTCGGTGAACTCGCTCTCGGCAAGAACGTGCTCGTCGCGTTCATGCCGTGGATGGGCTACAATTTCGAAGACTCGATTTTGATGAACGAGCGCGTCGTTTCTGAAGACGTGTTCACCTCGATCCATATCGAGGAATTCGAAGTGATGGCGCGCGATACGAAGCTCGGGCCGGAAGAAATCACGCGCGATATTCCAAACGTTTCCGAAGAAGCGCTGAAGAACCTCGATGAAGCCGGCATCGTCTACATCGGTGCCGAAGTGCATCCAGGCGATATCCTCGTCGGCAAGATCACGCCGAAGGGCGAAAGCCCGATGACGCCGGAAGAAAAGCTTCTGCGCGCCATCTTCGGTGAAAAAGCCTCCGACGTTCGCGATACGTCGCTGCGTCTGCCGCCGGGCGTGTCGGGCACCATCGTCGAAGTTCGCGTCTTCAATCGTCACGGCGTCGAAAAAGACGAGCGTGCGATGGCCATCGAGCGCGAAGAGATCGAACGTCTCGCGAAAGACCGCGACGACGAAATGCAGATCCTCGATCGCAACGTCTATGCCCGTCTCAAAGACGCTTTGATGGGCAAGGACGTCGCGAAGGGTCCGAAGGGTGCCAAGAAGGGCGCCACCGTCGACATGGAAATCCTCGACGATATTCCGCGCAGCCAATGGTGGGAAATCGGCCTGACCAACGAAAAGGCGCAGGCCGAAGTCGAGGCCATTCAGAAGCAGTATGAAGAAGCCAAGAAAGGTCTAGGCCTGCGCTTTGCCGACAAGGTCGACAAACTGCAGCGCGGCGATGAGTTGCCGCCCGGCGTCATGAAGATGGTCAAGGTCTTCGTCGCCGTGAAGCGCAAGATCCAGCCGGGCGACAAGATGGCCGGACGCCATGGTAACAAGGGCGTCGTGTCGATGATCGTGCCGTCGCAGGATATGCCATTCCTCGAGGATGGTACGCCGGTCGACGTGGTGCTCAATCCGCTTGGCGTTCCAAGCCGCATGAACGTCGGGCAAATCCTTGAAACGCACATGGGCTGGGCGTGCCGAGGTTTGGGTCGCATCATCGATGAAGCGTTGCAGCAGTACCATGAAAGTGGGCAGGCCAAACTGCTGCGCGATCACATGACCAAGATCTACCAGAACAACGAGTTCAAGGCCTCGATCAAGGACGATGAACTGGCGGCGCTGGCTGAGAATCTTCGTGCCGGCGTGCCGATCGCGACACCGGTATTCGATGGTGCGCGCGAGAAGGACATCGTCGAGATGTTGCAAATGGCCGGGTTCGATTCATCGGGTCAGGTGACGCTGTTTGATGGCCGCACCGGCGAGCCGTTCGATCGGAAAGTCACCGTCGGCTACAAGTACGTGCTCAAACTGCACCATCTTGTCGACGACAAGATCCACGCGCGTTCGATCGGTCCCTACTCGCTCGTCACGCAGCAGCCGCTGGGTGGTAAAGCGCAGTTCGGTGGCCAGCGCTTTGGCGAAATGGAGGTCTGGGCGCTGGAAGCCTATGGCGCCGCCTACACGCTACAGGAAATGCTCACCGTCAAATCAGACGATGTCGCGGGCCGCACCAAGGTCTACGAGGCGATCGTGCGCGGCGACGATGCGTTCGAAGCCGGCGTGCCGGAAAGCTTCAACGTGCTCGTCAAGG
>FSSH01004363.1_pt1 | contig 10044 bp, 10 predicted proteins | sample 1166101 | NCBI WGS metagenome assembly FSSH01 (sample SAMEA32972668, study PRJEB13176) | freshwater metagenome | biome: Drinking water system; feature: Biomass in drinking water that filtered by 0.45 um membrane; material: drinking water | place: USA | collected 2012-12-20 | depth 0 m | reverse complement strand
GCTTGCGCACAAGCTTCTCATCTACTTCCAGCACCCGCCTTGAAGGTGCCGGATAGAGAGCCTGGTCGGTCTCTTTCTCGTAGTTCTGCCAACTGAGAGCCCTTACTTGCACAGGTCTTGTAGCAGGCAGAAAGACGATCATATTGGGCTTGCCGCCTTCAGCCTCCGCCTTCGACTCGTCTATGACTCCCAGGTTCAGGAGGTCGCTGACACTCAGTAGAGGCTCCTTGTCTTTCATATCCTTGAGCTGCCCGCTTGATGTAACTTTGCCGTCTGAGATTATCGCCTCGCCCAGCATGTCACTGATCTTCTTCGCTGTATCTCCGTCGTTTGGCTTGAAGAACGCCTTCATAGCTGGCTGACTGATCAATAGCTTCGCTTCGTTTTTATACAGATTCTCAAGCTGCACGAAGTCTTGCACACCTAAAACTGCCGGTATTTTGTCGTGCCGGATGATGCTCAACTTCGCAGGCATGCCGCGCACATAGCCGAAGTTTGTGAACTCATCGAGGAAAAGCGCCACCGGATGTTTGTACTGCTTTGTTGTCACCATATCTAGTGCCAGGTTGAACATCAGAGCAGCCAGCGGCTTAAACTCAGGCTTGTCTGCCGGTGTCGCCAGATACCAGGTAAACAACTCATCCTTGAGACCGGCCAAGTCCACGCTTGTTGTTTCCGTTAACTTCCTTATCCTCGGCTGGTTCCAGAGATCTAGCCTGGTGATAAGGCCATTGGCTACGAGGTTCCGGTACGGCGCAGTGGTCGTATTCATGAACTTCTTGTACGCCTTTGCCGCCGCTTCAATTGGGCTGTCTTCCAGGAACTTCTGGATGCCTTCAGGGCCGTCTTCAAATAGATCCGCGATATACGCCAGGTTGGCTTTGCCTTCATCCCTGAGCCCTACAGCATGGAGGATGAGGCCAGTTAGAAGCATGCGCTCCGACATCTCCCAAGACTGGTCGCCTTTGTGAGTATCGAGCGTGGTCGACTGCATGATGATTTCCACCACGCGCCTGGCGTCTCGGTAAGTCTCGACATAGTCAAGCGGATTTATCTGGTCGGAAGTCAGGTCGTCAGGGTTGAAATAAATGGTCTTGTGGCCGTTTGCCGCCCTGTAGCCGACCGTTTTTGTGAACAGGTCCGCTATGCCTTTGCCGCCGGTCGCTTCAGTCACAACCGCCGAACAACTTACCCTCTCGATTAGGTTCGGGATGAATATGCCGGTGGTTTTCCCCGTCCCGGTAGGACCGCAAACCAAAGCGTGGCGGTTAGTTTCCCCTTCCGGCAAAGTCAGGTAGTTCTGGCCGTCGCCGGTCACAAGCAGGCGGTTGGGCTCCTTGGTCTTGGAAAGGTAGCCAGCTTTGGCTAGCTCCTGGGGCGTCGCCCATCTAGCACCCTTCTTGGGTTTCTCCTCAGCCTCCAGCACCATACGGGAGTCTTCATACAGCCCCCTGCCGACCTCCAGAAAGCGTTTTTTGCACTCCTCCCTAGTCCAGGCATAGGTAAGCTCATTCACCTCGATTAAAACGCCCGCTAGCCCGCTCTCGTCCTTCCACCTCAAAACTATCGAGTACTGATAGTTCCAGGTCTTACCCATGACAATTTCCGGCTGCTTCCTTTCTGCCGTTATTATCCCGGTCTCTTCATCCACGAACGTCACATGCCAGTTGTGCCGGCGGAGCGTCGTCATTAAAATCCTCGCCAGCTTATTTGGCGGTATGTCTGTCGGGAAGTGCTCTTTGTACTGACTCGGCATCAGACCCCTCCGGTCCCTCCAACTCCCCTATGCGGCATATTCAGTTCATCGAATTTGCTCGGATTGCGGTTAGGGTCTCGCATTATCTCTCTTGTCTTCATTTCCTTTATTTTCGCGCGCAGCTTACTGTGCTCAATTTTCTGCTCGGTCACTAGCGCCTCTTTGGTCGCCTGGACCTTCTGGGAGAGGTCAGACTTGAGGTTCTTGATGTTCGTGAGCTTCAGGTCTTTCGCCACTTTCTTTATTTTCGCCAGCACTTTCGTGGTCTGCGGGTCGAGCTTGTTTTGGATTTTTGCCCCGGCTTCCGCCCTCTTCATGTTTATCCAGATGCTGGGATCTAGCTTCCTCAAACCAGTCGATGTGGCACCCATGGGACCGGCCGCTATCGCCGACTCAAACCCGGAGAACTTGGCCGTGTACTGTCCGTCGATTGTCTCCCTGACATCCGATATCTTGTTCAAGGCTTTTATCTCGGACTCTAGCCCTGCCTTTTGTTTCTCCAGAGAAGCGCGGCTTGCCGCCTTTTGCTTAAAGTGCTCCGCCAGCCGGGCTTTCTTCTCGTCCTGGTAGACCTTGTTTTCAGCCTTTTCTTTCTCCGAGACTTTGCGCTTGGGCTTCTCTTTCAGAGCCTCCCGCCTGGACTGGCTCGCCTCTTTGAGCTTCTTCTCTTCTTTGTTCCTCGGGTCCTGGGGCTTGTCTTTCTTGAGCTTGTTTGCGTCTTCAGGCTTGAGCTTAAACTCGGTCTTTTGGCGCTTTTCTTCTTTCGCCTTCTCTTTGTTATGACTAGTGAGGGTTTTGGCGAATTTCTTCTTCTGCGCCTCAGACTCACGGCGCTGCTTTTGGTCCTCGCGCTTACGCTGCTTCTCGCTTTCTGAGTCAACCACTTCTCTCTCCTATCTGACAGCCTGTCAGCCTTCTGAACTACATCCCATGGTCTTCCTTGAGTTCTTCTTTCGACGAAGCTTTGTCCATCGCTCGCTTTTCAGCTATCCACTGCTTGAGCTTCTTGTACTCAGCTTTGGTAATACCGTCCCTTGCCCAGTCTTCCCCTTTTCTGTATTCGGAGGCAAGAAACTCGAGCGACTCGCACGAGTCTTGCCTATCATACAAAATCGGCTCCTTTTCTCCGTCGAGTGTCACCCTTATTGGCTCTTCCTTCTCTTTTTCCTGAAGCCAAGAATTAAGCGCCTTCTCTTCTGCCTTCGAGAGTACTATGGCTCCAATCTCGTGAGCCTCTCTTACTTGCGAAAGCTCCTTCAGGGTGGATTCTTTGGCGATGCTCCCATACTCTCCAGCCTCTATTTTCTCAACTTGTTTTGATTTACGCTCGATGTATTTTTCTTCGTAATAGCTGTCTTTTATCCAAGTCTTGAGCTTTTCTTGGTCCTCTTGTGACAAAAGCCCGCCAGCTTCAGAAAGCTTCTCCAACTCCCGGAGCCTGCCTATTTCCATATTCCAGGAGTATTCAACGGTCTCACCGGCCATCTCCACAGATATGGACTTAGAGTAATACTCCCAGGCTTCAGCCTTCTGCTTTTCCTGCCTCTCTTCTTTCGCCAGCCTCTTTGCCGCAAGCTGGCTATAGTCCGGCCGGTCACCCAGAGACTCAGCCTCCTGCTCTTTCATGGCCTCGAACCTTGTCAGCTTGCGCTCGGCTTCGTCTTCTTTCATCACACGCATAAATTCTGACTTCGCCGCCTTCATGGCTTCCTTGAGCTTTGCTCCAAGGGGCCTCTTGGACTTCGCCTTCTGCTTCTCTTTGTCCAAAAGCTTGTTTCGCTCCAGGTACTTATCCCCGGTCTCTTTCAGCTTGGTATAGTCGTCCTTTGAAAGCTTCACCTGCCGCCCATTTTTGTCCTTAGACATGATGACGACATGAGCATGCGGGTTGGCTGTATTTCTGTGCTCGACTGCATACCACTCAAGCTCCAGGCCCTTTTGCCTACCTAACTCATGCATGACTTCCCTGACGTATTCTTGGGTATTGGCGTCTTGGACCCCAGGCGACACAATCATTTTGTGAACCAAGACGCCTGTCCCAGTCTGCCTTTCTATCGCATCATGCACGGTGCGAGAAGTTAGGCCGTCTTCCCTGTCCGTGAAGAAAGACCGCTTCCCTTGCTCTTCTTTGTCTTTGCCGGGCCGGAACTTGATGTAATTGACGTGCGCCTTCGCCCGCGCCTTCCCATCCCTGGATGCCCGGATATAGCTGTGCTTGACGATAGACCGCAGAGCCATGCTGTTTAAGCTCTTCGGACATTTGTCATCGGGTATAATCCCAACAGATCCTTGGCAAGCAAGGTGACTGTAATAGCCTCTATGGCTGCCTCTTTTTCTGGATGCTTACCTTTGTTCTTCACTCTGATCCTATTCTCTAGTTTTGGAAGTGAGGTAATGAATATGGCTAAGAAATACATTTCAAAAGGCGCAATTCTTGGTGCGGTGCTTCTGTGGAGACAAAGTGAACATCTTGAATTCGAGAGCTGCGTATCAGGCTAGAGCATTCACCCTCCAAGAGTAAGCACCGGGAGGTGCAACTCCTCCCCTCCACATTTTTAGTCGGCAAGAAAGTATTAGCCCTCGCAGGTCCGCTTAGCCTGAGGTCAGGTGGCTGCCTTTTTGCTCATAGCCTGCGCCACTGCCTTCTCCTCGTCGGTCAACCCGGCATGTACCTGTTTAGCTGCCGCCCCTATGCAGTCCTTCATGATGTCCTCAGTATCTTCCAGCCTGGCTAGATACTTGTTTGAAGCCAATGTCGCCACAGCCACCTTGGCCAGCATTGCACAGATTCTATTCACCCCCACCTTAATCACGGCGGTTATCTCCACGGTAGAGGCTCGGAGCTGCTGCGCATATTCCGACTCCAACCGGTTCCTTAAGTCCGCCTCCTGAATAGCCAACCCGTTCAAGATGAACTCTCGGGCCAACTCCACATCTTTCAGACCTCTGGCCCTGGCTATTTCCTTAAATTTCACCAGGTCATCTGCCGCTATCCAGGTCCGCACTTCCCCCGGGTACGCTTTGCCGGTTTTTGCCATCACCATACCTCATCGGCTATGTATATTCCAACAATAATAACTTATTCAAGCTTTAACGGAATATTTTCAATCTAAATTACTACTACAGCGGAAGACTATAATGGTCTATTAATAGGTATTACATCTATTAGCGGCACATACTTTATCCTGCCTTAGCTCAATTTGTTCCAAATTGGCTCCGGCTTGCTTGCGCTTTCGGTTCCGTCTCGCTGCCTGCTCGCCGGTTTCACGCCAGGCAATAGTATTGACATATGCCACAAGATCCCACAAACTAAATATTGTGGATTCAAGGAGTTTTTCTTGCCTTATCAACGGCTCAAAGCCAATGGGTTTACTTTCGTTTTTAAATACGAGGATGACCACCCAGACTTGCTCCACATCTTTGCCCGCCACTGCAAAGAACCCGATGATGCCATGTACATTTTCTTCAATGGCGTCACCGCTTGGAACTCTATGCAGAATCGCTTTGAAACATTTCTGGATGGCGAAGGTCTATTTTGGTTCTGGATTGATGAACCAGACAAGGTTGTAATGATTGTCTCCTGCTTCGATGAATAACTCCAGGTGAATTTTATGGAAAACCGCAAATCTAAAAGAGGAAATTTCGAAATCGAAGATCTCGGTCACTTCGATATGCCGGAAGACCTCGACGCGAAAGTACAAAAGATGACTGCTGAGGCTGACGCAGAGCTTGACGCGACAAGGGTCAATTTCCGCTGGCAAAAAACACCACTCAACCTCATTAAGGCAGTTGCGGCAGCAATGGGCATCCCATACCAAACCTACATGAAACAAGTGCTTTACAGACAGGCACTTAAGGACCTGGAGCACATCCAAGCTTATACAGAAAAACAGAGCAGTGGCAGACCTTCGGTACCTGGAGGCGTTATCGAGCCATTGCGGCAAGAAGCCTAAAGGAGCCTATTAAATGACTCAACGCTCTGATGAGCTTCCCAAGCACATTCGAGACACCCTGGCCTTTTACAACGATAACTATGAGAGCTTAACCTATACACAAAAAATCCAAGACTCTCTAAAAATTCGACTTTGTTCAGAAATACCCAAATCTTGTCGTTACTGCGGAAAGGGAGAAAACAAGGTTTCGTTCAAAACTGAATGCCATGTTCTCCTCGAAGCACTTGGGAACAGGCGGTTATTTGCAGAAGATGAATGCGATAACTGTAACGGCCTTTTTGGAAGAAGCATTGAAAACCACTTTGGCAAATGGAGCCTGCCCTTCAGGACTGTGTCTTGCGTTAAAGGCAAAAGGGGCTTTCCAAAAATGGCGCGCGATCCTTACTGGCGTATTGAGTCATCACCCGCGGGCCTCAACATTTCTATGCGAGAAGACTGGAAAATAGGGCATGTCGACGAACCAAATAAAATTGTCTGCCTTGATTTACTCAGAGATCCTTATGTTCCCATAGCGGTTTATAAAACCTTTGTTCGCATGGCCCTAGCACTAATGCCACGGGAAGAACTAAAAAATTTCCAACAAGTTGTCACGTGGATTCTGTGCGAGGATCACACAGTCCAATTAAATAATTGTTGTTCCAAAATTCTTTACTCATTGATACCACAAATAGCACCACCAGATACTGTATCTGCCTCCCTCTCCCGCAGATTCACTAATGATCTCAACTCCCCATACATGGTTTTTGTTCTATGCTTTTCAAACTATGTTTTCCAGGCCTGCCTACCGGCTCCTGAGTCACTACAGAACCGCAACTTCAGCGTCACTTTCTCGCCGCTTTTATTCGGCCCCGATCACAACCATCCTATCAAACCCAAAATCCTAGATCTAAGTGGCACAGCCATTGTTAGAGATGACACTGAGCCATTTATTTTCAGTTTTGAAAGCGTAGAAAGCCATCAGATGAGCGCGCACGAAAATATTTCGACGCGCGCTTATTTCCTTTGGGAGAACAATGGGAAGAGAGAAGGTCAAGATTTGGCGAATTGGCTAGAGGCTGAGCGCCAGATTACATCAGCGATGGCAATACCGCTGCCCATACAGAAGCATTGATTGAGTTATCGGCTCAAAGCTGGCGAGGTACCGTCTATCATCTGTTCAAGTGCCGGACTGGTACCTTCAGCAGATTCACCACATGTTGTAGACGCAAAGGCAATTCGTATTTGACGAGGATCAAACTCTTTTAAGGAGAAAAATGCGGTCACAGATTCTCTGGGTTCTAGCCGCTGAGGCAGGGGTCTGCCATTGAGCATATTACCTGGGGCGATTCCTTTTTGCCCGTTTTTAAGCCGGAATCCAATCTCTGAAACTGTAATTGGGAACACACTCAAGTTCAAAACCTCCACTGTCAGGATTGGCTCAGCAGATGGTACAAGAAACGATAGGGCCGGTCGCACAACTAATTTCACTCTTTGGCGATCCAAAAGATTCCATGTGTTTACTACACCTAAAACGGCCCCGACACTGCCTAGAGCAAGCGAAACGCTCGATATTATTTCTGCGGTTGTAATTGAAACCTCCTCTTGTCTCAACAAGGCTGAAGCAACATTATTGCTTGGCTTTCAACATTGATTGATAGACTAAAGCATCAATGCTGGTCAACTCAAGTCTAATTTGTTGTTCAATTTTGCAAGTTTCGGCTAGAGTTTTTAAGCCCGATTACTGGTGTGACATTAAGGACTACAATGAACTTTTTAACAATGACTAGAGCCAAGGAGTTCAGACTCCAAAAAAGTATTTACGAATCGGACATCCTGAAATCTGCCGAATCAACGTATGGGAAAAACTGCTTTTTATCTCATTCTTCCAAAGACAAAGAATATCTGTCAGGTGTTATCAGCTTCCTGGAAAAGTTCGGCGCTAAGGTTTACATTGACAAAGAAGACCAGCTATTGCCTAAAACAACATCAAGAGAGACGGCAGAAGGACTAAAGGCTCGTATCAGAGAGAATAAACGTCTTGTTATTTTAGCCAGCACAAACTCAAAGACTTCACGATGGATACCATGGGAAATAGGGCTGGCAGACGGAATTAAGAATTTAGATTCGATTGCAATTTTGCCATTAACAACCAGCGATGACGAGTCAGCGTTTTCTTGGCCAGAACAAGAGTACTTTTCTCTCTACAAGCAAATCGTTCAAGGCCCAATTGAGGGCTCGACTGGAAATCAGTGGATGGTGCTTGATCGCAAGGCAAATACTGCGCATTTGCTGAATGACTGGCTGAGCTAAATTAGCTTATCTCTAACTTGAGAAAAATAAAGATCCAATTTTGGGAGTCGCGGTGCCAAAAGAAGGAAGAGCAGGCATTTCAGATGCATTTCGGCGTCGGATTTCTCTTGAATTATTTATTAAGCGCTTTGGGGACTGAAAAGCTTTATCAATGAGATTCCCCATCAGAGCAGGCTGTTGAATTATATCCTGCCAAGTTGCAAGTATTGCAAAACCGCTATCAACATTGTCTTGTAGACGATCCGGCTTAGCTGTTCCATAAGGAGTTATTGGATTATTTGGCAAAATTATTCCAATTAAGCCATGCTGCTTATCCAGAGTCGCTTTAATTTCCCAATCCACATATTTTCTGCCGCGTGTTTCCGGACCACAAAGAACAATCGTGCAGCTGGTCCCTGTCAAATACTCCTCTCTGATTTTTCTCATCACGTAATCGCAATTATCACTCTCTATAAGCCTATCCAAAGAATTGTCGTAGACCAAACCGTAGAAATCGTGATAGACCCTGCTGAATTCGTTGTAATAATACTGGTCATTCTTGTGGTGATAACTCACAAAAATCTTGCGCCTTGGTAAAGGCCGTAAAACAGAAAGATAAGGATTGAAAGACATAACCACCCACGAACAACTCTTTAGATGAACCAAGGATAACAAGAGATTCGAGATAAAAAAAGCAAAACTTTGATTACCTGAAGTCCCAAGAGCGGCAAACTGGTTCATGGTAAATTTACCCCTCATTCCAACCGCAAAAAAAACAAGGAAAATTCTGATGGCAAAAGACGTTCACGAAATTGCAGTTGAGCTAAATTTAGGTGTTCTAAAAATATCATCGAAATGGAACCCAACACAAGAAGAGCGTAAAGCGGCCTGGGAACTGTATGTTGAGCTTATCACTCGAATAAGTGTAGCCCCTCTAGGTAAGGATGAAGGCTCCGACAGGGAGGCGCTGTCATCTCTTTATGAACTATTTCAATCAACAAGAAAAATTCTGAAATCTTATGGACCTGATATCGCAGTAGGTGGGGGAAACGCTCAAACTACTGTTGCATATATCGCCATAGGATTTCTCAACTGTGGGCTCCGTCCTTTTCTTTCGAAATGGCATGCATTGCTTGAAGGGCACGAGAAAAACCGCTCAGCTGAGACTTCAATTGTTTTACATGAGAAATCTTGGAAGGAACACGATTTGTTTCGTAAGGAGTTAGAAGAACTAAGAACTGAGCTTTCCCATTATGCAAACTGCTTAGCCGACGGAGCCGGAGTTCCAAGAATAGCTGAGCAACAAAAGGAACTCTCTCAGAAAGCGGTCAGCTAAGTTGACACCGTATTCGGTGATTTTGCGCTTAGTCAGACACAATAAGGTCAACAACGTCCATAGATAGCTCCAATGGGCTCTCTTACCCAACGCGTCTATTATCTCATTTGTTGAATGGCTTTCAAAGAGACAAATTCAGACAGCGGCACCTACTGAAAGATCCAACGGGAGGGCTTTGAGCATCTCAGCGGGCTCAAAGCCTCTAGAATGCATTTCTAGAAAGCTCAGCTGGTATTCCCCAAGCCTGGGAGCAAAAACGCCTGCAAAACGGAGCCAGGAGAATGGCGGTTCGGGCACACCAAAAGGTGCCAGCAATCGTTACTTGCAAAGAGCCTTCTTTATGGGGGCATAGACATAAAGGGCTCTGGCAATGAGCTTCTCATTATTTGGCAGAATGTCTCTACGTTCGGTCAATACACAGCCTTCTGTTCCTGCAAAGCCTGAATCTTATGCAAGGTAGGCTTGGGTTGGTCTTCTTCCTTTGTTATTTCCATCATGGTTTCGATGGCGGTCTCATGTTGGACAATCTTTGCAGTGAGCGTTTGGTCAGAATCTGGAAATAAAGGCTGTCTGTTGCCGAGTGCGGTAGTCATAATCAGTGCTCCTGGGCGCCGCTTTTATCATCTCCTGGAAACCTCAAGAAACCCCGAAGACGAGGGAAGAAGCTTGTGGAAGAATCTCAGCCAAGAGGAAAGAATTTACAAACAGGTGTCAGATTCAGAAGTCGACTT
>FSSH01004356.1_pt3 | contig 10049 bp, 9 predicted proteins | sample 1166101 | NCBI WGS metagenome assembly FSSH01 (sample SAMEA32972668, study PRJEB13176) | freshwater metagenome | biome: Drinking water system; feature: Biomass in drinking water that filtered by 0.45 um membrane; material: drinking water | place: USA | collected 2012-12-20 | depth 0 m | reverse complement strand
TGATGCAGGCCTCCGCCGCCATGGCGCGCACGGGCGAGCGCGTGGTCTACATCTCGGGCGAGGAGGCGGTGGCGCAGGTGCGCCTGCGCGCCGAGCGCCTCGGCCTCGCCGCCCAGCCGGTCGAACTCGCCGCCGAGACCAATGTCGAGGATATCGTCGAGACCCTTTCGCAGGGTCGCCCGCCGGCCCTCGCCATCATCGACTCGATCCAGACNNGAGACCTCGGTCGAGGACATCGTCTCGACGCTGTCGGAGGGCGCGGTGCCGCGCCTGATCGTGATCGATTCGATCCAGACGATGTGGACCGAGACGGTGGAATCGGCGCCCGGCACGGTCACGCAGGTGCGAAGCTCGGCCCAGGCCCTCATCCGCTTCGCAAAGACATCGGGGACTGCGGTCATCCTCGTCGACCACGTGACCAAGGATGGGCAGATCGCCGGCCCACGGGTCGTCGAGCATATGGTCGATTGCGTCGCCTCCTTCGAGGGCGACCAGGGCCACCATTTCCGCATCCTGCGCGCGGTGAAGAACCGCTTCGGTCCCACCGACGAGATCGGCGTGTTCGAAATGACCGACGGTGGCCTCGCCGAGGTGCCCAACCCCTCCGCCCTGTTCCTGGCCGGCCGCGACCACGCCGCGCCCGGCACCGCGGTCTTCGCCGGGATGGAGGGCACGCGCCCGCTCCTCGTCGAGATCCAGGCGCTGGTGGCGCCCTCCTCCCTCGGAATGCCGCGCCGGGCCGTGGTCGGCTGGGACCCGAACCGGCTGTCGATGGTCCTGGCCGTCTTGGAGGCTCACGGCGGCATCCGGCTCGGCACCCACGACGTCTACCTCAATGTCGCCGGCGGATTGCGAATCACCGAACCGGCCGCCGACCTTGCGGTCGCGGCCGCCCTCGTCTCTTCGCTGTCGGGCTCCGTCCTGCCGCCGGAGACGGCGTATTTCGGAGAGATCGGACTCTCCGGCGCAATCCGCCCGGTGGCCCAGGCGCCCGCGCGGCTGAAAGAGGCGCTCAAGCTCGGTTTCGCCAAGGCGGTGACTCCGCAAGGGCGAGGCGAAGGCGGCGACGGCGCGCTCCCGACGGAAGCCTTGCGCCACATCGCGGATCTCGTGGCCGGGATTGCGGCCCGTTCGGAGAGGCGAAACGATTGGGATGAGGACGATGCGGAGCGTGAGGGTGACGCCCGGGATTCCGCACGATATACAGGCCGCGCGGCCAGGGGCAGCCGCGCAGCCCGCTGATCGTCGTCCGCTCTGCCCGTGTGATCCGCGTCCTCAATGCCGTTTTCGATTCTGGACCTCGTCGTGCTGGGGATCATCGCGGTCTCCGCCCTGCTCGCGGCTGTTCGCGGGGCGACGCGTGAGGTCCTGGCGATCATCGCATGGGTCGCGGCGGCCGCAGTTGCCTGGAAGTTCTACCCGCTAATTCTGCCCATGGTCGGGCAGCATGTGACGAACGCCACGGTGGCCCTCGTCGCGTCGATCGCGGCGATTTTCCTCGGCACGCTGATCGTCGTTTCGATCATCACCGTGAAGATCTCCGACATCATCCTCGATTCGCGGATCGGAGCCATCGACCGCTCCCTCGGCCTGCTGTTCGGAGCCGGGCGCGGGTTCCTGATCTGCGTGATCGGCTGGGTGTTCCTGGCCTGGCTCGTCCAGGGCAAGATGCCGGACTGGGCCTCGCAGGCGAAGAGCCGGCCGCTCCTGGAGAAATCCGGCGACGCCCTGGTGGCCCAACTACCCGAGAATCCGGAGGGCATCCTCAAACAGTTCAAGAAGCCCAAGACCGACGGGTCCGCCGAGCCGGCTGAGCCGCCAACCGAGGGCGAGGCGCCCGCGCGCCGCAGCGACGCGGTCAAGCCGCCTCAGCCGGTCCCGGCGCAAGCCGTGCCAGCGCAGCGGCGCTGACCTGCGCTGGGCGGCGGTTGGTTGCACCGCGTCAGCCGATTACATAACCGTTTCGTGACGGTAAGGCCGGTTGCTCGTCTCTATGCTTGGGACTGCGACCGAGAGGGAACGGCATCACCATGTCCAAACGTAGCGTGACCGAGCGCTCCTCCCTGGAGGTCGCCGACGGGATGGACCGCGACGGCGATACCCTGCGCGAGGAATGCGGCGTCTTCGGAATATTCGGGCATCCCGACGCCTCCGCCATCGTCGCGCTGGGGCTGCACGCCCTCCAGCATAGAGGCCAGGAGGCGGCCGGCATCGTCTCCTTCGACGGCGCCGTGTTTCATTCCGAGCGCCGGCCAGGCCTCGTCGGGGATTCGTTCTCGGACCGATCGACGATCGAGCACCTCGAAGGCAGCGCTGCCATCGGCCACGTGCGCTACTCGACGACGGGAGGCACGATCCTGAGGAACGTGCAGCCACTCTTCGCCGAACTCGCCAGCGGCGGACTCGCGGTGGCGCATAACGGCAATCTCACCAACGCCCTCTCGATCCGCCGAGACCTCGTGCGCGACGGGGCCATCACGCAATCGACCTCCGACACCGAGGTCATCCTGCATCTCGCCGCCCGCTCGCGCGCTCCGCGCATCGTCGAGCGCTTCACCGAGGCCCTGTGCCGGATAGAGGGCGCCTACGCCATCGTGGCCCTCACCAACAAGAAGCTGATCGGCGCCCGCGACCCGCTTGGCATCCGCCCGCTGGTGCTCGGCGAGCTCGATGGTCGCTACATCTTGTGTTCCGAGACCTGTGCCCTCGACATCATCGGTGCGAAGTTCATCCGCGACGTCGAGAACGGCGAGATCGTCGTGATCTCCGAAGAGGGTGTCGAATCGATCCGCTTCGCTCCGGCTCAGCCGATGCGGCCGTGCATCTTCGAGTACATCTATTTCGCCCGACCCGATTCCGTCGTGAACGGCAAGAGCGTCTACGCGGTGCGCAAGAATATCGGCGTCGAACTCGCGCGCGAGGCGCCAGCGAAGGCCGACATCGTGATCCCGGTCCCCGATTCCGGGGTGCCCGCGGCGCTCGGCTTCGCGCAGGAGACCGGCCTGCCCTACGAGATGGGCATCATCCGCAATCACTATGTCGGCCGCACCTTCATCCAGCCGACACAGTCGGTACGCGAACTCGGTGTGCGCATGAAGCACTCCGCCAACCGCGCCGCGGTTGAGGGCAAGAGCATCGTCCTCGTCGACGACAGCCTCGTGCGCGGCACCACCTCGGTGAAGATCGTCAGGATGATGCGCGAGGCCGGCGCCCGCGAGGTGCATTTCCGCATCGCCTCGCCGCCGATTACCTATCCGGACTTCTACGGGATCGACACACCCGAGCGCGAGAAGCTGCTCGCCGCGACCCACGATCTCGAAGGCATGCGCCGCTATATCGGCGCGGATACCCTTGCGTTCCTGTCGATCGAAGGCCTCTACCGCGCCATGGGCGAGGAGGCGCGCAATCCGGGTTGTCCGCAATACACCGACCATTACTTCACCGGCGACTACCCGACCGCCCTGAGCGACCTCGCCATCGCCAGCCCGCGGCGCCTCGCCATGCTGGCCGAAGCGGATTGAGGCTTCTATGATCGCGTCCCCCGACAAGCCGTTCGCCGGTCGCGTCGCCGTCGTCACCGGTGCATCGCGCGGCATCGGCCGGGCAGCGGCCCTGGCTTTGGCCGGCGCCGGCGCCCACATCATCGCCGTCGCCCGAACCCAAGGTGCGCTGGAGGAACTCGACGATGCCATCGAGGCAGCGGGCTCCAGCGCGACCCTCGTGCCCCTCGACCTCACAGATTACGAGGGGATCGACCGCCTTGGCGGGGCGATCTTCGAACGCTGGAAGCGCCTCGACATCCTCATCGGCAATGCAGGCATCCTCGGCAACCTGACCCCGCTCGGCCACGTGACGCCGAAGGTCTGGGACCAGGTGATGGCCATCAACGTGACGGCGAACTGGCGCCTGATCCGTTCCCTCGATCCGCTCCTTCGTGCCTCCGATGCAGGCCGCGCCGTCTTCGTGACCTCGGCGGCGGCGCAGAAGTGCCGGGCCTACTGGGGTCCTTACGCGGTCTCGAAGGCCGCCCTCGATGCCCTGGTCCGCACCTATGCGGCCGAAACGGAACCGACCCCGGTGCGCGCGATGCTCCTCAATCCGGGACCATTACGTACTTCCATGCGCCGGGCGGCAATGCCGGGCGAAGACCCCGACACGCTGAAGACGCCGGAAGACCTCGCGCCCGCCTTCTTGCGCCTCGCGAGCCAGGATTGGACGGAATCCGGCAGGATCTACGATTTTCCGGCCGACAAGGTCGTTGGTTTGCAGGCCCCGGCCTGACGCATCGAGGAACGCCAGGATGATCGATGTCCGCTGCATCTGCGCGATCGGCCTGCGCGGCCAGCTCGGCCTGAACGGGCAGCTGCCCTGGGAGGGCAATACCGACCCGCTCTTCGTCGAGGACGTGACGCGGTTCTTCGCGCTGACCATGGGCCACGTCCTCATCGCGGGGCCGAAGACCGTGGCCTCCGTGCCGGAATTCGCCTTCAAGGACCGCACCATCGAGGTGATCCGCAGCCACGAGGATCCGGAAGCGGTGCTCTCGCGCTATCCGGGCAGGCGTATCTTCGTCGGTGGCGGCATCTCGGTCTGGAACGTCTACGCCAAGTACATCCAGCACTGGGACATTACTCGCTTGCCTTACGATGGCGAGGCGGACCGGTGGTTCGATCCGGCGTGGCTGGTGGGTGGGGCGCTGCGGCGAGGCTGACCCGGCTGGACAATCCTGCAGCTCAGCCGCGTTCATGACGTCAATGCGCGAGCACATGTCGCCGACGAAGAGAGCCGTCGCTCCGACGTCATCGACCCTGCGCTGGCGGGCAACAGAATCGTGATCACGCGGGAGATTGGTCCGATCGTCCGGTTGTGGTCCGTCGCGAAGGCCGGACGCCCCATTAGGGCACTCGTTCTCGACTGGTCGGCGCAACGCCGCGTCGTTTCGTGTGAGCTATCGGAGGACGCAGGGGCGCTCGCCAGCCGGATGCGAGACGAAGGCGAGGGAAGGGGGTTCATCTCGACACCAGTTCCTTGCGGCACTTCTGACCAACGATCCCTCCACGACGCAGGCGGACACCTAGCCTTCGCGCTGAGGCTCGAATGCCCATTGCGAGTGGCTTCGCGTTGGCTGAGTGCGCCTCGGCGTTGTGGCGCCGGGTCAGGTCGGCCGAACCGATCGCTCCCCAGGGCACAAAGGTCATGCTCCGCGAGTTGAGCGGCACGCCCTCCGCAGAGAACGACCATGACCGCACACAGCTACCGCTTCGGCATCGAGGAAGAGTATTTCTTGGCCGATGCCGAGACGCGGGGGACGCCGCGGCGTTCCGTGAAGCCGTTCCACACGGAAGCCGGCGAGCGCTTGCCAGAGATCGGCCGCGAGCTCCTGCAATGTCAGGTCGAGGTATGCACGCCGCCGTCGACGGATTTTGCGCAGGCCCGCGAGGTCCTTTACAGCCAGCGATCCGAGCTCAGCCGACTCGCGGCGCGGCACGAGCTTCTTGTCTTCGCCGCCGGCACACACCCGGTGGCGGACTGGGCGCGGCAATTGCCGACGAAAGGCGAGCGCTACCGCGGCATCCTGCGTGATGTCGGGCTCGCCGGACGCCGCAGCCTGATCTGCGGCATGCATGTCCATGTCGAGGTGCCGGACCCCGACGCCCGCATCGACCTGATGAACCGGCTGCTGCCGTATCAGCCCCTGCTGATGGCGCTCTCGGCCTCCTCACCCTTCTGGCAGGGTAAGCCGACCGGGCTCACCGCCTATCGCCTCAGCGCCTTCGGAGAACTGCCGCGGACCGGCCTGCCGCCGCTTGTGGCGAGCCGAGAGGACTACGAGCGCTACCTGCGCATCATGAAGAAAGCCGGCTCGATCGAGGATGCGAGCTTCCTGTGGTGGAGCCTGCGCCCCTCCATCAAGTTCCCGACCCTCGAATTGAGAATCGCCGATTCCTGCACCCGGCTCGAGGACGCGCTCACCATCGCTGCCGTGTTCCGCTGCCTCGTCCGCCTCGTCGTGCGCCGGCCCGATCTCAATGCCGGCCTCGATGGAATCTCGCGGGCGCTCACCGAGGAGAATCTGTGGCGTGCGCAGCGCAGCGGCACCGAGGCGGAGCTGATCGACGAGGCCAGCGAAGACGCCGTCCCGTTCGCGGATGCCCTCGACGCGCTGCTGAGCCTGATCGACCAGGATGCCGATGCGCTGGGCTGCGGCCCCGAGGTCGAGAACGCCCGTCGAATCTTTCGCGAGGGGACCAGCGCCGACCGTCAGATCGCCGTGTTCGAGGAAGGCCGAAAGGCGGGGCTCAGCAACCGGCAGGCGCTCGACGGCGTCGTGGATTGGCTGGCGCGAACGTCTGCCGGTTCCTTCGTCGCTTGACGGCCTTCCGCGAGGGCGATCGTCGGCTTGCTCGCGCTTCTGGCGTCAGCCCTTGTTCTCCTTGTCGAATGGGTTCTTCGAGGTCCGCAGCGACAGCCGGATCGGGGTGCCGGGCAGATCGAAGGCCTCGCGCAAATTGTTGACGAGGTAGCGGGTGTAGGATTTCGGCAGGCCGTCGAGCTGGTTGCCGAACAGCGCGAAATGCGGCGGGCGCGCCTTCACCTGGGTGGCGTAGCGGATCTTGATGCGCCGGCTCGCCACCGCCGGCGGCGGGTTCCGCTGCGTCGCCTCGCTGAGCCAGTCGTTGATCCGCGAGGTCGAGATGCGGCGGCTCCAGACCTCGGCCGCGTCCACCACCGCCTGCATCAGCTTGTCGATGCCCTGGCCGGCGAGCCCCGAGAGCGGGATTACCGAGACGCCGCGCACCTGCGGCAGCAGGCGTGTGCAATCCTCGCGCAGGGTCTTCAAGAGACCGTTCTGGTCGGCGACGAGGTCCCACTTGTTGAGGCCGATGACCAGCGCCCTGCCCTCGCTCTCGACGAGGTCGACGATGGTCAGATCCTGCTTCTCGAACGGGATCGTCGCATCCAGAAGCACCACCACGACTTCGGCAAAGCGCACGGCGCGCAGACCGTCGGAGACCGCGAGCTTCTCGAGCTTGTCGTCGATGCGTGCCTTGCGGCGCATGCCGGCGGTGTCGTGCAGCTTGATCCGGCGTCCGCGCCATTCCCAATCCAGCGAGATCGAATCGCGGGTGATGCCGGCCTCAGGCCCGACGAGGAGGCGGTCCTCGCCGAGCATGTTGTTGATCAGGGTCGACTTGCCGGCATTGGGCCGGCCGACGATGGCGACTTTTAGAGACCGCTCGGAGCCTTCCTCGTCATCCTCCTCGTCCTGCTCGGGCAGGGCTTCGAGAAGGGCGTCGTGCAAGCTGCCGATGCCTTCGCCGTGTTCGGCCGAGAAAGGTATCGGATCGCCGAGCCCGAGCGAGAACGCCTCGTAGGCACCGCCGAGGCCGACGCCGCCCTCGGCCTTGTTGGCGATGAGGATGACCGGCCGGCCGGCGCGGCGGACGAGCTCTGCAAAGGGCTGGTCGGCCGGGAGCACGCCGGCGCGGGCGTCGATGACGAACAGGATGACGTCCGCCGCCATGATCGCGGCCTCGGTCTGGGCGCGCATGCGACCGGCGAGCGAAGCCGAATCCGCCTCTTCGAGGCCTGCGGTGTCGATGATGCGGAACACGAGGCCGCCGAAATTCACGTCGCCCTCGCGCCGGTCGCGGGTGACGCCAGGGCGGTCGTCGACGAGGGCGAGCTTCTTGCCGACGAGCCGGTTGAACAGCGTCGACTTGCCGACATTCGGCCGTCCGATGATCGCGACGGTCGGCATATCCATGAGGTGGGCCAGTTCAGGTTGGGGCGTCCCGCGAACGGAAACGCAGATCGGGCGATGAAGGGTCACGGGACCCGGCACCGCCTTGAGGACACTTAAGAAAAAAGGAGTGCCGAGGCCAGTCCTCAGCGGGTGGCCGGCGGCGGCGCGGCGGGCTGCGCCACGGGCTCCGTCACGGTCACGGGACCGCCGGCGACGAGAGCGGTATAGACCTCGATGCGCTGGCGCAGGTTCTGCGGCGTCTGCGGATCGGCGCTGAGCTGGTCGAACCAGCGGCCGGCGCCGTCATAATCGCCCCGCTTCAGCGCAGCGAGGCCGAGCATCTCGCGGGCGGTGTGGCGGAAGGCGCCGGTCGGCGCGGCAAGCCCCTGCAGGACCGCGAGCGCGGGATCGGGGTTCGGCAGATCCATGCGCAGGAGGGCGGCCCGTAGGCGAGCAAGGTCGCGCAGGCCGTTGCTGAGTTTGGGATCGGCGCCGAGCGCTTCGTACTCGGCCGCGCCCGCGGCAGGATTGCGCTTCGCCGCTTCTGTCGCCGAGCGGAAACGGGCAAGGAGCGCGTAGCCGGCAGGACCCTGTTTCTCGATCTCCAAGAAGGCCTTGTCGGCCTCGTCGGCTTTTCCGTCGCGGGCGAGTTTGTTCGCGCTGTCGAACGACTCGGATGCGGTCTCGGCGCGGCTCTTTTGATCAGCCTGCCAATAGCGCCAGCCGCCAACGGCGGCGACTACCAGTACCGCGATTGCGATGATCACGCCGCTGTAGCGGCGCCAGATCTCGGCGACCTGATCCCGGCGATAGTCCTCGTTGACCTCGCGAATGAACTCGTTGTTCTCAGCCATGTCGTCTCATGCCGCACCGCGTCCGGCCGGCGGCCTCGTTCGATCGGGCCACGCGCCTAGCATACCCTCGGGCCCTTGGCGACCGGTTCGGGTTTACGCCTCGGAACATCGAGCGTGGATGTGGTCCAGTGCCTCCTCGACAATGCGAGGATCGATGACATCATGCATCCGCCAAGGTAAGCGGCACCGGCGCGGCGCGCCGGAACCGCCAAGAGCATGACATCGGGAGGATGGATGAGTGATCTCGCGCTGGAGACCGACGGCCTGACCATGGAGTTCAAGGGCTTCCGCGCGGTCAGCGACGTGGCGCTGAAAGTCGCGCGCGGCAGCATCCATGCGCTGATCGGCCCGAACGGCGCGGGCAAGACCACCTGCTTCAATCTCCTGACGAAGTTCCTGACCCCTACGGCGGGATCGATCCGCTTCAACGGCCGCGACATCACCAGGACGAAGCCGGCCGACGTGGCGCGGCTCGGGCTGGTGCGTTCGTTCCAGATCTCGGCGGTGTTTCCGCACCTCACCGTGAAGGAGAACGTCCGCATCGCCCTGCAGCGGCATCGCCGCGGCGACAGCTTCGATTTCTGGCGCTCGCAGAGCGTGCTCAACGCCCTCGATTCCGAGGCGCTGGAACTCGTCGAGGCGGTCGGGCTGTCGAGCTTTGCCGAGACGATCGCGTCGGAGCTTTCCTACGGGCGCAAGCGCGCGCTGGAGATCGCCACCACCCTGGCGCTCAGCCCCGAGATGCTGCTCCTCGATGAACCGATGGCCGGCATGGGTCGCGAGGATGTCGAGCGCACCGAGGCGCTGATCCGGCGCGTCTCGGAGGGCCGGACCATCCTGATGGTCGAGCACAATCTCTCGGTCGTCGCCTCGCTCTCGAATCGGATCACCGTGCTCGCCCGCGGGCGTATCCTGGCGGAGGGCGACTACGCCACGGTGTCGCGCGACCCGCAGGTGATCGAGGCCTATATCGGAGCCGGTCATGCGTGAGAGCGCCGCCACGGTCGAGACGACACCGCATTCCGCCGCCGGCAGCCTCACCGTCGAGGGACTGGAGGGCTGGTACGGCGAGAGCCACGTGCTCCACGGCATGAGCTTCGACATCCGCCGCGGCGAGGTCGTGACGCTGCTCGGGCGCAACGGCGCCGGAAAGACCACGACGCTCAGGGCGATCATCGGCATCCTGGGCAAGCGCAGCGGCTCGATCCGGTTCGACGGGGTCGAGACCATCGGCATGACCTCGCGCGGGATCGCCCGGCTCGGGATCGGCTACGTGCCCGAGGAGCGCGGCATCTTCTCCAGCCTCTCGACCTACGAGAACCTCATGCTGCCGCCGCGGGTGAAGCCCGGCGGGCTGTCGGTGGAGGACGTCTACACGCTGTTCCCCAACCTGAAGGAGCGGGCCGCGAGCCAGGGCACCAAGCTCTCGGGCGGCGAGCAGCAGATGC
>FSSH01003373.1_pt3 | contig 10050 bp, 9 predicted proteins | sample 1166101 | NCBI WGS metagenome assembly FSSH01 (sample SAMEA32972668, study PRJEB13176) | freshwater metagenome | biome: Drinking water system; feature: Biomass in drinking water that filtered by 0.45 um membrane; material: drinking water | place: USA | collected 2012-12-20 | depth 0 m | reverse complement strand
GAAGAGCTGCCCATCATGCCCAAGGGCCGCTATGAAATCATGCTGCGCCATATGCCGCGCGTCGGCAGCATGGGGCTCGACATGATGCTCCGGACCTGCACCATCCAGGTCAATCTCGACTATAGCTCCGAAGCCGACATGGTGAAAAAGTTCCGCGTCGGCCTCGCGCTGCAGCCGCTGGCAACCGCGCTGTTCGCCAATTCGCCCTTCACCGAAGGGCAGCCCAATGGCTATCTGAGCTATCGCAGCCACATCTGGTCCGATACCGATCCTGCGCGCACGGGGATGCTGCCCTTCGTGTTCGAAGACGGCTTCGGCTATGAACGCTATGCCGATTACGCGCTCGATGTGCCGATGTATTTCGTCTATCGTGACGGCCGCTATATCGACGCCGCCGGCCTTAGCTTCCGCGATTTCCTGAAGGGCGAGCTGGCGGTGCTGCCGGGCGAAAAGCCCACTGCGGACGATTGGAACGATCACCTTTCCACCGCCTTTCCCGAAGTGCGGCTGAAGAGCTTCCTCGAGATGCGCGGCGCGGATGGCGGCCCGTGGAACCGCATCTGCGCGCTGCCCGCCTTGTGGGTCGGCCTGCTCTATGACCAAGGCGCGCTCGATGCGGCGTGGGATCTGGTGAAGGGCTGGGACATGGCCGCGCGCGAGGCGCTGCGGTCGTCGGTGCCCAGGCTCGCGCTCGATGCGCCGCTGCCCGGCGGCGGCACCCTGCGCGACATTGCCGGCGAGGTGCTCGACATCGCCCATGCCGGGCTCGCCGCGCGCGCGCGCACCGATGCCGGCGGCAGCAACGAAACCGGTTTCCTCGATCCGCTGCGCGAGATTGTCCGCTCGGGCAAAGTGCCCGCCGAGCTGCTGCTCGAGCGCTATCATGGCGCCTGGGGCGGCGATGTGAGCCGTGTCTATGCCGAGATGAAATTCTAGCCCACCGGGCGGCGGACCGACGGCCCGGATTCGGCGCGCTGCTTCACCAGCGCCAGCAGATTGTCCTCAAGGTCGCCCAGGAACAGCTCGCCCCACAGGGCCGCATAGCCGTTGACCGGCGTTTTCATCCAGTAATGCGTGTCGAGCGTCACGCGGGTGTGGCCGGCGTCGATCGGCGCGAGCGTATAGCCGCCCCGCGTCACCCGCAGATAGGCGCTGTCGGGCATCAGATGCCGGTCGGTGAATTTCCACCCCTCGATATCGTCGAAGATGAAGCGCCAGCCGATCCGCCGCCCCGGCTCCCATGCGGTGATGCGCTCGCGGAAGCGGACGCGGCGGCCCCAATTGGCGAGGCGATCGGCACCGATGCCCGCCCCCACCAGCCGGGCGCCGAGCGGCCGGGGGATGCCGATCACGTCCTGCGAGAGGTTCCAGGCGCCCTCGCCCGGCTTCACGTCGGGAATGCCCTCGAGCAGCGGCCAGATCGCCTCGGCCGGCGCGGCGATGATCGCCGATCGCGTCACCACCGCTTCGGTCGCCGGCAGCGGGAGCATCGGCTCCACCTGCATCGCCAGCAGCGGCGCCACGAACAGCGCTGCGCAATAATGGCGGCCGCGGCGCAGGCGCCTGCGGATCACATAGGTCAGGCCCGAACCTGCCAGCCCGGCGATCAGCCAAAGCGGCGCCAGCAGCAGCACGCAGATGACACCCTCGCGCAGCACGACCAGCGACATGATGCACACCGCCAGAACGATGTAGACGGGCACCATCAGATAGCGGTTGAACCCGGCCCGCCCCCACGGATCGCTGACATAGGCGACAAAGGCCGAAATGCCTGCCGGCAGCACCAGCAGGAACGAAAAGGCGATGATGCCGGATGACGGGCGGAGCGCATTCAGCAGCAGATAGACGCCGAGCGCGAACGCCGCCGCCAGCGCGGTCGCAGCGGCAATCCGCACGACCGGCGAGCGCGGTGGCACATCGTCAATGGCAGGATCGTCGTCCATCATCGCCCCAATGCGCGTCGCCGTCCTTTGTGGCGGCGGGTCGCGCCGCGCAACCCGTCAGCCCGGCGGCTTGTGCCCCGCCAGCCAGCCGAACACGCGCGGCACCGGGCCGTTGCGCTCCATCCACTGCCAATAGGCCTGGTAATCGGGGTCTTCGCCCAGATGCCATTCCTCGGTCTTGGCGCGCCAGTAATAGATGCCGCCGACGACGCCGAGCAGGATCGTCGCGCGCGCCGCATCCACCCAGCTGCCGGTGGTGAGAAAGGGCAGAGTCGACAGCCACCAGAACAGATTCTTCGACAGATAGGCAGGGTGGCGCGAAATCGCATAGGGCCCGTGGGTCAGGATGCCGCGGTGCGTGAGGTTCGAAAAACGGAAGCCGAACGCCACCGTCGCCCAGGCATAGACGCCGGTCAGCAGCACCAGCAGCGCGCCGTCCACCGCCATCAGCACCGGATATTGCTGCAGCCAGTGCACCCAATCGGCGGTGCCGGGGTGATAGTCGAGCGGCCGGCCGGTTTCCATGAGCACGAAGGGCGGATAGCAAATCAGCGCCGCCGTCCACCCCGCCGCATAGGGCGTGGCGCTCCTGATATGCGCGTCGAGCGGGCGCATCGTCAGCACATAGCCCACGGTTGCGAACGCCACGTCGATCACGAACATGAAGGTGATCAGCCAGTTGGCAAGCGCGATCGGATTGCCGAGCACCAGCCGCCAGTCGGCGCGGATGAACTCGCCAAAGCCCGGCGGCACGATCGCCAGCATGAAGGCGAGGAAGAAGCCCTTCACCGCCCAGCTGCGCAGATGCGCGTAGATCATCTCGGGGTCGACCGGCTCGGTGCCCATCAGCCACGCGCCGAGCGCCCAGGCGCCGTCCTTGGGCGCCACCAGCTTGCGATCGAGCCAGATGACATAGGGAATCGACGCCACGAACACGATCGGCGCAGCGGCGCCCAGCACCATCATCGAAAAGGAAAAGCGATCGACCCAGTAGAAGCGACCGGTGAAATAGACGAGCGCGATCAGCCCCCAGGTCGCCCACAGCCCGGCCAGCTTGGTCAGGCTGATGTCGATCGTCTCGCGCCAGTCCCTGGCCTGTGCCCAGTCGATGCCGGTGGAGGGGCGCAGGTGGACCTTGTCGACCAGCACCGACCACAGCACCATCGGCACGCCGCACGCGGCCAGGTTCACCAGCGCCGAATAGGGGCCGTCCATGCCGAACCAGCGCGCCACCGCCACCCAGGCGAGCAGCCCGGCAAGCCCCGCCAGCCCTGTGCCGGTGCTCACGGCCGATGGCGGGCGCGGATCGGCCTTCGTCCGGGCAAGGGATGGGTCGTGCAGCATCGCCCGCGCGGTGTAGCGCGCAAAGGGTAAGCAAGCCGTGAAGGATGTGGCACCGCGTCGCGGCTTGCGTCGGCCCGCGCTTGGGCTTATCGGCTCGCGCTCGACATGGGCGGGTATAGCACAATGGTAGTGCAGCAGCCTTCCAAGCTGAATACGCGGGTTCGATTCCCGCTACCCGCTCCACGCCCCACGCCCGCCGCGAAGGAACGCGCATGTCCGGATTGACGCTGGTCGAGGCGCGCGCGGCGATCGTTTCGGTCGGGCGCTGGCTCGACGGCAAGGGCTGGGCGCCGGCGACGGCGGGCAATTATTCGCTGCGGCTGGGCGACGGGCGCATCGCCATCACCGTGTCGGGCCGCCACAAGGGCCGGCTGACCGAGGCCGATGTGATGACCGTCGATCTCGACGGCCACCCGCTCGACGGCAAGAAGCCCTCGGCCGAAACGCCGCTGCACTGCATGATCTACCGGCTGATGCCCGATGCAGGCGCGGTGCTCCACAGCCATTCGCCCCAGGCAGTCGGGCTCAGCCGGGCGCTTGCGGGTGCCGACGCGCTGGTGCTTGCCGGGCATGAGATGCTGAAGGCGCTGCCCGGCATCGCCACCCATGATACCGCCGTCCGCGTGCCGATCGTGGACAACAGCCAGGACATGGCGGCCATCGAGCAAGCCGTGCTGCCGGCGCTGCTGGCAAAGGATGCGATCCCCGCTTATCTCATTCGCTCGCATGGCTTATATGGCTGGGGGCGCGACCTGGCCGAGGCCGAGCGCGTGATCGAGGCGATCGAATGGATGATCGCTGCCGAACTGGCCGAACGCAGCTATGCCCGGCCGGCACATGAGGGGCGCGTGGACGAGCGATGAGCCGATTGCAGATTTTCACCGATAGCGATCCGGACGCGGCGCTGCTCGACACCGCCGATCCGCACACGATCGCCGAGGCGCTGGCGCCGGTCGGCGTCCGGTTCGAGCGCTGGGCGACGCGCGATGTGCCCGCAGGCGCCGACCTGCTCGACGTCTATCGCGACGAGATCGCCCGGTTGCAGGCCGAGGCTGGCTATCGCTCGGTCGATGTCGTGGCGATGCGGCCAGACCATCCCGACCGCGAGGCGCTGCGCGGAAAATTCCTCGAAGAACATGTCCATGCCGAGGACGAAGTGCGCTTCTTCGTCGAGGGCGAAGGCCTTTTCACGCTCCACACCCATGGCCGCGTCTTCGCCATGCTGTGCACAGCGGGCGATCTGATCGCGGTGCCGGCGGGGATGCCGCACTGGTTCGATATGGGGCCGCGCCCGCATTTTGCGGCGATCCGCCTGTTCATCAATCCCGACGGCTGGATCGCGCGCTTCACCGGCGACGACATCGCCAGCCGCTTTCCGCGCCACGAGCCCGCGTGATCCGCGCCATCCTGTCCGATGTCGAGGGGACGACGTCGAGCATCGCCTTCGTCGCCGAGGTGCTGTTCCCCTATGCGCGCGCCCACCTGCCCGGCTTTTGCGCGGCGCACGCCGACCGGGTCGCACCGATCCTGGACGAGGTGCGCAGCCTCGCTCCCGGCGCCGATCCGGTGGCCACGCTGATCGGCTGGATCGATGCCGATGCGAAGGTGGCCCCGCTCAAGGAGCTGCAGGGGCTGATCTGGGCCGATGGCTATGCGCAAGGGGCGTTTCGCGGCCACGTCTATGCCGATGCGGTGGCAGCCCTTGCCCGCTGGCAGGCGGCGGGCGTGGCGCTCTACATCTTCTCTTCGGGCTCGGTCGCGGCGCAGAAATTGCTGTTCGCGCATAGCGAAGCGGGCGATCTGACGCCGCTGTTCGCCGGGCATTTCGACACCCGCACCGGCGCCAAGCGCGATCCGGCCGCCTATGTCACCATCACCGGGGCGATCGGCCTGCCCGCCGGCGACATCCTGTTCCTGTCCGACACCCCTGAGGAAGTCGCGGCCGCGCGCAGTGCCGGAATGCAGGCGCTGCTGATTGATCGCAGCGGCGCGGGCGGCGACATTGCGAGCTTCGACGAGATCGTGCTCCCCGCCGCAGCCGGCGTGGGACGCTAGGGGGCGGCCATGAAGCTGGAGGGCCAGTGGCACCGCTCGATCGCCCGCACGGCGGACGGCGCGGGCGTGCGCATTCTCGATCAGCGGCGCCTGCCCGCCGAGATCGTCTGGATCGACCTGCGCAGCGCCGACGATGCCGCGCGCGCGATTGCCGAAATGTGGACGCGCGGCGCCCCGCTGATCGGCGCGGTCGCCGCTTACGGCCTCGCGATGGCGCTGGCGGCGGGTGAGGCGCTGAAAGCAGCGCAGGCCCGGCTCGCCGCCGCCCGTCCCACGGCGGTGAACCTGCAATGGGCGCTCGATCAGGTGGCGGCCGCCGTCCGCAATCACCCGCCGGCCGCGCGCGGCGCGATCGCCTTTGCCCGTGCCGATGCGATTGCCGAGGAAGATGTCGCGCTCAATCAGGCGATCGGCCGGCACGGGCTCGGCATCATCCGCGATCTCCACGCCCGTGCGCCCGATCGGCCGGTCAACATCCTGATGCACTGCAATCCCGGCTGGCTGGCAACCGTCGATTACGGCACCGCGACCGCGCCCATCTACCTCGCCCATGACGAGGGACTGCCGGTGCATGTGTGGGTCGACGAGACCCGCCCGCGCAACCAGGGCGCGCTGACCGCCTTCGAGCTGGCCGGCCACGGCGTGCCGCACACCTATGTTACCGACAATGCCGGCGGCCATCTGATGATGACCGGCCAGGTCGATGCGGTGTTCGTCGGCACCGACCGGGTGACCGCGAATGGCGATGTGTGCAACAAGATCGGCACCTATCTGAAGGCGCTGGCCGCCGCCGACAATGGCGTGCCTTTCTATGTCGCGCTGCCCTATACCACCTTCGATGCCGCCACCCCCACCGGCGCCGACGTGCCGATCGAGGAACGCAGCGGCGACGAAGTGGCGATGATCGCGGGCGCCCGCATCACCGACGCCCCCGTCGCCAACCCCGCCTTCGACGTCACCCCGGCCCGGCTGGTGACGGGGTATATTACGGAAAAGGGCGTGGTGGCGCGGATTTGAGGGTGGTTGCGCGCGGGCCGGTCGGATCGGCTAACCTCCCCTCCCTGGAAGGGAGGGGTTGGGGGTGGGTTGCGCGCGGCAAGACCCGCCGCCAAACTTTCCCGATGCCGCGCATTCCGCCCCATATGACCGATCGCGCGAGGGCCTTGCGCACCAACGCGACTGACGCCGAGCGGACGATCTGGCGTCTTGTTTCGCGCCACCGCCCGCGCTTCACCCGGCAGCTCGTGGTGGGGCGCTACATCCTCGATCTCGCTTGCCGCGAGGCGAAATTGGCGGTCGAGTTCGACGGCAGCCAGCATGTCGACTCCGCATATGATGCCGAACGCACCGCCTTCCTCGAAAGCTGCGGCTGGCGGGTGATCCGGTTCTGGAACGCCGAGGTGGCGGGGAATGCGGAGGGCGTTGCAGAGGCGATCCTGGCTGCGGTCGCCGAGATCCTTGGGCCGACCCACCCCCGCCCCCTCCCTTCCAGGGAGGGGAGAGTTCGCAGGGCGCGGAGTCGCCCCTAGCCCCGCCCCATCCGCTCCAGCGCCGCATCGATGGTCGCGTCTTCCTTCGCAAAGCACAGCCGCACCACGCTCGTCACCGCGTCCTGCGCGTAGAAGGCGCTGACCGGGATCGCCGCCACCCCCCGCGCCTCGACCAGCCATTCGCAAAAGGCGCGGTCATCCTGGTCGATGCCGCTCGCGGCCAGATCGATCGACAGGAAATAGGTGCCCCGGCTCGGCAGCACGGCATAGCCCAGCCCCGCCAGCCCCGCCGCCAGCCGGTCGCGCGACCGTGCGAAGGCGGCGCGCATCTCCTCGAAATAGGCGATGTCCTTGCCCAGCCCATAAGCGGCGGCAGCCTGGAGATTGGGCGGCGTGGTGAAGGTGAGGAACTGGTGCGCCTTGGCGAGCACCGCCGCGAGCGCGGGCGCCGCGCACATCCACCCCACTTTCCACCCGGTCAGCGAGAAGATCTTCCCCGCCGAGCCGATCTTGACGGTGCGCTCGCGCATCCCCGGCTCGGCCATCAGCGATCGGTGGGCGTGGCCGTCGAACACGACATGCTCCCACACTTCGTCGCAGATCGCGATCAGATCATGCTCCACGCAGAAAGCGGCGAGCAGCGCGCGCTCCTCGGCGCTGGCCACGCTTGCGGTGGGATTGAGCGGATCGTTGAACAGAATCAGCCGCGTGGCCGGGCTCCACGCCGCCTCGAGCGCCTCGCGCGTGATCCGCCAGTCGGGCGGGGCGAGCGTCACGAAGCGCGGAACGCCGCCCGCGCGCTCGACGAGCGGCAGATAGGCGTCATACATCGGCTGGAACAGGATCACCTCGTCACCCGGCGAGACGAGCGCGAGGATGGCGGCGGCCAGCGCCTCGGTCGCGCCCGAAGTGACGATCACTTCGGCGGCCGTCAGATCGAGTCGCTGGTGCGCGGCATAATGGCGCGCCACCGCCTCGCGCAGTTCCGGGATGCCGGCCATGGGCGGATATTGGTTCGATCCGGTGAGCAGCGCCTTCGCGGCCGCATCGAGCACATCGGCAGGGCCACGCCCGTCGGGAAAGCCCTGCCCCAGATTGACCGCGCCGGTTGCCCGCGCACGCGCCGACATCGCCTCGAAAATGGTGGTGCCAAGGCGGGTGTAGACCGGGTTCACGCTGCACCTGCGGATGTGGTGGTGGACAGGGCTGGATTCGAACCAGCGTACGCTTGCACGGGCAGATTTACAGTCTGCTGCCTTTAACCACTCGGCCACCTGTCCATGGGGCGCCCAAAAGCGAGGCGGCTCCATGCCCACAGCGCCCGGCGATGTCAACGCCGCTTGCGCACGGGCGGGACGCCGCATAGGCAGGCGGCAACAACCGAACCCAGGGAGAAGAGATGCGCTTTTCGATGCTTGCCGCCGCCGCCGCACTCGCGCTGATCGCGCCGGCCGCCGCCCAGACCGCGCCCGACAAGGCCGCCCCCACCAACAAGATCATCGATGAGGGCATCAACCACAGCCAGGTGATGGTGATCGCCCAGCATCTGAGCGACGTGATCGGCCCCCGGCTCACCAATTCACCCAATATGCGCAAGGCCGAGGCCTGGACCCAGGCCAAGTTCCGCGAATGGGGCCTGACCAACATCCACAAGGAAGGCTTCGAATTCGGCCGGGGCTGGTGGATCGAACGGTCGAGCGTGCGGATGACGAGCCCGCGCCCGATCCAGCTCACCGCCATCCCGATCGCGTGGACGCCGGCCACCAACGGGCCGATCAGCGCACCCGTGATCGTCGCGCCGATGGCCCGCGAGCGCGATTTCGCCAAATGGAAGGGCAAGCTTGCCGGCCGGGTGGTGCTCATCACCCAGCCGACCAATGGCTCGGAGCCCAAGGAAGCGGCGTTCCAGCGCTATGATGCCAAGGATATCGGCGATCTCGACCGGTTCCAGCAGCCGCGTTACGATCCCGAGGGCGCCGACCGGCGCCGCAAGCGGCTCGATTTCGCGATGAAGCTCGATGCCTTTTTGAAGGCCGAGGGCGCGGTCGCCTGGGCGCAGCAATCACGGCTCGACGGCAAGCTCATCCATGGCGAGGGCTATCTGTTCACCAAGGCCGTCACCCCCGCGCTGCCCGGCGTCGAGATTGCGGCCGAGGATTATCGCCGGCTCGCCCGGCTGGCCAAGGCCGGCATGGACCCGGTGATCGAGATCGACAGCCTCGTCCATTTCGACGACAGCGACGATCAGGCCTATAACATCATCGCCGAAATCCCCGGCACCGATCCCAAGGCCGGCTATGTGATGGCGGGCGCCCATCTCGACAGCTGGGTGGCGGGCGACGGTTCGGCCGATAATGGCGCGGGCAGCTCGGTGGTGCTGGAGGCCGCGCGGATCATCGCCGCATCGGGCATCCGTCCGCGCCGCACGATCCGCTTCGCGCTGTGGGCGGGCGAGGAGCAGGGCCTGCTCGGCAGCCTCGCCTATATCGAGCAGCACATCGCCACCCGCGGCACCGGCACCGAGCCCAAGGAAACCGGCATTGCGCGCTATATGGGCTGGAATGATCGCTGGCCGATCAACGTGAAGCCGGGCTGGAGCGAGCTTGCGGCCTATTTCAACCTCGACAATGGATCGGGCAAGGTGCGCGGCGTCTATGCCGAGAACAACCCGGCGGTGGTGCCGATCTTCCGCGAATGGCTGGCGCCGTTCAACTCGATGGGCGCGGGCGCGGTGGTGATCCAGAAGACCGGCGGCACGGACCATGTGTTCCTGCAGGCCGTCGGCATTCCCGGATTCCAGTTCATCCAGGATCCGCTCGATTATGACACACGCGTCCACCACACCAGCATCGACACCTTCGATCATCTGAAGGGCGACGATCTGCGCCAGGCCGCGACGATCATGGCGAGCTTCCTGGTCAACGCCGCCAATGCCGAGCGCGCGCTGCCCCGGCCACCAATGCCGACCAAGCCCGCCGTCACCGATCCCTTCGCCTATAGCAAGGACGACGATGATTGAGCCGGGGATGATTGGGGCCGGGCGTGGCTAGGCGCGGACATCGCCCGTCGCAGGCAGTGGGCAACCGCCCCCGCTTCTGGGGGCGGCACGCCGTCTATGCCGCGCTCGACAATCCCGAGCGCCAGGTGCGCAAGCTGTGGATCACGCGCGAGGCGGCCTCGCTGATCGTGATGCCCGAGGACGTGCCGACGGTGTACGC
>FSSH01000141.1_pt1 | contig 10054 bp, 18 predicted proteins | sample 1166101 | NCBI WGS metagenome assembly FSSH01 (sample SAMEA32972668, study PRJEB13176) | freshwater metagenome | biome: Drinking water system; feature: Biomass in drinking water that filtered by 0.45 um membrane; material: drinking water | place: USA | collected 2012-12-20 | depth 0 m | reverse complement strand
TCGTGTTTTGAGCACTTGCGGCGAACGTTACACCCGATTGATTCATAAGTCAATACTGCACAAATTGGCGGGGAATCCTTCCTGTGTTAAATTATGCATTCCCCAATACATCAAGCAACTTTCAGGAAGGCTCCCCATGATGGACGTTACAATTTTTAGTTCCGTGGCCAGCGGATTGAACCAGGCTTACCAGACTGCCAAGACGTTGCTCGATCTCAAGGTAGAAACCGAGACGGCTGTCAAAATTAATTCCTTGGCTGGACAGCTCGGTGATCTGATGGGCAAGTTTATCGCCGCCCAGGCTGCGCACATGGAATGCCAGGAGAAAGCCATGAACCTTGAAAAAGAAATATCCCGCTTGAAAGCATTTGAAGCCGAAAAACAGCGCTATGTTATGCAGAAAATAGGGGAAAATTCTTTCGCCTACGCGCTGAAACCAGAGGCCGCAGGAGAAGAACCGCCGCATTATATTTGCGCTCATTGCTGTGCAAACAATTACAAATCTGTACTGCAATTTAATCGCTACCACGGCAAATTCTCCGTTCTTGTTTGTCCAAGTTGTAAATCAGAAGTATTCACGCCGCATGGCATGAAAGGCGGCATTGTCGCTGCCATTATCGAATCAGAAAAAGGCGCATTCTGATTTTATTTTCTTTACCTTACGATGCTCATAAGTAAAGGAAAACGCGTTTCCTTTACTTATAACCACCAGGGCGCGAGCATCGCGCCCCTACGGGTTTATTTTTGCGGTTCTGTTGCGGCGTCAATTGCTTGATCGCTTGCGAATGCTCGGCAATCTGGTTACCTGATGATTTTCCTTGAGTGAGAGAAAGATATTCCGACGCTGAAATGATTACAGGGCGCGCTAATACCGCCGCCAATTCTTCAGGCGTGATGGGGTCTCCCATAGCCACCCGCTCAACCTGCCCAGGCATAACGCTGGGTTGCTGTTGCATTTGATCGTATGCGCGGATGACTTTAAGGTGGAATGATGGACTGATCCACATTGCGTAGGCATAAATCAGCTCTTTACAGCCAAAGGTACCAACCTTCGGCTTGGTCTCAATAGCGGGAATTCCCGCTATTGAAATTTCATCTATCAATTCCTTTGTTTGCTGATTTCTCAACCATTCGCTTGGCTTATGCTTAGGGATTTGCCCAGCAGCACGATGTAGATCATTCAGTAGATAACGCCCGGCATCATCCTGCCGCACCTGGATATTAGCAATAACAAGATTCATTTTGATGCTCCTTTTGATGGATTTCCTACGTAGGCCATAGGCGGCCAGGTGCTCAAAACCGGCATCAGTCGGCGGGCATATTCGCGGCAAGCCGCTATTCTATTAGCCTCACACCCGGCCATCTAAAAACGATGGACGTAAAAAAACCACAACTGTCGGGCGCGGTCTCCGCTGATGCTGTTCGTGTTTTGAGCACTTGCGGCGAACGTTACACCCGATTGAATACGGTTGTCAATAAGTTGCTTTTAAGAGTCCTTCCCCTGCGTTAAACTTTTAACGCGCCTGACAAACGCATTTTTTATTTAACACAGGAGAATTTCCCATGAAAAAAGATGAAGCTATTGAAGTGCTGCACATTGCCCTTGAGTTAACAAAAGAAACCTTGAATAACAAGGTTGGCACAGCATCCGGCAAAGGTCCGGGTGGCGCGATCAAAACGGAAACCATTTTCGATGATTGCGTCAAAGCTGTGCACGAAAACTACAAGAAGCTAACCGGGTCTGAATAATTCCCGGCAGTGGTCGGTGTTGGTGCTGGCGTGAAAAGCCAGCATCAGCGCTTCGTAGTGCAATTCTTCATCGCATGGCGCTTCCCGCTCCATCAGGTCGATGATCTTTTGAGCCAGTGCCATTCTTGCCGCGATTATTTTAGCCGATGTTTTTTTGTCGCCTTGTTCCATAACTTTCTCCTTTGGTTGGTTAATTTACATTTCGATGCTCATATGTAAGGAAAAGCGCTTTCCCTTACATATAACGACCAGGGCGCGAGCATCGCGCCCCTGCGTTATCTAACAAATATGCTCTTCTCCATTCAGCACCCACTTGAACGGTTCATTCAGATCCATCCAGGATGGCAGCCTAGAAATAACGCCACCTTTTATTACTCCGGATGGTATTGTCCCGCCTTTATATCCATAATCACCCTGCCATAACGCACCTGGAAGGGTCGCCCCTATTGTTACTTCGGTCGCATTGCTGTCCTGCACTAAATCTAGGTTTATGGGATAAAAAGAGGACAAATTTGTTAATCCGGTTAAAGCAACCCGGATAGCGCCGTGGGAAGGATAAACAGACAATTCGTACTTAATGTTATGGTATGGATTACTCGAATTAACGGTCCACGAACAGGTGCGCTCGTCCTTGGCGCTATTGTCAGACGATCCGCCTATGCTAACGATGCTGCCCACGGTTATAACAACATCGGTATAAGTAATTCCTTGGACAGTAATGCTGGGGATGGTCAGTTGATTCGTAGCCGGGTCGTATGTATCCGAATGTGCTTGCAGCGACAATCCGATCAACATTAATGTAATTAATAATTTAATTGATATTTTCATGGCTTTCTCCTCGTTAATTAAAGTTTTTTATCAAAGGCCCGTTGATATTATTGTAGTAATTCTTCATAGCATAGCATCGCGCCCGGTGAGCGGCATCTCTACCGGGCGCACTTACATGATTTTCCGGATTTCGCTCCCGATATCGGCATCTTTGATTTTTCCGCACGTTACGTCCCCATCATCATCGTCGACGCATAGGTAATGCACGATCCTGACCGTTTCATTTTTTGGCCACAGGAATTCCATTAGTCTAATTCCGAACGTCAGACACACTCCCAATAGAATCATCAACACGCACCAATTAAAGGCTTCTCTTAAATTTTTCATCACACGTTCTCCATAAGTTCTATTTCGTTGCAGGTTTTGCGGATGTGGCGGCAGAATGCGCCCGGCGTTTCCCAGTAGGGCTGCCATACTTCAAAAGTCTTTTCTGCATTTTCTTTGTAAAATTTGCGTTCTTCTCTGGGCAGCGATCTATCTTTCGAGGCGAGCAAAGCCTTCTTCCTGAGATTAGGTTCAAGCAAATGCCGTATTTTCTTACGCCAAAATTTCTTGCAGCGCTCGTCATCTTGCTCTGCCCAAGATACTTTCATCTCACCGTTTACAAAGATCGCAACGACCAGATGCATACCCCGGCGCGGTTTCCCGTCATTCAGCGGCTTCACAACCGCATTGACAATATAATTGTCGCATTTGAGTTTCACGCTCCCGAGTGGCATGGAAATCATGGCCTCAATCACTGCCCATTGCTCTTTTGTAATCATCAAAATAACCCCATTTGGTTTTGATCTTCGCCGTTGCCGCCGGTGACGATGTTGCGGATTTGGCGTTCTGTCAGTCCGTATTTGCGCGCGAGTTGGCGCTGGCTGAGCATCTTGTATTCGTTCTTGATTTCCGTGTTTCTCCGGTCGATGCTGGCGAGCAGCGCTTTGGGTATTTCGTGCGTGCCGCCGCCGTAGTTTCTGGCCAGTTTTTCGGCGGCATCGATGCCGATCAGTTTTGCAAGTTCGTGTTCCGCGCTGATTTTCTGCGGGACGTAGAACCTGACGCCGCCGTATTTTGCAACGAGCAGGAGCACGGCTTTGGTGCCGATGAGTTGCTCCATTTCTTGCAGGGTTATTGGCAAACGCGAGGTTTCGCCAATGTTTTCGTCAATTGCGTTCATGCCCGGTTTGCCTTGTATTGCAGGGCTGCGGCGATTTTGCGCAGTTGTTCGGGTGTGCACCATTGCAGGATTTCGCCAAAACCCATCTGCTTGGCTATGCCGTCGGCATACGTCCACGGCAGCTTTTGATCTGCCAGCAACGCGCCGATCTTGCGGATCAGCGGGGCGCGGTCGGGAGAGACGGTCTTGGGCCGCCCCTTTTGCTTTTTGTTGACCCAGCCTTTTGATTCGAAACGCTCGAGCACAGCGCGTCGCTGCTTGGCGTTTAGCTTTGCGGCACTATCGACACCGGCGACATCCATGAGCATGGCGCGGTAGGTGTCGTCGTCCAGCCCCAGATCGCTTTTGGCGATGTGGATTTGGGCGAGTTGGCGCTTGCGGATGGCGTCTTGGGTGGTCATTTTTGCAGTCTTGCCAACATTCTGGCCACAACATGCAGCCGGGCGTTAAACCAGCGCCGGATGACGTAGCTGCGAACCAGGCTGACACCGGTGAACCAGGCACCAATCAACAGGTTATCGATCAGCGAAACATGGATATCGAATATCGGGAAAATCAGCAGTTGCGAAGCAAGCGCGACCAGATAGCCGATTATTACGTTCATGACCGCTTCGATTAATGATTCAAGCCGTGTTTGTTGCATATTCCTCTCCGTTAAACACTCACTCGATAGCGCTAGTTTTAACGCTATCTGATGAAGGTTTTAGCCGGTCACTTCCTGTTCAAATGGTGTAATCACAAAATCTTCCACGCCGGTGACGATGGTCAAGCCTGGAACGCCGCGCGCTTCGTCGGGTTCGTTGAGGATGGCTTCTTTGTTCACTTCCTCGGTGGTTCGAATGAATTTTTTCAGGCTGAGGCGCTTGAGCATTTCGATAACCGCTTCTTTGCCGCGCACGCCTACAGATGGCGGGCGTTGCCGCCATTGCACTTCGCCGGTGATGAGGTTGGCGGTTTTCACCTTGCCGCCGTTGGTGAGTTCGTCCCGGTGCGCTTCGCAGTAGGCTTGTACGCCTTCCTGCAGGGTTTTGAGCTGCTCGTTCAGCGCATCCAGGCGCGGCTGGAAATTCTGCGTTATTTCCGCGATGGCGTCGTTCATTTCCGTCGTTGCGCGCAGTTTTTGCCGCTCCAGATCGCCGATTTTTCGGATATCGGCGGCGGTGTCGTCCTGCGTCTGCGGGACGTACACTTGTGCTTTGGTTTTGATGCGGGTTGCTTGTTTTGTCATTGTGGTCTCCTTGGTTGATCGTTGGGGCAAATGATTATTTGCCCGTACTTTTGTTTAAAAATTGGTTGAGCTGGCCGCGCACTTCTTCGGGCATGCCGGTGGTTTTTGGCGGTTCCCGGATTCTCTGGCTGATGCCGCCTTGCTTACGTGCTTCGGTTTGCGCTTCCACCTTGCCTTCGGCTTTGTCTGCGTAACCGCTGATGATGGTGAGCAGGTAGCTGTGATTCTTGAGTGGGAGGCGTAGCTGTTCGCGGCTGTCTAGCATTTGGCGGATGGCGCTTTCCCAGTAGGCGTGCGGCGCTGGCCATGTCCGGCTTTTGTGGCTGATTTTGGCGTCTTTGATCATTGGGATTAGTTCGCCCAACAGCGCCACCAGGCGGGACATCGACAGCACGCGCTTTTCCGGCTTGAACAGTTGCACGTAACCAAGCAGCAGATCACCGAACGGGGCAACGGAAAACGCGGTTTTGATGGCTTCACGCGCGTTCACGTCGTTGATCCCCGCTTCAATCGGGAAATCGGCCTGGCAACATGGGCAGACGATTTTCACAGGATTCCCGTTTTAATCGTGATCACCAGGCCGCCCGGTGTCTGTAACGAAAGCACAAAGTTTTCCGGTACCGGAATTTTGATTTCGCCTATTTGGGGCTGGATGGCGTCATCAGTGCGGATGCTATCCGACCATACGTTTTTCGGCGGTTTTTCTGCGGTTTTTTTGGGTTTCGTCTCAGGTTTACGAATTGGCGATAAATTAACCGCCGGTTTCGTTTCAATGGGCGCTGACAATGGCTGATCTTTATCAAGATGTTGCTTGGCCATTTCCAGGATAGTTGCCGATGCGTCGAGACTTTCGCTTGCTTGTTCCGCGATTTCTTCTTTTTCCGGAGCCCATTCGTAGTCTTGCGGCGCATATTCGGGTAGCGCGTAGGCATAGCGGCAACCATCAATTTTTTTACGTCCGACCAGGCGCATAAGCCATAATTTTCTGATTGCGTTGGATACCCGCTCGACGTCATCTGCGGCGTCGATTTCCTTATAAACATCGGCGGTGCTGAATGGCTCGGTGCGTTTTCTTGCCCACTCGGTGATGAGTTCTTTCAATTCACTAAATTCTATGGTCGACATAATGCTTCCTCGGCATGTGATTGTGGTTGATTGCGCTCGGCGCAGGGGTCGTTCATGACGCACGAGACGGTGATCGTGCACAGCAGCGCCCAGACAATTATTAAAGTATCTTTATCCATGATCGGGCCGCATCCATTCGATTTGGACGCCGTCTATAAAGGCGGCATAGGTCAGCACCAGGCAATTTTTCATGCGGCTGCGTTTGATAAGCGTGCCATCCAGGCTTTCGCAGCGTTTGGATGGGTTGATGACAATCACCGGGTTGCGTTGACCCATTGGGATGTAGATATCGAGCACACGGAATCCGCGATGTGCGAGCATGACCGCGACGCGCTTGACGTTTATGATTGCGTCGATGACCGACTGGTTTTCCATGCCGATGGATGGCGGCTGGTTTTCCGTGCCTTTGATGACTTGCACGGGCAGTTGGCCAGGTGCTTGTTGGATGCCGATGGTTTCGGATTTGCCTAAAAATTTTTCTATGATTTTCATGATGTTTTTCCTTGTTGGGTGTTGTGCGCGCACGTTTGGCAGGCACGCCAGAATTTCATTTGTCGCGGGCTGCTGGTCGGCGCTTCGCGTGCGCTGTAGTCGCGGCATTGGCTGTGGCTGATATCCGTGCCAAGATGCGGGCAGTGCAGTTTGGCGAATATTTCCATAACTTTTTTGGCGACATGTTCGGTGCTTGCGATGTATTGCCCGCTGACGATCAGGCTGATGGTTGAGCGCGAGACGCCGAGCTGTTCCGCTGCTTTTTTAATGCCGCCACGTCCGTTCTTTGATTGCGCGTTGTACGCGGCGATGGCATTCGTCAGAAGCTTCATCCATGGCTCGCGGTTCATGCTGCGCTCTCCCGTTTTATCGGGTACATGGTGTGCTCTTCCCCGGTGTTGGGATCGAATACGGTGCCGAGGTGCTGCCGCCATATGGGCGCTTGCGGTCCGCTATCGCGTTCGAGATCGAGTCGCCAGCGGGTGTATCCGTTGGATGTCAGCGCCGTTCCGGGTTTTTTCTTTTGCATACGAATGAGATACCCGGCACTTTCCAGCGCGACGATGTATTTGCGGATGTTGGATGTCGCGTCTTTTTCCTCCCCTTTGATTACCAGCGGAATCAGATCGTCGATTGCGAAATTCTTGCGGATCCGGATGGCGCGCCAGGCACGCACGCGCAGGCTTTCTTTGTGCTGTTTTGGTGCCTGCCCCGCGCCTTTCGGGCCGGAACGCATGCTTTTGCTATTTTCCAGCGCGAGGATGCCGCCCTGGGTGATGCGGTAGCAACCCGATTCGATACGTTTTATAAAGCCGTTGCTGTGCAGGTTTTGCGTTGATCTCTCGACTTGCGTTTTCGTTAAGCCGGTCAGGTTCACCAATTTTTCGTTGGTGATGCAGTCATTGAGCATGTGCTTCTGGATCGCGCGCATGATGGTTTCGGATGTCCAGGTCATTGCTCTTCTCCGGCAGTCATTCGCTCAAAAATAAATTTACATATTGCGCATGCCTCTTGATCTGTTATTTCAAATCCAATCTCGAAACCTTCTGGACTCTGCGTTTCTATAGCAAAGCCGCCATACAATGTGTCTCGCACAGCTATTTTGCAACGGATAACACGCTCGCCCATTTCTCCTAGAGAAAGCCCTTTAACCTCCTCCGGTTCGAAAACAACAACATCACGCGGGGCCAATTCAATTTCAAATTCAAATTCACTCATCTCAATTCCCTCCCGCCGCAGCCGCATACCGATGTTTGGCCGTCTGCCAATCGAGCGTCAATTGCCGTCCGGCCATGTTTTTCAGGCTGATTTCGGTTAAACCGTTGAGGCTGGCTTCTCGCTCCACCATTGCGATGGCGTTCATGATTTCGCGCATGCGGCCTTTGCTTTGGCGGTGGATTTCCGCCGCCAGGTCGTTTTCAACCTTCACTTCGCATTTTTGTTGGCAAGTCATGATGACGTCAGCCAGCGTTGCCGGGCCGAAGGTGACGACGTGCGCGATGCGGCTGCTGATTTGCAGGTGCTTGCTGATTTTGGCTTGCACTTTTTCCATGCCGACCAGGACGATGACTACTTCCGTGAGATCCGACAAATCACGCGCGGCTTCGAGCACGCGGGCGTTGTCGCGCAGACAGTGGTCTACTTCGTCAATCACAATCGGGGTTTGGTTGCGCCCGATGTAGCCGGATACCCTGGCGAATACGTCTTTGGATCTGCCGGATGGGTCTACTTTCAAATGTTCGGCAAGTTCGGTTAAAAAATAGCGCGGCGTCCAGTCGGTTTTGGCGCGCAGGTAGGCGGCTCCGGCTTGCACGGCCCATTGGTCGACGGTTTCGGATTTGCCGTATCCGGCTTCTCCGGTAACCAGCAGCAGGCTGGATTCTGCAGCGCCGCGCCCTTCCACGGCTGCCAGACCTTCCTGGAACCGCTTAAAATTCTCTGTCTTTACAAAGACGGGTTTCATCTTTAAACTCCTTTTTGTACTGCTCTTGGAAAGTACGCACAAGGCCGTTCAGTAGCTCTAACTACTGCGCGGCCACTTCATTTTCTTCGTTGGTCATCATCGTTTTTGCTTTCTCTTCGTCCTCCTTTGTCCAGCCGATACCGTCAAATGTGTAGCGCTGGAGCATGTCGTAATATTGATGCTGGCCTACATATTTGACGAGCCATGCGGCGTCGTTATTTGTCCAGTGGAATTTGTTTTGCATCAACCAGGTGTATTTTTCGATGGTTGATTTAAAGTGCGGCCGCTCTACGATTGGCGAGACGTTTTCCGCAAGCGGTTGTGTTGTTTCCAGCATTTCCACCGGCACCGGTTCGGCTGGCTCTATGGCCATCGGCGGCAGTTCCATGACCGGTTGGTATTCAATGAGGTTTCGGCCTTCGAGTTCTTCACGTGCTTCGTCGATCTTGGCTTCCGCCCGTTTGATGCGGCCTTGCATGCGTTTGTAGTTAGCTTGATCTTGCACGGATTCGGCAAAGTACGCGCGTTTGTTGGCTTCAAACTCTGCCACGCAGATCAGGCGGCCTGAGCGTTCGCGCACCCAGACGCGGCTGGCGTCGTGGATGTCGTAGCCTACTTGCGCGGTTTCGCCGTGGTGGTGGGCCAGTTCGTGGCTGAAATAAACGTTGTTGAAGAGCCGCACTTCGCCACGGATGATCTTGCAGGTTTTGTATGGCCGGAACAGGTCGTCTCTTTCGTGTTGTTCGATTTCCACCGGTTTCCACCCTTCTTGCATGGCTTGCTCCCAGGCTTCGTTCGGTGTTTGGTGGCGCTTTGTGCCATCGACTGCGCGGATTTTTGGCAGGCTGCTGTGTGGTTTATTGTTGTAGGCGTCGATTTGTTGCTGGCACCAGGTTACAAAGTCGCTCCATTCGATCAGGATCCTTGATGTGCCGGTGGTTTTGATTTCCTTACGCGTGAGTTTGAATACTTTTTGCTTGGCCTGCGGGTCCATTTGCGCGCCCATGTAGGTGGGCAGCGTTTTAGCACCGCGCACCCAGATAGTTTGGTGCGCACGCTCAATGATGCCGCGCGCTTGCGAGTTGTACGGCAGGCTGTGTTCCAGTCGGATGCTGAGGCGCGCCATGAAGCCGGTTGATTCATCCGACATGGTGGCGTTTTTATAGCCTGAGCCGTTATCCACGTAGAATATCGCCGGGATTCCGCCGGTTTCGCAGGCATTGCGCAGCGCGTCGAGCACGGCCCAGGTGGATTCCGCCAGGCCTATTGACCAGCCCACCGCTTTACGGGTGGCGATGTCCAGCACGGTGGTGATTTCCGGGCGGAAGGCTTTTCCGTGCGCGGGGTGTGCGACTTCGGCGTCGAACGTGTGTCCGTCTGCGGTGTAGCAGTCTGTCGGCCACATGCCTTTTGTGTCGCGCCGGACGAACGGCAGGATGTTTTTGATTTCGCGGCTGCCCATGCGTCCGCGTTCGCGGTCTATGTTGCTCATTTTTTGGATGAA
>FSSH01004198.1_pt1 | contig 10057 bp, 1 predicted proteins | sample 1166101 | NCBI WGS metagenome assembly FSSH01 (sample SAMEA32972668, study PRJEB13176) | freshwater metagenome | biome: Drinking water system; feature: Biomass in drinking water that filtered by 0.45 um membrane; material: drinking water | place: USA | collected 2012-12-20 | depth 0 m | reverse complement strand
AATTAATCAGAGGCTCCTTAAGACGTAAATAAATAGTTTTATCTCAATGATTAAAGTCAATGATTACTAGAGCTTTTTACTCTTCCCTAAAGTGCTTTCCTCGAAACCAAATTTTAACTTGTTCAGATAAGTTTTCCTTGTTTATCAACTGTTACTACGAATGATTTTCGCTGACCGTTTGCACTAGTTTGAGATATCAATATTTGCAGTGGAAATTGTATCGAATTGACGCTACCAATATTGAAGCTCATTGAATTTCCATTGAATTTAATCCAATCAGGTAGGGAGTCACCGTTAGCCAGTTTAGCGGACACTTCGTTACCACCGGCAAAAGCTGGAAGGCTGCCAGCCGGCAAATTAAAGCTGAATCCGCTGTTGTAGTCGTTAATCTCTACATTAGCTATGAAATTAATTTGATTACCAGCGTTCAATGTCTGTGACGACATTAGGTGGACTATATTGACTTGATCGGCATGAGCAATAGAACCAGTGTTTTGAACGATAGGATTCAAACTGCCGGAGTTAACGCCAGTGTCTAAGATGCTAAAGCTCACAGTACGACTACTATCAGAACCACGCGCAACTGATAAAGCTAATCCAGACGCTCTATTCCCGCCACCAGATCCAAAGCCACCAGTACCTTCTCCACCAGAACCCGCATTAGGAATAGCTGTACCTGCATCTACGCTTTCAGTAGAGGAATTCACTGTGGTGGTGGTAGTGTTATCTAAAATTGTCACTAACGGAGTTCCACCGTCAAGGGTGTAATTACTAGCGAAGCCGCCGTTTGTGCCATCCGCAAGGGTCAAGGTCCCTAATGCTACGGTTTTATTCACACCAACTTGACTATTAGCCATTTCTCCAACACCAGTCAAAGTTAGGGTTTCAAGCCCTACCAAAGTACCCAGAGTGAATACGTCAGCGTTAAGAAGGTTTGTGCCGTCAAACCGACGCGATCCGCTTAAATTAATAATGAAAGGCGTAATAGTGCTAGCGGTGTTATTTGCATAGCTCAAGGAATAGTTGGCGCCGTTGTTACCGTCATTAACGGTCACTCCGTTGACGGTGACCGTCTTATTGCCGTTGCCAACATTTTTATCAGTATAGGAGAAATTGCCGCCACTGAGGCTATCGCTACCATACAAGGTTCCGGAGGGAACCGTCGCAGTACCCAAGGCACCCAAGCCGCCATCATAGACTTTGCTGACGTTACTGGCGCTGACTGTCAGACTAGCCGTTGTGATATCTGCGGTATGCGTGCCGCCGGACAAGGTATAGTTACTGGCCAGGCCTCCATTACTGCCGTCGGCCAGCGACAACGAACTCACGTCAACAGGTTTGCCGGTACCAATATGTTTATTAGCAACATTGCCAGTGCCATTGAGATTCAAGGTCTGACTGCCGATCAAGTTACCTAGCGGGAAAATCCCGGAAGCGACGTTAGCACTTCCATCGTAAACGCGGCTACCAGACAGGCTAATGACGAAAGGCGTTATGTCCGCGGTATGTGTGCCTCCGGCGAGGGTATAGTTGCTAGCCAAGCCTCCATTGATGCCGTTGGCAAGACCCAAACTGCCGAGGGTCACGGTTTTACCGTTGCCGACGTTTTGGTCGGCAACGCTGCCTGTACCGGAAATATTCAGTGTTTCGCTTCCAATCAAACTACCCGTCGAGAAGATGCCGGCCGCCACGTTGGTGCTGCCGTTATAGGCGCGGCTACCATTCAGGCTGACGACGTAGGGCGTGATGGTACTGGTGGTGTTATTGGCATAGCTGACTGAATAGTTGGCGCCGCCGTTACCGTCGCTGACGGTCACGCCGCTGACTGTCAGCGTCTTGTTGCCATTACCGACGTCTTTGTTGGTGAAGGCGAAGGCGCCGCCGCTCAGACTATCGCTGCCGTAAAGCGTGCCGCTGGTCAGCGTGGCGGTTCCGGTCGCGGAGGTGCCGCCGTCGTAAACCTTGCTGACATTGCTGGTACTGACCGTCAGACTAGCCGCCGTGATGTCGGCGGTATGGGGACCTCCGGCGAGGGTATAGTTACTAGCTAATCCGCCGTTAGTGCCGTCGGCTAGAGCTAATGTTCCCAACGTCACCGTTTTGCCCGTGCCAATATTTTTGTTCGAAACCGTGCCGGTGCCGCTTAGATTTAGGGTTTCGCTGCTGGCCAGACTGCCCAGAGAGAAGATGCCAGAAGCGACATTGGTACCGCCGTCGAATGCGCGGCTGCCGCTTAGGCTGACCACGTAGGGTGTAATCGTACTGGCAGTGTTATTGGCGTAAGACACCGAGTAGTTGGCACCGCCATTACCGTCATTAACTGTGACGCCGCTGACGGTAACAGTCTTATTGCCGCTGCCGACGTTTTTGTTGGTGAAGGCAAAACTACCGCCGCTAAGGCTATCGCTGCCGAAGAGCGTGCCGCTGGTCAGCGTGGCGGTTCCGGTCGCGGAGGTGCCGCCATCGTAGGCTTTGCTGATATTGCTGGTACTGACCGTCAGATTAGCCGCCGTGATGTCGGCGGTATGGGTGCCGCCCGACAAGGTATAGTTACTGGCCAAACCACCGTTAGTACCGTCCGCCAAGGCTAGTGTCGCTAAAGTGACGGCTTTGCCGGTACCGGTATTTTTATTGGCAACAGTGCCGGTGCCGCTCAGAATTAAGGTCTCGCTACCTACCAAAGTGCCCAAAGAGAAGATGCCGGAAGCGACGTTGCTACCATTGTCAAATGCGCGGCTGCCGCTCAGGCTAACTAGGTAAGGTGTAATCGAACTGGTGGTGTTGTTTGTGTAAGATACAGAGTAGTTGGCGCCGCCATTGCCGTCGTTGACAGTGACGCCGCTGACGGTGACGGTCTTGTTGCCACTGCCGACGTTTTTATCGGTAAAAGCATAACTCCCGCCGCTAAGGCTATCACTGCCGTACAAGGTTCCGGCGGTAACCGTAGGTGTACCCGATGCACTGGTGCCGCCGTCGTAGGTTTTGCTGACGTTGCCGGTACCAAGGGTTAGGCTAGCGGCGCTAATATCCGCAGTATGCGTACCGCCGGTCAAGATGTAGTTGCTGGCCAAACCGCCGTTAGTGCCGTCGGCCAAGGCTAATGTCCCCAAGGTGACGGTTTTGCCGTTACCGACGTTTTTGTTGGCGACGGTTCCGGTGCCGCTCAATACTAAGGTCTCGCTACCCACCAAAGTGCCTAGCGAGAGAATGCCGGCAGCGACGTTGGTCCCGCCGTCGTAGACACGAGTACCAGTGAGGCTGACTACGTAGGGATTGATGGTTAGCGTGCCGTTGGCGTAGCTGAAATCGTAATTGCCTGAGGTATATCCGCTTGGCGTAATGACGTAGCTGCCCACGCTGGTTGCGCCTTGCGAGGTACCGCTATAGCTCAGAGTACCGCCCAGAACACCGGCGTTCTCGCTGTTGACGAATCCGGAGATGTTGACGCCGTTTCCACCGTTGTAGCCGGCGCCGTTGTAGGTTTTACTATCTGCGGCGGCCGTAACCGTCAAGGTCTTCTTGTTGACGGTCAAGGTGCCGCTGGCTCCGCCGGTGCCTATCGTCGTCGAATACCCGGCGCCACCGCTGATGGCGGCGGTGCCTACCGCGCCGTTAACTGTGTAGCTGCCGACCGCTCGACCGGTGCCCGCGGTTCCGCCGACGATGCTGAAACTGGGTGAACCGCTCAAACCGGCAATAATGGCGTTGTCGGTAACTCCGTCGTCACTAACATAACCGGATAATGCGCTGCTCGCGCTCGGATCGGCATCACCGTAGGTCTTACTGATATTGCCTACATCTACGCTCAAGCTGGGCTGGTAAGCATAAATCAGGTGGTTGCCGGCGACGATGGTGCCCGGAGCGTTGCCGTCGTACGTTCTATTATATAAACGCGGCAGCGCCGAACCCGCCGCGCCAGTCAGTCCCCCTTCGGTTGAGCCCGACGGGCTGTACATGTAAACCAGCCAGCGGCCGTTGGCAGCGGAAAGTACGCCGGAGCCAACGTTGTTAACTAGCTCGCCACCGCTGGCTGCTGCCAAGACTAATGCGTTACCGGTTCCGCTAGCCGTTAATCCGGCGCCACTGTTCAATACAATGTTTTTGCTGCCGCTTGTGCCACCGGTACCGCGATGGACTATGCTGATCGTATCGGCCAGAATTTGTCCGGCCAGCGTGATGTTGCCGCTATCATCATCCGTATTCCCTGAGCCGTCACGCAGTTCCATCGTTACCGATCCGGCACCGGCGTTTATCGTCACGCCGTTGGCGACGTCGATGACGGCATTGCCAGCATCGCGCTGGCTGTCGACCACGCCGTTGGCGCTTTGGTCGTTGGCGTGCAGTACCAGACTGCCATCTCCGGTCGTGATATTGGAATTGATGTAAATGCTGCGGCCGGCATCCAGCGTCAATGTCGCCAAGGCGCTGTTCAGGCCGGTAACGTTCAATACGCTGTTAACGGTGATGTCGTTGTTGGCCTGCAACGTCACGTTGACGCCCCAACCCAACAAGTTAGTGAGTACGCCAGGCGCGATCGTAACGTTTTGATCCTGCGCCATGCTGTAGGTTACGCGGCTCGGGTCGGCCAAGCCAGAGGTTACCCGGCCCGTATTTTCATTGGCAAAACTGACGACAAAGGTATCCCCATGATCGTAGGCAAAACCCGGTAACAGGCTGAAGTAGTTGGTGCCGGCGTACTGGTACCATTCCACCCAGGGGCCGCCGTTGTTAAAACTCATGCTGCTGTTGGCTGTCCTGCCAACAATGCTATTCGCTTCCGATATTTCACCGAAGATTCCGTAGAAAGCGTCGCCGTAGGTTATGGCGCCGGCATTGGTTAATGCGCCATTTTTCCAATCGGCGTCGATAACCATGTAGTCGTAATAGTAGGTATTGTAATTCATAGTCAAAATGACTTGGTTCAATCCGACATCTTGGTTGTCGTAAGTGCCTACCAAGCTGTTGCTGGCCGATACCACCCCGGCTATACCAGTTGCCGCAAGTCCCCAAGTGATTGCGCCGGCATTCGCCGCACTACCGTTGTGCCAGTGCCGGCTGCCGATCAAGTAGGAAACGTAAAGATCGACGATGCCGTCGCTGCCGATCTGATCACCGGCGCTGCTGCCCACTACGCTATTGGAAGAGCCGACTACCGCGCCGCGACCGCTTTCGCCGTATGCGTAGCCGGTTTTTTCGGCGACCCAGGTGACCGCACCGGCATCGGCATTCACGCCGTTATGCCAATGCGGACTCAACACCAAATAGTTGTATACGTATTGCCCGCTAGTCGGATCGTAGCCGTTGGTCAGAACGGTTACGCCGCCGCTGCCTATCTGGTCGCCGGATGTGGCGCCGATCAAGCTGTTGCTGCCAGTGACTGCGCCTAATGCGCCGGTCAAGCGGCTGCCCCAAGTTACTGCACCGAGTTGCGTGCTCGTACCATCACCCCAATCCGGACTGATCACGACATAGCCGACTCGGGTCGTATTGTTGTATTCGGCAGGAAGTGCAACCACGCCGCCGCTACCAACCCGGTCGTTGGCATGAGTACCGACCAAACTGTTGGCTACGCTAGCATTGCCGGTCAGCGGAGAGGCGGCGCCCGCGGTAGTGGTCACGCTGCCCCAGGTGACTGCACCAGCGTCGACAGTCGCGCCATTATCCCAAAGAGGGCTCGCGATTGCGTAGTAGTCAAGATGATATTGTTTCTGACCGTTGGCATTGGCCGGTCCGGTCGTCCAGTCATAAGGAAGCATCGTAATACTAACGCTGCCCATTTGATCGTTAGCGGTGCCACCCACCAAACTATTGCCGGAGCTGATACTACCGGTAATGCCGGTAGCTGCTGCCGTTTTGGTGATGGCTCCGACATTTGCGGTGCCACCGTTGCTCCAATTCGGACTATCAACCATGTAAAAGGCTGTTCGCGTACCCGACCAAGTTGTTCCGTTATAGGTCTGCTCTGTATATTGCCCGATTTTGACGCCACCACTGCCTACTTGATCCCCGGCTGTATCGCCGACCAAACTGTTGCCTGATCCAACAGTGCCTTGGATGCCGCTGGCTTCGGCACCCATCGTGACCGCACCGCGGTCACTATTCCAATGTGGACTAATCACACTGTAATAATAGGTATATGACCAGTTGCCAGTAGTTTCGACACCGTTAAAAGTTGCCACGACTCCGCCACTGCCCACGCGATCGTTGGCATGACTGCCGATCAAGCTGTTGCTGCTACTGATCGCACCGCTGACGCCGCTGCCGAAACTGCCCCAGCTGGCGGCGCCCGCATCGGCGTTGCCGCCGTTATCCCAGGTGGGCGTCAGCACCACATAATCGGCAACGCCGACATCGACGATATTATTGACATCGCTGCCGACGCCGTCGTTGGCGGTGCTGCCGACCAGGCTATTTCCTGCGCCGACCACGCCGCTGACCCCGCTGGTTTTGCTGCCCCAAGTCACCGCGCCGGCATTGGTGGCGCCACCGTTGTCCCAGTCGGGACTCAATACCAGGTAATAACTATTCTTCAATAGGATTCCGCCACCGCCGATATGATCGTTGGCGGTCGCGCCTACCAGGCTGTTGGCCGAACCCAAGGTACCGGTTTTGGCGGCAGTAGCATCCCAGAACGTTACCGCTCCGGCACTCGAATGCCACAGCGGACTTAATACGACGTAGCCGGGATCTTGGTTAAGAAAGGTAACTCCACCGCTACCGACCTGATCGCCGGCTTGATCGCCGACCAAGCTGTTGCCGCTGCCGATGACACCGGAAATACCGCCATTGTTGGTGCTGGTTTCGGTCGGGATATTCGTCAGTGTGTTTCCGAGATAGTCGGTCGTCGTGATGGTGCCGAAAGTGATGGTGCGGCCGTCGCCCCAAGTAATCGCACCGGCATCGGCGGTCGATCCTCCGTTGTTGAAGTGGGGACTTAGAACCAGGTAGTAAGGATGCGTCGAGGTGTAGCCCGTGTTCTGGTTACGGCTAGTATAGTGGCTGAGGATCTGGATGCCGCCGCTAGCGACCAAATCGCCCGCAGTAGCGCCGACCAGGCTATTGGCAGACGAAACAGCGAAACCGGCCGTCGCTCCGCCGGATGCGTAACCGGTCGCGCCGTTCAGCCAAGTGACCGCACCTTTATCGCTGCTCCAATGCGGACTGGCGACAACATACGCAACATCGGTACGGTAGGTATTGACGTGTCCGTGCGGCGGGGTATCGCTGGGTTGGCTGGTGTAGTTAGTGCTGCTGGAGTAATAGAGCACCTTTATGTCGCCGCTTCCCACTTGATCGCTGGCATTGCTGCCGACTAGGCTGTTCGAAGAACCGACGGTGCCGGTCAATGCGGCCGATCCGCTGGCCCAGGTTACCGCGCCGGCATCGGCGTTGCCGCCGTTCTGCCAATGCGGACTGGCAATTGCGAAATAATTCCGGTAATACTCGGTGCCGGTAATCAGTGTACCGCTGCTGTTGTAATCGTGGAAATCGGTGACGAATTGGGTAATACCGCCGCTGCCAATACGATCGCCGGCGGCCGAGCCAACCAGGCTATTTGCCGAAGAAATGGCCCCGAAGATACCGCTCAATGCGCTGCCCATCGTGACCGCGCCGGTATTGGCATTCCATTGCGGATTCAATACCAGATATTTCAAATAGCCGTTGTCGTTGGACCATGTGTGGCCAGTAGCGCCGTAATAGTTATCAACCAAAACGATACTGCCGCTGCCCACCGCATCGCCTGCCGAACTGCCGACCAGGCTGTTGGCAGACGATATAACGCCAGACACGCTGCCATTGCCGGCTGCCCAGGTGACTGCGCCTTTGCCTCCGTCCCAATACGGACTTGAGATTAAGAAGTTACCGACAAAATTGACCGCGGTATTGACGGCGGTGCTGGTATTTTGGCTATATAGCTGCGTAATGCCGCCGCTGCCCAAACGATCATTGGCGTGGCTGCCGGTCAAGGTCGATATCAATCCGCCGGTCCAGCCGTTGAACAAATAAACCGCACCGGCATCCTGGCTGCCAAAGTCGTCGTAAGGATCTGTCACAGCGACGTTAGTGTTCCACAATACCGACGTCGTCGTGCCGTAGCCCGTCATAACGCCGCTGATATTGGTTGGGTTAGGATCTTCGAAATCGAATTGCGGGTATTTGCCGCTATTATCGATGGTAATGTTGTGCGGATCGAGCAACAACGTTCCATTGCGGCCCGCCGGCGCCGCGGTCGTTACCCTACCGCCGAAGATCAACGTGTCGTGCGATGATGTTTCGACGGTGCCGCCATCGCCGCCGGCCGATCCGCCCTTAGCAGAGATTTCGCCGTAAAAATCGGTGTGCTGTTCCGACCAGATAACTACTTGGCCGCCATCGCCATTAATCGTGGCGTCGGCCTGCAGCTTAGTATAAGGATTGATTCGGGTCAGTGTCGCATTGCGGATAGAAGGATCCTTACCTTGAAAACCGCCTCCCACTGCTATTTTGCCGCCGCCGAGAGCACCATTGGCACTTAACTTGGCTGCTGCCAATTTGACATCGGTGCCGCCACTCACCGTGATCTTGCCACCTAGGCCGTTGGTGCCGTTGGCATTTATGGTCGCAGAACTGAATACCCCGCCATTGGCGCCGGCTGTGACCGAAGCGTTACCGCCGTTCTGACTGCCGTTGGCGTTCAATTGGGCAGATGCAGTCTGTAGCACCCTGCTGTCTGCGGCGAGAGTAATCGACCCGCCATTACCATTTTCCCCTTCGGCACTGATAGTACCGGTTTGCAGGATCCGGTCGCCATGTAGCTCGACTGTTCCGCCATTATCGCCGTCGGCGCGAATCGAACCGGTATCGGCCACTAATTTGCCGCGCTCTACCACCTTGCCGCCGGTACCGCTGTTGGCCGCAGAAACGTCCAAGGTGCCGTTATTCGCGACTTCGTCACCGATTAGCTCTATCGTGCCGCCGCGATTGACAATGGCTTTAGCTTCTACAACGCCACTATTGTTAATAACGGCAGCGTGCAATTGGTCCGCTGCGGTAGCGGTCATAATCACGCGTCCGCCGTCGGCACGAATCAATTGTTTGTTTTCAATCAGGGAATCAACTGTGGCCGGATCGACCTGAATATTGACTAAATTGCCTTCGTCGAGCTCGAGTTTGGCGGCATCGCCGCTAGCAAGAGCCACAGTGCCAAGGCGAGCTTGCACAACACCTTCGTTAATGACATTCGGGGCTAGCAAGGCAATATAACCACCATCTTTGGCATGAATATTACCTTGATTGATGATGCGTGAGCTATTGCCCTCGCGTTTAAACTGGTAATTACCATTGTTGAAATCGTCGTCCTTGATATTCATCGTCGAAGCTACCATGCCGCCCACGTCGACTTGCGCGCTCTTGCCGAAAATTACGCCGTTGGGATTCACCAAATAGACTTGACCGTTTGCCGTCAGCTTACCGGCTATTTCCGATGCTGCACCGGTGGTCACGCGGTTTAACGCGATGGCGCTGGCGTTAGGTTGCTGGTAATCGACATGGGCATCGGCACCGATGCTATAAGTTTGCCAATTGATAACCGCTTTCTGGCTGCTCTGAATCACATCCATCCGAGCGGCATTTTGCTGAATATTCACTTGGCCAGACGCAACTTGATATCCTGTTGGTAATTCGTTCTTGGCGGGGTCAGCGAATGCTTGTTGCCCCCCTCCGGCCAGCGCAATTTGAATGGCAAGTACCAACGGACGAGGACTCAAATGCAACGGAAGAAGACGAATTGGATATCTGGTCATGATCTGATCCTCAATTTGGCGATCAATGTCGACGCTAAGCAGTTTTTGTAGCTTTGCGGCTTAAAAGGCGGGCAAAATTGCTAAGTGACGCTAAATGTAAATAAATACAGGCAAGATCGCCTGATCGGAACAGTTGCTCCAAATCTTCAATATCCAGTTTTTGTAGTGCAATTTCGTCGACTATCCATAACCCAGACAGTGAATAGCGATCACCCGATGGAGACACTGCATCTGCCCTGCGCTCGACTAAGAGCTCTAGGGGCTGTTGCCATTTT
>FSSH01004640.1_pt1 | contig 10061 bp, 4 predicted proteins | sample 1166101 | NCBI WGS metagenome assembly FSSH01 (sample SAMEA32972668, study PRJEB13176) | freshwater metagenome | biome: Drinking water system; feature: Biomass in drinking water that filtered by 0.45 um membrane; material: drinking water | place: USA | collected 2012-12-20 | depth 0 m | reverse complement strand
GGTTGCCCGGCGACCGCCGACAAGGCGCCCGCGATCGACGCCAAAACCGCCAACAAGATCTTCATTCGCCCCCGCCGATCCCCTGACGCCCCCCGGCCTTAAATTCTACCGGTTGTCAGCCGCCCGGCCAATGCCGCCGGCTTAAGATTCGGCAAGACCGCCGGCGCGGATCGCGCCCAAGTGGCGTTTTGGCGCCGAATGCGTTTATGTGCGGCGCCGAAGTCTTAGTCCGGAGCGCCCCCATGTCCCGCTTTCTCGCCGCCCTCGCCGTACTGGTCGTTCTGGTCGTCGCAATTTTGCTGCTGGCGCCCGGTCTCGTTCCGGCCAAGACCTATAAGGGAAAGCTTGAAGCCGAAGCGTCAAAAGCGCTCGGCCGCACGGTGACGCTGGGCGACGACATCTCGTTCAAGATCATTCCGCAGACGGCGTTTTCGGTCACCGACCTCGTCATCGCCAACGCTGACGGCTTTGCGGGCGATCACCTCGCCCGCGTCGAGCGCGCCGATATCGGGGTCAAGCTGATGCCGCTCTTCAGCGGCAGGGTCGAAATCTCGCGCTTCGTGCTGACGCGGCCGGATCTGAACCTGCAGAAAGCGAAGTCCGGCGCCGTCAACTGGAACCTCGCCTCATCGGCGGCGGCGCCAGCGGAAGGCGCGCCGGCGCAAACGCCGAAGGAACTGAGCCTCGGCGACGTGCGGCTTGTCGACGGCAAGGCGGTCTACGCCGACGGCGCGGCGGGGAAGACCTACACGCTCGACGCGATCAACGCCGATGTTCGCCTCGCGAGCCTGTCAGAGCCGCTCGAGATCGACGGCAAGATGAATTTTCAGGGCGCGCCGGCGACCGTGAAAGTCGTCTTGACGAACCTCGCTGACATGCTGGCGAAGAAAGACTCCAATCTCAAACTCGACCTGACGCTCGGGGGCGCGACGGTCGGCGCCGATCTCGCGGTGGCGGGGGGCGATGCGCTTGCCTATGCCGGCCCGATCGCCGTCAACGCGCCCGATTTGCCGGCGCTTGCAAAACTCTTCGACGTTCAGCTCGCCGACGCGCCCGGCTTCGACCGGTTGTCCGTAACCGGGGAAGCGACCGGCGCGCCGACATCGCTCGCGCTGTCCGCCGCCAAGATCGGGTTTGACGCGATCGACGCCGACGGCGATCTGAAGCTCGACTGGTCGGGCGCAAAGCCGAAGGCGACCGGCGCGCTTTCAACAAACGCGCTCGACCTTCGCCCCTATATGCCGCCGCCGGTCGAGGGCGCCGAAGGGTTCCCCGCCTGGTCCGAAGCGAAGATGGACTTCACCAGCCTGCGCAATATCGACGCCGATCTCGATCTGACCGCCGGCCAGGTGTTCCTCAATGACATCGAGACCGGCGCGGCGCGCATGCGCCTCAAGATCGCTGGCGCGCGCATGACCGCCGACATTCCGCAGATCGGCTTTTACAAGGGCGGCGGTTCCGGCAAGCTGGTCGTCGACGCGGCGAAGGCGGCGCCGTCGATCGCCGGCGATTTCAAGATGGCGTCGGTCGACGCCAATCCCTTCACGGTTGATCTGATGAAGATGGTCCGCGTGCTTGGTCTCGGCGGTTTCACGCTCACCTTCAACGCGACCGGATCGAGCCAGAAGGCGATCATGGAATCGCTCGACGGCAAAGGCGGTTTCGATCTCGCCGACGGCGCCTTGAAAGGCATCAACATCGCCAAGATCGCCGCGTCGGTGACGAAACTCTATGAGGGCGGCCTCACCAACCCCGCTTCGATCACCGCCGCGATCGCCGAAGCGCGGCGGCCCGATGAGCGCACGGATTTTTCGAAGTTCCTCACCACGTTCACGATCGTCGACGGCCAGATGCAGGCGCCGAACATTCTGATGGAAGGCCCTTACCTCACGATGACCGGCGTTGGGCAAGTGAATCTGCCGGGCCAGGCGGTCGATATTCGTCTGCTGCCGCGCGCCTCGACGTCCGCCGACGGCAAGGAAGGCCGCAAGATCGCCATTCCGGTGAAGATCGGCGGCACCTTCTCACAGCCGACCGTCGGCATCGATGTCGAAGCGCTGGTGCGCGGGCGCGCCGAACAGACCGTCAAAGGACTTCTCGGCAACACGCTCGGCGGCAAGGGCGACGCGGGCGATCCCGGCAAGGCGCTGCTCGACGGCATTCTCGGCCGGGAAAAAGCGCCCGCAGCGAGCGATGCGGCGAAGACCCCCGCCGCCGACGCCGAGCCCGCCGCGGAAGACCCGGCGGCATCAATCGCGGGCGAGGCGCTGAAAGGTCTCTTCGGCCGCAAGAAGCAGCCGGCCGCGGAAGAAAAAGACACGGCGGACGAGCCGAACTAGGCGCGCGTCCCCGTCCCTGCTGTTGAAAATAACCGCGCTGGCGAGCTGATTCGGGCTTCATTTCCCCTAGGCGAATAGCGCGAACACGATAGATATTGCGCGATTGGCGAGACCGAACACCAGATTTGGTTCCTTGAGCCGTGTTCGGCGGCCGCGAAGGCGCGGCCGATGGATAGGTCTTGGCATGCAGCGTGAGACGAACAGACTGCTGACGGCGAAGCGGCTGCTGAAGGTCTCGGCGGGCCTTGCCGCGCTTGTCGCGGCGACAACGCCCGCGCTGGCGCAAGAATCGGCGCCGGCCGGCCCGAACCCGATCCTGATCGGCCTTCTGGCCGCTGGCGCGGTGACGATCGCCGCGCTCGCCTGGGCGTTCCGCGTCTCAGCCGCCTCGCGCAACGCCTCGGCGTTCTGGACGAAGAAACTCGCCGAACTTGAAGCCCAGCTTGAGAAATCAGACGCCGTCCTCTCGGCCCATCCTGGCCTCGTGCTCGTCTGGGAGGATGATTACGAATCAATCGAGCAAGGCTGGGGCACGCCTAAAATTCTCGGCGGCCCAGCGGCGCTCGCGTCGCTGATGTCCTTCGCCAAGGACCTCGACGACCGCGCGGCGACGCCGGTGACGCGCCTCCTCAACACGCTCGGCGATTTGCCGCTGCAGGACGACGGACCGCCGGAAGGCTTCAAGAAACTGCGCGATCTCGTGCAAGAACTTCGTCAGCACGGCCTCGCCTTCTCCGGCTCGGTCATGACCAATGAAGGCCGCGCCATCGAGGCGGATGGTCGCGTCGCCGGCGGCCAGGTCGCGCTGTGGCTGACCGATCCGGCCGTCAGGATGGCGGAAGACGGCGGCATCCTCGGCAAGGTGCGGGAAAAGACCGCCGACCTTCACGGCGCGCTCGCCCAGCTGGAGCGCGCGCCGATCCCCGCCTGGCGCCGGCAGGCGGACCTGTCGCTCGCCTGGGTCAATGCGGCCTATGTCGAGGCGGTCGAAGCGGCGAGCGCGTCGGTCGTCCTTAAGGACCAGATCGAGCTTGATCCCGCCGTGCGCAAGATCGCCGAACGCGCCAGCGCCGAGCGGCGCGCGATCGACGGGCGCGTCGTCATCAACGCCAAGGGCGCGCGCCGGTCGCTGCGCGTGACGGAAACGCCGGTGCATGCGGCGGGCGACGCCGGGATCGCCGGATTTGCGATCGACGTCACCGAACTCGAAAAGGCGAAGGCCGATCTTTCCCGCCATGTCGAGGCGAACCGCGCAACGCTTGAACAGGTGCCGGCCGCCGTCGCGATGTTCGGCGCGGGGCAGGAACTTGTCTATTACAACACGGCTTTCAAGCGACTCTTCGGCCTTGAGGACGCGCTCCTTGCGGCGGGCCCGCCGCATGGCGAGCTGCTCGACCGGCTGCGGCAGATGGGGCGCCTTCCCGAACAGGCCGATTACAGCCAGTGGAAGCGCCGGCAGCTTGCTCTTTACACGGAAGGCATGTCGGCCCCGGGCGCCGAACGCGACGGCAGGGCCCCGGACGAGATCTGGGACCTTCCTGACGCACGGATGCTCCGGGTCTCGCGCGCGCGCCATCCTCTCGGCGGCGCGCTCCTCGTCTTTGACGATATCACCGAAAAAATGGCGCTTGAGGCGCGGTTCAACACCCAGATCAACGTCCAGCGCGCGACCCTTAACAATCTTTCGGAAGGCGTCGCGGTCTTCGGCGCGGACGGCAAGCTGCGCCTTTACAACACCGCCTTCACCAAGATGTGGCGCTTTGACGAGGTAATGCTGGCGGCGCGCCCGCATATCGACGCGGTGCTGACCTTGATGAGCGAGCGCGCGACCGCCGGCGCCGAGGCGCTCGGCGCGGCGCGGCGGCGCGCGACGTCGATGTCGCCGGAAGATCGCGCGCCCGCCCGTGACGAGTCCGTCTCGCTGTCGGACGGGCGCACGCTTTCGTTCGGCACCGAACCCCTGCCCGACGGCGCGACGCTTCTTTATTTCCTCGACGTGACGGACAGCCGCGAGCGCGAAAAAGAGCTGAAGGCGCGCAACGAACTCCTGGAAGACATCGACCGCCAGAAGTCGAAATTCGTCGATCACGTCTCTTATCAGCTGAGGACGCCGCTCGCGACGATCATCGGCTTCACCGAGATGCTCGACGGTCAGATGTTCGGCGTCTTGAACGACCGCCAGAAGGACTATATCGCGTCGATCCTGCAGGCCTCGCACCATCTGCGCGACCTCATCACCGACATCATCGACCTCGCGGCGATCGACGCCGGCAAGATGTCGGTCGATGTCGAGGATGTCGATCTGCGCGACCTCCTCACCAACGCTGCGACTTATTCGGCGCTGAAGGCGGAAGACACGCAAGTCTCGCTCAGTGTCGCGTGCGACCCCGATATCGGCGTCATCCGCGCCGATCCGCGGAAGCTGAAGCAGATCCTGTTCAACCTACTGTCGAACGCTTTCGCCTATACGGGCGCGGGCGGCGCGGTTTCGATCGGCGCTGACCGCGCGCCGGGGCTTGTCCGCCTCTGGGTCGCCGATTCCGGGCGCGGCGTTTCGACCGGCGATCAGGCGCGGATCTTTGAGCCGTTCGAGTCAGCTGGTCCCTCCGCCGGCGCGGGGCTTGGCCTGTCGCTGGTGCAACGCCTCGTCAGCCTCCACGGCGGCTGGGTGCGGATGGAATCAACGCCCGGAGCGGGCACGCGCGTCACCTGCTATCTTCCCGCCGATCCGCGCCGCGCTGAAGTCCCGCCCGAAGCCGCCGGCAATGTCGTCATCGTGCGCGGCGACAAGGCGAAGACGGGCGCGGCCGCCGGAAAACCCGGCGAGGCGAAAAAGCGCCCCGTCCGCCGCGCCCCGCGCGCCGACGCCGCGGAGTGACAGGGCGCCTCTTTTCGGCCCGGTTCCGGCGGTCTACAGACACGCCATGTTGCTTGAAACCGTTCTTGCGCTCCTGACGCCGGAGGCGCCGTTCATTCCCGCCTATCTCGAAAGCGCCGTCAGCGCCGGCGCGCGGCATCAAGAATGCGTGCGCCTCGTCGTTGAGGATATCGAGGAAGGCCGCAGCGGCGCGCAGCGCTGGGCGTCGGAAGGCGGCGGGGCGCCGGCGCAGCATTGCCTCGCGATCGCCGATCTCGCCGCCGGCTATCCCAAGCTTGCCGCGATACGCCTGCGCGATCTCGCCGAGCGGAGCGACGCCGGCGATGAGACGGCGCGCGCGCGCGTGCTCGCTGAGTCGGCGCTCGCCTGGCTCGACGCCGGCGACACCAAGGAATCCGAAGCCGCGATCAGCGCCGCAAAGGCGCGCGCGCCCGCGCTGCCGGAACTCGATTTCGTCGCGGCGAAAATTTTCGCCGCCGACAAACGCTGGCAGGCTGCCGCCGACGCCGTCACCGCCGCCGAAGAAAAAGGCTTGAAGGCGCCGGAAACATACGTGATCCGCGCGAAGGCCTTGCGCGCGCTCGGCCGCGACGAGGATGCGGCGAATGATGTCGTCGCCGCGCTGTCGCTTGATCCCCTCAACATCGACGCGCTGACGCTGCGCGGCGAGTTGCAGCAGGCGGGCGTGAAGATCGAGGCCTATTACGGCGACGGCGCGCCGAAGTGACGCCGCCGGCGGCCGAGAAGGCCGGGCGTTGAGGGGTTTTGACCCCGCCCCGATCCCGGCGGCTTTTGGTAGACCGGGGCGCCAAATCACTCCAGCGTGATCGTTAGCCATTCGTTAACGCCCGGCGTCGCCTGATAGCGCCGCCGCAAGAGGCTCTGCGCTGCCCCATGTCGCCAACGCCCGTTCCAGAAGCGCTGACCGTTCACGACCTGCAGGCGATGGCGGCCGAAGCGGCGAGCGCGCCGACGACGGCGCGCAAAAGCCGCTCGCGCGCGGCGAATTTGCACCTCATTGATCTCGTTTCGCGCTGGGGCGGCTCGGGCCTTGCGGTGTTCGCGGCTGCGGCGATCTTCATCGCCGCGACGATCGCGCGCGGCCAGCCGCTGCGCGCTGGTGTATGGGCGGCGATGGTGTTCGCCGCGCTCTATCTCTGCCGCCGCTACCGGAAAGAATTCCGGCGCGGCGACAAGATCGCCTCGCGGCCGTTTCGCTGGCGGGCCTATTACACCGCGACCCTTTCCGTCGTCAGCGCCGCCTTCGGCGCCGGCGCGTTTTTGCTGGCTGTTCCCGTGACGGGCGGCGAACGGACTGAAATACTCGCCGCGCTCATCATCGGAACGCTCGCCGCGAGCGCCCTGCATTCGGCCCATCGCCTGACCGCGCTCGCGGCGGCGGCGCCCGCGAGCCTCTTTATCGCCGCCGCCGCGATCCGCGTTGACGGGTTCTCCATTGTGAGCATGGCGGCCATCGCCGTGATCGTGCTCGGCGCTGTTGGCGTCTTGATCTTGTCAGGGCGGATCGGCGACGCGGCCGACCGGCGTTTCCCGCGAACAGGTCTTGTGCGCCGCGATATCGAACGCCCTGCTGACGCTCTGGCGACCGCAGCGCCGATGGCGCCGAAAACCGCGGCCAAGGCCTGATCGCGCGCCTTATTCCGTTAGACTTCCAAAGCCCGCTTACGCTATGACCCGCGCAAAATCAGCCTGAGCGGATCGTTCAAACGCGGGGTCCTCCGCGTTTGCCGCGACAGGCGCCGGCGCGCAGCCGGAATGCGGGAGGAATTTCATGGCGGAAGGCTTTCACTCGATCGCGGACGCGAAGACTTTAAAGCGCGTCATCGATCTGGCGCGCGCGCACAAGGACGCGCCGAAGACGAAAGCCGGCGAGCTCGCCGCCCCCTTTGAAAGCTATGTCGAACAGCTCGTGCGCTTTGCGACCGGCGAAGACCGCCATTGGGACGAGCCGGCGGGACTGCTGACGCGCGCGCTCGAAGCGTTCAAGGCGAGCGAAAAGCGCGTCGCCGGCAAACCGTCCGTGAAGCTGCGCCTGCAAAAGGGCGCCGACTGGCGCGAAACGCGCCTGGTGCTCGACATCACGATGGACGACATGCCGTTCATCGTCGACAGCGTGACAAGCGCGCTCGCCGAAGCCGGCAAGCAGGTGTCGTTCTTCGTCAATGCGGTCGTGACGGTCGCGCGCGACGCCAAGGGGCAGCGGCAGAACGACGGCGCCGCGGCGATCGCGGAGTCGATGATCCACGCTGAAATGGATCCCCCGGTCGATGACGACGAAGTCGCCCGCCTGGAGGGCGAAATCGAAGGCGTCCTCGCCGATGTCGCGCTCGCCGTCGGCGATTTTCCCGCGATGGTCGCGCGCATGGGCGCGGCGATTGACCAGCTGAAGGCCGCCAAGGTCAAAGGCGGCGACGCGGAAATGCGCGCGCAGTCGATCGAGTTTCTCGAAAAGCTCCACAAGTCGAAATTCACGTTCCTCGGCGCCAGGCGCTACGCCTATGCGTCGAAAAACGGCAAGGCGAAATTCACGCAAGACAAGAACGCCGATCTCGGCGTCCTGAAAGACCGCGCGCGGCGCATCCTCAGAACGACCTTCTCTGACGAAGGCGAATTGTCGGCGCCGGTCGCGGCGTTCATGGCGTCGTCCGATCCGATCATCATCACCAAGGCGAATGCGCGCTCGACCGTGCATCGCCGCGTCCACCTCGATTATGTCGGGGTCAAGCTCTATGACGGCGCCGGCAAGGTCGTCGGCGAGGACCGCTTCGTCGGGCTTCTCACCTCCGACATCTACAATCGTCCGGCGTCGGATCTTCCCATCCTGCGCCTTAAGGTCGAGCGCGCGGTCGCCGGGGCCGGCTTCCGGCCCGGCGGCCACAACGCCAAGGCGCTCATCCACATTCTCGAGACCTATCCGCGCGACGAGATGCTGCAGGCCGACGTTGAGACGCTGCGCGAGACCGCGCTCGGCGTCCTGCGCCTTTACAAGCGGCCGCGGACGAAAGTGTTCCTGCGGCGCGACCGTTTTGACCGCTTCGTCTCGGCGCTCGTCTTTGTGCCGCGCGACCGGTTTTCATCAAATGTCCGCGAAGAGATCGGCGCGGCGATCGCGGCCGCCTATGACGGCCATGTCGCCGCGTTCAATCCGCATTTCGGCGACGCCGCGCTCGTCCGCGTGCACTATATCGTCGGCCTGAAACCCGGCGCGCCCGAAGGCCCGTCGATCACCGAACTGACGCGCCGCATCCGCCTCATCACGCGCAACTGGTCGGACGGACTTCTCGACGCCCTGCGCGCCGCGCATGACGGCGCAACGCCGCAAGGTCTTTACAAGCGCTATGAATACGCTTTCGACGCCGCCTATCGCGATCACATCGAACCCGCCGAGGCGCTCGACGATATCGCCGTCTTCGAAGGCATGGGCGATACGCCCCAGGCAAAGCGCGTGCTGCGCCGGCCGGGCGATTCCGACAGCGCCGTCACGATCAAACTCTATCGCCGCGGCGAGCCGTTGAAGCTGTCGAAAGTCATTCCGCCGCTGGAGCATCTGGGCCTCAGCGTTGCGCAGGAAGCGACCTACGAAGTGTCGCCCGGCGACGGCACCTCGCCTTGCGTCATTCACGACTTCTCCGCCGAAGAACGCATGGGCCGCGCGATCGACGTCGCCGCGTCGAAAAAACACATTGAGGAAGCGCTCGAAGCGATTTTCGACGGCCGCACGGAAGACGACGGCTTCAACGCGCTGGTCGTCAACGCCGGGCTCAATTGGCGCGAGGCGTGGATGCTGCGCGCCGCAGCGCGCTATATTCTGCAGGCGGGCGTTCCCTATTCGCAGAACTATATCGAGCAGACGCTGTCAAAGCACCCCGCGATCGCGCGCGCGCTCATCGCCGCGTTTCACGCCCGTTTCAACCCGGCCGGCCCCGCCAAGAAAGAGGCTCGGCTCAAAGAACTCGACGCCTCCGTCACGCGCATCAAGGAGCTGCTGGAGACGGTCGACAGCCTTGACGAAGACCGCATCATGCGCCGTCTCCTCAATCTCATCCTGGCGATGGTGCGCACCAATTATTATCAGCGCGCCGCGGACGGCGGCTTCAAGCCCTACATCTCCTTCAAGATCGTCAGCGCTGCGGTCGATGACCTGCCCGAACCGCGTCCCTATCGTGAAATCTTCATGTCGGGGCCGCGCGTCGACGGCGTGCACTTGCGCTTCGGCCCGGTCGCGCGCGGCGGATTGCGCTGGTCGGACCGGCGCGAGGATTTCCGCACCGAGGTCCTCGGCCTCGTCAAGGCGCAGCGCGTCAAGAACGCGGTGATCGTGCCGACGGGATCAAAGGGCGGCTTTTACCCCAAACAGCTTCCCGCCGGCGATCGCAACGCGATCTTCGAGGAGGGGCGCGGCGCCTATATGGAGTTCATCCGCAGCCTCCTCGACATCACCGACAATATTCAGGGCGGCAAGACCGTTCCGCCGAAAAACGTCGTGCGGTGGGACGATGACGACCCCTATCTCGTCGTCGCCGCGGACAAGGGCACGGCGACCTTTTCCGACACCGCGAACGGCATTTCCGCCGAATACGGGTTCTGGCTCGGCGACGCCTTCGCCTCCGGCGGCTCGGCCGGATATGACCACAAGGTGATGGGCATCACCGCGCGCGGCGGCTGGGAAGCCGTCAAACGCCATTTCCGCGAAATGGGCAAGGACATCCAGAAGGAGCCTTTCACCGTCGCCGGCATCGGCGACATGTCGGGCGACGTCTTCGGCAACGGCATGCTGCTGTCGAAGGCGATCAAACTGGTCGCCGCCTTCGACCACCGCGACA
>FSSH01006855.1_pt1 | contig 10069 bp, 6 predicted proteins | sample 1166101 | NCBI WGS metagenome assembly FSSH01 (sample SAMEA32972668, study PRJEB13176) | freshwater metagenome | biome: Drinking water system; feature: Biomass in drinking water that filtered by 0.45 um membrane; material: drinking water | place: USA | collected 2012-12-20 | depth 0 m | reverse complement strand
CGGCGGCGGCGCCTTGCCGCTCTACGACGGTGGCCCGCTGGCCAGGCGCGACGTGGTGGTGGTGACGCTCAACTACCGCCTGGGCGCGCTGGGCTTCTTCGCGCACCCGGCGCTGGGTGAGCGCAGCGCCATGAACTTCGGCCTGCTCGACCAGATCGCCGCGCTGCAGTGGGTGCAGCGCAACATCACGGCGTTCGGCGGCGACCCGGGCAACGTGACCCTCTTCGGCGAATCGGCCGGCGCCCAGAGCGTGCTGGCGCTCTATGCCTCGCCGATGGCGCGCGGCCTGTTCCACCGCGGCATCGCCCAGAGCGCCTACGGCATACCGAGCCACACGCGAAAGAAGGCGCGCGAGTCCGGCATCGCCGTGGCCAGCGCCGTTGGCCTGCCCGGCGCGTCGGCCACGCTGGCGCAGCTGCGCGACGTGGCGCCGCAGCGCTTCTTCGGCCTGCGCGATCCCGCCACCAACCTCGCGCCGGGCTTCATCGTCGGCGACGCCGCGATGCCGCGCCCGATCCTGGAGGCCTTCCAGGACAAGCAACAGGCGCCGCTGCCGCTGGTGATCGGCAGCAACAGCAACGAGGCCACCGTGGCCATCGCGTTCGGGTTGGATCCGGCGCAGCTGATCGAGCGGATGCGCGCCGCGCGCGTGCTGGTGCAGCCGCTGTACCCGGGCGTGGACGATCGCGACGCGTTGGGCCGCTACCTGATCCGCGACCTGGTGTTCACCGCCTTCGCGCGCCGCATCGCCTACCTGCAGTCGCAGCGCGCGCCCACCTGGCGCTACTACTTCAGCCACGTGCCGGAGGGCCAGCGGGGCACGGCGCCAGGCGTGGCCCACGGTGGCGAGATTCCCTTCGTGTTCGGGACGGCCGCCGGCTGCGGCTGCCTGCCGGAGCCCTTCACCGCCACCGACCAGGCGCTGGCCCAGCGGACGGGCGACTACTGGGTGGCCTTCGCCCGCAGCGGCGATCCCAATGTGGCCGGTGCACCGGCGTGGCCCACCGACGGCGTGCGCCGGGCGCGCGTGCTGGAGATGGCGTCACCCCCGGTGGCGCGGGAGGCGTTCATGGCCAAGCGCATTAACGCGCTGATTGGCCTGCTGAAGGCGGCGGGCGGCGTGCTGGGGCCGCACTGAGTCAGCGCGGCGCTTGCCCGGGGCTCAGCAGACGCGCAGCAGCGCGTGGTCGCGGTCGGCCGTGTAGCGGCTGTCGGTGGCATAGCCGCTGCTGCGGCCGTAGCCGGTGCCGTAGTCGCGCTGGCGGTAGCGGGGCGAAATGCGCACCGGCGACGGCGGGTTGGCGGGCTCGATCACCGCGGCCGGCGTGGCCGGCAGGGGCTGTTCGACCAGGGTCGGGCGGTTCGGGAAAAGGCGGTAGAAGTCGCTGAGGGTCTTCATGGTCGGGCTCCGTGAGTTGGTGTGTTGGTAATGTACAACACCTAATCACGGCCACCATGGGCCGGAAGTCATTCCCTGTCGTTGGTCACGGCGGGGCGCCCGCCCGGCGGCTGATCTCCAGCAGGCGCTGGGCGGTGGCCTGGGCCTCGCGCAGCGCCGGCTCCAGCGGATGGCCCAGGTGCCGGCGCGCGCAGGCCAGCAGGCGGTCGTGCGCGGCCTGTTCCTGCCCCAGGCGCTCGGCCATCAGCGGCGCGACGGCCAGCACCACCTCCGGCGTGCGCTCGCTGCCGGGGAACCGGCTTTCAAAATCATGGGCCAGCGACACGGCCAGCTGCGCCTGCCCGGTCCTGGCGGCCTGGGCCACCAGCCGCGCCACGTCGTCAGGCAGCTCGTGCCGGAACGACGGGTCGTGCGCCAGGGTTTCCGTGGCCACCGCCAGCGCGCGCTTGTCCTTGCCCGTGGCCAGCAGGCTGCTGATGTATTCGCGGCCGTGCTTCACCAGCCGCGGCGTGTCGCCCGCGGCGATCACGCTTTGCCGGTAGCGGTCGTGCACGGGGTCGGAGGCGCCGCGGCCCCGGAACATCTGCTGCAGCAGGTCGGCCGCCGCGGCGTGCTCACCGTCCTGCGTCAGGGCATCGGCCCGGGCGACGGCCTCGTCCTCCATCGGGTTGGCCAGGGTGGCGCGCGGCACCGCCGGCGCCACGTCCAGGCCGAGCGCGACGTGGTTTTCGTAGATCAGGTAGCCCATGAGGTGGTAGCCCGCGACCAGCGCGTACAGGGCCACGAAGCCGCCGGGCAGCGTGCCCATGTCGTTGGGCAGCAGGCTGGCGAACAGTGCCTGCGCCACGGCCGACACCACCACCAGCGCGGCCAGCACCGCCACTGCACCGAAGTAGCGCGCCCCCAGGCGCCCGATCAGCGCGCCCCAGGCCAGCGGGTTGAGCGCACCGGGCAGGCTGCGGTCGATGGCCAGCAGGATGATGGCGGCCGGCATCAGCAGCACGGCAAAACCCATCATCACCAGCGCCGGAACCACGCCCACCCACAGCGCGGCGGCGGTGATGCACAGCGACACCAGCAGCTGCAGCAGCAGTTGCTGCACCGCTTCGCCGTCGGTGGCGGCCAGGTCGCTGTGGCCCAGGGGCTCGAGGCGGCCGTGCGCGGTGTTCACCAGCGCCTCCACCGCAAGCTTGAAGCCCATCACCCAGAAGATGGCTTCGAACGCCAGGCCCAGCAGGCTGGGCAGGTGCGCCAGCAGCCGCAGGGCGCACAGGGCAGCGATCATCCACAGCATCGACGGCGCCGCCGGATACGCCAGGATGGACGGCAGCCGCTGGAACAGCGGTTCGATGCGCTTGGACTTCGGGATCATCAGGCGGGCGTTCCTGCGGCGTGGGCAAGCCCGCAGGCTAGGTCTTCCGGCCTCGCCGCGTCAAAGGCCGGCGGGCCAGGGGTCAGTCGGCCTTGCTGCGCGGCGACCAGACGATGTTCACCGAGGCCAGCGTGTCGGTGCGTTCGCGGTCGGCCGGGGCATCGGTGTTGTGGCGCGCCTGCAGCGCCGCCTTGAGCGCCAGCGAGCGGTTGATGCTGACCGCGATGCCGATGTCGTTCTGCACGAAGGTGTTGTCCTGCGCGGCCTCCACCAGCAGCGTGTTGAAGAAGCTCGTGCTGTCGGTCACCTGGTGCTGGTAGTCGGCGTAGCCGCGCACCAGCGCGTCCTGTTCGGACATGCCCGACTCGGCCAGGCGCGCGCGGCGCAGGCCGGGGCCGGCCTCCAGCAGCAGGCGGCGCTTGTCGTCCTTGAACGCCTCGATGCCGTAGTTCACGGCCAGGGTGGCCTGGTAGTCGTAGGCGGCGAAATCGTCGTCCTCGTAGCGCGCCACGCCGCCCAGGTAGCTGCGTTCGCCCAGCTTGCGCGCGGCCTTGGCGCCCAGTTCGGCGCGGTTGGCGGTGAGCTCGTCGCCCGATTCGGCGCGCAGCGCGGCCAGGTAGTAGTCGTGGGTCCAGGCCTCGTCTTCGCCGCTGAGCGCGAACTTGCCATTGACGCTGGTGGTGTCGGAGTTGCCGGTGGTGTTCACCACGCCAAGTTCGGCGGTCGGCTGCCACTGCGCGCGTGCGGCGAGGGGCAGGCCGGCGAGCAGCGCCAAGGCAAGGAATACAGGTTTCATGCGAGAGAGCCTCGTGGGGGTTGGCTGCCCGCCATTAAACCCGCCGTCGCATGAACCCGAGCCCAGCCGGGCTCAGTCGATTTCCGTGATCCGCCAGGTGTTGCGGCCCGCGGCCTTGGCGGCGTAAAGCGCGGCGTCGGCGGTGACCAGCAGGCGGTCGGCGGCGGCCGAGCGGCGGCTGAAGGCGATGCCCACGCTGGTACTCACCGTCAGCTCCACGCCCGGCAACGTGACGGGCTGGGCCATCAGCGCAATCACCTTGGCGGCGATGCTTTCGGCGTCGCCCGCTCCCTCGGTGCCCTCGGCCAGCAGCGCGAACTCGTCGCCGCCGATGCGCGCCGCCAGGTCGCCCTCGCGCACGCAGGCCTTGAGCCGCTGCGCGAACTCCTTCAGCACCCGGTCGCCGGCCTCGTGGCCGTGGGCATCGTTGATGGGCTTGAAGCGGTCGATGTCCAGGTACAGCACCGCCAGCGGCGAGCCCTGCCGGCGGCAGCGGGCGATGGTGGCCGACAGGCGTTCGTCGAAATAGCGGCGGTTCGCCAGCCCAGTGAGGGCGTCGAAGCGGGCCATCTGCTCGAGCCGGCTCTCGGCGTCCTTGAGCTGGGTAATGTCGAAGGTGAAGGCAAAGAAGCCGTTCTGCTTGCCGTCGGGGCGGATGTCGGGCACGTAGCTGGTCTGGTAGGCGTACGTGCGCCCCGCGATGGTGGACTGGCCCTCGAAGGTGACGCGCTCGCCGCGCAGGGCGGCGGCGATGTGTTCCTTGACCTCGCTGTAGATCGCCTCGCCGCGCACTTCGCGCACCGTGCGGCCGACGGCCGTGTGGTCGGGCTGGCCGAACAGGCGGTGGCCGTGGGCGTTGAGGAAGCTGTAGCGCTCCTGGCTGTCGATGTGGGCGATGAGTGCCGGGATGTTGTCGGTGACGGCGCGCAGGCGGGCCTGCGCGGACTCCAGCGCCTGCTCGGCGCGCACCCGCGTGCTGACGTCGCGCCCGGCGAAGACGATCTCGACCCCGCCTTCGGGGACCGTGATTCGCCGAGCCAGCGCCTCGATCCACACATAGTGCCCCTGGGCATGGCGGGCCCGGTGCAGGATGGTGGTGGCCCCGCCCTCGTCCGCCAGGCGCGCGATGGCCGCCTTCATGGCCGGCAGGTCGTCGGGGTGCACCTGTTCCCAGGTCTGCAGCAGCATCTGGTTGGGGTCGGTGCCGAGCATTTCCTGCGCGGACGGCGACACGTAGAGGCGGGTGCCGTCCTCGCGCATGCGGATCACCAGGTCGCTGGCGTTGTCGGCCAGCGTGCGGTACTTGAGCTCCTTTTCGCGAAGCTGCTCCAGCACCCGCTTCAGGCGCGCGTTGTTGCGGCGCTGGACCACGAAGAAGGTCGCCAGGGTCAGCAGCATGGCCGCGCCCAGCAGCAGCTGCACGCGCCCCTGGCGGTTGGCGCTGGCCAGGGCGGCCTCGCGCTCCCTGGCCAGGGCCTGTTCGCCCTGCAGGCGGGTGAGTTCGTTTTCGCGCTCGGCGTACTTGAGCCGGGCGTCGAAGTCGTCCGCGGCCTGCAGCCGCTCGTTCTGGGCGATGGCGTTGTCCAGCACCAGGTAGCGCTGGAACAGCGGCGCCAGGTCGGGACCCCCCGGGTCGAAGCGCAGCAGCACCTGCACCAGCTCACGCGACACCCGCAGCTCGTCGCTCTGCAGCTCGAGCACGCGGAACGACTGCTGCGCGGCGCGCAGTTCGCGCGTGGCGGCCACGCCGTCGCCTGAATCCGCCGCCGCCAGCCCCAGCACTTCGTGGCCCAGCCCCGCCAGCTGCGAGTTGCGCAGCTGGCCGGCCATGGCCAGCACGCGCTCGCCGTTGCGGCGCTGGATGGACAGGTCGCCGACGATGCGCGCCACCCGCGCACCTTCCAGGTACAGCTCGGCCTCCAGCTTCGGGTCCTTCAGGCGCTGGGCCACCTGCGTGGCCTGCTGCAGGGACGCGTTGGCCGCCTCCACCTTGTCGAGATGGGCCTCGGCGCGCGCGCGGTTGCGCAGCAGGCGCGCGCGCATGGCCAGGCCCTCGTCTTCGCCCAGCACGGCCAGGCCACGCTGGGCGTATTCGGCGGCCAGCGGGTGCTTGCCCAGGGCGTAGCTCATGGACGAATAGGCCAGCATCACGTCGGCCAGCAGCTCGGCCTGCGGGTCGGCCTTGAGCATCAGTTCGGCGTCGCCCAGCAGGCGCGCGCCGCGCGTGTAGTCCTGCATGGCCAGGCGCGCGCGGCTCTCGGCGATGATGCCGCGCACGGCCAGGTGCGGCACGCCGGCTTCGGTGGCGGCGGCGCGGGCGTTGATGCCGGCCTCGCGCTGGCAGTCCCAATCGGCCACCACGCGGCAGGCATTGGCCTGGGCCAGGTACAGCAGGGCCACGAGGCGCTGGTCGCCTTCGAGCCGGGCATTGATGATGGCCGTGGACAGCTCGCGCAGAACCGATTCGGGCTCGATCAGGGCGCGCAGCTCCAGCGGGTGGCGTTCGATGGTGTCGGTGCGGTCCGACGCGGTGGCTTCGGCGGGCGGCGCGCCGGCGGCCGGCGTCGCGGTCGCGATGGCCGGTGCAAGCAGCAGCGACACCCACATCAGCGAGACGACCCAGCGTCGGGGGCGGTTGCCGCGGTCCACCTGCATGCCGTGCCTGCGCTTTCGGGAAGTCGTCCCAGCCTACTCCCCGGCAAAGACAGGCAACAAGCCCGGATGAACGAAGCCCGGCCGGATTAGAGTACCGTCCCAGCGAGACCCTGCGACCCTTGCCGCGATGAACGTCTTCCGCCGCACCTCCCCCCGGGCGTCGCAACGGCCCGAACGCACCGAGGTGATGCGCCTTTCGGACGGGCGAGAACTCTGGCTGCGCCCGGTGCACCCGGCCGACGCCGCACCGATCGCAGGCGCCTTCGAGCTGCTGGGCGACGACGAGATCCGCCGCCGCTACCTTCACCCCGTGAAGGCCCTGGGCCTGGACTACCTGATGCAGCTGGTGAACATCGTGCCCGGCGAGTCCTTTGCCGTGGTGGCAGCCGAACCGCTGCCGCCGGGCGAGGCCCTGGTTGGAGCGCTGGCCCGCCTCACGCGCGACCCGGGCAAGGACAGCGCCGAGTTCGCCATCCTGGTGTCGCACTTCGTTGCCGGCCAGGGGCTGGGCAAGGCCCTGATGCGCCGGCTGGTGGAATGGGCCCAGGCCCACGGCATCCGCCGCATCTGGGGCGAAGTGATGGACGACAACACGGCGATGATCGAACTGGCCCAGTCGCTGGGCTTCGAGCGCGAGCCCAGCCGGGAGTCGCCCAACCTGCTGCACGTGACCCTGGACCTGGCGCCGTCGCGCAAATCGCGCCGTTGACCCGACCGCGACCCCGGGCTGCGGTAAACTCCGCGGCCCCATGACCCGACCCCTCCTTCCCTCCGCGCCCCTGCCCAAGGCGGGCCAGCAGCGCGCCCTGTGGCGTGCGCCGGCCAGCGCCAGCGCCCTGGCGCTCGGCCTGGCCGAACTGGCGCGCGGCCGCGATGGCCTGGTGCTGGCCATCACGCGCGACAGCCACGCCGCGCAGTCGCTCGAGCACGACCTCAAGGTGCTGGCCGGCGACCTGCCGGTGCTGCACTTCGCCGACTGGGAAACCCTGCCCTACGACCTGTTCAGCCCGCACCCGGACATCGTGTCCCAGCGCGTGGCGGCGCTTTACCGGCTGCCCACGGCGCGCAAGGGCGTGCTGGTGGTGCCGGTGGCGTCGCTGATGCAGCGGCTGCCGCCGCCCAGCTGGATCGCCGGAAACACCTTGGACCTGAAAAAGGGCCAGAAGCTCGACCTCGACGCCGAGAAGCGCCGCCTCGAGGCCGCCGGCTACCGCAACGTGCCGCAGGTGCTCGACCCGGGCGACTTCGCGGTGCGCGGCGCCCTGCTCGACCTGTTCCCGATGGGCTCGGACCTGCCCTACCGGATCGAGCTGTTCGACGACGAGATTGATTCGCTGCGCACCTTCGACCCCGAAACCCAGCGCTCCGACCACGCGGTGGATACGGTGCGCCTGCTGCCCGCGCGCGAGTTCCCGCTGGACGAGGCCAGCGCCCGGCGCGTGCGCGAAACCCTGCGCGGGCGCTTCGAGTTCGACCCGCGCCGCTGCCCGCTTTACCAGGACCTCAAGGAAGGCGGGGCGCCGGCAGGCATCGAGTACTACCTGCCGCTGTTCTTCGACCACACCGCGTCGCTGTTCGAACACCTCTCCGGCGACACGCTGGTGGTGGTGGGCGAAGGCGCGCCGGAAGCCGCCGAGGCGTTCTGGGCTCAGACCAGCAACCGCTGGGAACAGCGCCGCCACGACATCGAGCGGCCGATCCTGCCGCCCGAGGAAATCTTCCTCAAGCCCGAGCAGCTGCGCGCCACCTGGAACCAGGCGCTGCGCATCGAGGTCTGCGGCCCGCTGCACCCGCAGCGCGACAAGGCCCAGGCCATGGCCGAGCAGCCGGCACCGTCGCTGGCCTGGAGCGTCAAGGGCAGCGAGCCGGGCGCGGCGCTGCTGGGTTTCCTGCGCAGCTATCCCGGCCGCGTGCTGCTGGCCGCCGATTCCGCCGGCCGGCGCGAGGCGCTGATCGAGCTGCTGGCCTCGGCCGACCTGCGCCCGGCGCAAGTCGCGGGCTGGGAGGCCTTCGTCGCCGGCGACCAGCGCTTCGCCATCACCGTAGCCGCGATCGAGGACGGCTTCGCGCTCGACAAGCCCGCGCTGGCGGTGCTGACCGAGCGACAGCTGTTCCCCGACCGTGCCGAACAGAGCCGCCGCCGCAAGCGCGGCGCCGCCCGCGACCCCGACACGGTGCTGCGCGACCTGAGCCAGATCACGATGGGCTCGCCGATCGTGCACGAGGACCACGGCGTGGGCCGCTACCAGGGCCTGGTGACGCTGGAAAGCGGCGGCATCAGCGGCGAATACCTGCAGATCGAATACGCCAAGGGCGACAAGCTGTACGTGCCGGTGGCGCAACTTCAATTGGTCAGCCGCTACTCGGGCGCGTCGCCCGAACTGGCGCCGCTGCATTCGCTGGGCGGCGAGCAGTGGGACAAGGCCAAGCGCAAGGCCGCCGAAAAAGTGCGCGACGTCGCCGCCGAACTGCTGGAAATCCAGGCGCGGCGCCACGCGCGCGTGGGCCTGGCGCTGCAGGTGGACCGCGCGATGTACGAGCCGTTCGCCGCCACCTTCCCGTTCGAGGAAACGCCGGATCAATTGGCGGCCATCGACGCCGTGATTTCCGATTTGGGCAAACCCCAGCCGATGGACCGCGTCGTATGCGGCGACGTGGGCTTCGGCAAGACCGAAGTGGCCGTGCGCGCGGCCTTCGTCGCCGCCACGGCCGGCAAGCAGGTGGCCATCCTGGTGCCCACCACGCTGCTGGCCGAACAGCACTACCGCAACTTCCGCGACCGCTACGCCGACTGGCCGCTGCGCGTGGAAGTGCTGAGCCGCTTCAAGTCGGCCAAGGAAATCAAGGCGGCCCTGCTGCAGCTGGAAGAAGGCCGGATCGACGTGATCGTCGGCACCCACCGCCTGCTGCAGGGCGACGTGAAGTTCAAGGACCTGGGCCTGGTGGTGGTGGACGAGGAGCAGCGCTTCGGCGTGCGCCAGAAGGAAGCGCTCAAGGCCCTGCGCGCCGAGGTGCACCTGCTCACGCTCACCGCCACGCCGATCCCGCGCACGCTGGCGATGAGCTATTACGCCGATCTCGATGTGTCGGTGATCGATGAATTGCCGCCGGGGCGCACGCCGGTGATTACCAAACTGGTCAGCGATGCGCGCCGCGACGAGGTGTTCGAGCGGGTGCGCATCGCCTGTGCGGCAGGCCGGCAGGCGTATTGGGTGTGCCCGCTGATCGACGAATCTGAAGCGCTGCAATTGCAGACCGCGCTGGAGACCTTCCAACTGCTCAACGAAACTTTCCCGGATATTCGCGTCGGCTTGGCGCACGGCAAGCTGGATGCCGCCGAAAAGGCGCGCGTGATGGCGGCGTTCAAGGCGGGCGAAGTGCAATTGCTGGTCGCCACCACCGTGATCGAAGTTGGCGTGGATGTGCCGAACGCCAGCCTGATGGTGATCGACCATGCCGAGCGCATGGGGCTGGCGCAATTGCACCAGTTGCGCGGCCGCGTCGGGCNNCGCAACTGCATCAACTGCGCGGGCGGGTCGGGCGCGGCGCAGAGCAGAGCCTGTGCATCCTGCTGTATCAGCAACCGCTTTCCGAGCTGGCGCGCGCGCGCCTGAAAATCATCTATGAGAGCACCGATGGCTTCGCGATCGCGCAACAGGATTTACAATTGCGCGGCCCGGGCGAGCTGCTCGGTGCGCGACAAAGCGGCGTGGCAATGTTACGCTTCGCCGATATCAGCGCGGATGAAGACCTGTTGGAACAGGCACGGCAAGCCGCCGATGAATTGCTGCACGATGCTCCCGACGCGGCGCGCGCGCATTTGCGGCGCTGGATGGCAAACAAACAT
>FSSH01006175.1_pt1 | contig 10078 bp, 10 predicted proteins | sample 1166101 | NCBI WGS metagenome assembly FSSH01 (sample SAMEA32972668, study PRJEB13176) | freshwater metagenome | biome: Drinking water system; feature: Biomass in drinking water that filtered by 0.45 um membrane; material: drinking water | place: USA | collected 2012-12-20 | depth 0 m | reverse complement strand
GCTGCTGGGCGCGGGCGGCGCGGCGCGCGGCGTGGCGCCGGCGCTGCTGGATGCGGGCGTGGGCTCGCTGTGGATCGTCAACCGCAGCCCGGAAAAGGCCGACGCGCTGTCGGACGCGCTCGGCGAGCCCGAACGCGTGCATACGCGCTACTTGGCCGACCTGGCGTCGCTGGGCGAGTTCGAGCTGATCATCAACGCCACCTCGGCCGGCCGCGGCGGCGAACCGCTGTCGCTGCCGTTCTCGCTGGCCGCGCCGCGCAGCCTGGCGGTGGACCTGAGCTACGGCGAGGCGGCCATCCCGTTCATGGCCTGGGCGCGCGCCGCGGGCTGCGCGCACTGCATCGACGGACTGGGCATGCTGGTGGAGCAGGCCGCGGAAAGCTTCGCCCTCTGGCACGGCCGCCGCCCCGACACCGACGCGGTGTACGCCGAGCTGTCGGCCCGCGCCGACGCCCTGCACACCGCCGACTGATGGACTGCCGCGCCGGCTGCGGCGCGTGCTGCATCGCGCCTTCGATCAGTTCGCCCATCCCGGGCATGCCTTTGGGCAAGCCGGCGGGCGTGCCCTGCGTGCAGCTGGATGAGCACTACGGCTGCCGCATCTTCGGGCAGCCCGGGCGGCCGGCCGTGTGTGCCTCGCTGCGGCCCAGCGACACCATGTGCGGCGCCTCCCGGGAGGAGGCCATTTCTTACCTGGCATTGCTGGAAAGGGCTACTTGCCTGTGAATTCCTTGGGAGTACGATGAGGTCATGGAAAAGGCATCGCCCCCCGCCCGATTGATCATCAAGCGCGTTGCGCGCAAGAGTGGCAGCCTGCCGGCAGCGAAGCTGGCAGCGGTGGTCAGAGCCGCCCGTGAAAAGGTGTCGGTCAAGCCGGTCAAAGCGCTTCGGCGTCAAGACACGGCAACCGGCTCTGGGCGAGTCAAATTCAGGCTTGACGAAAAGCCGGCTGCCCGACGCGCTCGTTCATCGGGTTAGCGCCAACGAATGGCTTCTCGAAAGCCCCGCCCAAGGCCGGAAATCGACCCGGACAACGTCTTCATCAATTGCCCCTTCGACAGCGCCTAGTGGCCGCTGTTTGAGGTGATGGTTTTCACCATCGTGGCCTGCGGATTCAAGCCGCGGTGCGCGCGCGAGGAGGCGGATTCGGGTGAAGTCAGGATCGAGAAGATCGCGCGGCTGATCCGCGAGTCAAGATTCGGCATCCACGACATCAGCCGCGTCGAGCTGGATGGTTCCAGCCAGCTTCCGAGGTTCAACATGCCATTCGAGCTTGGGCTCGATATTGGCTGCAAACGGTTTGGGGATGCCGCTTGTTCGGCAAAGCAGGTCCTGATTCTCGACAGTGAGCCCTATCGGTTCCAGGTCTTTCTCTCGGACATTGCCGGCCAGGACATCCGCAGCCACGGTGGTCGACCCGAGCGTCTGTTCCGGGAGGTCCGGGAGTGGCCTCGCGCTGTCTCGCGACGGGCAACCCTACCTGGTGACGCCTGGATTCGTTCACAACAGGTTGCCTTCGCCGGCGCGCTCCCCGGACTTTGCGCGGGAATGCAGCTTGATCACCGCTCGTTGGGCTACGCCGACTATCTTGAGCTGGTCGAATCCTGGCTGTCGGATGCCGTCCGCGCGCCGTGATGGTTTGCTTGCCGGAGTCGGGGCAAACTGTTGCGACGGCCGCAAAACGACACTCCCGGAGCCCCGCATGACCACCGACTTCCTGATCGCCACCTTCTTCAACCTCGGCGTCAACATCGTGCAGACGCTGGTCGCGCTGGTGGTGGGGGTGCTGGGGCTGCAGTTCATCGACCGCAAGCTGCTCAAGCACATTGATATCGAGCAGGAGCTGCAGAAGGGCAACCTGGCCGTGGCCATCTTCGCCTCCACCATCCTGCTGTTCGTGGCGCTGGTGACGGTGTTCGGGCTGCGCGGGTGAACAAGCGCGGCGGCAATGCGCCGCTGGGGTGGATGCTGCTGATGGCGTTCGTGTTCATCGCGCTGCGCGGGCTGGACCGGCCGCCGGCGGTGGTGGATCGCGCCGGCGCACCGCTGCCGGTGGAGCGCGTGACGCCCGATGGCCCGGGCGCGGACTTTGCGGCGCCGCCCGAAACGCGCCGCATCGAACTGGCCAACGGCGTGACCCTCAACGAGGGCGACGTGGCGCTGGCGCTGGGCGAGGGCAATCGCAAGACGCCCACCTGGTCGGCGTTTGCCTGGCTGTTCGACCAGCAGGTGGTGACCACGGTGGCGCCGGGCTTCGACCAGCGGCACCACTTCGCCAATGCCTTCCTGGTGGGCTACGTGCCGTTCCCGGACGTCGAGCCGTGGGTGCCGCTGGTGGCGCTGGCGCAGTCGAAGGCTTATCAGTTCGACCACGACCAGTTCCCGGGCCGCGGCGAAATCTGGCAGACCTCGCGCGAAGCCTTCTTCTACCCCACCGGCGACTGCGAAGACCACGCCATCGCCCTGGCCGACTGGCTGATCGGCCTGGGCCACGACGCCCGCGTGGTGATCGGCCGGCTCAAGGGCGAAGGCCACGCCTGGGTGGTGCTGCACGACGGCCGGCAGACCTACCTGCTGGAAGCCACCAACAAGCGACCGCTGCAAGCCCTGCCGCTGGCGTCCCGGCATCCCGAGTACCAACCCGAGGCCATGTTCAACCGCGACACCTACTGGGTGAACGCCGGCCCCGTACTGACCACCGACTACCGCAGCGCCCACTGGCAGCGGCGCTCCGCATTCACCCGCGGCTAAAAACGGGGTCAGATCAATTTCCTGCAGGAAGTTGATCTGATCCCGTTTCCGTCACTCGCGGTCGAAGTTGATGCGCACCGACTCGACGGTGTTGCGCAGCAGCGTGATCTCGAAGTTGGGCCGGCCCATGCGCCGCTTCACCAGTACGTCTTCGCCGTCGTCGCGCGAGACGCTGTAGTCGGCCTTGATGGCGGCCTTGAGCGCGTCGCGCACGCGGGCGGCGATGCGGTTTTCGCCGTCGGACTTCTTCACGGTGGTGGTCACCTCGATCGGCGTGCCGCCCACTGGCGTCACCACCAGCACGATCTCGCCGTCGGATTCGGCCGCGCCACTGAACTCCAGGCGCCATTTGTTGGACGGGCTTGCGAAGGCCGTGCCTGCGGCAAGCACCAGCACCAGCGCAAGAGCCATGCGGCCAAAGTGATGCGTCTTCATGTCGGATCTCCTGCGTGGTTAAGTGAACCTGACCCCGTTCCTGGCTCAGCCTTTCAGGTATTCGTCCTTCAGGCGGACGTAGTGCTTGGCGCTGTAGTACAGCTGCTCGATTTCCTTGTCCGACAGCCGGCGCACGGGCTTGGCGGGGTTGCCCAGCCACAGCTCGCCGCTCATCACCGTCTTGCCGGGCGGCACCACGGCGCCGGCGCCGACGAAGCCGTTTTGCTGGATCACCGCGCCGTCCAGCACCGTGGCGCCCATGCCGATCAGGCAGGCGTCGCCGATGGTGCAGGCGTGGATGATGGCGCCGTGGCCGATGGTGACGTCGTCGCCGATCAGGCAGGGCCAGCCGTCGGGCTGGGTGTAGGGGCCGTCGTGGGTGACGTGCACGATGGTGCCGTCCTGGATGTTGGTGCGGGCGCCGATGCGGATGTGGTTCACGTCGCCGCGCACCACGCAGCCGGGCCAGATGGAGCTGTCCTCGCCCAGGTGCACGTCGCCGATCACGCAGGCGGCGGGGTCGACGTAGGCGCGGGCGCCCAGGGTGGGGACGATGCCCCGGAACGGTCGGATGGTCATGGAACGCATTGTAACCACGGCCCCGCGCCGTCCGGCGCAGGCTGGGTTTACACTGGGGAAATGGACACTCCCGCGCACCAAGACGTCGACCTGCACCCCCTCCTGGACCAGGTCCGGGCCGCCCACCGCCGCCAGCCGCCCAGCTATGCCCAGCGCATGGCCGACCTCGAGCGCCTGGCCGAAGCGGTGCGCAAGCACCGGGACGAGCTGGCCAAGACCGTCTCGGCCGACTTCGGACGCCGGTCCCGCCACGAAACCCTGGCCGCCGACGTGATGACCACGCTCGACGAGATCAAGTACCTGCGCCGCAAGCTCAAGGGCTGGATGCGCCCCCAGCGGCGCGGCATCAACCTGGCCTTCCTGCCGGCCCGCGGCGAAATCCGCCCGCTGCCGCTGGGCGTGATCGGCATCGTGGCGCCCTGGAACTATCCCATCCAGCTGGCCCTGATCCCGCTGGCCGACGCCATCGCCGCCGGCAACCACGTGCTGGTGAAGCCCTCCGAACACACCCCGCGCACGTCGCAGCTGCTGGCCCGCATCATCGGCGAAGTGTTCCCGCCCGAGCGGGTGTCGGTGGTGCAGGGCGACGCCGCCGTGGGCGCGGCCTTCACCGCGCTGCCCTTCGACCACCTGGTGTTCACCGGCTCCACCGTAGTGGGCCGCGCGGTGATGGCGGCCGCGGCGGCCAACCTCACGCCGCTCACGCTGGAGCTGGGCGGCAAGTCGCCGGCGCTGATCGCCCCGGGCTATCCGGTGGAACAGGCGGCCGACCGCATCGCCGCCGGCAAGTGCTTCAATGCCGGCCAGACCTGCGTGGCGCCCGACTACGTGCTGGTGCCGCGCGCGCAGCGCGACGAATTCGTACGCGCCTATCTGGCCAGCGTGCGCAAGCGCTACCCCTCGCTGGCCGCCAACCCCGACTACACCGCGGTGGTGAACCACCGCCAGGCCAGCCGCCTGCGGGAATGGATCGACGACGCGCGCGACCGCGGCGTCACCGTCATGCAGTACCGCCCCGACAGCGAAACCCCGCCGCCGGGCGTGGAAGTCATCCCGCCCACCGTGCTGCTGGATCCGCCCGACGAGTCACTGGTGATGCAGGGCGAGATCTTCGGCCCGCTGCTGCCGGTGAAAAGCTACGACAGCCACGACGAGGCCATGGCCTACATCAACGGCCGCGACCGCCCGCTGGCCTTCTACCCCTTCGACCGCGACCGCAGCCGCCTGCAGCGCACGCTCGACACCGTGGTGGCCGGCGGCGTGTGCGTGAACGACTGCCTGATCCAGTTCGGCCAGCACGAGCTGCCCGTGGGCGGCGTGGGCCCCAGCGGCATGGGCCAGTACCACGGCCGCGACGGCTTCCTGGCCTTCAGCAAGATGATGCCGGTGCTGTACCAGTCGCGCCTCAACGGCATGTTCGTGCTGGACCCGCCGTTCGGGAAACTGGCCGATTTCGTGGTGAAATTCTTCACGCGCTGACCCCTCCCGCGGTTGAAACCCCCGCCGCGGAGCGCCATCTGGACTGACATGACTACTGAAAACCCCCTGCTGGCCCCGGGCGAACTGCCCGCCTTCTCCGCCATCACGCCGGCGCACGTGAACCCCGCCATCGACGACGTGCTGGCGGGCTTCCGCGCCGAGGTCGACCGCCTCACGGCCGACCCGTCCGCGCGCGACTTCGCCACGCTGCTGGCGCCGCTGGAGCGCTGGGAAGAGCGCCTGGGCCGCACCTTCGCGCCGGTGTCGCACCTGCACGGGGTGAAGGATTCGCCCGAGCTGCGCGAGGCCTATTCCGAGGCGCTGGAAAAACTCACCGAACACGGCACCGAGCTGGGCCAGAACCGCGCCCTGTACGAAGCGGTGAAGGCCGTGCGCGAAGCCCCCGGTTTCGCCGCCATGGACCTGGCTCGCCGCACTGTGGTGGAAGACAGCCTGCGCGGCTTCCGCCTGTCGGGCGTGGCGCTGGAAGAGCCGGCGCGCTCGCGCTTCAAGGACATCCAGAACCAGCTCAGCAAGGTCGAAACCGAGTTCGAGGAAGCGGTGCTGGACGCCACCGACGCCTGGACCCGCCCGGTGGCCGACGACGAACTGGCCGGCATTCCCGAATCGGCGCGCGCCATGCTGCGCACGATGGCGCAGGAGAAAAACCTGGAAGGCCACCTCGCCACGCTCAAGGGCCCGGTGGTGCAGGCCATCCTGACCTTCGCCGACAACCGCGCGCTGCGCGAACAGCTCTACACCGCCTACAACACCCGCGCCTCCGACCAGGGCCCGCAGGCCGGCACCCACGACAACAGCGCGCGCATCGAAACCATCCTGGCGCTGCGCCACGAAGCGGCCAACCTGCTGGGCTTCGATTCCAACGCGCACCTGTCGCTGGCCGACAAGATGGCCGGCACCCCCGAGCGCGTGCTGCGCTTCCTGCGCGAACTGGCGGCCAAGGCCAAGCCCGTGGCGCGCCGCGAGCTCGATGAGCTGAAGGTGTTCGCCGCGGCCGAGCTCGGCATCGCCGACCTGCAGCCCTGGGACGTGGCCTACGCTTCGGAAAAACTGCGCGAGCAGCGCTTCAACTTCAGCGAAGAAGACCTCAAGCCGTACTTCCCGCTGCCCAGCGTGATGCAGGGCCTGTTCACCGTCGCCGAGCGCGTGTTCGGCGTGAAGCTGGTGGAGCGCCACGGCGTGGACACGTGGCACCCTGACGTGCATTACTTCGACGTGGTGGACCACGACGGCACCGTGCGCGCCGGCGTGTACCTGGACCACTACGCGCGCTCGGGCAAGCGCGGCGGCGCGTGGATGGACGTGTGCCGGTCGCGGATGAACGACGGCGAGTCACTGTTCAAGCCGGTGGCCTACCTCACCTGCAACTTTGCACCGCCGGGGGATGGCAAGCCCGCGCTGCTCACCCACGACGACGTGATCACGCTCTTCCACGAATTTGGCCACGGCATCCACCACCTTCTCACCGAAGTGGACTGGCCCAGCATCGGCGGCATCAGCGGCGTGGAGTGGGACGCGGTGGAGCTGCCCAGCCAGTTCATGGAGAACTTCGCCTGGCAGCGCGAGGCGCTGGACCTGTTCGCGCGCCACCATGAAACCGGCGAACGCCTGCCCGACGCGCTGTACGCGAAGATGCTGCAGGCGCGGCACTTCCACGCCGGCCTGTTCCTGGTGCGGCAGCTGGAGTTCGCGCTGTTCGACTTCCGCCTGCACCTGGAATACGACCCGGCCGAAGGCGCGCGCGTGCTGGACGTCATCAAGGAAGTGCGGCGCGACGTGGCCGTGCTCACCCCGCCGTCGTGGCACCGCGGCCCGCACGCGTTCACGCACATCTTCTCGGGCGGCTACGCGGCCGGCTACTACAGCTACCTCTGGGCCGAAGTGCTGAGCGCCGACGCGTTCGCGGCCTTCGAGGAGGCCGGCGTGTTCGACGCCGCCACCGGCGCGCGCTACCGCAGGGAAATCCTCGCCGTGGGCGGCTCGCGCCCGGCGCTGGAGAGCTTCATCGCCTTCCGCGGCCGCGAGCCGGAGCCCGACGCCCTGCTGCGTTCGTACGGACTCGCGGCTTGATATTTGGCCACGGATTTACGCGGATGAACGCGGATAAAGGCGAAGGGCGAGGGTTTGCCTTGAGCCAATCCAAGCTTCCCGCTCTTATCCGCGTTCATCCGCGTAAATCCGTGGCAAAAAGCTTGTCGCGATGAACCCCGGTCGCCGACTGTCGCTGATCGTGGCGTGCGCGCTGTTCATCGAGAACATGGACTCCACGGCGATCGCCACGTCGCTGCCGGCGATCGCGGCGGACCTCGGCACCGAGCCGATCGCGCTCAAGCTGGCGCTCACGGCCTACCTGCTGTCGCTGGCGGTGTTCATCCCGGTGAGCGGCTGGGTGGCGGACCGGTTCGGCGCGCGTTCGACCTTCATGGCGGCGATTGCGGTGTTCCTGCTGGGATCGTTGGCGTGCGCGGCCAGCAGTTCGCTCGAGCAGATGGTGGCGGCGCGGTTCCTGCAGGGCATGGGCGGTGCGCTGATGGTGCCGGTGGGCCGGCTGGTGCTGCTGCGCACGGTGCCCAAGAGCGAGCTGGTGCAGGCGCTGAGCTGGCTCACCATTCCCGCGCTGGTGGCGCCGATGATCGGCCCGCCGCTGGGCGGCCTGATCTCGACCTACGGCGACTGGCGCTGGATCTTCCTGATCAACATCCCCATGGGCCTGCTGGGCATCGTGCTGGCGCGCAAGTACATCCCCGACCTGCGCGAAGACGTGCCGCCGCTCGACTGGCGCGGCTTCGCGCTGTCGGGCCTGGGCCTGGCGCTGGCGCTATTCGGTTTTTCCACGCTGGGCCGGCACCTGGTGTCCACGTCGCTGGCGGCCTCGTGCCTGGTGCTGGGCCTGGCCGCGATGGCCGGCTACGCGTGGCACGCGCGCGTGCACCCGCATCCGCTGATTGACCTCAACCTGTTCCGCCACCACACCTTCCGCGCCGGCGTGCTGGGCGGCGCGCTGTTCCGCATCGGCATCGGCGCCACGCCCTTCCTGCTGCCGCTGATGCTGCAGCTGGGCTTCGGCCTCACCGCGCTGCAGTCGGGCCTGATCACGTTCGCCTCGGCGATGGGCGCCATCTTCATGAAGACGATGGCGTCGCGCGTGCTGAAGCGCTTCGGCTTCCGTCGCGTGCTGTGGGTGAATGCGCTGCTGGCGTCGGCGATGCTGGCGGGCTTCGGGCTGTTCACCGCGCAGACGCCGCACCTGCTGATCATGGCGGTGCTGGTGGTGTCGGGCTGCTTCCGCTCGCTGCAGTTCACCAGCCTCAACGCCATCAGTTACGCCGAAGTGGAGTCGCCGAAGATGGGCCAGGCCAGCAGCCTGTCGGGCATGGCGCAGCAGTTCTCGCTGGCGCTGGGCGTGGCGATCGGCGGCTACGGGCTGCAGATCGCCGGCGAGATCACCGGCACGTCCTACACCGATGCCGGCAATTTCGGCTGGGCCTTCCTGCTGGTGGGCCTGGTGTCGGCGGCATCGGCGTGGGTGATGTTCCGGCTGCCCGCCGATGCCGGGCAGGAGATGTCCGGCCGCGCGATGCCCGGCCAGGAAGTGGCCGAGCCCAAGGCCGCGCAGCGCCCCGGCACCTGATCAGCGCGCGGCGAAAAACGCGCGGAAGGCGGCGATGGCGCGCGCCAGGCCGGCGTCGTCGATGTCCAGGTGCGTGACCAGCCGGATGCGCGGGCCGGTACCCGCGATGCGCACGCCCTGCGCCAGCAGGAACTCCGCCAGCGGTTTGCCGGCGTCCGCGGGCACGGTAATGAACACCAGGTTGGTGTGCGGTGCTTCCACCGACACGCCCGCCAGTGCGCCCAGCGCATCGGCCAGCTCGCGCGCGCGGCGGTGGTCGTCGGCCAGGCGCGCCACGTGGTGGTCCAGCGCGTGCGTGGCCATGGCCGCCAGCAGGCCCGCCTGGCGCCAGCCGCCGCCCAGCACCTTGCGCCAGCGGCGCGCCTTGGCCACCACTTCGTGGCTGCCGACCAGCACCGAACCCGCCGGTGCGCCGAGGCCTTTGGACAGGCACACCGACACGCTGTCGAAGTGGCGCGTAATCTCGCGCGCGGGCACGCCGCAGGCCACCGCGGCGTTGAACAGCCGAGCGCCGTCGAGGTGGTAGGCCAGCCCGCGCGAGCGCGCGAACTCGGCCGCCTGCGCCAGGTAAGGCAGCGGCAGCGGGCGGCCGTGCCAGGTGTTTTCCAGCGCCAGCAGGCGCGTGCGCGCGTAGTGCGGATCGCCCAGCGGTTTCACGGCGCTGGCCAGTTTCTCCAGCGGCAGCGTGCCGTCTTCGGCCTGCACGATGGGCTGCGGCTGGATCGATCCGAGCACCGCGGCGCCGCCGCCTTCGTACTTGTAGGTGTGCGCGTCCATGCCCACCAGGTATTCGTCGCCACGTTCGCAGTGCGCCATCAGCGCGGCGAGGTTGGACTGCGTGCCGCTGGGCAGGAACAGCCCCGCCTCGAAGCCCAGGTCGGCGGCCAGCCGGTCCTGCAGCGCGTTCACGCTGGGGTCGTCGCCGAACACGTCGTCGCCCACCTCGGCGCGCAGGCCCGCCTCGCGCATCGCGAGGGTGGGGCGGGTGACGGTGTCGCTGCGCAGGTCGACGGCGGCGTTCATGGGGCGTTGGCGTCCTTGGGAAGGTAGGTCAGCGTGAGGTTGGTGAGACCGGCCAGGCCGCCGGGTCCACGCCAGGCGCGGCTCGAGGATGTGCGCGCCAGCGTGACGCGGCCGTCGCCGGCGCGCAGCGTCAGCGCGTCCCGCTTGCCGCTGGCCAGC
>FSSH01002446.1_pt3 | contig 10082 bp, 8 predicted proteins | sample 1166101 | NCBI WGS metagenome assembly FSSH01 (sample SAMEA32972668, study PRJEB13176) | freshwater metagenome | biome: Drinking water system; feature: Biomass in drinking water that filtered by 0.45 um membrane; material: drinking water | place: USA | collected 2012-12-20 | depth 0 m | reverse complement strand
GGTTATGTGTTGAAGATCGAAGCCATCCAGAACGACTCGCTTCTGGTTGACCAGAACAACGACAACGGCATTGCTAACTCGGCTTCGGCTGTCGTCGGAAACAACGGATCGAGCTCGGCGCTGTCGGTTGAAAGCTCTTACTGGTTCATCAAGAGCGATACGCTCGGTCGTTTGAGCCTCGGTAAGCAGTCGTCGGCTGTCGACAACCAAGCCATCCTTCCGGACGGTTCGGGCACGCTGGTCGTCGCCAACTACATTCAGTACGAAAACAACGCCTTCTTCCTGCGCAACGGCAACGGTTCGCTTTCGGGCATTCGTTTCGGCGGCATCGCGGACTGTTTGCCGCTCAACGGCGGTGGTGGTACATCGGCTGACTGCGACGGCTATCCGAACAACAACATCCGTTACGACACACCAACGTATGCTGGCTTCTCCGGTTCGGCATCTTGGGGTGAGGACGATATCTGGGGCGTTTCTCTGCGCTACTCGGGCGAATTCAACGGCGTGAAACTTGCCGCTGCGATTGCTTATAACGAGTCTTCGGATGAAAACGGTCCGGGCGCACTTGCGAACGGTTCGGATGGCGCCTCGTTCAGTGCCGCTGCGGTGCAGATCGGTGCCTACCTTGAACACGTCCCGACCGGTCTGTTCGCTTACGGAGCTTACGTCACCGAATACGACAACGACAACTTCGCTCCGGGTGAGCCAGAGGGCGACAACTTCTACATCAAGGCTGGTCTTCGCACCCGCATGAACTCACTGGGCCACACCATTTTCTACGGTGAATACGGTGAGAACAACGACAAGATGAGCACTGAGAACTTCCTTGCCGGCATCACCGACTCGAACCTTCGCCAGTATGGCCTCGGAGTGGTTCAGGAAGTTGATGCGGCGGCAATGTCGGTCTGGCTCGCTTGGCGCCACTATGAATCGGAGGCAAACTGTAATGGTAAGCTGACGGCTGGTTCCGCGGCTGGTGGTGATCTTGACACCGGTTGTACGGGTGCAAACAGCTTGAACTTGTCGGCTGGCAACAACGACTTCGAAGACTTCGATGTCATCAAGGCCGGCGCACTGATCAACTTCTAATCTGACCAAATCGCTGGACGACATTAAAGCCGCCCCTCACCGGGCGGCTTTTTTTGTTTAGGATTTTTCTGGCACTCGGCGACTCGACCCGGCACGCTGCTCCGCACTTAGCAGCCGGCTCGCGGAACGCCAGTCGCCAAGTGCAAACAAAAGAGTTTCGCACTATTATCGGTCCATGTTCTCAGCCTTCTTCCACGAGCTACGCGCAGCCAAGCTGCCGGTCACGCTCAAAGAATATCTGACACTTCTCGAAGCCGTGGGCTCGGGCGTTGCGGGCGGCCGCATTGAAGATTTTTACTATCTCGCCCGCGCGACGCTGATCAAAGACGAGCGCAATCTCGACCGCTTCGACCAGGTCTTCGGCCATGTCTTCAAAGGCCTCGACCTGTCCGCCGACACGCTTGAGACAATCATTCCCGAGGAGTGGCTCAAGCTCGTCACTGAGTTGCACCTCACCGACGACGACAAGGCGAAAATCGCTGAGCTCGGTGGTTGGGACAAGATCATGGAGGAATTGCAGAAGCGGCTCGCCGAACAAAAGGAACGCCATCAGGGCGGCAACAAATGGATCGGCACCGGCGGAACGTCGGCATTCGGCGCCTACGGCTACAATCCTGCCGGCATCCGCATCGGCCAAAAGGAAAGCCGGCATCGCCGCGCCATTAAAGTGTGGGACAAGCGCGAATTCAAGGATCTCGCCGGCACTGCTGAAATCGGCACGCGAACCATCAAGGTCGCGCTGCGCCGCCTGCGCCAGTTCGCTCGCACGGGCGCTGCGAGCGAACTCGACATCGCCGACACCATTCGCGGCACGGCCGAAAAAGGGTACCTCGATCTCCGTATGCGGCCAGAGCGCCACAACGCCGTCCGGCTGCTCATGTTCTTCGACATCGGCGGATCGATGGACGACCACATCAAAGAGATTGAAGAGCTGTTTTCATCCGCCCGCAGCGAGTTCAAACATCTTGAATATGTCTACTTCCACAATTGCCTCTACGAAAGCGTATGGCGGGACAATAGCCGCCGCCTGACCGACAAGATCGACACGTGGCAGGTGCTCAACACCTATCCGGCCGACTACAAGGTCGTCTTCGTCGGCGACGCGTCGATGAGCCCTTACGAAATCTCCATTGCCGGTGGTGCGGTCGAGCACATGAACCCGGAGCCGGGCGCGCTCTGGCTGCAGCGTGTCAACGACATCTACAAGCATGCGGTCTGGCTCAATCCCGTTCCCGAGCAACATTGGGATTGGACGCCGTCGATTCGCATGGTTCGGACATTGATGGGCGGGCGGATGTATCCTTTGACGCTCGATGGCCTTGACGCGGCGATGCGCGCCCTGATGCGCTAGAGATCACTGCCCCGGTCATTTATGCTCACAGCCGCCACGTGCCGTCGCCAATCGGCGAAACGTTCGCTATCGAAGGTGGAAAGGCGCTGGCACCCCCGTTGACCGATCGCCCATCCTCGGACAAAGCTTTCCGTCAGCTACGGAGCAACGCGCTGCGTATCACCGGGGACCGTGTTGGCATGAAGCGCGAACCATCAGCTTGGACGACAGCAGTGGCTCTGATCATGGGGGCTGGCATGTTGGCGGGATGCGGCGCGAGCCTGCCAAGTTTGACCACCGGCTCGCTGTTCGGCGGCAGTGCAGCGTCAACGGCTGCGCCGGCTGCTCCGCAAATTCAGAACGATCCGATCTCGCGCGCCTTGCAGGTTGGCGCAACCGCCGCGAAAGCGCAAAAATGCGGCTTCAATTTCGACGCCACCAAACTGCGAACGCAATTCCTGGCCAACGAGAGTGCAGCACTCCCGAATGCCGCCGACGTCGCAAAGATCAATCAATCCTATGACGCGTCCTACCGAGGCACGGCCAAAGCCATCGCCGGTGAAGGCGAAGACTATTGCTCCACGCAAAAAACTCAGGTGATCAAGACGGCGCTCACGCGACATCTTGCGGGCGACTACACGCCGACGCCGCCGGAGCCTGTCGAAGAAGATGATGGCGGCCTATTCGGCAGTTTCGGCGATTCATCGACCAATGCCGCCAATGAACAAAAGCTCCGCCATCCGCCTGTCGGCGATTACTGATCGGCCCGGCGATGTTCGAAGTCAGATAGCCATCAACGGGACAAGACTGTGCAGCAACTGCTGTGGATCGAAGTCATTTTGAAAGCCGCAGCGGGCGTAACGCTCATTATTTTGCCCCTGTCGGCTATTCGCCTTGTCGGCATGCAACGTCCTGAGACCGGCTTTTGGCCCCGTCTACTCGGCGCCGTCGTGCTCGGTATCGCCGCTGGTGTCTTCATGACATTGCAATTTCCGGATGCGAAGGGCGGCATTGGTCCGGCGGGGCTGATCCCGATCAATCTCGCTGGGGCCGGCGCCATGATCGCGCCGCTCATTATGGGAACAGCGGCACCAACGCGACGCGGCAAAGCGTTCATTCTGGCGAATGCCGTCGCCTTGCTCAGCCTCGCCTTCCTCGAAATCGCGCACATCTAACGACTGTTGGTCGCGGCTGATGGAACCTACTTGACGCCCAGTTTCTTCTGCAGGCTTGACGACGAGGTCGTGTACTGGAACACCACTTTCTTATTCGGATAGACGATTTTTTGTGCGGCCTGAGCCATCAGCGCCGCTTCATGGAAGCCGGATAAAATCAGCTTGAGCTTGCCAGGATAAGTGTTGATATCGCCGATCGCGAAAATTCCCGGCGCGCTCGTTTCAAAGCGTTCGGTATCGACCGGGATCAAGTTCTCATGGAGATTGAGCCCCCAGTTCGCCACCGGCCCAAGCTTCATCGTCAGGCCGAAGAACGGCAGCAACGCGGTGCACGGCACACTCTCTTCGCCATCGGCTGTCTTGATCGTCACCGCCGACAGCTTGCCGTCCGCGCCCTCCAGCTTCGTCGCTTGGCCGATCAACAGCCGAACTTTGCCGTCGGCCACCAGCGCGCGCATCTTTTCAACAGAATGCGGGGCGGCGCGGAAGTCGTCCCGGCGATGCACGAGCGTCAGCGACTTGGCGACCGGCTGCAGGTTGAGCGTCCAATCCAGAGCGCTGTCGCCGCCACCGACGATGACGATATCGTGGCCGCGCATCGTCTCAATTCGACGTACCGAATAGAAAACCGACGAGCCTTCGTAGCCGGCGATGCCGTCGAGCGGCGGACGTTTCGGCGTGAATGAGCCCCCGCCGGCGGCGATCACGACCACCTTTGCGAGCAGCGTCATGCCGCCATCGCTGACCAGCCGAAAGCGGCCATCGGCTTCGCGGCTCAGCGCATCGATGCGCTCATTGAAATGAAACACCGGATTGAACGGTTTGATCTGCTCCAGCAAGCGATCGGTCAATTCCTGACCTGTCACGATGGGCAGCGCCGGTACGTCGTAGATCGGCTTTTCCGGATAAAGTTCGGCGCACTGTCCGCCAGGGCGATCGAGGATGTCGACGACATGGCATTTCAGATCGAGCAGTCCGAGTTCGAAAACTGCGAACAAGCCGCAAGGACCTGCGCCGATGATCGCGACATCGGTTTCGACAAAATTTTGGTCGAGGCTGGTACTCGGCAGTGTCGCGTCAATGGTACTCATCATCTATCTCTTTTGCATCTGCGCCGATCCGGCGCGACGTTCGATGTGACGTCACATGCGACCTTGGCAGTTCTATATGATGAACCTTCTGCCTGGAGCCCACTGCGCGGAAAACAGGTCAGGTGAGATTCGTGATGCGGCACCTGCGCGCGACGCTCGCGGCCTCAGAACTGTTTCGCCGGAACCCGGACCACCAGCCCGTCAATAGCCGACGTGATTTTAATCTGGCAGCACAGCCGGCTGCCGTCACGCACGTCGAAAGCAAAATCGAGCATGTCCTCTTCCATCGCCGCCGGCTTGCCTGTTGCGGCGCGGAAAGCTTCGTCGACGTAAACATGACATGTCGCGCACGCGCAAGCACCACCACATTCGGCTTCAATACCGGCGATGTCGTTCAGTTTCGCGGCTTCCATGACGGTCAAACCGTTCTCTGCGTCGACCGTTTGCGCCGCACCGTCTGGCTGAATAAAAGTAATCTTGATCATGTTCTCGGAAATTTCCCAGGAGAGGGTTGGCGAAGGACGACAGCGCGTCGCGAGTACCATTTGGACTGCCGGCGGCAGCTCACTGTTGCAGCGCGCACAGTTAGTCTGACCAAGCAGGGAATTCAAGCATTTGAGCAGGTCATGCGGCCGGATGCGGACTGCCTCGGCAGCCGCAAACATAAGGCTATGGTCTTGGGCTATCGCGCGTCCACATAGGTCGCGGAAACAAATCCTCGAACGTCGACAACGGCTGCCTCGATTTGGCGAACCAGGGCGCTCAAATCCGCTGCCGCATCGCCCTGCACAACCTGCTCGACGCGCTCGGCCAGCGCTGCAATACGCCAAGCGCCAACCGCCCGGCCCGAGCCCTTCAACGTGTGGGCCGCCCGGCTCCGCTCGGCCCTTGGCGCCGCTGTGCCGAGCGCTTCGATGGTTGCGGGCAATTGGGCGAGAAACAGATCCAGCACTTCCTTTTCAAGCCCACTATCGCCCAGCGTGTAACGACGCAGATGAATGAGATCGATCGGCTGCCGGCTCGCGCTGAGGGCGCCGACCTCCAACTCTGCGGAGAAATCCACAGATTGTTGGCGGCTATTGGAAAGGGTCATCGGGCCTGCGCTACTCATGCTCACGATCCGCATTGACGTGGTCTGACCCCGGTCGCCGCAGCGCCCTTGCTCCGACACCCCATGGGTCGATCGTAGGCATGTGTCCGATAAACCTACGTAAATCCAGCGCGCTAAATTTGGTGGTTATGTTCAACACCCACGTAACCATTGCCCTTACGGCGCTCGATTTTGGCCATGTAGCCGCCGCATTTGCCGCGGGATAAGCGCATTGCGTTGAAGTTGCAGAGACTTCTAGGCGTGGACAGACATGATTACGGGTTTGTATGACGGCCAAAATGACCTAGTCTTTCTCAAATCGACGGGGGCCCTCAGCGTTTAGATTCGACAAGCTTTTGCTTTCGATCCGCTTTGGGGAGTGGGGCTTATGGCGCAAGATCAAATCGCGAAACTCATGGCCATTACCGGGCAGACCTCGAACGACGCCGTCGCCGCCGAGACGCCGCCCGACGAATCGCCTGTGGAGATTGCGGACCAGTTGGCCGCTGTGTCGGCTTCGGCGGGAACGTCGTCACGGCCCAATTCAACGCCGCCGCTGCCGTCCGGTGAAGCCCCAGCGCGCCGCGTGGCGCGTCGCCGTCCCGCCGGGCCGGTTCGCGGAAAAATAGCCGCGAACGACGATGTGCCGAGCATCGGCGGTCTGATCTATGCGCTCGAACAAAAACCATCGAGTAAAATTTTTCGCATCGCCGGGCTGGCGAGCGCGGTGTGGGCGGTCGTCGGCGTCTCGTTCGGACTGCTGACGCTCGCCCCGCAATGGTCAGCCGGCGCTTCGTTCGGCGCGCTGCTGCTCAACCCGGTCACGTTTTATACTATTGCCGCCGTTGGCGTTCCGATTGCGATCTTCTGGCTGCTGGCGATGCTCAACTGGCACATCGCGTCGCTCGCCTTGAAGTCATCGACAATGACAGAGGTGGCGATCCGCCTAGCCGAGCCTGATCGCGCCGCTGAACAATCGATCGCAAGTCTCGGGCAGGCGGTCCGCCGGCAGGTGTCGTTCATGAACGACGCCGTGTCGCGGGCTCTCGGTCGCGCCGGCGAACTCGAAGCGCTGGTCCACAATCAGGTCGCCGATCTCGAACGCTCGTATGAACAAAACGAACGGCGCATTCGCGGCTTGATCCAGGAACTGACCGGCGAACGCCACGCCCTGCTCAACACCTCGACGAGCGTGACCGACACGCTCAAATCGCTCGGCACCGAAATTCCGATGCTGATTGAAAAATTATCGACGCAGCAGGTCACCCTCGCAACCATCATCAAGGGCGCGGGCGAAAACCTCACCAGCCTTGAAGGTTCACTGGCGACGCAAACCGGGCGGTTCGGCGAAGTCCTCGGCCAGCGCACTCAGGATCTTCAAGCGGTTCTCGAAGACTACACAACGGCGTTTTCGACGGCGCTCGGCACCCGCACCGAGCAGATGCGTTCGGCCTTCGACGGCTATATGCACACCCTCGATACGACGCTCGGCAACCGTACCGAAAATTTGCAGACCGTCTTCGAGGAGTATGCGCGCGCCCTCGACACCACACTCGCCAATCGGGCGCAAGCGCTCGATATGCAGCTCATCGAACGCACTCGATCGCTTGATGATGCGTTCCAACAGCGCCTCGAACTGTTCGACGCTCAGATCGTTCGCTCCACGTCGGCCATCGACAGCGCCGTCAGCGAGAAAGCTGAACTGCTCACCAACGCCCTTGAAATTCACGCCCGCACATTCCGTGACACGATCGCCCGGCAAGCCGTCGATCTGGACGACTCGGTTGTCAACGGCATCAATGCCGTGCGTCGCACCAGTGAAAACATCACGCGCCAGACCATGAAGGCCATCGAAGGGCTGTCACAGCAATCGAGCGTATTGCAGAATGTCGCCGAAAATCTTTTCAGCCAAATTCACGGTGTGACCGATCGGTTCGAAAATCAGGGCCAGCAGATTTTGCGCGCAGCCAACGTCCTCGACGACGCGAACGTGCGCATCGACACAACCCTGCAAACCCGGCACGCCGATCTGTCACGCACGCTCGATCGCCTGTCGGGCAAAGCCGATGAGTTCGGTCGCACGCTCGAAGGCTATTCAACCAACATCGAAGGCTCGATGTCGACAATCGAGATCAAGGCGCGCGCCTTGACCGAAGAATTGCGCGAGAGCACGGATGCGAAGTCACGGGCTTTGATCAGCGAGCTGGAACGCGTCAAGAGCCAGACTGAAGCTGAAAGCGAACGGACGCTTTCGGCCCTTCGCAGCCGCTTCCAAACCGTTTCCGGTGATTTGTCGTCAGAATTTGAATCGTTAACATCGCGTCTGGCCAGCGCCACCGACGAAACGCGCCTCAGAGCGGCGCAGGCGGCGGAGCTACTCAACCGCGAGCACGCCCGTATCCGTGAGGAGTCGGCCCGCCTGCCGGCTTCGACGCGCGAAACCGCCGACCAGATGCGCCGTGCCTTGCAAGACCAGATGCGGGCGCTCGACCAGCTGTCGCAAATTTCGTCACGCACGCGCTCCGATCGCGATGTCATGGCGCCCGACGCCGAGCTCGGTTCTGCACTCAGCAGCGCGCAGGGCGGAGGCATTGTCCGTCCGGTCAATCCGATGCCAGCGATTGCGCCCCCGCCCGTCGAGATGCCGCCGCCGATACAGGGCCGCAGCGGGCGTGCAGCACCGGCACAACCCACTCCAGAGCCCCGCGATGGCTGGTCACTGGGAGATTTGTTGGCGCGGGCTTCGCACGATGACGACGCAGGCGGCGCGGGCGACACCTCGAAAGCGCCGCCGGCGCGCAGCGAACCGGCGTCACACCAGCCGTTCCGGCTCGATGTCTCAATGATCGCTCGCGCCGTTGATCCCGCAACCGCATCAGCGATATGGAGCCGGATTCGCGCCGGGCAACGCAACGTCATGGTTCGTAGCATTTACGCCGCCGATGCGCGCGCCGCCTTCGATATGGTGAGCGAACGCCTGAAGGTGGACCGCGAACTGGGCCAAACCGTCATGCGCTATCTGACCGATTTCGAAGGCATCATCGGCGACGCCGACGCCCGCGACTCGACTGGTCGTTTGGCCAACTCTCACCTCACATCCGACACCGGCCGCGTGTACCTGTTCCTCGCCCACGCGGCGGGTCGCATCACGTAAGGCGCAGCTGGCGATCTTGCACCGGATGCGCGATCTGAAGACAAGTGCAAACGTCATGCGACCGCTGTCGATCGAAGTCAGCCACGAGACTTGGCCGCTCGCCGAAGCCTTCACCATTTCTCGCGGATCGAAGACGGCGGCTGACGTCGTTGTCGTGTCGATCTGCGATGTCGACACTGGCACCGCCGGTCGCGGCGAGGCCGTTCCTTATGCCCGCTATGGCGAAACGATCGACGCGGTGCTCGCCGATATCACGCGCGTCATTCCGGCCATCGCCGCCGGCAGTGCGCCGCACGAGGTTCTCCATCCGGGCGCAGCTCTCAACGCGCTGGATTGCGCAATGTGGGATTTCGAGGCCAAACGGTCGCTCGTCAGCGCTGCGACGCGGGCGGGTGTGGTCTCGCTGATGCCGGTTCTGACAGCCTACACGCTTAGTCTTGGAACTCCCGAAGCGATGGCCGCTAAAGCTCGCGCGGTCGCACATTTGCCGCTGCTGAAATTGAAACTCGGCGGAGCCGGTGACGAGGGGCGCATGCGCGCTGTGCGCGCGGCCCGGCCCGACGCACGACTGATCGCGGACGCCAACGAGGCGTGGACCGTCGATGTCTTGCAGTCGTTGATGCAGTGCGCGGCTGAACTTGGCTTCGAGACCATCGAGCAGCCTCTCCCGGCCGATCAGGACGCAGCGCTCGCGGGTCAACCGCGACCCGTGCCGCTAACAGCCGACGAAAGCGTGCACACCGCAGCCGACATCCCGCGACTGGCTGAGATCTATGACGGCGTCAACATCAAGCTCGACAAGGCTGGCGGCTTGACGGGAGCGTTAGAACTTCAAAATGCGGCGATCGCTGCGGGACTGAAAGTCATGGTCGGGTCGATGGTTGCAACGTCGCTCGCCGTGGCTCCGGCTCTGATCCTCGCCCAAAACGCCGACTGGGTCGATCTTGACGGCCCGTTGCTGCTGGCACGCGATCGGCCGTTCGCATTGCATGTTCGCGACGGCGTCATATCACCGGCCGATCCGCGACTCTGGGGCTAGTGGCTGTCCGCTTTGAGCGGCATCATGGACCGACATTCGCATTCTGTTTTGTCGGGCGTCGTTTCAAATAACCGGTTCCCACTTTTCCGGATGCACTCTGTTTTGTCGTGCTTC
>FSSH01002518.1_pt1 | contig 10083 bp, 11 predicted proteins | sample 1166101 | NCBI WGS metagenome assembly FSSH01 (sample SAMEA32972668, study PRJEB13176) | freshwater metagenome | biome: Drinking water system; feature: Biomass in drinking water that filtered by 0.45 um membrane; material: drinking water | place: USA | collected 2012-12-20 | depth 0 m | reverse complement strand
CTGACTATCTGTTGCGCTGTAATCGGCATCTTCCGAACGGTTGTGCGCGAGACAATCGTGTTCATGCCGAGGGTAGTCGGGCAATGCCAGCAGGATTTCGTCTTCGATCACGGCGTTTAACGATAGGGTGTCGCCGTCCAGCAATAGCGGTTCGCAATCGTCTAGTTGCTTTGCTTCCTGTAGCGAAGAGACAACAGCCAACTTAAAATCGATATCCAGCGGCCAAGTCAGTGCTTGTAAACAAGACTGACACTCCAACTCCACAACACCCTCGATATGGCCGGCAACGACGATGCGTTTGCCTTCCTTACCAAATTCGATCTTGGCGCTAACGCTGCCGCCATGATCGATCACGCTATCAGACAAGCGCTCGAGCGCAGCGATTTTTATATCCCCGGATAGCGCGCCACGTCTTTCGGCGAACAATAAGGGATCGATATGGTCGGGAAACTTGTCTGACATAACTGTACAATCATACAGATAACTAACTGTTGCGTCAAACGCACACCTACTCAAACCACTAACTACCGATGACCGCCATAGTCCTTGCCTCGAGTTCGAAATACCGCCGCCAATTGTTGGAAAAACTGGGTCTGGATTTCCTTAGTTGCAGCAGCGACATCGACGAGAGCCCGCAATCGGGCGAATCGCCTGATGCTTTGGTACACAGATTATCGCTGGCTAAGGCTGAAGAAGTCGGCAAAACATACTCAAACCATTTGATCATTGGTTCCGATCAGGTTGCCGTGCTGGACCAAGAAATATTGGGAAAGCCCGGCGGGCGCGATGCGGCAATTCAACAACTTGCCAAGCAATCCGGCCGGACCGTGCGATTTTATACCGGCATCTGTGTTTTGAATAGCGCAACGGGCCGAAGCTTAAGCGATATGGATGTTTGTAGTGTGCATTTCAAAACGCTGGAGTCATCCCAGATTAGAAACTACATCGATCTGGATCAGCCCTTCGATTGTGCCGGCAGCTTCAAGTCCGAAGGTTTGGGGATCGCGTTATTCAGTAAAATTGTCGGAGAGGATCCTAATGCCTTGGTCGGTTTGCCGTTGATAAAACTGGTGGCATTGTTGGAAAAATTCGGCGTCGATATACTCTGATCGGCAGCCGATAGCGTTTAATGAAATTTTTTGTTCGGCCCGAGTAATTCAAACATCTGCAAAAACTCCTCTTCGACTTGTTCCATCATCGAGATGATTTGCTCTCGAGTTAAACGCACAAGCGTTAACGATTGATTAGAAAACTCCGCAACGGCTAATTCCAGACCATCGGCTTGTTGGCCGCTATCGACCAGGCGTGCCGCCATATGCAGCAAATGCGCGTCCAATTTGTGCACTTGGGCATCGGCAGGGTTCAGATAGCAGCCTATGGTTTCGTAGAGGGATTCCGGCAAGCCCCAGGTTTTTAGCAATTCCCCACCAACCTCTGCATGAGTGAAACCAATCAGTTCTTGTTCGAAGCCGGCCAACAAGGCGCGGTTATGGTCTGCGGCAAGCAATGCTCTTAAATACTGCTCGGGCATTTTTTGACTGAGCAGCAGCGAGCCTATGTCATGCAATAGACCGGCTAGAAACAGTCTTTCGGTATGCAGCACGGCGCTGGCTTTTGCCAGCAGACGGGCAATGACCGCGCAATGTACGCTGCGCATCCAGAACGAAGTCATGTCGATCAGTTCGTCGGGGATTTTTCCGAAGCGATCAACAACCGTGGTCGCCAAAACCAGATTACTTAAGTCGTCGATACCTATGACGGTAACGGCTCGGGAAATCGTGTCGATTTTGGCTTGAAAACCGTAGAAAGGACTATTCACTACGCGCAACAAACGTGCGCTAAAAGCCGGGTCCTTGGCGATCACCTTGCCGATATCGGCCAGCGAAAAGCGCGAATCGCGGATCATTTCGCTGAGTTGAAAGTAAATATCGGGCAGGGAAAACAGTTCGGTCGAGCCTGCAATCAATTGCTTGATAGCTGCGGCTTTCAATTAACTTTTCCGATACAGCGCCATTACGTGCTGCACATAATTGCGGGTTTCGGGGTAGGGCGGCACGCTGTTATTGTATTTCATTACCGCGCCTTCGCCAGCGTTGTAACCGGCTACCGCCAGCGTCAGATTGGAATTGAACATTGCCAGCAAGTCTTTCAAATAACGGGTGCCGCCGTCGACATTCTGCTCGGCATCGCGCCGGTCGGTGACGCCGTAACGGCGCGCGGTATCCGGCATTAATTGCATCAAACCCACCGCGCCGGCTGACGACACCGCATTTGGGTTATAGGCTGATTCGGCTTGAATAACCGCGTGCAGCAATTTGGGGTCCATTTGATGCTTGGCCGCAGCCTTGGCAACTAAATCGTTGAATTTGAGTTTATTGCCGGACATGAATTTCAAATCTCGGCTGTAAGTGCGCGGCCGGGTGCGGATGATCAAACGGTAATCGAAGCCTTTTTTCGGCTCGTCGGTGTAATACACCCGACCGCTCGGATCGGTGTATTTAAAAATGTCCGCCCCCGCATCGGTGATTAGCGCTATCGATAGTATGGGAATCAGCAGGGGTTTCATTGCTTCACCTTTTACCGACTGAACTCATTCGGTCACGCTAATCAGGCTGGCTGCCTGGACCGCTTTGGCACGAGCGTCGCTGACATTGTCGGCAGTGGCGAGTGCTACGCCCATGCGCCTTGACACGAAAGCTTCCGGTTTGCCGAATAGGCGGATGTCGGTATCGGCAACAGCCAATGCATTTTCCAAACCATGATAGGTCACGGCTTTGGCGTCTATGCCGCCCAAAATCACCGCGCTGGCGGCGGTTTTATCCAATGCGGTGTTGACCGGCAAGCCAAGAATGGCGCGGGCATGTAAATCAAATTCGCTTTGCCGCTGGCTGGCCATGGTGACCATGCCGGTATCATGCGGCCTGGGGCTGACTTCACTAAACCAGACTTGATCGCCGGCGATGAACAGTTCCACACCAAACAAACCCAATCCGCCTAGTGCGGTAGTCACTTTGTCGGCAATTAGCTGAGATAAAGCAATTGCTTTGGCGCTCATTGCCTGCGGCTGCCAGCTTTCGCGGTAATCGCCGTTTTCTTGGCGGTGCCCTATAGGTTCGCAGAAATAAGTGTTTACCTGGCTGTTGCCATCCAGCGCTCGCACCGTGAGCAGCGTAATTTCAAAATCAAATTCAATTTTGGCTTCGACGATTACCTTGCCGGTGTCGGCGCGGCCTCCAGCCTTGGCGTAATCCCAGGCGGCCTGCAACTGATCGGCGCTTTTTACCATGGATTGGCCTTTGCCGGACGAGGACATGGTGGGTTTGATAAAGCAGGGGTAGCCAATGCCGCTATCGACAGCGGACTTCAGTTGTTCAAAGGTTTCGGCAAATGCGTAGTTCGAGGTTGGTAGTCCGAGTTCGGCGGCTGCAAGCTCGCGTATGCCCTCGCGGTTCATCGTCAATTGAATTGCCCTGGCGTTGGGTACGATAGTGGTTTTGCCTTGCGCTTCAATCTCCGCCAGCGCTTCGGTGGCAATCGCTTCGATTTCGGGGATGATGTAATGCGGCTGTTCCGCAGCAATCAGTGTTTTTACCGCCGCTGCATCGGTCATATCGATCACGTGGCGGCGGTGCGCGACTTGCATGGCTGGTGCGCCGGCGTAACGATCAACGGCGATCACTTCCACGCCATAGCGTTGCAGGGAAATGGCGATTTCTTTGCCCAATTCGCCACTGCCCAGTAACAAAGCTTTGGTGGCGCTGACGCTGTCAGGGGTGCCTATTTTCATGATTTTGCTAAATAGTTATCGATGTCTTGTTTGGAAAAGCCAATTTTTTTCGCGACCCGGTCGGCGTGGCTGACTCTGGATATGCCGGCGATCAATTTAAATGTCGGCAAGTCGTCGGCAAATTCCACTTGTTTGGGGACCGCGATTTTTCTTTTCACAAACTCGTCGACCAATTGATGGTTATGGGTAATTAAAATGGTGCTGTTGCCTTTGCGGTAAAAACCGTCCAGCACGTCGATAGACGACTGCATCTTCTCTTCAAAGGTAGTGCCTTCCGCCATTTCGTCAAGCACCACCAAGCTTTTTGCGGTGCTGGCCAGAAAAATATCGCGGGTGCGTTTCAGTTCTGTGCCAAAACGGCCTTCGCCATCGTCGAGGTGGCTGATCTCCGGGCACTGATAGAAAATCCGGTCGGCAACGCTCAAGCTGGCGGCTTGGGCCGGCACGAAACAGCCGATCTGCGCCAGTAATTGAATCTGGGTGACGGTTTTGCAAAATGCAGTTTTGCCGCCGCTGTTGGGGCCGGTCACGCAGACCAGACGTTCGTCGTCCATACTAAAATCGTTGCCGACATAGGCCGGATTTTTTTGACCCAGCACGGGGTTCTTCGCTGCAACCAATTTGATGTTATGGCGTTCGCTGGCGTTCAGCTCCGGCAACACCATCTCGCTGCCGTAATCTTCGGCATATTTGATAAAAGCCAGCAACTCGTCTAGTTGGCCCAGGCCGTCCAGCATATCGCCGAGCGCCTGCGAGTTTTTATAGATATTGCGTAGCGGAATGATGCAGTTGTCTCGGTCGTAACCGCCGATTACCGGAATATAGGCCAAGGCCAAAGGCAAGAAAAACACCGATGCCACCGACAAACCGTCGCGGGTAACCTGGAACATATCTGTGGGGAAAATCTGCATCAGGCCCCAAATGGCAGCGATCAACAAGCCAATCAGCATCGGTTTGAACAAGGTGGGCCTGAAGATCGTTGCCGGCGAGAATGAGTTTTTGCGTTCTTCCTTGCTTTGCAGGCCTTTCTCGCTGTTATAGACCGGGCCGACCATCAGCGAATACTCGTTGCTGTGGGAAAAATTGCCGATTTTTTCGAACACGCTTTGCAGGTAAGGGCTTTGCGGTTTGCCGGAGTTGTAGATCGCGCCGACTAAATTCAAAACCACGCGCACGCCACGCACATACTGTTTGTAGCCGTAACCTTCGATTTGATGGTCTTCGCGAGCCGTACCGAAACCACCGAGAAATTCGCCGAATAATAATAAATAAAGTCGGTTTTCCGAGGCGGCGGCATGGGCAACAATGTTTTCGACGTTGGCGCGTACATCCGGATTGTCTTGAATTTCCCGCACCGCGGCTTGCTTGGCGGCTATCGCCTCCAGATCGTCCAAGGGTTGGCTTAGCGAACGATACAGCACGGTTTTACCGGCGGTGGTGCTGGCGTAGTTGACGTAATCGAACAGTTCGTCCACTTCAATGGTGCTAAACGCGCCTTGATCGATCACGCCTTCACCGGTAGGCAAGGGTTGGCTTGTGCGCACTGCGGGCCATTCGTCGTTCCAGCTTTGTAAGATGTTTTGTTGCATATTACCCCCGGTTTTTAGTAGCCGCGCTTTATTTAGTGCACGGTTTTGATTAAATCAAGCATCACCTCGACATGAGCGTCGCTGTCGTTTAAACACGGAATGTAGCGATAGGTATCACCGCCGGCTTCCAGAAAAATTTCCTGGTTGGCGATGGCGATCTCTTCCAGCGTTTCCAGACAGTCTACCGAGAATCCCGGACAAATCACGTCCACATTCTTGATGCCTTGTTGCGGCAATTCCTGCAACACTTCCACGCAATAGGGTTTCAGCCATTCGGCTTTGCCGAAGCGCGATTGAAACACCAGTTTCCATTGTTGCTCGTTCAGTCCCAATTGCTCGGCGAGCAGGCGGCCCGTGGTTTGGCATTGATAGAAATACGGGTCACCCCATTCGGTCAGTTTGGCCGGCAAGCCGTGAAAGGACAGCAGCAACAATTCGGCCTGGCCGTTGGTTTGCCAATGCTGGCGTACCGATTGCGCCAGGGCTTCGATGTAACTGGGGTGTTCATGAAAGTCGCTGATGAAATGTAGGCCGGGCATGTGTCGCCAACTGACAAATTCCTCGGCAACCACGTCGAAAATCGAGGCGGTGGTGGTGGAGGAATACTGCGGATACAAAGGCAGGATGACGATTTCGTGGACACCTTGTTTCTGAAAGTTTTGCAGCTTTTCCCGCAAGGCCGGCTTGCCGTAGCGCATCGCGCAATCGATGACCAAATTCGAGCCATCGATGCCCGCAAAACCTTGCAACTTGGCGGTTAGCTTTTCGGTGAATACGATCAAGGGCGAGCCTTGTTCGGTCCAGATCGATTGATAAGCGTGCGCGGATTTTTTGGGACGAAACGGCAGCACGAACAGATTCAGAATCAGCCACCATAACGGTCTGGGCAAATTGACCACCCGTGGGTCGCCAAGAAATTCGCGCAGGAAGCGGCGCACATCGCCGGTTTTTGGGGAGGCAGGTGAACCCAGGTTGACCAGTAACACCCCAACTTTTTTCGCGCTTGTGTCGGTCATGTTTTTCAGCGATTGATCAGGTTCAGGAATTCGGAGCGGGTGCTGATTTCTTCTCTAAAGATGCCCAGCATCACCGACGTGGTCATCACCGAGTTTTGTTTTTCCACGCCGCGCATCATCATGCAGAGATGTTTGGCTTCGATGACCACCGCCACGCCGCGGGCGTCGATGGCTGTTTCCACTGCCTTGGCAATTTGCCGAGTCAATTGTTCCTGAATTTGCAAGCGGCGACCGTACATATCGACGATCCGTGCCAACTTGGACAAGCCCAAGACTTTGCCTTTCGGCAGGTAGCCGATGTGGCATTTACCGATGAACGGTAATAGATGATGCTCGCATAAGGAGTAAAGTTCGATGTCTTTCACGATCACCATGTCTTCGGTGTCGGCTTGAAATATCGCGCCGTTCAATACCTCTTCCAGGGTTTTTTCGTAACCGTTATTCAGGAATTTAAAGGCTTTTGCGGCCCGTTTCGGCGTGTCGCGCAAACCTTCCCGATTCACGTCTTCGCCTATCGCTTGAATTATTTTGGAGAAATATTCTTCCATTGCCGCCCCCGAGTAAAAAAATGTCGTGAGTATACAGTATCAAACTGTAAATTCTAAGGCGTCCAAAATCACCTGACTGCCGGCTCCAAAACGGGTGGCGTTTTCGCTGAGATGGCGGCGCCAGGCCCGCGCACCATCGACACCATGAAACAGACCCAACATATGCCGGGCAATGCAATGCAGTCTCACGCCTTGTTGCAATTGCTGCTCTATGTAAGGCAGCATTGCCAATACCGTCTCTTGCCGCGACTGGATAGGATGCTCGTCGTTAAACAAGCGCCGGTCTACTTCCGCCAATAAATAGGGATTGTGATACACCTCCCGGCCCAGCATGACGCCGTCGACTTGCGTCAATAAATCCAGCGAGCTATCCAAGGATTCGATGCCGCCATTGATGACGATCTTTAGCATTGAGAACTCTTGCTTCAACTGAAACACCACGTCATAACGCAGCGGCGGCACGTCACGATTCTGTTTGGGCGACAGGCCGGACAACCAGGCTTTGCGGGCATGGATGATAAACGTCTCGCAACCGGCCGCCGCCACAGTCTGTATGAAATGTCTCAGCTCGTCGTAGGAATCGCGATCATCGATACCGATCCGCGACTTCACAGTCACCGGCATCGATACCGCTTGGCGCATCGCTGCCACGCACTCTGCGACCAATTCGGGTTCGGCCATCAAGCAGGCGCCGAAGCGGCCATTTTGCACCCGGTCGCTGGGGCAGCCGACGTTTAAATTGATCTCGTCGTAACCATAGTCGGCGGCAATTTTTGCGCATTCGGCTAAATCCGCAGGATTGCTGCCACCCAATTGCAAAGCCACCGGGTGTTCTGTTTGATTGAACTGTAAATGCCGGTCGCGGTTGCCATGCAAGATGGCGCCGGTGGTGACCATTTCAGTGTACAGCAAGGCATGTCGGGATAAGCTTCTATGAAAACGCCGACAGTGTCGGTCAGTCCAATCCAGCATGGGGGCTACGGAGAATCTACAGGCTAGGTTTTTGTCAGCTTGTGGCCGTACATGGACGCGGTCAGCGGTCATCGATGGTTCTGGTAGTTGGGAAGCAGGATTTAAATTCGGTGACTTTATTATACTGTGCCGGACTGAATAAAAACGGCAGTAGGCAATCAGACGGTGATGAAGGCTGAAAGAGCAAAGCGGTAGGATAGGAAAATATCAGTCGGCTTTACCCGTGTAAATCTTGTCGACCAATTCTTTAAACCACCGAGGTCTAAAAATCACCACGTACAAACCGATGCTGCTGGTAATCGGGATCGGGCCGACGCTAAACAGCATAAACACGATAAAGACTATCGCACATTTGATTCTCGTAAGGTTTGTCGGATTCATATTGCCCCGCCGATATTAAATGATGCTAAAAGCTAACACGTTGTTGGCAAATGCAGCTATTAAGAGCGAAAAAATCCTCGGTGCTGTTTTGAAATAGCGTTGTCGAGTTGCTTGGGAGTCGGGGATGGCTATCTGGTTTGTCCGCGTGGACGTTTCGAGGTAACTCAGTTTACCGATAGTGTTCGGTTGTACTGTTTGCCGGCTTTGTTCTCAGTGAGGTTACCAACGCATTTGCTGTTGGTTTGCTTGGCGTGAAACCGATGGAGCGAATTACCAACCGGCTGGACCAAAGCCTGAGTGCCGGGTTTGAGCGGGCGTGAGGCAAGCGCGTTAATTGTTTCCATGCTGCCCATGCATTGCTTGTGCTTCGGCATGGTTGCGGCGGGGGCGTTTTGGGTGGCCAGAAATACGCCGATAATGATCAGCAAAAAGCTTATGCCGCAACGCTTTAGCTCGCGTACACAGGTTTTCAGGATTTCTTCGGAATTCATTGTTTGTCTCCTAATGTTGGGGTTATAAAAACTTTGCGAGCAGACCTTTTAATGCGCAAACAGGTGTGAATGTTTTAGAAATTAGCACCAATGCTTTTGCTGTGACCGGCAAAAACGTTGAATAACGACTCTGATTCGCGACCCGGTTGAACCTAGTGATAGTTATAGGCTGCCGTTTATCGTTGCGCAGCCAGACTTATAACAAGGCAATGCTTAAACCAATCTGAAGTGAATTTTCGCCACGCGATTTTTGGCATGTATTTCTTGGTGAATTTCCAGTGCTTCACTGCGCATGTGGTTGCAGAATGCACAAAGGCCTTCGTGGTCGGCATGTGATTTTTCATGAGCTGACAATAAGTCGCCGCATCTTTTGCAACGAGTAATCTGCTGGAGTGTTTTCATGGTGATCGCCTCGTAATCGGAATTTGTGAAAATAACGCGCTATGGGTTTGTTGGGTGTCCGGCTCTTTATAAGGAGAGCTAAACTACACACCGCAAAACCAATGCCACTAGAGATGCGGGCATGCGGTAAATATTTTAACTAATTGTTTCTGCGTTATTTTATGAGCTGACAATGCTGGAAAGCAGTGAAAAAATACACAAGAAATTGTTGATTTCAGCACTAAATATCGTAGCGTTTACGAAATGTCGTACAAAGTATTCGGGCGAGTCGATGATTCAGGGACGTTAGAGCCTTTTGCAGGTTGTCGGTCAATTAAAAGTCGGTATTAAGCTTTGGGGTTATGGGTACCTCTACGGCGGTCTCTCCAGCACCAGCGCGACGATTTGTAAGGGTCCGGTCAGTTAATGAGCTGAATTTGGACAAGCCAGTCGCATTTTTAGTGATGCTGCTAAGGGGTTTTACCGGCGGTTAAGTTTTGACGAAATATCGTCAACCATGCAAAAATATGTGATACATTTCGCTTTAAACGTATCGGGAGGATATTCCCATTTAACTAGGTAGTGTGCGTGTCCTACCGATGAAATGCTTGAGAGTCAGCATGCGGCAACGATACTATCCGGCCATACTCAAAACGCTAAGCGGCGCTATCGTCTGTTGGCTCTGCGCACTCGCAACTGTGGTTCCGGTCAGGGCTGTTGCCGCGGGTCATATGGGACATATCTCCAGCCACAGCGCCACTGGGCTACCGGGTGATTTTTTATTGTTCCCGGCTTTGACCGGTATCGTGCGTTTCGATCAAGAACCTCAAAAAAAGCTCAGTAATAGCGAGGTTATCCCCGAGATTAACGTGTTTTACACCACCGACTATCAGCGCTTTCGGTTTCTCGGCGAATGGC
>FSSH01000617.1_pt1 | contig 10086 bp, 4 predicted proteins | sample 1166101 | NCBI WGS metagenome assembly FSSH01 (sample SAMEA32972668, study PRJEB13176) | freshwater metagenome | biome: Drinking water system; feature: Biomass in drinking water that filtered by 0.45 um membrane; material: drinking water | place: USA | collected 2012-12-20 | depth 0 m | reverse complement strand
CGGTTCCTATATTGGTGAGGATTTCACCATGGGGAAGCCTTGCCCGGCTTTGTTTTTTTCAAGTTTAGTGGGAATTCTCCCATTCCCCAAAAATGTTGTCTGGACAACACTGGAGTACCCGGGTCGGCAAATTCTTATTGACAAGGGGGTCGGAAAGGCTTAAAAATGAGTCACTCCGCTTGCCGTCTGGGGTTTGCTCGCAGTTTTTTCAAGGAGAGGAAAAGGCGCAAAAAAGTTCTTACAATCTAGTTGTCAAGCCCATAAATTCAGCATTTTGGCGTTCTCTACTTACTAAAAATGGGCATGATCCTGCTAGAAGCCGGCTATTGGTTTCAACCGTCCCCTGGAGGGATATAGCGTGAGACAAGCTCAAATTCAAATGTCAAGAACTGTTCGGGTCAGGGTTCGTAACCTTGGCCTGGTAGCGTTTTCCTTTGCCGCCGTCCTTTCCCTGGTGGTGTTAGATGCCCCGGCCTGGGCGCAGTTGCCGCCGGTGAACATGGGTCGCTGGGTGCATCAGCCTGGTGATAATCAATATTCCAATGAGACTCAGCAGTCGCGCCACGGCGGCGGACCTGCTCCGGTGCAAGCGGCTCCGGTCAATGTTCCCCTGGCTATGCCCGGCTGGAGGCCCACTCCCAAGCCGCGTCGCAGCGACATCTCTCTCCTTCCGATTGTTTGTGACGAGCCTGTTCCTCCTCCCGGCTTCCCGCCCATGCCCGACCAGCTTGATCTGCCTGGTCTGAGGGGTGGCGGCATGCTGAGAAGTTCCGGCGGTGGTGGCGGCGGCGGCGGTAGTTTCTCTTCGTCATACGGCGGTAGCGGTGGCGGTTCGGTTTCTATCGGCGCTCCGGCAGCTGGAATGGGAGAAGTGACTCGCTCTCAGGGCTACACATCGGTGCCGCCCGGTGCCTTTGTGCAGAAGAAAACCCCCTACGGCCGTGGCAATTCCACTGGCGCGGGCGGTGGCGGTGATGTTTACGCCAGCGGCGACGGCGGTGGTGCACCTAGATCTTCTGCGGCTCAGAACGCTCTCAGAAAGATGGGTAAAGAACCTGGTCTGAACGACAAAGGCTATGCGGCTCAGCCCGAGGCTCCTACCGCTATGCAGGTCAACCAGGCTGCCACTCAAGATCTCTCTTTGCCCGATGACGAGATGCAGAGTGCTTCCAGCAATAAGCGCACCAACAGCCAGGGCAGCAAAATATTCAATCGCACCGTCGGTCGCATCGGCAACCGGATGATCAACAGCATCAACGCTATGCCTTTGCCGATCAAAATGCCAGGGGGTAGATAGGCGGCAGTGATTAGTCGAAGTTTAGTGAGATAGATAAAAATAGTTGGCGAAAGATTTCTTTCCAATCAAAAATGGAATTGGCTAGGGGATTTAAGAGGTTAGAGTTATGAATCCGAATTTTCTAAAAGTGAAGTACTTACCAGTGTTGGGAGCGGCACTGGCGCTTGTTCTTTCTTGTGGATCCGAGGCTAAGGCTCAGGGGTCCGTCAATTTGAAGAAGGGTCAGTTGCAGCAAGCCGGCTGGCACAAGTCGCCCTTGCAGGTGCAAATTCTCGATGATGGACCGGTGGTTAAAGACTATCGGACTGCTCCTGCCAACGACCAGGGCTTCAACATTCCTATTGCTCCTGTCGGCAATGGAGGCGGTCGTATTCCGGAAGGTGGTCTACCGTTCCAGACCGGTTCAGGACCGGTGATGCCGCGCATGCAGCAAAGCAGCCTGCCCCAGGCCGGTTTCGGTACCAACATTCCGGCTCGCGGTATGGGACCGGCGATGGCCCTGCCTCAAGCCAAAATGGGCGGGCTCGGCAATCAATATGCCAACCAGCAGAAAGCTGCCACTAATGTGGCTGCCCGACCGGTAGGTTTGGGCAAGCCGGCCTCCGGCATGCGGGCGGCGGCTGCCCCGGCCAGCTACGGAAGCAGTTATGGCGGTAGCGGTGGTGGCGGCAGCTACTCCGGTGGCGGCTCCAGTTCCTCCACATCGGTTCGTGCCAAGTTGCTAGGGAAGTAACGAGGCAGATAATTTCAAAGACTCAGGAGGTCTTTCAACCAAGACATGGCAAACGTCCTAATAGCGCTAATCGTACTTCTAGTCTCCACTACAATCCTCAGCGGTTGTAGTGGAGTCGGTGGTGGATTGGGACGTAGCGATAATGCCGCCATGGTTCCCGCCGGTGGTGGTGCCCTCGGTAAATTGAGACCGAAGGTGGATCCCCGCTATGTGGAAATGGCCCAGCAGGAAGTTCTGGCAGACCAGGAGCAGCAGGCCTTGCGCGCCCAGCAAGCCCAGAGTGCGCAAGCCCAGAGCGGTGGCGGCGGTTTCGGCGGTTTCAGCTTTGACGGTCTCGGTCGTCTCTTGCCCAAGGTCTCCCGAGAGCCTATATCCGGTGCCCAACCGGAGAGTGCCGTAGCTGGTTCTATGAATCCGCTCGGTCAAATGGGTAACAGCAACGGCTTGCCGACCGGAGTGACCAGCGCCGGTTCGGAAGCCCAGTCGGGCGCCAACAATAATACCTTTGGTGCGGCCCAGGAAGTGAAGCCCACTGAAATGGCCACCTATGGAAACAGCTATCCCGGCGCCAATCCTTACGGCACAAGCGGCACCGGTGTCGTGCCGCCTCCTCCTCCCGGTTCACTGGTAGGCGGCGGCGCCCTCTCTCCGCCACCACCGGCGGTGACGCTCAGTACCCGCGCCGATGTCGCATACAACGGTGCCGATCCCAATGCCGCACCAAATCCCTACGCAAATCCCTACGCCAATCCTTATGCCAATCCATACGCGAATCCCTACGCTAATCCTTATCTGAATCCTTATGCCGTTCCTTACCAGGGCGGCTATCCGCCTCAGGCGGCGCCTCAGCCGGAGAGACCGGCTGGGCTTTTCGGTGCCGGGCAGGGCCAGTCGCGGCGGAGTTCCTCCCAGGATGATGAACCGGTGGAGCGAAAGAAATCGAGTTTCGTACCGATTATTCCCCGGGGCATGGATGCCAGATCACCTTACCAACAACGCGATGATTTGAAAGTTCTCTGGAAGGGCGCCCTCGCCGGAGGTGCCATCAAGAATGTCGTAGCCAAAGATGGTAAGTTGACCGAGACTCTTTCCCGGGTCGATGTCGGTTTGCCTGCCGATGCAACACGGGGCAGCTTCAATGTCAATCCGAGGCAGGTAGACGCCATCTTCAAGCCCGTGGCCATGGACAAGAAAACCTATGCCACGGTGCGTCGCATGCAGAGCGACCTGGTGCAGTCGTACTACCGGTACTTGTATGCCTATCATAAGTTTGCTCTGGCTCAGCAGACCCTTTCCGCTCGTAAGCAAGAAGTAGAAGTGGCTGGTTCCGACTCTGAAAAACAGAGAGCAGCCGCTGATGTGGCTCAGTCTCAGAACGATGCCGACAGCGCCAAGGAAGATCTCAAAGCCGCTCAGATGGAGCTTGCCTCCACGGCGGGAACCAATGCCGCTCGTTCCATTATAGGAAAGGTATCCGGCATCACTCCTTCTTCTGAGTCCCTGGCTGTGGCTGAACCGGAGCCGCCGGCGCCGGCTGAGAATAAAGGTGTATTCGGCTTCGGCTCCTTGTTTGGTTTCGGCGGCAAGCCTGCCGCTGAGCAGCCGAAGGAACAGCCTCGTGAAAAGCCTGTCAAGGTTGCCGCTGCACCGGTGGCTCAAGCCGGAAAAGATAAGAAGGGCGTCGGCAAGAAAGGCGCCAAGGCGCCGGCGGCCCAGTCGGAAGGTGATTTGAAGCCGGCTCAGGCACCGGTTGCAGCCAGTGCTGAACCCGCCCCGCAGAGCACCACCGGTGGTATTTCCATGGAACTCAAGGGCGTCAATGTCACTGCCCGCAAGTCTGTTTTGACCGTGGCAATTCGCAACAATAGCGAGAATGATTTCAGTTTTGATCCGGAGGCTTTTGCCGTTTCGGAGAACAATCACAAATTAGCGGAGGCCGCCTTGAGAGCAGATTTCGAAACCACTCTGGTGCAGCCCAATCAGGAAGTGAAAGGAACAATAACCATTTTTGGTCGCCCCTGGAATGATAGATTGTCGGTGTCATTGTCGGATGGAAGTCGTAACGTACAACTGAGGCGATGAGAGATGGAAGAAGGGTGACAGGAAGCGGATTCGGATTTTTAAAGCACTTAGTAAACGCCAGATACCAGAAAAGTCAGAGCAAGATTTAGATCAGGTAAGAATGATGAAAATAGCCTTTTCAACCAAGTCAAATAATACGCAAAGCAAGAGTGAATGCAGATTCGCCGGCTCTGCTTTGAGGCTGGCTATGAGACCCGCGGCTCTGACGCTTCTCGGCTTGCAATTTGTCGGCTTGATGCTGGCCATGGTTGCTTCCTGTCAGGCTGCATTTGCCCAGGGCCCGGTGCGAGCCAATGGTACCGGCACCAATCCCGGTATTCCTCAAAATGGAACGGAGAGCACCGCCTGGGCTAACCGTCAGAGATACTTCGATCGTAACCCCTGGACTAAAGGCAGTCACGACGACGATAGAACTGAAGATGTACCCGGCACCAAGAACCAGAAGGCTGTTGATGCCATTCCGGCCTTCCCTATGCCTGTGACCTTCAACGTTGCTACACCGATTGATCAGTCCGGGCAACGCTGGATGATGCAGATGCAGTCCGGTGTGTTACCCACCAAGATTCAGCAGAGAGACATCGGTAACATCACCAGAAACTATACGACTCCCGGTGTTTTCATTACCGACCAGTCTTTCGCTATTCACGCCAACCAGGCTCTCAGTAAGTTCGCCGAAAACCAGATGGACCCCGAGCGCTTGAACTGGAACGTCGCTACTGCCGCAGGTATGGGCTCGGCAGGGGCTTCCAACAGTGCCGCCAATGTGGGCGAGCAATCTCTTACCACCATGTTCGATCGCATTCTTGATGCTGACGGAGCCGGTGCTCTTATCAACGTCGCCAACGAAGCTTCCGGTACCGGTGGTAATGTCGGCGCTCTTTTCCGCACCATTCCTGATGCCGTGGGTATGGTCATGCAGATGTACAAGCATTGCTATGTACCAATGGCTATTCTCTTCCTCTTGCCGGGCGCCGTCATCAGCCAGGTAAAGGGTACAGTCGGTAGAGGTCTTTCCAATACAGTCAGCGTACCGGAAGCGCAGAATCCCTTTGAGGGTATTCTTCGCTCCATAGTGGCTATTTTCCTGATCCCCGGCACCCAGGTGATTGTCAGCTGGTCAATAGATGTAGGTAATTCTCTGGCTTACTCCATGCGCGACTGGGTAGACATTCCCATGATCGTCAACTGGTGCCATGAGTTATCTTACGACCCTAAGCGGGAGAATGACGACAACGCCATTCGTCCTCCAAATCCCAACCCCAACTATTCAGCCGGTGGAGCCGGTGGCGGCGGTGGCAGCACTGGCGGTGGTGGCGGCGGTGGTGGCCTCTTCGCCGGCATTGGTGCTTTGTTCGGCAGTATCGGCGCCTTCCTTGGCGGTTTGATCGACTCTTTGTTTGGAGGTTGGGCCGCACCTGGTGAAGGTGTCTTCATGAACATGCGCGAGGGCTCGGTGCACATGGAGCGCCAGGGCTTCATCTCGATCATTTTGCAGTTAGCCTTCAACATCATGGTCTACATTGCAGCTCTGTTTATTGTGATCATGACTGCCTTGCAAATTTGCTATATCTGCTACCTGTTCCTCATGGGACCTCTGGCGGCAGCCTTCTACGCCTGGCCTCAGATAAGCCAGAGAACTTTCCGCGGTGTGTTCAGCAGCTGGTTGGAAGCCGTGATCAAGGTCTCACTCTGGCGCTTCTATTGGATGGTGATCCTGGCTGTCATCACACAGCGACTCATCTATACAGGCGGGGGCACCGGCGACTTGCAGTGGGAGGTTTGTATCTTCGCCAGCTTCCTGGGCATCATGCTTTATGTGCCGATGGAACCCTTCATCTTCGATCCTAAGGGCAGCTTCGGTCAGGCTGCTCAGGTTTACAGCACTTCCATGAAAACTGCCATGGGCGACGCTAAAGGCGGTGGCGGCGGTGGCGGCGGCGGTGGAGCCGGCGGCGGTAAAGGTGCTGATTCCGGAGCCGGCAGCGGCAAGTCCGATGAAAGCGGTGAAAATCGCAGCGAGACCAGAACAGATACCAGAACCGAGAGCCAGCCGACTGCTCCTGTTGATTCCAACAGAGGCAATCAGGGCTTGCAACTCGCGTCAGCCGGGTCTGATTCCGGAAGCAAAGGCGGCAAAGACGGCGAGTCTGTCAAGGTGCAGCCGCCGCCCAGCAGTTCCATGGCACAAGGCACTGGGCAGCAGGGCTCCCAGGGGGCAGCCCAGGGCGCAGATCAGGGCAAGGGTAGTTCTCTACCGCCAGGTTCCGGCAGCACTGCGGGCAAGGGCGTTGGCAGCCAAGTCGGAGCCAATACCGCTGCGCCTCCAGGTGGTGCCGGCTCTTCCACGGGCAAAGGCAAGGGTGGAGCGCCAGTGGCAGTTACTGCCGGTAACGGTTCAGTTAACGCGCAGGCCGGCAACACGCAGTTGGCCGGTGTACCCAACCCGCCATCGGCAGGCACCGCGCAGACAGGCGGCAGCAACAGCGGTAGCAACAGCGGCAGTAACAATGCCGGCAACGGCAGTTCCGCACCGCAAGCCAATGTGCAGGTCACTCAGGTCGCCTCGGCTCCGTCTAGCGGTGGCAACAGCGGCGGCGACTCCGGAAATTCCTCCAGTGTGCAGACCGGTGCCCAGGGATCGGCTGAGCGCAATCTCGGTACTCAGATAGCTTCGCTGGAAGGTAAGGACGATGACGGAGGCAAAACAGCATGATTAACCTCCTTCAGACCGGTCTGACCGGCAGAACCAATGGAACGTTCGAAAACTCGTCGAGGCTCTCAAAGATGCAATTAGTGAAAGAGAAAAGTCAAAGAAGTCAAAGCCATCCAAGGGGTATGGCACTGGCAGGGCTGGTGACTCTTCTTCTGACCCTGGCTATCGGTTCGATTGCACCGGCTTTTGCGCAGGGGACCGGCGGGGGCACCGGAGGCGGTACCGGCGGTAGCGCTTCCGAGCAGAACTTGCAGAGTAGCGCTTACGTTGAGCAGGCATACTGTTTGAGAAACCCCGAATATGCCGAGTTCATGAATTTGAAGGGGCGTGAGAAAACTGCCAATACTCCGCAGCAGATCACGAACCGCTATCCATATTCAATAGTACCGCCGATTCCGCCTGGCGCCTGGCAGTCACAGACTCCCGGTGAGGGTGGTCGTTATGACGTGGATACCTATACATGTACCGGCGGTGTGCTGACCGACCAGTCTTTTGCTATCCACATGAACCATGGTCTGAGCCGCTTGCTGGAGAAGCAGATGGCTCCTGAGCGCATCATGCACGCCATGACCGGTACCGGCGGTGTGGCAGCCAATAACGCCGCCAACTCGGAAGCCGGCGTGGTCACCAACCAGGCTTATTCCGCTATTGATTATTGCAAACAGTTCCTTACCAACTTCACTGCTGAGCCCGGAAACGTCTGGCAGGATATCCGCGACCATTTGTTCATACCGATGGCCGTGCTGCTTCTCTTGCCTGGTGCCGTTCTCGCTCAGGTCAGGGCTATCGTTGCTCAGGGTTCTCCCATCCTTGTGGGAGAAGTACATCCTCTGGAAGGTTTGCTCAGATCAATCGTATGTGTCTTCCTGATTCCCGGTACTTTCCTGGTCATTAACTACGGTATTGACGTAGCCAACTCATTGACTTACACGGTTGCCGACGAATACAGGCGGCTATTTGGTTCGGATATGTATGAAGACGCCAAGTGCGCCGTTCAAAGAGCCTATCCCACCAACAAGCCGGAGGACAACCGCAACGCCATCGACCAGGACGCCAGACCGGCAGCTTCCGGTGGATTCTCGGTCTTTGCCGTATTGGAACGTAACACCATTGCCGTAGCGCTGATCGACCCTTGCCTGGGCATCTATCAGAGCATCATGCCCGATGAAACCGTTCCGCAAGCCGTCAACATCATGCGCGCCATGATCAATAACCTGGCTATGACCGCGGCTTTGAGCTGGAACGTTTCTTGCGCCTTCCAGATGGCTTATCTCTACTACTTGTGGTGCATGGGGCCTATCGCTGCTGCACTGTGGGTATGGCCTGTAGCGAAGATGAAAGGTGCGCTCGGCTCATGGTGTGAGGGCGTGATCGTAGTGTGTTTCTGGAGCTTGTTCTGGAACACCATAATTCTCTTGCTTGCTTGTTTCAAGGGGGTCGGGTTCACCGGCACCATCATTGTCACTGCGCTACTTATGATGGCCGTTTCGGCCGTTAAGAGCGCCTTCGACTTCTCAGGTATGGTGAGCGACTCGATTCAGACCGCAGCTCAGGCTGCTATCTCTGCTGCTCAGCAAGCCAACAAAGGCGGCGGCGGCAAAGGTGGCGGTGGCGGCAGTGGTGGCGGCGGCCAGCAGGCCGGCGGTCAACAGGGCGCAGGCCAGCAATCCGGTGGTCAGAACTCCGGTACTGCCAGCAATGCATCTCATGTGCCCAGTAACCCAGCCGGGTCCGGTGCGGAAGTCTCGCCGACCGGCGCTTCAACTGGTGATGCCACCAACAGTCAGGGCTCACTGCAGAGCACCGTCTCTTCGGGCGGCCAGGACGGAAATTCCAACGCCGGTGATGACGGCATGGGATCGTTGGTTGCACCGCCCATGGCTAACGCCGACATGAGTGGTGGAGACACCGGCGACATCCAGGGAGCGCTGGCAGGCTCCAGTGGTGCCGACAGTCTCCAGGGCGGAGCCGGCAGCGATGCACTCAAGGGCGAGGGCAGCATGACCGGTCAAGACGCCGGTTTGCCGCCGTCAGCCGGCGATGCTGGTTCAGCGAACCTTGGTGACATGGATGCTGGAATGGGCGCCGGTGCCGGAATGGGATCCATGCCTCACAGCACCAGTGGTTCCGGGCACACAGATGTCTCCACTAACAACAGCATAGGTGTGAACAATACCGGTCAGAAGGAATTTGATCAATCTGGCACCATCAAAGGTTCCGGTGATTCCACCGATGCCAATGCCGGCTCGACCGCCCTTGGACAGGGTCAGCAGGCAGGTTTCAACACCGCCGACAATGCGGGTCTCTCCAATGCAGGTCTCTCCGGTACGGGCTTGTCCTTCAGCAACCCTGGTGGTAACTTGACCTCCGGATCTGTAGATGGAGTTCCACTTACATCCGCGAGCTTCAACTCCACCAATGGTGGATTGAACTTCGGCAGCACTTCTCAGGGTTCGGACTTCCCGACCTTCACCGGTACGGGAGCTGATACCGGCATGAGTCTGGGCAATAACCAGAGCCTCACGGGCATCAATGGTGATGCCTCGGGCGTGCCGATGACCGGCAGCAGTGACTCTACTGCTACTGGCTTCAATGCCACCTCTGCCAACACTGCCTTTGAGAGAGCCTCTCTTGGTGATGCTTCAACGGCTCAGGGCACTGCCTCAGATCCCAAGGCTTTGGCGAATTCCATCGTCAATTCCAGCCCGGATCTGGCAAGTGCTGCCATGTCCGATCCCAACGGTGCCACTACATATAATGGTCAGCAGATGACCAATGCCGAAGCCTTCCGGGCTGACACCGGTGTGTCGGCGTCTACGCTCCAGTCTCTCCAGTCTGGCGCCCCGACCTCGGTAGCCGATGTAGCGGCTCGAGCCTTTGGTGATTCGCCGGCGGCAGAGCGGGCCGGTACCATCAGCATGGATCGACCGGCTGATGCGGTGGCCGCCCAGGCCATGAACATGGCTAATGACATGAGTCCCGAACAGCGGTCTCTCGTTCACACGGCCATGAATATGGATAACCCGCAGGCAGCAATGGCTGCCGGTCAGCAACTCTTGGCCAACAACCCGAGTGCTGCCGGTGAGTTCTCCAACTACGTTCAGGCTAGAGAGTCCGGAGCCGTGGGAGGTAACTACACAAGCGTGGCTGATGCATCGATCGGCGCCGGTTCTCAGACCTATGGCGGCAATGCTGCCACGGTTAGCACAGATGCTGGTTCGATGACGAGCTATTCGGGCGGTCAGAACTTTGCTCAGGGCT
>FSSH01000619.1_pt1 | contig 10095 bp, 11 predicted proteins | sample 1166101 | NCBI WGS metagenome assembly FSSH01 (sample SAMEA32972668, study PRJEB13176) | freshwater metagenome | biome: Drinking water system; feature: Biomass in drinking water that filtered by 0.45 um membrane; material: drinking water | place: USA | collected 2012-12-20 | depth 0 m | reverse complement strand
TGTCCTTTTTTATTAGACCACTCCGGTTTGACGGAAGCGCGATAACCGGTCGCCGCGACTTCTCGTATCAGTAAGTCGGTATCCACTGAGCCGTCGCTACGGATAAGGGCGCTTTCCGTGGCTAAATTTACGCTTGCTTGCTGTACGCCGGGAATCTTATTCAGCGCCTTTTCGACACGCCCTGCGCAGGACGCGCAGGTCATGCCCTCTATCGACAAGTAAACCGTGCGGTCTGCCAGGTGGTTGGAATTGAAGGTTTTCATGATCAAGTCTCCTGTTGTAATTGACTGTGATCAAAGTGTTCGGCTTACCACGATGGGAAGGTCAATAGTTTTTTTTGCTTTTTTAGTTACTGGCATTTATTAAAAAAATTGATAGAGGGAAAGATGCAAGGCTCTATCCAACTGGTTTATCGACGATGGCATAAATCACATTGGCTGAAATCTCGGTAACCGATTGACTTGCCAATTGGTGGAGATTGGCCTGCTTCACTTTCTGTAACTGTTCCCCATTCAATTGCTCCAAGGTGCCCCGATATCCGCTACCCATCGCCAATATCCACCAATCTTCAGGCTCAGACAGAGCGTGAGTCGCGTCTTCGGCAAAAATGTTCACTTCGGTTAAACCGGCCGAGGCCAGCATCTCCAACAATCCTTCCGGTGTGGAAATGCGATCCCAAGGGTTGAAGTCTTTATACAGATCAGGGCGTTGATGGCGAATGGCTTGCCAAAGCGAGGTGTTGGCTGGCTCGAATAACTCAGGCCCCCAGGTTGTAATTGCCAGGCGCCCGCCAGGCCGGACTTGGCGCCACAATTCCCTGACCGCGGTGGCCATATCAGGCACGAAAAAGATCCCAAACACGCAAACGACGGCATCAAAATAACCATCGGGATAAGTTAACGCGAGCATGTCACTAACCCGAAACTCCAGGTTCTCAAGACCATCGGCTTTGGCTTTTTCAGCCGCCATCGCCAACAATTTTTCCGCCAGATCGACGGCAACCACTCGGCCGGCTACGCCAACCTTTCGCGCCGCCGGCAGGGCTGAAGCGCCGGTTCCGGAACAAATATCCAATACCCTGTTTCCTTCTCTTAACCCCAATCGCTCGATGGTGTTATTGCCGAATCGGCTCCAAAACGTATTGGCCGGGTGATCGAATAAATCGGCGGCGGTGTTATAGGCATGCGCGGTTTTCTTACTGGCTACCAAATGTGATTCCATTTCAACTCCTGAAAAATTATTCAAATTTTAATCATGGATAGCTGCCTTACATCAGTGACCATCCGGATTGCATCAATATAAAGGTTTACATAATTGGAAGGTCAAGCAGAATTAGGGGGCATGATGATCGTCAGATGACATCGACCAGCGGCGCTGGTAGTGCCGAAGGCATCCGAGTTCCATTGCCAGCACTTCCAACATTCGTCTCTGTCCCCCCTTTACTTCTTGGAAATCGACAAGCGTTATCGGAAGGAGGCCATTCGTGCAAAGTGTTGAGCAACTGATGATTTACTAAACCGATGTGCCGGCTAGATGGCTATTTAGCATGTACTGTTGCAACGGATAGATTGCTTATCAGGCCGAACAATAACAATGTCGAGCCGACGAATGCCGATATGGAAAGCGTTTCTCCCCAAAACAGGCAACCGATCGATAGGCCTATAATCGGCGTCAATAAGGAAAATGATGCAACGGTGGTCGCGGGATAATGCCGCAGCAATCGATTCCAGGCCAAAGTGCCTATCAATAACGCGCCTAGTGACTGGTAAAGCACTGCTATCGTTACCGAGACGGAGGTTGCAGTGTTTAAGTTAAAAATCGCAGTATGGTTTTCAAACTCGGCACTCAGACATGCCAGTATTACGGCGGGAATCAATGATGCCCAGACGATAAAAGCCAGGGAGTCTGAGCGTTGTCCGGCAGTTGCTACTATTCTGACGACGATATTTCCCGATGCCCAGCCGGCAGCGCCCATTAAACTCAACGCCATGGCAATCAACGGCACCTCGGCGGATTCATCACTCGCGATAATGCTTAAGCCTGTTAGCGCCAATCCCAGAGACAAACCTTTACGCGCACTGAGCGACTCCAATCGTAATACCATGCCGAACAACATCGTGAAAAATACCTGCGATTGCGCCAAGACAGAGCTAAGGCTCGTTGGCATCCCGTGATGAATCGCCAGAAACAGGCCGCTGAACTGAACTGCGCCCCAGCCTAGTCCGTAAACAACTATCGTTCGCCAGCTAGTGTTTGGTCGTGGAACAAACGGTATCAGCAATGCCACCAATCCGAAGCGGAGACTGGCAAAAGCTAGCGGCGGTAAATCCTGTAACCCCCAGCGGATTACCGAAAAACTGCCGCCCCAAACCAGCACACACAATAAGGCGAGCGCAATATGTCGTGGTGCCATCGCCGGTCAGACTCCAACGACCGAACAAATCACCACGCGCCAACCATCCGGATCTACATAGGTTCGGCTTTTATCTAACCAATAAGGATTTTCCGGCGCTACTTCTTCAGCACCGACAGAGGCAAGATTTTCAAAAAGTGTTTGTCGCTGATCAGCATTGGTGACGTATAACACCAGAAGGTTTTCGGCGGAAGGCATTGAGCATGGAGCTCCGGATGCATGCTGGGTAAATTCCAGGTGATAGTCACGCCCGGGTAAGCCGAGCATGACGCCGTCATAGCCGGAATGGTTTTTAAATGAACCGATCACCGGCAAACCCAGACCGTCGCGGTAAAAACGAACAACGGCAGCCAATTGATTGGTGGGTCTGGCAACCCTAATTTGAGCAAACTTGATACCGTTGGGAAATTCGATGGATAATTTTGAATTAGACATTTTAATCTCCTGACACTGGCCCGATACCACCACGGTTACCGCTAAACCAGTGGCGTACAGTTTCAGTTATTATTAAGATGAATAGAAATGAAGAAATTGTACGTGGCTTATGAATACAGTGCATGACTTGAGGCGTATAGATTTGAACCTGCTGGTGGTTCTGGACGCACTTTTAGAAGAGCGGCACATCTCGCGCGCGGCAACTCGATTAGCAATGACGCAGCCGGCGGTTAGCCATGCACTCAATCGCCTGCGCGATCTCATAGGCGATCCATTATTAGTGCGGGTCGGCAATGAAATGCGCTTAACGGCTAAAGCAGCAGCCTTGCTAAGGCCGTTAGCCGATGCCCTGACTCATGTCCGCAATGTCGTCATGTCAGAGCCGTTTTCGCCTGAAAATTGCCAGAGAACCTTTCGCCTGGGCATGTCTGATTATGGCTCTGCAGTTGTCCTGCCAGGGCTGTTGCAGCGTCTTCGCGCCGAGGCTCCGGGTGTTAATCTGGTTGTGATCCAATCATCGCGATTGGAGATGTTGCGACAAGTGGCGGAAAGCGAATTGGACGGTGCAATTGGTGTGTTTCCGATGATGCCGGAGGAACTGGAAAGCGATACTCTTTTTCAAGAACGCTTTGTGTTGGTAACGGATCGCCGCAATCTAACGGAGCAAAACGGCCTATCGCTTAGCCATTACCTTGAGGCCCCGCATATCCATGTTTCGGTGCAAGCCATGCACCACAGTCATGTCGATAAGGCTCTGGCCGCGCTCGGAGCGCAACGCCGCATAGCGGTGCTGGTGCCGCATTTTACGGTTGCCGCCGACTTATTGGTCGGAACGGATTTGTTGCTAACCATTGCCGCGCGCGCCATCAATATGGAAAAAATCACCCCCGACTTAGTTGTCTTGGAGCCGCCGTTCGCAATACCCGGCTTCGACTTCGTATCGATCTGGCGTGCGGGAGCCGACCGGAATCTCGAACTGACCTGGCTGCGCTCAAGCATCAGGGCTATCGGGTTGTGAGGCACGCTGTAGAAAGCAAAAGACTTGCATCGTCAGGCCTCAGCGCGGGCCTTGATGGCCAGATTCATCGCTTCAAAGCCCATTTTGGTATCTTGCTCAAGGCTCTTTTTGAATAACGGCACCAGCAGGCCGCTGAAACGCTCGCTCTGCGTAAAGCGGATGCGTCCATCGGCGATAGGCTCAATGACAAACCGATGTTCGCCATCGAAGAGATTGGGAAACAAGAAATGTCCCAGCCAGCGTAGTTCCTTTCCCGGTTCGACAGCAAAAACGCGCGGCCGAAACGTCATGGCTTTTCCGTTGCTGGGCTGAATCCGCACTTTAAGCCTCGCATCCAGTTTTACTTCACCTTCTATGTTGAGAATAAACGGATTCCATTCCGGATAAGCCGGGAACTCGGTAAGAATGGACCAGACGTGTTCCGGCTCGGCAGCTATTTCGATTTCAGTATGTAACCGATAGGTATTCATGGGCTTTCTCTGAAGTTAACGTGGTTTAAGTAAAATCGGTCAATATTTCGTCCGTGCCTCTAACCTTGCAGAACTCGCCGTCAAGGCTGGCCAAATGCACGTTATGGATGGCGTCAGCGGAGATATTGACGCCGTCGAGCCCACGGCGATTAAAAGTGGCGGTCGCGTCGGACACAAGTATGGTTTCATAGCCGAGATTGCCCGCCATGCGGGTTGTGGTGGAGACGCAATGGTCGGTGGTGAAACCCGCGATGATAAGGTTATGTATGCCGTGTTCTTTAAGAAACTGATCCAGACCCGTTCCAATGAAAGCACTATTCACCTGCTTGCCGAAGACCGGTTCGCCGTCCGTGGGTTTGGCTTCCGGTTTGAAATCGCAGCCAGGTTGATCCGGCGCTAACGGCGAATTTGAAGTAGCGGAAAGGTGTTGAATATGGATTATCGGTAACGACAACGTTCGCCAACGCGCCAGCAGCCGGGCAATGTTCCGTTCTGCATCGGGGTTATTTCTGATGCCCCATTTCGGGTGATCAAAACCCTGCTGCACATCAATTAAAATTAAAGCCGTTCGTTTCATAGGATACTCAATTATTTAGCATTAAAAAAAACGTGATATAGAACCTCGGTATACGATTTTCTAATCCGAGAGCAAGCACCGATTTAGAAGCGATCATACATGGCACATGTTAATACCCTAAACAATCAGTAAAGCCGAGCTGAGATAATCGCACTCATCACTTAAATTTTGTCCTTCAATTTATTTGGCTGCCGGAACCGATGCTTACCCGCAACTTGGAGGAGGCGACGAAATTTTGGACACTCAAAATGGCTCGGCGCATTGCAGACCGCTGCATGGCGAAGTCCATCACGCATAGCCGTCAGTTCATTAATTTTTCTATCCAACTCATCCGCCTTGGCCAAAAGCAACGTTCTATCGATGTCAGGTCCTTCAGGGGTAAACATCTCGCCGATCTCATCAAGCGAGAAACCGGCACCGCGCGCCAAAGCAATTAATGCCAGACGCTCCAACACATCGCCACTGAATATACGGCGTAACCCTATTCGCCCTGTAGACCGAATCAATCCTTTCTCTTCATAAAAACGCAACGTGGAGGCCGGTAATCCCGATGCCTTAGTAACCTCAGTAATATCCATACATTTTCCTGTTGAAATTAATGCTTGACCTCAAGTTGACTTGAACTTTTATCCTAGGCTCGAAAATAACGGTTTTTCAAGACTGAAACACCAAATAAATGTTGAATTTTAATAGGCTAATGATTTAAGGAGTCGAGATGGAAGCAAGTTTCTGGCATCAAAAATGGGAACGCGGTGAGATTGCATTTCATGAAAGCGAGGCAAACCAACATCTGGTCGCGCATTTTAAAGAATTACATCTGAAAAAAGGCAGTCGCGTGTTTCTGCCGTTGTGCGGTAAGACCAGGGATATAGCGTGGTTGCTTAGCAGAGGTTATCGAGTGGCTGGCGCGGAATTGAGCAAACTCGCCGTTAGCGAGTTGTTCAATGAACTTGGCTTAGAGCCAAAAACCTTTAAGGCTGGAAAATTGACCCAATACAGTGCTAAAGACATAGACATATTCGTCGGTGATATTTTCGACGTGTCTACCGAGCTTCTTGGTGCAATAAACGCGATATACGATCGGGCAGCCTTAGTTGCCCTGCCATCCGGCTTACGGGAGCACTATACGTCGCATCTGATGAACATAAGTGGCACGGCAGCGCAGTTGCTGATTACTTATGAATACGACCAACTGCAGATGGATGGGCCTCCGTTTTCAGTGACCGAAAACGAAGTAAAGCAACATTATGAGGCTGCTTACCGGCTGAAGTCTGTTGAAAGCAAGAATATTGAAGGTGGATTGAAGGGCGAAGTTGCAGCAACGGAGACCGTCTGGTTACTCCAAAACGCTAATAAATAGGTTGGTTTATCATGCCGGGTGTTGAATGGATATTGTTGTATCTTGTGCTGGGTGCTTTGGCGGGCTTTATCGCGGGCTTACTAGGACTTGGTGGCGGCGGAATTCTGGTTCCTTTTCTGTCATCCATTTTTCTTTACCAAGGTACTAGCGTAGAAAAAGTAGTTCATGTGGCATTGGGAACGTCATTGGCTTGCATGATTATTTCTTCAGCCGCAAGCGTCCACGCACATGTTTCACGAAACGCGGTTGACTGGCAGATCGTTCGCGGAATGTCTCCGGGAATCATCCTTGGTTCTATTCTGACTACCCAGTTGGCCGCTAACTTTAGCGCAGCCTATATTGCCCTGTTTTTTGCGCTGTTTATGGCGATTGTAGCGGTGCAAATGTTTATGAATTGGCAGCCCAACCCCCGTCAAATGTCGATGAGCTTCCGCGGACTAGCTACGGCTGGAGTGTGTATCGGATCAGTATCAACACTTGCTGCAGTGGGTGGAGGTTTTCTGACTATTGGCTACTTGGTATATAGGAATGTGGCTATAAAAAAAGCCATTGGTTCCTCGGCGGCAATTGGATTACCTATCGCTGTCACGGGCACAATTGGTTACATGATTAGCGGCTGGTATGAGACATTAAGCAACCCCTATGTCATTGGGTTTATAAATGTGCCAGCATTTTTAGCGATCTCTACCGCTAGCGCTATTGTCACCCCCTGCGGCGTTGCCTGCTCCCATAGACTGCCAGTAAATTATTTGAAAAAGGTATTCGCTATTATTTCGCTGATTTTGAGTATAACGATGCTAGTTTCGCTCGTTTAATATGGGTATAGATATTATGCTCAACATTGCCATAACCAGGGGCGAAAATTGGTCCGATAAAGGATTTCTTGGTTATGACGAACGTTATCGGTTGGTGGCTTTAGCGCACATTTGCTATTTTACAGAAACTCCTAATCGTCTGTTGATGGCCGACTGGATGAGATCACCAACGGCTGCTTTGTGGCCCTCCAATTCTCAGAATCAAGATATTTCTGACTGGCCGGTTTGGAGAAACGTGACGGACCGGAATGGGTCGCCTGGCGACCCTCTGCTCTTCAGATTCATCGCCGGAAAGCTGTCGTTGAATTCCGAAACCTGAAAGGGGCCGTTCGGCATTGAGTTAAACCGACTCAAATCAGCCTTTCGCGGCAATAATTTGGCTTACCGGTTAGTACTATACAGCTGACTGTCGCTTGGATGAAAAAGAGACCATTTCAATCAACGAGTAGGCAAAACGGAGCTTGATTGATTATTTGGCCTTCGGGATTTTCTATTGGTCATGAACTAAACTTATGATGCATTGAGGTATATCGTCATATTTTGATCAACATTTGAAATTGGGCTTCAACTAGATGAAAAATCTTGAGAAAACTGCGACGTTGAGTTGTTCAACTGGACTGCCGACGGTCGAGTACAGCTCACTTTCTAGCGAGGAACAGGAAAAGATCCTGCATCTTCAGCAGGCCATTCTTGAGTCAGTCACGCTCGGCGTCGATCATATGGAAATCATCAATCAGGTTTGTCGCTTGGAAGAGCAGCTTCTGCCAAACTCGGTCGGTTCTGTGATGCTGATGGATGAGGCTTACGAATTTCTAAATGTGTATGCGGCACCCAGTATTCCGCCTGAAGGTGTTGCTCAGCTTAACGGCCTGAGGCCTGGGCCGGGTGGTGGGTCTTGCGGCAATGTTATCTATCGGCAAGAGCCGCAGTTCGTCAGCAATACCTTCGCCGATTTACGTTGGCAAGACCTGCGACATTTGGCCTACAACTTCAATCTCTGTTCCTGCTGGTCGGTACCGATTTATTCCAGCGAGCAAAAGATTAAAGGTACGTTCGCACTGTCCAGTTTTGAACATCGCTCACCAAGTCCATTCCACCAAAAATTGCTTGAAATCGGTTCGTCAATTATTGGCATCGTGTTGGATCGGAATAAGTCGCTAGAATCTTTACGTTTGTTTCAGAAAGTTTTCGAGGGCAGTGAAGAAGGCATCGTGGTCACTGACCCTAACAAGGTTATCCTGTTGGTGAATCCAGCCTTCAGCAAAATGGTGGGCTACACTAGTGAAGAGCTCTTGGGCGAGACGCCCAAAAAACTGTCGTCTGGTCACCACGATCGAAGCTTCTATGCTGCAATGTGGGACAGCATAAACACATTCGGCCATTGGCACGGTGAGATTTGGAATCGTCGCAAAAACGGTGAAATCTTCCCCGAATGGCTGGCGATTTCGACAGTCAACGATCTGTCGGGCAAAACTACCCACTACATTGGCATTTTTAGCGACATCAGCGAACGCAAAAATGCCGAGGAGCAAATTCGCTATCTGTCTTCGCATGATGCATTGACCGGGCTGCCTAATCGCATGCTGTTCAAGGATAGGCTTGAAAATGCGATAGCTTTTGCGGCCCGGTCCCATCATAAGGTCGCGGTGTTGAATCTTGATCTCGATCAATTCAAGATGCTAAACGACTCATTGGGGCACACCGCAGGCGATGAACTGCTGCGTTGCGTTACCTCTCAGTTGAAGGTATGTGTACGCGATACCGATACTCTGTGCCGCCCCGGCGGAGACGAGTTTTTCATAGCATTGGCCAATATGCCGGATACCGATTCGATCAGTACTAGGGTCGACAAGATCCTCGAACACATCGCCAAGCCTTTTGTACTTGAAGGACGAAATTTATCGTTGTCCTGCTCTATCGGTATTGCCGTCTACCCTGATGATGGCGCCAACTTCGAGACGCTGATGAAGCGAGCGGACAAGGCCATGTATCAAGCAAAAGACGCCGGTCGTAATACCTATCGCTATTTTACCGAGCAACTTAACAGCGATAGCTTTGAATATATGCGCATCACCCATGAACTACGCGAGGCGGTAAAGTGCAAGCAATTCACGCTGCATTATCAGCCGCAGATTGACCTCGCCACGGGCAATGTACAGGGAGTAGAAGCTTTAGTTCGGTGGAATCATCCGCTCGAAGGGCTGATTCCACCTGGGCGATTCATCAGTATTGCCGAGCAGAACGGCTTAATTGTCGAGATCGGCGAATGGGTGCTGAATGAAGCGTGCAGGCAAGCAGTCGCTTGGCAAATGGCAGGCTTGCCCCCAATAGTGATCGCGGTCAATATGTCCGCCGTTCAGTTCAAACGCGGCAATGTCGAAAACCTGGTGCGTAGTGCATTAGATAATAGCGGCTTAGATCCGCAATATCTCGAAATAGAATTGACTGAGTCGATTCTCCTGCATGACATGGATTACATGCTGTCTTTGCTAAAAGACTTAAAGGATACTGGACTAAAGCTTGCCATTGATGATTTTGGCACTGGCTACTCTAGTCTTGCTTACCTTAAAAAATTTAAGATCGACCGTCTGAAGATTGACCAGTCTTTTGTGGGTGATATAGCCATTGATCCAAATGATGCAGCTATCGTTCGCGCTATTGTGCAGATGGCGCATACCCTGAATCTGCGTGTCATTGCCGAGGGCGTAGAAAACCAAGAAATGCTTGAGTATCTAAGCAGTTGCCAGTGCGACGAAGTGCAAGGGTATCATTTTGCCCGACCTATGCCTCCAGAGGCATTCGCTGCATTTATGGCGGATAAGACTTAGGGCTTGCGGCAATTGCCACTAAAAAAAGGCTTTTCAAGTAATTTTTCACCGGTGAGATACGTTTGTGTTTAATCCGGTTACTCCAGAAACGGAGTCTATGACAGAAAGCCGGTGTTTAACGGCTTTGTTGCATAAATAGACAACAGTCCCATGTTACAAGGGAATTCACTAATCCCCAA
>FSSH01001253.1_pt3 | contig 10097 bp, 12 predicted proteins | sample 1166101 | NCBI WGS metagenome assembly FSSH01 (sample SAMEA32972668, study PRJEB13176) | freshwater metagenome | biome: Drinking water system; feature: Biomass in drinking water that filtered by 0.45 um membrane; material: drinking water | place: USA | collected 2012-12-20 | depth 0 m | reverse complement strand
CCGGCGTCAGGGTGCGAGATGATCGCGAAGGTGCGGCGGTTGGAAGTCACTGTGTCTCGCGCGCGACGCGGAAGCCCGCGAAGTCCTGATTGACCGGCATCAGCTCGATCCGGTTGATGTTGAGATGTGGCGGGAGGCTCGCGATCCAGCCGATGGTATCGGCGATGTCCTCGCCGGTCATCGGGTTGACGCCCGCATAGAGGCTGTCGCTGGCTTCCTGACTGCCGGTGCGCACAAGGGTGAATTCGGTCTCGACCATCCCCGGTTCGATCGAGGTAACGCGCACGCCGGTGCCGTGGAGGTCGGCGCGCAGATTGAGCGAGAATTGCGCGACGAACGCCTTGGTGCCGCCATAAACATTGCCGCCCGCATAGGGATAGCTGCCCGCGACCGAGCCGAGATTGACGATCGCCCCCTTGCGCGCGATCAGCCCCGGCAGCAGCCGGTGGGTGATCTCGACCAGCGCGGTGATGTTGGTGTCGATCATGATGCGCCATTGCGCAAGATCGCTGCGCTGCGCAGGCGCGGTGCCCATCGCCAGCCCGGCGTTGTTCACCAGCAGATCGATGCCCGCGAAGTCGGCCGGCAGCGTCGCAAAGGCGTGGTCGAGCGCAGCGGCATCGCGGACATCGAACACGAGAGGCAAGACCGCATCGCCGCATTCGGCCACGAGCGCGTCGAGCCGATCCGCCCGCCTCCCGGTCGCGACCACGCGCCACCCTGCCCCCACCAGCGCGCGCACTGTCGCCGCGCCAATGCCTGCCGTCGCGCCCGTCACCAATGCCGTCTTCATGCCATGCCTCCGCTTGCCCCCTGCGCCATGCCGATTGCCGCGCGCGAGTGCAACGCGTTCGGTCGACGCGGCATTGCCGCACCAGCAATCGCCATGATAACGCCGCGCCGAGGAGAAAACGCCCATGAAGACCCGCGCCGCCGTTGCCTTCGAAGCCAAGCAGCCGCTCGAAATCGTCGAACTCGACCTCGAAGGGCCGAAGGCGGGCGAAGTGCTCGTCGAAATCATGGCGACAGGCATCTGCCACACCGACGCCTATACGCTCGACGGGCTCGACAGCGAGGGGCTGTTCCCGAGCATTCTCGGCCATGAAGGCGCAGGCGTGGTGCGCGAGGTGGGCGCGGGCGTCACCAGCGTCGCGCCCGGCGATCACGTCATCCCGCTCTACACGCCCGAATGCCGCCAGTGCAAAAGCTGCCTGTCCGGCAAGACCAATTTGTGCACCGCGATCCGCGCGACCCAGGGCAAGGGGCTGATGCCCGATGGTACCACCCGCTTCAGCCATAAGGGCCAGCCGATCTTCCACTATATGGGCTGCTCGACCTTCTCGAACTTCACCGTGCTGCCCGAGATTGCGGTCGCGAAGATCCGCGCCGACGCGCCCTTCCAGTCGAGCTGCTATATCGGCTGCGGCGTGACCACCGGCGTGGGCGCGGTGGTGAACACCGCGAAGGTGCAGGTGGGCGACACTGTCGTGGTGTTCGGGCTTGGCGGCATTGGGCTCAACGTCATCCAGGGCGCGCGGCTGGCCGGGGCGGGGCGCATCGTCGGCGTGGACATCAACCCCGCGCGCGAGGAATGGGGCCGGCGGTTCGGCATGACCGACTTTATCGACGCGCGCGGCAAGGACCGGGCGGCGATGATCGCCGAAGTCGCCGCACTCACCGATGGCGGCGCCGATTACAGCTTCGATTGCACCGGCAATACCGAGGTGATGCGCACTGCGCTCGAATGCTGCCACCGCGGCTGGGGCACCAGCATCATCATCGGCGTGGCGGAGGCCGGCAAGGAAATCAGCACGCGGCCCTTCCAGCTCGTCACCGGGCGCAACTGGCGCGGCACCGCCTTTGGCGGAGCGAAAGGGCGCACCGATGTGCCGAAAATCGTCGACTGGTATATGCAGGGCAAGATCGAGATCGACCCGATGATCACCCATGTGATGCCGCTCGAGGACATCAACAAGGCGTTCGATCTGATGCACGCGGGCGAAAGCATCCGCTCGGTGGTGGTCTATTGAGCATGAAGATGGTGAGCGAAGTCCGCGCGCATGGCGGCGTGCAGGGCGTCTACGCCCATGCCTCGGCCGCGACGGGCACGGACATGACCTTTGCAGTCTATGTGCCGCCGCACGCGCCCGGCGCCCGGCTGCCGGTGGTGTGGTATCTGTCGGGCCTCACCTGCACCCATGCCAATGTGATGGAAAAGGGCGAATATCGCGCCGCCTGCGCCGAGCACGGGCTGATCCTGGTCGCGCCCGATACCAGCCCGCGCGGGGAGGGCGTGCCCGACGATCCCGCCGGCGCCTATGATTTCGGGCTCGGCGCGGGCTTTTATGTCGATGCGACCGAGAGCCCCTGGGCAGCGCATTACCGTATGTGGTCCTATGTGACCGAGGAGCTGCCCGCGCTGATCGGCGAGTGGTTCCCGGCTGATATGGCGCGCCAGTCGATCATGGGCCATTCGATGGGCGGCCATCTGGTGCTGCGCGGGCTGGTCGAAAATGCCGCCCACCCCGATGCCGCTGTGCTCGTTGCGCCGATGCTGGGGCTGAAAAGCGCCTTCGGCCCTTGGCTCGGCGCGCGCATCGCGGGCATGATCGGCAGCATCGGCGATGGCGCGCGGGCCGCGTGGCGCGAGAATGAGAAGCCCGGCGCCACCGAAACGCGCCAGAGCCTGCTGACGCATGATGTCGATCGCTATGCCGATGAGCTGTGGTGGCAGCAGGCCAATCCCGAGCTGGTGCTGGGGCCGCCGAGCTGGCGCTGGGTGATCGCTGCCTTTGCCTCGACGCGGGCAGTGCGCGACGATCCTCGCCTCAAGACGCTGGCAGTGCCGCTGCTCGTTCTGGCGCCAATGGCCGATGCGCTGGTCGATGCGCGCGTCGCGGTCGCGGTGGCGGGGCAGTTGCCCGACGCTCGGCTGGTGCGTTTCGGCGACGAGGCCGCGCACGAAGTGCTGCGCGAAGTCGATGCCGTCCGCAACCGGGCGATTGCGGAGATCGACCTGTTCCTGGCCGCGCGCGTGCCCGCTGCATGAAGCGCTTTGACGTAGCAATCGTGGGCGCCGGGATTGCCGGTGCCAGTCTTGCGGCTGAACTCGCCGCGCACGCCAGCGTCCTCCTGATCGAAGCTGAGGATGCTCCGGGCTATCATGCGACCGGTCGCTCGGCCGCGTTCTGGTCGGAAACCTATGGCGGGCCGGGCGTGCAGCCGCTGACCAGCGCGTCGGGGTCTTATCTGACGCAAAATGGCTTTCTGCAGCCGCTCGGCTCGCTCCACATCGGCCGTGCGGAGGACGCCGCTGCTGCCGATGCCTTCATCGCCGAATTTGCGACGAGCGGGATTACGCTCGACTGCGTCGATCCGCGCGCGATCGTGCCGGGGCTGCGCGCCGACTGGACGATCGGCATCAGCGAGCCGAGCTGCGCCTATATCGACGTCGCGGGTCTGCATCAGCATTATCTCGCGCGAGCCCGCCGGGCCGGTGCCGAAATCGTCCTGCGGGCCGGGTTGGTCGCGGCGTCGCGCGTCGGTGGTGACTGGCAGATTGAGACACCCGGTGGAAGCTGGCAGGCGGGTATCCTCGCCAATGCGGCAGGTGCCTGGGCCGACGACGTCGCGCGCATCGCAGGCGTCGCGCCAATCGGGCTTGCTGCCTTCCGCCGCACGATGGCGCAGCTGCGCACCGACCCCGCTGCGCCCGACGGGATGCCGCATGTCGGGCACATCGGTGGCAGCTTTTACTTCAAGCCCGAGCCGGGCGGGCGGCTGTGGCTCAGCCCTCATGACGAAATCTCCTCGCCACCGTGCGACGCGGCGCCCGAGGAAATCGATGTCGCTATCGCGATCGACCGGTTCGAAGAGGTCGTCGATTGGCGGGTAGCGGCGGTCGAACGACGCTGGGCCGGTCTGCGGACCTTTGCACCTGATCGGCTGCCGGTGATCGGCTTTGATGGCGGCGCGGACAACTTCTTCTGGTTTGCCGGGCAAGGTGGCTTCGGTATCCAGACTGCGCCCGCCGCTGCGATGCTCGCCGCGAGCCTGTTGCGCCGCGCCGCGCCGCCCGCCGCTGTCGCCGCGATCGACAGCGCGCGCTACGCGCCGACCCGTTTCGGCTGACCGGTGCGGGCTGACTGGCGCCGCGCGAATCGCTGCGCTAACCTCAGCGTGCTCAAAACAACCAAGGGGAGCACAAAATGGCGCACAAATTCGTGATCGAAAAGAACAAGGCTGGCGAGTTCGTCGCAAAGTTCAAATATAACAGCGAGTTGATGTTCTGGACCGAAGGCTATTCGAGCAAGGCGTCAGCGATCAACGCAATCGAATCGATCAAGAAGAACGGCCCAGGCGCCGAGACCGAAGAGCATCTGGACTGATCATCGCGGTCGATCTCCCGAGCTTGGTGCCTGACACGGGATCGCTTGCCCGCCGCCGCGTGACGGCGGCGGGCTGAAGGCTCGGAGCACGTGGCACAAGGCGGTTATTTCGGGTGGATCGGTGACCTGTTCGGTGGGCAGGGCCTTGCGTGGCGCGTGCGCCAGCGCCCGCGCGGCGGCCGGCGGCGCGGCTGGCGCGGGCTGTTCGGGCGGCAGAGCGACGACCGGCTCGCGCCGACGATCATCAGCGCACCTGCCGTTGCGCGGCCGCTTGGGACGACATCGCGTGCGCGGCGCGACGATCAGGCGTCAGCGGACACGCTCGCGCGGATCAAGCGGATGCGGCGGCGCGCGGTCGTAGACATGTTCGATCAGGTCGGACTCGAACCCTTTCCCGGTCAGCTCTGGCGTTTCGTCGATGCCGAGCGTGATCCCTATCACGGTGTCACGACATTTCTGCTGGCGATCGGCATCGATCCAGAGGGGATCAGGCTCCGCGACGCGGCCGAAATCGAGCGGGCGAATACCGTGCTCGACCTGCTGTTTTCGATCGATCACGTGTTTGATCGCGTCGCGCCCGATATTGCCGCCCAGCTCGAGGCGCATCTGTGCTCGGGCGATTACGCCACGGTCGAGCGCGCGGCACAGCTGATCCAAACCTTCGAGAAGATCGCGCGGATCGACCAGCGCTGGCCCGCTGGCGAGCGGCTGGCGCTGCTCGACGCGTTCATCGGCGATGCGCGGGCCGGGCTCGCCGATCCGCTGGCGGTGCCGCCGGCGCTCGCTGCCCATGCCGCGCGCGTGGCCGATGAGCTGGTCCGCCAGATGGTTGCGCTTGATGTCGCGCGGGCCGAGCAGGCGCGGCTGCGCGGCGAGCTTGCCCGCCACTGGCCGATGGTGTGGAACGCCGCCGCCGAAGGGCGGCTGCGGCTGGCGATGATCGCGCAGGCCGATCGCGCAGTGGCGACCCTGCTGGGCGAGGCGGCGCTGAGGCACGAGGATGTCGAGGCGCTGCTCGGCGCGATTGCCGGCGCGAACCATGCGCTGCAGGAGTTGGCCGACCGGATCGCGCGGGCCGGGCGCGGCGAAGCGGCAGCGCCTGCGCGCGCGTCGCTTTCCGATTTCGATCATGCGCTCGCCTTTTTCGGCTTCGCGGCCGATGCCCGGCCCGACCGCGATGCGCTGCGGCAGCGTTTCCGCGAACTCGCCCGGACGATGCATCCCGATGCGGCCTGCGCAGCGGGCGACGCCCCGGCCGATGCGGCGCGCGCCGCGCATGATCGCTTCGTCGCGCTCAACCGCCACCATGAGGTGCTGAAGCTGCGGCTTTGAGCCCGCCTCAGCGCGGCTGGCGGCGGCGCAGGCGGACCTCGATCCGCCGGCGCGCGGGATCGGCGCGCGCCTCGCCGCCGGTGAGCATCGAATCGTCGGGCTTCAGGAAGGGGCCGGCCGAAAGCGGGACGAAAGTGAAGCCGTCGAGCCCGGCGCCGCGCATGAACCGCGCCACCGCCACGGCCCGCGCCATGCCCAGCCCGGCATTGTCGGCGGCGACCGGATCGGCCCGCGCCTCGCCCAGAAAGCGCGGCACCAGCACCGCATCGAGATTGCTGAGCCGGCGCGCATCGGCGTTGCGCGGCACTTCGTCGGTATGGCCGATCACCTCGATCACCTGGGCTTCGTAAGCCCGGCCGATGGCGCGCACGCGCGGGATCACCTGGCGGCTGAGCCGCGCCTCGAAATCGCGGCTGAGCGCGGCCGATCCGGGCGCGAAGCTGAACCCCTGCGCTTCGGGCAGCACGATGATCGGCGGGTCCTCGCGTGGCCTGGCCTCGCGCTGCCGGGCGATCAGCACGCCGCCCAGGATGATCGCGGTGAACAGGGTGACGGCGAGCAGCAGATAGATGGTTTCCTGCCCCATCTGCATCTGGAGCGTGCTTGGGCGGCTGGCGCGGTTCATTCGCTGCCCGGGCCGGCGCCGGTGCCCGGCTTCACGAACCGTTCGACCGATTCGATCAGGTCGCCCAGCGCGGCCAGCATCGTGCCGGCTTCGCTGGCGGCGGCATTCAGCCGCGAAGCCTCGTCCGCCAGCCGGGTTATGTGGGTGCTGCTGGTCTCGGCGGCGGTGGCGAGCAGTGTCACCCGCGACTCGCTCTGCGCGAGCGAGGCGGCGATCCGGTCGAGATCGACATCGAGGCGGTGGGCAAGTTGGGTGCTGGCGCCGGTCGCCAATTGAAGGCCTTCGCCGAGCTGGCGCATCGCCTTGAAGGCGCCGCGCACCTCCCGGGTCAGATCGTGGGTGGCGGCAGCCAGGCCCGACAGGTCGGCGCCGCTATCGAACGCGGCTTCCACTTCATGCGCCTCGATCCGCAGCAGCACCGCGAAGAACGGCGCGAGTCCCGCTGTCGCCAGCCCTTCGAGAAACGGCGTGGCAATGCCGGCCAGCGCCGAAAGATCGGCCACCGCCAGCGTCGCCGTGCCGATGAACAGCGGCGCCACCGCTGCCGTGATGCCCAGGATCAGCGAGAGCACGCCGAAGGCGACGATCATTTCCGCCGCGATCACCGCATCGAAGTCGGACCGGCCGGCGCGCAGATAGTGCTGCGCGCGCGCGCGCAGATAGAAGAGCGCGGCGACATTCACCACGAACAGCAGCGGCAGCACGGTCTGGGTGACGATCTGGATGACATGCGCGGCAATGCTGGCGAGCAGCACCTGGAGCCCGAACTGGCTATAGGCGATCCGCCGCTGGCCGGCGCGATAGCGGCGTGGCGTTATCGGCATCGCGCAATCGATCCCCTGCGTCCCATCATGCAGCCGCTGCTATGTCGCATTCACGGGGGCGAGGCTAGGGGCGGGCGCGGGCTTGGCCGGCCGCGAGCGCGGCATCGCTGGCGAGCCGGTCGGCGCGTTCATTCTCCGGGTGGCCGGCATGGCCCTTCACCCATTGCCAGGTGATGCGGTGCGGCTTGGCGGCGGCGAGCATCGCCTGCCACAGATCGGCATTCTTCACCGCCTTCTTGTCGGCGGTGCGCCAGCCATTTTTCTGCCAGCCGATCACCCATTTGGTCAGCCCGTCCATGACATAGCGGCTGTCGGTGGCGAGCGTCACCTCGCACGGGCGGTTGAGCGCGCCGAGCGCCTCGATCACCGCCTTCATCTCCATGCGGTTGTTGGTGGTGAGCGGTTCGCCGCCTGAAAGCTCCTTTTCGGTCGCGCCCATGCGCAGCACCGCGCCCCAGCCGCCGGGGCCGGGATTGCCCTTGCACGCGCCATCGGTGAAGATTTCGACCTTGGGCAGCGCGCTCATGCAAAGCCGCCGTCGCGCGCATAATGATGGTAGCGGCGCAGATAAGCGAGCGGGTCCTTGCGCGTCACCAGCGCATCCGCCGGCGTGTTCAGCCAGTCCCATGCGCGGCTGAGGAAGAAGCGCAGGCACGCGCCGCGCGCGAGCAGCGGCAGATGATCGGCCTCGGCCGGCGTAAGCGCGAAGGCGGCGCGATAGCCGTCGAGCAGGGCGCGGCCGATGGCGGCATCAAAGCGCGCCCCGCTTGCGTCGAACGCCCAGGCGCCGTGCATCACCGCAAGATCATAGGCGCGCAGATCGGTGCAGGCGAAGTAGAAGTCGATCAGCCCGGCCACGCGGTCGCCCAGCATCAGCACATTGTCGGGGAAAAGATCGGCATGGATCGCGCCCGCCGGCAGCGCACCGGCGGCAGGCCAGGTGGCGAGCACGTCGTCAAGCATCCGTGCCGCCTCGGCGTGCAGCCCCGGCCTGATCTGGTCGAGCGCGGGGCCGCAGCGCGCGAGCAGCGGCGCCCAGCTTTCGACGCCCATCGAATTGGCGCGCGTCGGCGTGAAATCGGCGAGTGCGGCGTGCATCCGGCCGAGCGCTGCGCCCGCTGCATGGGCCTGCGTGGGCGTGGGGTGCGAAACCGAAACGCCGGGCAGGAAGGTGATGAGGCAGGCGGGCCGCCCCGCCAGCGTGCCGATCGCGCTGCCGCTCGCGTCGCGGATCGCTGGCGGCACTGGCAGGCCCTTGGCCGCGAGGTGATCGATCAGCGCCATGAAGAAGGGCAGATCGGCCGCCGCCACGCGCTTTTCGTAGAGCGTCAGGATGAAGCGGCCGCGCGTCGTCTCGGCGAGATAATTGGTATTCTCGACGCCCTCGGCAATGCCCTTGGCCGATACCAATGTGCCGACATCATAGCCAGCCAGGAAATCGGCCAGCGCTTCGGCCGATACGGGCGTGTAGACCGCCAAGGCCGGATCAGGCGGCCGCCGCTTCGAGCCCGCGCGGCAGCTTGAAGGCGATCGTCTCGCGGGTGGTTTCCACTTCGCGCTCGGTAATGGTGTAGTGATCGCCCAGCCGCTGCACGAGCTCGCGCACAAGGATTTCAGGGGCCGACGCGCCTGCGGATATGCCAAGCACGCGAATGCCCTCCAGCCAGGCAAGGTCGAGATCGCTCGCGCGCTGGATAAGGCGGGCCGGGATGCCCTGGCGCTCGGCGACTTCCACCAGCCGCAGCGAATTGGACGAATTGGTCGCGCCGATCACCAGCATGGCGTCGCATTCGCCGGCAATCGCCTTCACCGCCGCCTGGCGGTTCGAGGTCGCGTAGCAGATATCGTCGGCGCGGGGCGCGCGGATCGCGGGGAAGCGGCGCTGCAGCGCGGCGACGATATCGGCGGTATCGTCCACCGACAGCGTCGTCTGCGTCAGGAAGGCGAGGTTGAGCGGATCGGCCGGGGTGAAGCGCTCGACATCTTCGGCGGTTTCGATCAGCGTCATCGCGCCGTCCGGCGCCTGGCCGAACGTGCCGATCACCTCGGGATGGCCGGCATGGCCGACAAAGACGATGTGCTTGCCCTGCGCCACCAGCCGTTCGGCCTGGCGGTGGACCTTCGAGACCAAAGGGCAGGTGGCGTCGAGATAGCTCAGCCCCCGCTGGCTGGCCTCGGCCGGCACCGATTTGGGCACGCCGTGCGCGGAAAACACCACCGGCACGCCGTCCGGCACTTCTTCCAGCTCCTCGACAAACACCGCGCCCTTGGCGCGCAGCGAATCGACCACGAATTTGTTGTGGACGATCTCGTGCCGCACATAGACCGGCGCGCCATATTTCTCGATGGCGAGCTCGACGATGTGGATGGCGCGATCGACGCCGGCACAAAAGCCGCGCGGGGCGGCGATGAGCAGGTCGAGCGCCGGTTTGTCAGCAATGGTCATGCGCTGCCTCTACGCGATTGCTTGCACGGGTGAAAGCCGGTTCCTATGCTGGCAGGCAATCAGGGGCGGGCACGGCTGCGGCGCGTGCTCCGCTGTCTCCGTCCATTGCCGAGGGGTCGCGTTCTGGTGAAAACCGCCAATCTGCTGTTCATCATCGTGCCTGGGCTGGCGCTCGCCGGCTGCGCGACCAAGGCGGGCGAATTCACGCCCGAAGGCATCACCGCAGTCCGCACCGCCTGCCCGGCCGTCGCCGTGCCGGCGGCGACCGGCGACGTCACGCTGTTCAATCCCGCCACCAGCCAGGATCAGGACGCGGTCGACGTGGTCGCCGTGCTCACCCATGTCCGCTCGACCTGTGGCGATGTCGGCGAGAATGTGGTGACGCAGATCACCTTCGACGTGCAGGCGCGGCGCACCGCCACCCAGGGCGCGCGCGACGTGGTGCTGCCATACTTCATCACCGTGGTGCAGGGCGGCACGGC
>FSSH01001191.1_pt1 | contig 10101 bp, 12 predicted proteins | sample 1166101 | NCBI WGS metagenome assembly FSSH01 (sample SAMEA32972668, study PRJEB13176) | freshwater metagenome | biome: Drinking water system; feature: Biomass in drinking water that filtered by 0.45 um membrane; material: drinking water | place: USA | collected 2012-12-20 | depth 0 m | reverse complement strand
AGCGCTTGGTGCCCGACAGGCGATAGACATTGTCGTCCTTTACCGCCCGCGTTTTCACAGCACCCGAATCGCTGCCGACATCGGGCTCGGTCAGCGCAAAGCTCGTCACGATCTCGCCGCTGGCGATGCGCGGCAGCCATTGCGCTTTCTGTTCAGGCGTGCCGGCCATCACCAGCCCCTGGCTGCCGATGCCGACATTGGTGCCGAAGGTGGAGCGAAAGGCCGGCGTCGTCCGCCCCAGCTCAATCGCGACGCGGCATTCCTCGACCATGTTGAGCCCGAGCCCGCCAAATTCCTCGGCGATCGACAGGCCGTAAAGCCCGAGCGCGCGCATCTCGGCGACGATCGCGGGCGGAATCTCGTCGGCCTCCTCGACGGCCGCTTCGAGCGGGCGCAGCTTTTCGCTCACGAAGCGCCGCACGGTTTCGATCAGCTGCTCGAAAATATCGGCATCAAGTGCCATCCGCATCGCTCCCCTGGGGCTGCGCCGGTGATCCGGCCGCCGATTGTGCTAGCCGCGCGCGCCGGCACCCGCAAGCCGGACCGCATCTTCCAAAGCCACGCGATTGACGGGATTTGGGGCCATACTATGCTGCCAAAAAAATCAGCCGGCACTGGAGAGAATGATGCGCTTCGCAGGCAAATTTGCGGTGGTGACGGGCGGCGCATCGGGCATTGGTGCGGCCACCGCGCGGCGACTCGCCGCCGAAGGCGCGACCGTGCTGATCGGCGACATTGACGAGGCGGCCGCGCGCGAAATCGCCGAAACGTCGAACGGGCGGATCAGCTACCAGCGCTGCAATGTGTGCGAGGCGGGCGATATCGAGGCGCTGGTGGCGGCGTCCGATGCCGCCGGCGGGCTCGACATATTGTTCAACAATGCGGGCGCGGGCGGCGCGCGCGCGACCATCGACGCGATCACCCCCGACGAATGGGATTTCACGCAAGCCCTGCTGCTGCGCTCGGTCGCGCTCGGCATCCGCTATGCCGCGCCGCTGATGGCCGCGCGCGGCGGGGGCGCGATCGTCAACACCGCGTCGATCGCCGCGCTGCAGGCGGGGGCGGCGCCCACGGCCTATTCGGTCGCCAAGGCCGGCGTGCTCCACTTGACCCATCTCGCCGCTGCCGATCTCGCGCGGCACCATATCCGCGTGAATGCGGTGTGCCCCGGCTTCATCACCACCAATATCTTCACCAGCGCGGTCGGGATCGAAGGCGCGGCGCGCGACGAGGCCAATGCGGCGATCGCGGGCATTGCCGGCGCGACCCAGCCGATCCAGCGCGCCGGCCGGGCCGAAGACGTGGCCGCCGCCGTCGCCTATCTCGCCAGCGACGACGCCGCCTTCGTCACCGGCACGCAGATCGTCGTCGACGGCGGGATGACGATCGGCCCGCGCCATAGCTGGGACCCCAAGGTGCCGTCGATCTTCGCCATGCTCGAGGCGTTCCGCAAGTGACCGCAACCGGGCCGGCGGCGCCGGCCGCCCGCCGCGTCTCGGCGCGCTCGCGCTGGGCGTTCGGCTATGGATCGATCGCTTATGGCGTGAAGGACAGCGGCTTCGCCACCTTCCTGCTGCTGTTCTACAATCAGGTGATCGGGCTCGATGCGGCCGCCGTGGGCGGCGTGATCGGCGCGGTGCTGATCGTCGAGGCCTTTGCCGATCCGCTGGTCGGCTTCCTTTCGGACCATACCCGCAGCCGGCTGGGGCGGCGGCTGCCGTGGATGTATGGCGCGGCCTTGCCCATTTCGCTTGCCTGGCTGATGCTGTGGAACCCGCCCGCCGGCTGGTCCGAGCCGGCGCTGCTCGGCTATTTGTTCGCAACCGCGCTCGCGGTGCGGCTCGCGCTCTCCGCCTGAACCGCACCGGGATCGCCGGAGGCCATTTGGTTTAAGTTACGCGGCCATGGGGACGTCGTCCAGCATGGCATAGTATCGTTGTTCGGCTTCTGCTGGTGGGATGTTGCCGATCGGCTCCAGCAATCGTCGGTGGTTGAACCAGTCGACCCACTCCAGCGTGGCGAACTCGACGGCTTCAAAGTTGCGCCACGGTCCCCGCCGGTGGATCACTTCGGCCTTGTAAAGGCCATTGATCGTCTCGGCCAAAGCGTTGTCATAGCTGTCACCGACACTGCCCACCGACGGTTCGATGCCGGCCTCGGCGAGGCGTTCGGTGTATTTTATGGATACATATTGCGATCCACGGTCGCTGTGATGAACTAGGCCGCCACGATGAACTGGTCGGCGATCGTGCAGAGCCTGCTCCAGGGCGTCCAGCACGAAGCTGGCATGCGCGGTTCGGCTGACCCGCCAGCCCACGATATAGCGGGCGTACACGTCGATCACAAACGCGACATAGACGAACCCGCCCCAGGTCGAGACATAGGTAAAATCCGACACCCACAGCCTGTTGGGCGCTGTTGCGTGGAACTGGCGGTTGACGTGATCCAGCGGGCAAGGGGCTGCTTTGTCGCTGATCGTCGTGCGCACCGGCTTGCCACGGATCACCCCTGCCAAGCCCATATCGCGCATCAGCCGCTCAACGGTGCAGCGGGCTATGGTGAACCCTTCGCGCCTCATCTGCCGCCAGACCTTGCGCACGCCGTAGACTGCGAAGTTCTCGGCGAACACGCGCGCGATCTCGGGCTTGAGCACAATGTCACGCCTTGCTCGCGCCGACAGGCGCAATGGATCCAGTCGCTGCGCGACATGCTTGTGGTAGGTGGAAGGGGCGATCGGCAGCACCTTGCAGATCGGCTCGACCCCATGGACCGCGCGGTTATCATCGATAAACGCGATCATCGCTTGAACGGGCGGTCGAGCTCCGCCTGCGCAAAATATGCTGACGCCTTACGAAGAATCTCGTTGGCCTGCCGCAGCTCGCGGTTCTCGCGTTCCAGCGCCTTCAGCTTGTCTGCCGTATCGGTCGGCACGCCAGCGCGCTTACCGCTGTCGACCTCGGCCCTCTTCACCCACTCGTGCAGCGTCTGCGGTGCGCAGCCGATCTTGTCGGCAACCGACACCACGGCCGACCAGCGCGACGGATAATCGCCTTCGTGGTCCAATACCATCCGCACCGCTCGGGCGCGAACCTCGGGGGAAAACTTGTTCGTTGTCTTGCTCATACAGGCTCCGCCTTCTCAGGAGTTGGAGCCTCCGACAATCCCGGCGCGGTTCAGCCTTCGAAATTCCCTCCGCCGCGATGGGCCCCGAGCTGACCGGCGATTATGACGAGCGCACGCGGCTTTTCTCCTATCGCTATCTGTTCGCCTGGGGCGGCGGCATGGTGATGCTGGCCTTGTGCTACATGGTGTTCCTGCTGCCCGATCCCGCGCATCCGCGCCCCGGCGGCTATGCGACGATGGCAGGCGTGGGCGCGGTGCTGATGTTCGGCTCGATCATCGCCTCGGCGATTGGCCTGCACCCCGAAATCCGCAATCTGCCCCCAGCCGCGCCGGCGGGCAGCGAGACGTTCGCCCAGCATTTCGGTGCCTTCATCCGCACGGTGCGCAACCGCGGCTTTCTCACGCTCATGGCGGCCGGGATATGCGCCTATACCGCGCAGGGCATCTCGTTCGGGCTGTCAAACTATATGTACCCGTTCGTCTGGCATTTCGCGGGCTATGATTATCTCTGGCTCACTTTCTCGCTGTTCCTCGGCGCGGTGGGCGCGTTCCTGATCGCGCCGCGCTTCACCCGGCGCGGCGACAAAAGGCGGGCGGGGATGCTGTTTGCGATCGCCAATGCGCTGCTCATCACCGGCCCCTATTTCCTGCGGCTGGCGGGGCTGTTCCCGCTGCCCGGCGATCCGGTGACGGTGCCGCTGCTGCTGGTCATCTTCGGGCTCAACGTCACTTGCGGGGTTTCCGCCTTCATCATCGGCGCGTCGATGCTGTCCGACGTGACCGAGGAATCGGAGCAGCGCACCGGCGCCCGCTCCGAAGGCGTGTTCTTCGCGGGCAGCTTCTTCGTGCAGAAATTCGTCGGCGGGCTGGGATCGTTCATGTCCGGGCAGATTCTGGCGATCGCGCAGTTTCCAGCCGCCGCCAAGGTGGGCGAAGTGGCGCCCGAATCGATCGACCGGCTGACGCTCGTGTTCGCGCTGGCGCTGCTGCTGTTCTACGGGCTGGCCGCTCTCGGCTATGCCTGGTTCCCGTTCGGGCGGGCCGAGCATGAGCGGCGACTCGCCCAGTTGCGGTCCGAAGCAGCCGAAGCGGCCGCGGCGGCCGAATAGAGCCGCCGCACGCCCCGCCATTTCGGCAAGCCATCGGCGCCTGGCAACGCTTCGTCCGAAAAGCGCGCCGTTCACCTGGCAGACAGCTTTCCCCGGCCGCCACGCTCTGCTTGATAGACGTCACATCATCTCGAAAGCCTTTGGGGGGCTCGTGAACAATCTGGTCTGGGCAGCGCGCCTTGCGCTGGTGCTTTTCTGCGCCCTGATGACGGGCACGCCCGCCACCGCCAAGCCGCTGCAATGCGTGCCCTTCGCGCGCGAGGCATCGGGCATCGCCATTCGCGGCAATGCCTTTAGCTGGTGGGCGCAGGCCGAGGGGCGCTATGCGCGCGGCACCACGCCAAAGGTGGGCGCGGTGCTCGCCTTTGCCGCCACGCCCCGGATGCGCAACGGCCATGTCGCGATGGTGAGCCGCATCGTCGGCCCGCGCGAAGTGCTGCTCACCCACGCCAACTGGTCGTATCGCGGCGGCATCGAGCGCGACGTGCGCGCGATCGACGTATCGCCGGCGGGCGACTGGAGCCAGGTGCGGGTGTGGTATGGGCCGATGCGCGATCTCGGGCTCACCGCCTATCCCGCGCATGGCTTCATCTATGCAGACGGCGCAGCGCCCGCCGATCAGGGCGAGCGCGCGATCATCGCGCGCACCGCCACCAGCGGGCCGAGCGACCCGCGCGGCATTTTCACGCTCGTCGCCGCCGATTGACCTTCGGGCTCAGGCCTTGCCCGGCCGGAAGCTCATCGCCACGCCGTTCATGCAATAGCGCTGGCCGGTCGGGCGCGGGCCATCGTTGAACACATGGCCCAGATGCCCGCCGCAGCGGCGGCAATGGACTTCGGTGCGGGTAAAGCCCAGCGATCCATCGGTGCGGGTGCGCACGGCATCCTTGAGCGGCGCCCAGAAGCTCGGCCAGCCGGTGCCGCTGTCGAACTTGGTGCGCGACGAATAGAGCGGTAGCGCGCAGCCTGCGCAGGCGAAGATGCCGGCGCGATGTTCCTCGTTCAGCGCGCTCGAAAACGGATATTCGGTCGCTTCGTGGCGCAGCGTGCGATAGGCCGCCGGCGACAGCTTCTTGCGCCACTCGGCATCGCTCAACTGATATTCAAAGGCTTCCTTCGCGGCGGCGGGCTGCGAGCGCCAGCCGAACAGCGCGGCCGCGCCGGCGCCGATGGCGGCGATTGACAGGAACTGGCGGCGGTCGGTCATCGCAAGAATCTCCCTTGGCTCATGCAGCTATTTCGCGCGGCGCGGCGCTGTGGTTACGCCGCTGCGGTGCTGGCTGGCCAAGGTACGGGGAACCATCGCCGCCGGTTGCGCGCTATGGGCTGCTGGAGACGCTTTTCCCGATGACCTTCCAGCAACTCGATCCGCCGCTGCCGGTGCATGTGCTCGACAAGGGCGCGGGCTATGCCCTTGCTGTGATCGATTACGGGCAGGAGCATAATCTCATCTGGGTGACGGCGATCAACGCGACCGGCGAGATATGGTGCGCGCCCAATCCGCGCGTGCGGATGCAGGCGAACTGGACGATGGGCCGGCGCGCGCCATCCACCGCCCCGCCGCAGCCGGACGCGGATGGCTGTGCGGCAATGGCCGGGGCCGATCAGTAGCGGCTGAGCTCCACCGGCAGCTTGCGATAGCCGTGGACGAAGCAGCCCGACACGCGCACCGGATCACCGACCACATTCACCCGCATCCGCCGCTTGGCCATTTCCTCGAGCAGCACGCCGATCTGCAGCTCGGCCAGCCGCGCGCCGACGCAGCGGTGGATGCCGTGGCCGAAGGCGAGGTGGCGGCGGGCATTGGGGCGGTCGACCACGATCTGGTCGGCATCGGCGCCGAACACGCTTTCGTCGCGATTGGCGGACAGATACCACAGCACCAGCTTGTCGCCGGCCTTGATCTGCTGGCCTTCGAGCACCGCATCCTGGGTGGCGGTGCGGCGCATATGCGCCAGCGGCGTCTGCCAGCGGATGATTTCCTGGACCGTATTGGGAATGAGCGAGGGATCGGCCTCCAGCTTTGCGCGCTGATCGGGATAGAGATTGAGGCCATAGGCGGCCGCGCTCATCGAATTGCGCGTGGTATCGTTGCCGCCGACGATCAGCAGGATGAGATTGCCGAGGAACTCCATGGGGTCCATGTGGCTCATCGCATCCGAATGGATCATCATGCTGATCAGGTCGGGGGTCGGCTCCTTGCCGATCTTCTGGTTCCACAGATTCTGGAAATAGGCGCCGCATTCATACATGTGGTCGAGCCGCAGCTTGCGCATCTCCTCGCTCTTGGCGAGCTCGATGTCGCCGGCCCAATCGGACCACAAGGTGAGCTTGCGGCGGTCCTCCCAGGGGAAATCGAACAGGATCGCCAGCATCTGCGTGGTCAGTTCGATCGAGACGCGGTCGACCCAGTCGAACGTCTCGCCATAGGGCAGCGTGTCGAGCAGATCGGCGGTGCGGCGGCGGACATCGATGCCCATCCGCGTGATCTCGCTGGGGGTGAAGGCGGGGGCGACGGTGCGGCGCTGGCCGGTATGCTTGGGCCGGTCCATGGCGATGAACATCGGCGTGCGGATCGCGTGGGTCTCGCCCTCGATGAAATCGACCACGGTGATGCCGCCGGCCTCCGACGAATAAAGATCGGGCAGCGATTCGCACTCGACGATCGGCTTGTAGGTGGACAGCGACCAATAGGGGCCGAAGTCGCTGTGCTCGCAGCGATAGACGGGCGCCTCGGCGCGCAGCTGCGCAAACGGCGCCTGCCACACATCCTCGCGGTAAAGCTCGGCGCGGGTGACGTCGAGCGGATCGGGGGCGAAATGAGTTTCCGGTTGCGGTGCCAGGGTTGCCATGCGTCCTCTCCCAATTTTGGCACGATGACATACCTAACTGACATTGATGTCAACAGCGAAACGCCCGATCCGGGGCACGGGCCGACGATACGGCAGGGCGGCTAGTCGCTGCGGCGATAGGCGGGCAAAGCGAGCTTCCAGCCGATTGCCAGGCCGCGCAGGCCAAAGCCGGCAAGCGCGGCGATGATCGCCGCGAGGGCGGGCGCGACGCCGATCGCCACCAGCGACACATAGAGCCCGGCGGCGAGCGCGGCGGCGGTCACGTAGATTTCGGGCCGCATGATGATCGACGGTTCGCCCGCCAGCACATCGCGGATGATGCCGCCGACACAGGCCGAAATCACGCCCATCACCATCGCCGGGACGATCGGCACGCCGTGCCCCAGCGCCTTGGCCGCGCCGTAAACGGCATAGGCGGTCAGCCCGACCGCATCGAACCAGTCGAGCGCGGTGCCGCGCCACCAGCGTTCGGGCGTTACCCAGATCAGCACCGCCATTGCCAGGCAGGTGCCGGCGGCGCGGCTGTCCTGCAGCCAGAATACCGGCGCGCCGATCAGCAGATCGCGCACCGTGCCGCCGCCCACCCCGGTGATGAGTGCAAAGAAGCACAGCGTGACCAGAGTCTGCCCGCGCCGCGCCGCCGCCAGCGCGCCCGAAACGGCGAACACCGCCAGCCCGGCCAGATCGAGCAAAGGCGCAATGCTCTGCGAGAGGCCCAGGATCGGGGTGGGGATGAAGGGCGGCGCCATGCAGCTGCTTAGCGGGGCAGCGCGGGTGCGGACAAGCGGGCGCGGCGCGGTGGCAGCCATGAACGGGCGAATCGCGAGACGGGCGGGGGCACAGGTGGCGGCGGAACAGGTCGCGGGGGCGCCGCGTGGCAGAGAGCGCAGGCGGCGGCGCGGCCAGGCGCACAATAAAATGGGGGCCGGCATCGCTGCCAGCCCCCTGTCGCCGGACTTCAGCACCAGCGCCATCCGGCCTTTCGGCCCGATCGCCCTGCCACCTGGTTTCGGCGGCATGCACGGCCCCACCGCGGGGGGCGTTGAACCGTGCTGACCGCTCCCGTTCGATCGGCCGGTGGGCGCTCTTGCGAATGCCTGCCGGTTGCTCGGCCGTGAACGATCGACAGGGACGATACCGGGAAGGTCATCATCGCTGCCCTGGAGCCTGGCCCGGCCGGTTTTCCGGTTGCGACCGCCGCGAACGGCGCCTTCACCCGATCCTTGCCGATCAAACCCCCGCCGTGCCTGCCTTGCGCGGTTTGCCGAAGCCACCTGCGCCGCGTCTGCCCGGCCTAGGCGCTGGTCGTTTCCCTTGGTTTCCCTCGGTTCCCGCCCCGCTGCCTACCCCTGAATGATGACATCGGCGCCGAGTCGCACCCAGCATAAAAGACGGCGCAAAGCCTGTGCATAACGTGGATAACGGGGATCGTTTCGGCGCGGCTGAGCCCCACATCGTCGCGATCGGCGGCCGGCGGCTTTTGCCCATGCCGCGCCGTTGTTTCAGGTTCATGAAACATAAGCCACAAAGGGGGCGTTACGGGCTTACCATTTATTTCGATCAAGGAGCATAGCCATGCGTCACCTGTTTATGGCGGTCGCCGCCGCCGGACTCATCATTCCGCCCGCCGCGATGGGCTTTCCCACCAAGGCCGAGGCGCGCAAGAAGCGCTACGAGCCGCGCGTCTATCAGGGGCGCGACGGCCGCACCTACTGCCGTCATTCGGATGGCACCACTGGCCTCATCGTCGGCGGGGTCGGCGGTGCGCTGGTCGGCCGTTCGGTCGACAATGGCGGCTTGCTCGGCACGGCGCTGGGCGCGGCCGGCGGGGCGCTTGCCGGACGGGCGGTGGATCGCACGCTCACGGCGGACAAGCGCTGCCGCTGAGCTTGCGGGGCGATGAACCGGCGGTAGTTTCAGGTTCATGCAACCTGCGGGGCGCTGAAGCGCTTAGTCTCACGTCCATCACGACAGGAGACTAACATGCGCAAGTTGATGCTGGCGGCGCTTGCCGCTGCGACTGCGATCAGCGCCCCCGCTGCCGCCCAGAGCTATCGCGACGCCGATAGCGAATATAATCAGGATGTGCGTCAGGCGAACCGCGACTATCGCGACCGCCTGGCAGACGCCGACGACCGGGGCGACGTGCGCGACGCCCGCCGCGACTATCGCGACGATGTGCGCGATGCCCGCCAGGACTATCGCGGCAATCGCCGCGATGCCGCGCGCAATTGGCGCAGCTATAATCGCTACGATTATAACCGGCCGGAGCCCGGCTATCGCGGCTATTATGCCGATCGCTATTATCGCGACGGCGCCAATTACCGGCCGCGCGCGCTCTCGCGCAACGACCGGGTCTATCGCGGCCGCGACGGACGTTTCTATTGCCGCCGCAATGACGGGACGACGGGCCTGATCGCCGGCGGCGCGATCGGCGGGCTGCTCGGCAATGTCATCGCGCCGGGCGGCTCCAAGACGCTCGGCACGCTGCTGGGCGCGGCCGGCGGTGCGGCGATCGGCACCTCGGTCGATCGCAACCAGGTGACCTGCCGCTAACACAGTAGCGCGAGTGCAAGGACGGGGCCGGGCGCACGCCTGGCCCCGTTTGCGCGCCTGCTCCCAAATGAGACAATTGCCGCGATCGCCTGCCGCATCTCATATGCTTCCTTAACCCGGCTTTGTGTAAGGCGGTGGGCACCATGTTGGCCCGTCGCACGCTTGCCCTGTTCCTTGCCCCGCTCGCGCTCGCCGCCTGTGGCGGGGGCAGCGATGCCGACCGCAACCTCGATTCGCTCGATGCCGAGCTGAGCGGCGCGAACAGCAGCGGCCGCGCGCAGGACCCTNNNCGCGCTGCGCGACCAGATCATGGTCGATCCGCAGCTCGCCGCGCAGAGCAACCGCGATGCTGTGCGCCCGCCGAGCCAGCCTTATTCGGCGCCCGTGCCCGATGTGAAGGGCGCGCCCTCCGCCCCGGCTGACGCGCGCACCAGCGAGATTGCCCGCGCCGCGCCGGCGCC